>JABXNS010000043.1_pt1 | contig 65164 bp, 69 predicted proteins | sample 7301101 | NCBI WGS metagenome assembly JABXNS01 (sample SAMN14449646, study PRJNA615230) | soil metagenome | isolation source: soil from bare, unvegetated metal-rich iron-sulfur acidic spring small-cell... | place: Canada: Paint Pots Mound, Kootenay National Park, BC | collected 2017-05-25 | reverse complement strand
GTAGATGCTTGGCTTACCAAGTATCACTCCTACCGACCACATCAAGCTTTGGGCTACTTGACGCCGGATGAATATGCAGCCAAACTTAAGGGATAGAGGCGTCCTCGATGTATTGAACCTCCACAAATATTTGACAATATTACGTTACTGTGTTAGCATAACCAGGTTAAACGAGGTGTTTTTGGTGAGTACCCAAAAACTAAGTTCCCTTGACGGCTTTAAGCTGTTTTACGAAGATTTACCTTTAAGTAGCCCGACGGAGCGTATTCGGCGGCCAAGTCGTGTTTTAGTTACGTAGAGATATTCTTCTCTGCGCTTAGATCGTAAGGTGTGAAACAGAAGATAGCGAAGTCTTTGCATTCACACGGTAGCGCAAAATAAAAGAGCCCTTACCTCTAAGTATTGTCTTCGTTTCAATATGCAGTTTAAGTAGAAGGTTCATCTTTGGCTACGGCTTTTTCGGTGACATCAAAACCACCAAGATACCAACCAAACATTAAACGCGTTTGAGAGTACAGTGCTGCCATTGAGGGATAAATCAGCGCAATGAAGGGTAAATAGATCCATTGCAACACCATAAATACCGAATGGCGACGCTTGTATCGGGCAGGTTTAGGTGGCAGGGTTTTAAGGCTAATAAAAAGCATGGACAATACCCCAATTAAGGCGATGGTTTCGATACGACTTACCGTAAGGGGCAAGATGTTGGCAGGATAGCTCTGTGGATGTAACAGCGCTGGCACAAAAGCCGCAAAGGCCAGCAGTAGCGGCATAGTGGCCCAAGTGACGTGATTTTCGGTGATACGTAGCAACTTAATAATCAAATCACGCCGAGGCACTTTATTGGGCTTAAAAAAACCTTCATTCACAATGTAGGCTATATCAGACGCTCCCCACGTCCACCGTCGCAACTGGATAAATTGGGCTTTGAGGCTACGCAGATAAGTTCGGGCAAATACGGCATCTTGATATATCGGCAGATAGATAGGATAAACTTCGTGCTTACCGTCAAAACGAAAGTATGTCCGCCAAAACTGATGACCGTCTTCTACTACTGTGCGTACACTCCAGAAATTGGTTTCAATTAGTGCTTCCATACTCTGGGCATGAGATGAGAAATTACGTAACATATGCGGTCGTAACTGTTGCATGATATTCCAAAAAAAGTTACCAGTAGCCAACACACGCATAGGAGCTGGAGCATCCCAGATGTTATTGGTATACATAACGATCGGCTGAAAGGATGTTCGTAGTGGATCAGGACAAACGCTGTAGGTGTAGCTGAGCGCTCCAAAGTATTTTTTATGGGGACGATTATCGGAATCCAATGTAGTAACAATGACCCTATTGGGTTTAATATGGTGCTCTTTTAAATATGTTTCCAAAATTCGAGCAGCATAGGTAATGTTACCTCCCTTGCCTCTCACCTCACGAGGGGTCAGGGGATGTTTAACCACAAAAGCGTGCTTAAATGCAGAACCATACCTCTCCAAAAGCTCAAGAGCGGCCGGCTCAGATTTGGCACCATCTCTTCCTTCGTAAGCCAGGACAAGGATAACCTGTTTCATATTAAAGTCCGAAGCCAATAGTGCTTGTATGGTTGGCTCCAGGACCTCTATGCCCTCGTTGTAGGCCGCAATCATTGCTACATGGATAAGTTCACTTGGTTGCACTTTTGGAGGCTGAGCTTGCAGATGCGCCACGTTACTGGCGTGCCAGAGAGCCACTTTGTGATTACTCATTGGGCTAACCTGCCCCGATTGAAGATCATTTAGCATGGTTTGCCAATCAAGCTTGGTGTGGACACCCATCTGGTGATATGCCTGCAGGGCCCGAATATCAACACCTACAGAACGTACGAGCCACATCAAAATATAAGCGAGCACAAAAAATACAGCCAATGTCACATTAATAAAAGCGAGCACAAACGGCAGGCCCAAAAGAGACCAACTCAAGGCTCCGGGCAAAATCTCAAAAAGACGATATCGCCAGTCCCTGTCGTTTTCGTAGGGAATTTCGATGTCGGTCATAGCTTAGCGAAGCACCAGCAGAGCATTACTGACAATAGTTGCGATCAACAGCAGTAAGATACCAAAGCTCAAGATCATAACCGACAACTCACGCTTAATATGATAGGTTTTGATACTTAAGATAGTATGCACCACAGCAATCAGGACAGCGAAAACAATAAAGCTCAACACATTAACAACGTTGCCTGTTTTAAAAGCCGTAATGCCCAGGTTAGAACGGTATTGGATAATGTAATTATTGGTTTGGCCGTTATTGCCCAACCTCAGCAAAATAAGAATACTGCTAAAAAATGCCAGGAAGTAATTGAGACTAAGAAGTATCAATACGATTTTATCGTGAAAATATTTGTGTGTCGCTGGCATAGGTAAGTTCTATTGTAACCGGCTAGGCCCCGAGAGTCGAGCCCTGGTGCGAGATACCAGAGTCGAACTGGCGTCTCCTGCTTGGGAAGCAGATATACTGCCACTGTACTAATCTCGCACATCCCTATAAAAATCCGGATTCAACCAAATCATTATACACCACCTCTGTTTTTGATTGAGCATTATGCTACAATAGCGACTATAGTTGCCGTCGTAGCTCAGTTGGTAGAGCGGCGCTTTCGTAAAGCGTAGGTCACCGGTCCGATTCCGGTCGACGGCTCCATGATTGCTTTTTACCTCTGATATTGCTATGCTTTGTCCTGTTCGTTGGTAGTCAGAAACTCAAACCATGGCACCCAGTGTGAGAGTTTGAGATGCGGGCTCGTAGTGAAGAGGCCTATCACGCCTCCCTGTCACGGAGGAGATCACCGGTTCGAATCCGGCCGGGCCCGCCAGACCGTATGTAGAGCTTCAATAAGCTCCGAATCACCCCCGTTATTGGGGGCTTTTTTGTCTGTTCGGAATTGACGTTCGACCTGACCATGCCTTTTGACCCTTTCCGAAATTGCCTCTGTATAGCGGTTATAGGTTACGTTTAGGGTTGGACCGTCAAGATAAAGTACATCAAATAGCTCACTGAGTAGCTTTCGTTTAGCCTCTGGTGACTTAGTGGCATATACCTTAACTGCTTGCTGTGACTTCTCAAGTACGTCTATACCTGTTTTAAGCTGACTGCGGCCAGTATCAGCAAGGTTTTTGATATTATCCTCTATATCTTCTTGCTCCTGTGCAATTTGTTTATACAGTTCATCGTAGCGTTCAGGTGTTATACGTTCACTCAGCCTATCTTGATACAACAAGTCTGCCTGGCGTATCTTGCGGTCATGATCTGCCCGTAGCAATTCAACAGAGGTTGAGTAGTCATACATATTGTCCTGGTGCTTAGCTTTCAGCGACTCAATTATCCATTCTGCTATTTCGGGACTAGGGCATAGTAGCTTCTCAAAATGCTTGAATAGTTGTTCCTCAACTCTGTCTTGTCTTGCCCATACCTTTTTCGGGCAGCCACGCGACTTAACGCAGTGTCCGTACCAGTTACCCTTTTGGGGTTCCCATGTAATGAATCCATTGCAGTCAGGGCATACCATTAAGTTACTGAAATCAGGGTTATGCTTCTGGTTCTTAGGTGGTGACTTACGGTGCATCTTAGCTTGAACTTTATCGTATAGTTCTTTGCTTATAACCTTCTGCTGTTTGCCTGGATAGTCAATACCTTCCCAGCGGTTTATGCCAATGTAGAAGGGATTCTTTAGAATATTGTCAGTAATAGCAGAACGACCATATGGGTTACCGTAAGAGTTACGCATACCAATCTTCTTGGAGTAGGCAGTCACAGAAGTCAGTGATTGTCCTGGCTCAAGATACTTTTCCATTAGTTTTTTTACCAGCCGTATCTGTTCGAGTATGGGGGTATGCTCCTTACGACCTTTTTCGCCGACTGTAGTCCAGCCGTATGGCGGTGAACCGGGCAGCCAACCTTGTGCCAGCTTCTCTTTTCTACCCTTGCGGACCTCCTCGCGGAGGTTGTCGGTGTAGTTCTTAGCAAACAATACCTTAACACCCCAGTTTAGTTTGTTTTGAGAACTTGAATGCTTATTCATTATCAATCCGTCTTTTACTAGGTGAACATGGCGCTTATCATCAGCCTCCAGCCAATCATCAATCATCACCATGTCCTTGAATGAGCGAGTCAGCCGATCTGCTTTCTCTACTACAAGTATTTTAATACGGTTTGTATTGATGTAGATCATCATTTCTGCAAAGGTTTTGCGTTGCTTGGGTTTTGAGGCAGTTTCGGTAATTTTGAATAGTTTAGTATTGACCAAGCCTTTGTTCTTGCAGTATTCCTTCAAGAACTTCTCCTGTGAGTCTAGGGAGTAACCCTCTTCTTCTTGCGCACGGCTTGAAACACGGGCTAAAACGACGCACTTCTTGTTTATTTCAGGGTTCATTGGGTTCTCCAGTCGTGAGTCTACCATCATTCTCATCTGTTACCTCATCGTCGTACAGCAGTATTTCGTAGATATTTATGAGGAAGTCGCCAGTGGCAACTGCATATTCCAACGGTACTTTCTTACCAAACTTTCGTTCCAAAATGGCTTGTAGCTTTGGGTAGTCTGGTTCGGCGCTTGTTTTCATGCCAACCGCCTCTGTATAACGGGTATGTAACGGTCGTCCTTCTCTATCGTGATGAAGGCTCTATTATTGTTTTTACATGCTAGGGCAGTTGTTCCTGCACCAGCAAACGGGTCTAATACTAGTTCACCAGGTTTACATCCGATTCTGACTAGTCGCTCCATTAGCTCTAGCGGTTTTTGGGTTGGATGGTCTCTACCTTCTTTAAAATTGGATTGGGGAGTGGCTATGTTCCAGATATCAAACCGTTCATCGTTCCAGTCAGGGCTAAAGTTTAGGGGCTTCTCGCCAAAACAATAATGCAATATTGGCTGGTAGGTATTTAACAGCTTGTACTTTGCGTTACGGCCTCGTACCAAGTTCCGATAACTCCAAACGATCTTTTCTACAGGAGTAAGTTGGAAATGTTGTCGTATGAGGTCTTCCAACCAAAATGCCTTGTCAGCTGATATATGGATAAACAGGTGAGCTTGGTCTTTAAGACATGGTATTGTTGCTGTTATCCAATCAACTGTAAACTGCTCAAATTCCTCTGGTTTAAATATATCCCAGTCAGCTTTACCGGCATTGTAAGGCATGTCTGCGTAGACCATATCCACTGACTTTTGGTTTATTTTAGGCAGTTCTACTAAAGCGTCGCCATGTATAACGCCTTCGGGCAGGAACTTCATCCCAGCCACTTGCTCAGTAAAAAGCGGCTTGTCCTGTAGTCGCTCATACTGATTCAGAGGTGGCTGAGATGTTTTCATGCTAGTTTACGTTTTAACTTTCCTTGCTACTTAGCGAGTGCCGTTACCTTAAGTTTTTTGTTCTGAATACCGCGCTTAATAGCATCAGAACGAGCTTGCCGTTCAAAGGCACCTAACATTAGGGTCATATCTTGCATAAAACGTTCTGCTGGTGAGTCTTGATGGTTAAGAGTCTCAGTAAAGTGAAGATGTACACTATTGTTTCGGAAGGCTTGCTCCCAGTAACGGTAGTCAACCAATGAGCGTGATATACGGTCAGGTCGGGAAACTATTAGGTTGCTAACACCATGCTCCGTGCAATACTTGAGTGCTTTTTGTAGTACCACACTACGGCTACCACGGCCTGAGCCGACTTCATCGAACCATTTAGTGATCTCAAGATTCAGACTTTGTGCATACACTGTGAGTTGTTGATGCTGGTAATTTTGTGAATAGTCTTTTTGTTCGATTGACGCTGTACGGCAATACGCTACGGCTTTTGTAAGTTCTTTCATCTTAAGTAATTCCTTTTCAATTAGTTATCTATTAAACAGAGAATCTAGTAGTTGACATTGAATTTACGGGGGCTTAATTGTTTTAAGTCCTATGAGTTTACTGCGCTCTAAAAAGAAATTATTTTTATCAATTGTCCCAGTAGTATTTTTTGTAGTATTCTCTCTGGTAGTCTTTGTAGTAGATTCGCCGTTTGCAACATAATAGTTCGGTGGGTTTGGGTAATGCAGATTGTTGGTTTCCTTCAAACTGGGGAGCAGTTCATGTAGCTTTTCAAGGTTTACTTTAAAGTGCCTACGCGCTGGAATTTGAGCCAATTTAACGTGTATAATGCCATATTCAACTAATTGCTTAATAGCAGTCTCTTGATTGCTACGGCTCATGCCAAGTTCGGAGCGCAATTCATCAGCAGTTTTATAAATATAACCGTCATTGCGGCTACCAAGACCGTGCCAGTAAAGTAACTGGCTTAATAAGATACCAGCTTGGAGTGAGAATACTTGCCCAAGACCACCTATATAGAGGACTGGTTTCTTATCAAAGTATTTAGCTATTGCTTGTTGTTCTGGCTTGCCCATGTAATTGATACCTTTTGGGCATTAAAAATGCCCGTTCATTTGCTGACGGGCTAAGACTACTAGAGTTCGTTACAGGATACTTTTCTGTCAGTTTTTCAGATACAGTTCGTTAATAAAGAACTTGTACTTATCATTTTTTATAAGCTCTTTTACTTCTATCTTCTCTTGTACGAGCTTATTGATTGCTGCCCTTAAACTACTGGCTTTTTTAATAACCTCAGCCTTATATTTCGTTCTATTAAGATCAACATAAGTGTCTTTATCATTATAAATTGCCTTAAACGATACTTGGTTTGGAAACGTAAGCCCGTAGAATAGCAGCCGCATTAGCTGAGCCTGTTTGCTTTCTTTATCCTTACCTTTTTTATTTGGTTGGCTAATAATATTGATGCGTTCACCAGCTATGGTCAGAACACCATTAGCGGGGTCGTAGTTGTGGGCCTCAACTTTTAGCCCCTTAATTATTGTCTTTTGCAGATCCCTTATATCCACGTTAGTTCTAACGGATATACCAAACATCGGGTCTTGTATTGCACCCGGCTCGCCAAGTTCACCAATACCAGTAATTTCTAGCTTGCCCTTATCTACTAAGTCATAAGTGGCTTCGAGTAACCGCATATTGGTAGGCAGTAAGAATCTACTTATCTTTTGGAGTGGCTTCGGTCTGTCAAAGTAGTCGGTAAGGGTTACATATTGCTGATGGTAGCTGCTGTAAGCTCCAGCTGTGGGCGAGAACAGTTTGTTTTGACGGTACAGGGCTAGGTAGGATTGAACAGCGCTGCGCAGCCACTTTTTAGACGCTGGTCTGACTTCAAAAGTAATGCAGCCATATAGCAACTCGGTTATAATTTCTTTTTGCTCAAGCAATTCGGCAAAACTTCCAAAAAATATCTCCCGGTCGTCCAGCTCCCGGTCGCTTATGTTATCTACCTTGATAATATGCTCTGTGTTTTCGTCTGATGAAGGTTCGTTTTGTAGCTGCCCACGATACTTACGCATATTTAGTTCAAGACCAGCTACGTTAATTTTCTGTGCCTGTTCAAGTATGGCTAAAATGTTGAGACAGAATATTACATTGCCTCGGACATTGACCAACGTTTTAATTGTCTCTGATACGTCAACGGGTTCCAGCTTTGTATAGCCAGCCAAAAGCCCGTATATGATAAGAGTTCGTTCGTCCCAGTAGGGGTTTATGTCTGTCATGGTAGTGTATCTAAATTCTACACTACAGATATAGCTAAGAAGTACATTTGTGGTTTATACTTTGGATAACACCAAAAGCGTGTAGTTAAAAACAATTTGGCATGACCTAAACCTAGCCGTTTGGCTAGGCACGGTTGTAAAACCTAAGAAGAATGCTGAGCGTATCGTTCGGGTATCTTCTTAGGTTGCCACTGGAAACGGTGGTAGGCAGCCGAAAGGTTGTCACTCGGCGGTACGCTCTGTGCGTTCTGCCGGGCTTAACTAACCTGAAAGGACAAACATGCGCATATTAAAATTTCTTGGCTGGTGCTTAGCAGCCATATTTATACTTTCAGCAATTATTCACTTATGGTTTTTGGTTATCCCAGCACTAATTATCATTTACTTCCTGCCCAAACGAATGGTCGGCAACAAGGTTGAGCGGTTTAGGGCTAAGGTCAGAAAGATGCTTCACTCTAAACCAGCCACAATCATAAGCGTTAAAACCATGAAGTTCCTGCGCACTACCCCAGCCACTCTCGCGTTGTTAATTCTGTTCTTTCCCGTTGGCTTATACCTCATGTGGCGCTATATGGATTGGGGCAAAGTTCCAAAACTTGTTATATCTGGTATAGGGACGGCTGGAATAGCGGGGGTATTTATTCTAGCGGTAATGTTTGCTCCACCGACTATTGCCGTAAAGAGTTCAACAGCAGCTATTAGTGGTAGCCAGTACAGTCTAGTGGCTGATATAATGCCCGACAACGCCACCGTAACTGTTAACGGCCAGCAAGTTAGCTTAGGCAGCCAAGGCCATCTGAGTACACAGCTTACCCTACCTCAAGGAGATAACCAGATAACCGTAGTTGCCCGCGGCTCTAATAATAGGGTTACCCAGCAAGTCATCTCCGTTCACCGCTATACAACAGCCGAGATAGCCAAACAACAACAAGACGCTCTTGCCCAGAAGAAGCAAGAAGAAGCTGATGCTGCTCAGCAGAAGATAGACCAAGCAGCCGCAGATAAAGCCGCCCAGCAACAAGCCGTTGCCGATGCTGCTGCCCAGAAAGCCGCCCAACAACAAAGCGACCTAAACGCTATCAAGGCAGCCGTTGATAAAGTCATTACAGGTAAGAATGATGTGGGGGGATACTATTACCGTAAAGTGGACGTTGTTCCGCAAGCAAACGGGGGCTTCGGGGTTTTTGTAGACTATAATGCTGATGAATCAGGTAGTAACAAATATGACAAGGTCGGGTACGTCACTCAAGCTACCTTAATTTACAAAGCCATCTACTCTAAAACAGGCAAAGATATTCGTACGGCATCAGTATCGGCTTGGTTTGCTGGTAGTGATAGCTACGGCCACAGCGTAGATAAGCTAGTCTATAAAACCATACTGGATAAAACAGTAGCCGATAAGGTTAACTGGAACGCTCCTGACATTACAACGCTAGACGTTGCACTACCCAATTTGTGGGATGTTACCCTAGACTATTTACAGTAGCTTTTGCCGAAGTTCCGTTCAAGACCTTGGAAAGAACCTTTTGCATAAAAGACTGAAAGATTGCAGGACGAGAGAATTTCCGAACTGAAATTATATTCTCAGACTATACTTAGGCATGATCGTCAAACTCACACAGGCGATCAAAGTTGCTTTAGAGCTTTTAACCTTCCAGCTGCATTATTCGCCTGTAGGTTTTAGTCGGCTTACCAGCGTAGTATTTGGTCTTCATTAGCTTATATAGTTCTTTGATCTTGACTTCATCGGTGTAAACGCGCCAGGGTAAACCCCTAAAGCGAGGATTCTCATTACGCGAATGGTAGCTTAAGTTGTAGCAGTGGCGACAGCCAAAATAGTCGCCACCTTTGTATAGCACTCCAACCCGTCTATTGCACTTAATGCCATTCTTGGATAACGGACACATAAACCAATAACGTAGCTCGCCGAAGTTACAGGGTGTACTTACAAGGTTAACAATGTAATTAAATTCCTGCTTCTGCCCGGTATTACTGTTGGTTTGGGTATAGAGCAAGCGTAGCCGCAAACCCTCCTGGCTAACCGGCTCTAATTGAGCAACTATTGAGCTTCGTTGGCCGTCTACTATCCAAGCAATGTCACCGCTAAAGTATTTGGTAAAGAATCCTTCCTGGCGCATATTAAAAATAGATAGCTTTAAGTATTGTTCCGCCTCGTCTTTGCTAACTTGCATACCACCGTCCCATACTTCTATATTACCGGAAATACCGAAATCATTAAGGAATTACAACACTTGCCCAATAATACGGGCTTTTAGCGCCCAATGAGCAATACACCTAGGAATGATGCCTCCTAGCCCTGTAAAACCGCACACACGGCCCCAGTGGGGCCTCTGTTGCGAACTAGTGTGTCCTGTCTATCGCAGTTATTGGTTGCGGCAAGTATAGTTAGTAAAAACTACATAGAAACATTTGGGGGTAGTATACTAGTGGCAAGGAGTTAAATGAGCAAGTTAGTTTCAACAAACCCATCAAAGAATTATGAGCAAGTTGGCGAAGTAGGAGTATCTACATTAGGAGATATTGAAGCTAAGGTTACTAAAGCGCACACTGCTAAAAAGGCTTGGCGCGAGCTAAATGTTGCTGGACGTATTGAACTGCTACGCAAAGTATCTGCTAAGTTTGCTGAAAATAAAGACCGCTTTGCCCAACTTGAAGCCCAAGAAATGGGCATGCCTATAAAAGAAGCACTGGAAGACTTTGACTTCGGCCTAGACTACTTTAATTCATACCTAGATAAAGGCGAAGAATATCTAAAGCCAGTTATTACATTTGAGGATGAAAAAGAAATTCACGAAGTGTTTAAAGAACCATACGGTGTTGCTGCTTGCATTGTGCCTTGGAACTTCCCGTTTGCTAACTGGGTTTGGCAATGTGGCGAAAATTTAGTTGCTGGTAATACGATAGTCTTTAAGCACTCAGAGGAATCACAACTCTGCGGCAAGCTCATTGAAGGAATAGTTAATAGTGTTCTTCCGGAGGGTGTCTTTAACGAAGTATACGGTGATGGTTCTATTGGTGAAATGCTGGTTAACCAGGAAGTTAACTTAATTTGCTTTACAGGCAGCACTAAGACAGGTATCAAAATTAACCAAGCTGCCGCGGGCAGACTAATACCAACAGCGATGGAACTTGGCGGTTCTGCACCTGGTATTATTTTTGAAGATACAGACGTCGATTCTGTGGTCGGCACAATCTTTACTGCGCGGTTTATGGCTTGTGGTCAAATGTGCGATGCCCTTAAACGGCTAATAGTACACGAAAGCAAGTTTGATGAAGTTATCACTAAGCTAACCCAACTTATTGAAACCAAAAAGATTGGTGATGCATCAGACAAGCAAACAGACTTCGGCCCACTTGTTGCTAAACGCCAGCTAGACTTACTAGAAGAACAAGTAGCGGATGCTACTAGTAAAGGTGCAAAAGTTCTCATTGGCGGTAAGCGTCCTGCTGGCTTAGAGGGCGCATATTACGAACCCACATTGCTTACAAACATTACTAAGGATATGCGTGTTTGGCAGGAAGAAGTCTTTGGGCCAGTTCTACCAGTTACAAAGTTTACTGATGAAGCCCAAGCTATCCGAATGGCAAATGATACTAAGTACGGCTTGGGCGCATACATCTTCACAGCGGATAACGAACGGTTTATGCGAGTAGCGCAACAACTAGAATCAGGAATGGTCAGCCAGAACACACTAAGTTATATCAACGTCTGCAATCCGTTTACTGGCTACAAGATGTCTGGTGGTGGTCGTGAACACGCCCAATTTGGGTTTGATGATGTAACGCAAATAAAAGTTATAGCGAGGCAAAAATGAAAACAATCTTAGTCACAGACAGTTTGTTTATTTTCCCTGAACACGAACAACAACTTAAAGACGCTGGATACGAAGTAGTGCGGCTTGATAAGCCAGAAGCCAGCGAAGAAGAGCTATGTGAAGCCGTTAAGGGCAAGGCTGGCTATATACTTGGCGGCATTGAAAAAGTAACCAAGAAAGTTATTGAGGCTGCTGACAGCCTAGAAGCCATTGTATTTACAGGAATTGGCTATAAAGGTTTTATCCCTGGCTGGGAGTCAGCTACCAATAAAGGTATTGCTATCTCTAATGTGCCGGATGGACCAACTCATCCAGTAGCCGAATGGTCTCTGACGGCGGCACTTGTTATGAATAGGGGCATATTTGACCTAGTCAGTCCTAAAGGTAAGACGTTTCTTACGACTACTGGCTTAGAAGGTCAGACAATCGGTATTATTGCGTTAGGTCGTATAGGTGGGCGCATAGCAGAGATGGTGCAACCATTCCGCCCTGCCGCAACGCTTTATTACAGTACGCATCGCCACGAAGACAAGGAGAAAGACTTAAACTTACAGTTCAAGGAATTGGACGAGCTACTTCAAGAAAGTGATGTGGTCTTCCTGTGTGTGCCTGACGAAGTCGGACCAGGCTTTTTTACGGCAGACCACTTTGCCAAGATGAAAGACGGTGCTTTACTCGTGAGCTTTATGCACTCCAACATTATTGACGTTGATGCTCTTTACAACGCCCTTGATAGCGGTAAAATTCGTGCAATATCCGACTACCCAATGGACGAACGGTTTAATAAGTTTCCGCTATCTACCTTTTACAGCTTTAAGGCTTCCAACGCTTTTAATACCAAGCAATCTCTAAAATTCACTAGCAACAGAGCGACACAAGCGCTTATAAACCTTCTGGCTACTGGCAAAGATGAAAACAGGGTTAATTAGCTATGTTAGCACTAGGTAATTATCAACCCAAAGAAAAAGTTGAGACACCAGGCTTCATTATTAGAAAGCTTGAAGCCCGTGATGTTTATGCTGACTACATAGCGGTAATGTCCAGTATTGAAACTATCAAAGAACAGCGAGGTGGCACCTGGCCTACAGCCGACCTAACCATTGAAGATGACCTAATTGACTTGGGTTGGCATCAACGTGAATTTGAAGCCAAAAGTTCTTTTGCTTATATTATTACCAATTTAGATAACTCTACTTCATTAGGCTGTGTTTACTTTTACCCTGTTGGTCATCCTATGAATAGTGCCGCCACAAATGTTCCTGACGGGACAGACGTAGTAGTAAATATGTGGGTCACGCAAACAGCTTTTGACAAAGGTTTTTATGACGATCTATACAAGTTTGTTGAGCAATGGGTAAAAAACGAATGGCCTTTTCAGAAACCTTATTTTTCAAACCTTCTAAAACCAAACAATAATGCCAACTGACTTAAAAGACTTTCACCACTATAAGGGCAACGACCTAACCCCACCCGAAAAAGTTGAACGTAAGTTTGCAGAACTGCTGTTGCGATCAAAACTACCTGACAGTGATCGTGAAAGTTCAATCATCTGGGAGCTTAAACACTCATCAGGCTGCTGCCAAATTGGCCGTATACTAGCCCAAAAGCGGGGGCTGGATGTTGAAATAAGTGAAACCGCAGCCTTACTACATGATATCTATGTTGCTGTTGAGGGAAAGTATAGTAACCATGCTGCACTTGGCGCACCATTGGCACAAAAGCTACTTGAAGAAGTGGGCGGTTTTGCGCCTGACCAAATTAAAACCATTGTTACCGCTATAGCCGAACACAGCCAAAAAGAAGTGTATTCAGACGACCCATACGTTGAGCTTGTAAAAGATGTAGATGTTTTTGACTGTTCATTGTATAGGGGCGCGGAAGACTATTACCGTATACATAAACCAGCCGAAATTGTTGAGGAATACGCCAAACGTACAAAGGCAGTACGAAAAGAACTGGGGCTTCCAGTAGAGGAGACATTCAGGAAATGAGCAGCTACGTCTGCGCACTTGATAAGGTCGGTGAAGCTGATATGGCGCTTGTGGGCGGCAAGGCAGCGAACTTAGCTAAGCTCTTGCAAGCTAACTTGCCTGTGCCAGATGGCATTGCAGTTGGGCTTAGCGCCTTTGGTGACAATGGGAAGCTTAACGAAGACGCTATACAGCAAGTCAGGCAAAACCTCGCCCCAGGTAAGTTATATGCTGTGCGCTCATCAGCACTAGCGGAGGACGCAGAGGGAGCTTCGTGGGCTGGTCAATTTGAAACATACCTAGATACAAAGCCAGAGGACGTAATTGCCAAGATTGAACTCTGCCATAACTCGGCAAAAAGCCGTGCTAAAGCCTACGCCGAAGACAAGGCAGCTAGTACAACCTTTGATATTGCAGTGGTTGTGCAAGAGATGGTCAAACCTGAATATGCTGGCGTATTATTCACAAAAGACCCCGTGTCTGGCAAGGGCATACTAGTTACTGAATACGTTAAGGGCTTAGGTGAAGAATTGGTAAGTGGTAGGGCTGACCCTAAACATCTTGTTCTTGATACGCCTGAAGCAGCCAAAGCCCCGTTTGATACTACTCAATTAGCAGACCTAGCCCACAAGGTTGAGCAGTTGTTTGGCGTGCCACAAGACATTGAGTGGGCGTGGGCAGATAACAAAATATGGCTTGTTCAGGCACGTCCAATTACTGCTACTCAAGAAACAAGAACGGGCTATTACTTAGGTGAACCTGATGAATTGTTTTACTGGGGCCCGTCACGGGCAAAGCCAATGTATATGAGTGACTTTATGGCAGCCGCTGAACGCTTGTTTATAGAAATGGCTAATAACCCCGCACTGCCTGACCCACCTAAAACATTGGTACTTTTTGATGAGGGCAAAATGGTTTGGCTTAGCAACGCAAAGGCGTTCGGAGACTTTGTGGAACAAACCTTTGAAGCCTACGAAAAGCAAAACAGACTTGATAAAGATATTGCAGACTGGCAAGATGCTGCCGAACAACTAAGCCAGCTTAACGGTCAGGAACTGGCCGAAAGGCTCGTAGAAGCATGGTTCCATACCGAGTTTGCGGAATTTTCATTGTACGGAGCAGAAACAGCTTTAATTAAGCGACTGAGTAGGTTTGATGCTCCAATGCGTCAGGATATCTGGGGCGCATTTACTGTACCCGATAAGCCAACCTTTTTAGCGCGTATAGACAGTGAGTTAGCAGAGAGCCAAGACCCCGAAGCAATGGCTAAAAAATACGACTGGGTGCAGGACGGATATGACGGGCTAGCTACAAATACCGCCAAGTATTTTGAAGAGCGGCTTAAGGTAGTCGGTGACGAAGTTCATGCCAGGCAGAATTTAAAGGCAAAGCGTAGAGAACTCATCGAGAAACTTGAACTCACCAGCAGTGAGGTTGATGCTTTGACCTTTTCCCGTAAACTGGCAGGGTTCATGGATGACCGCAAGGCTTGGATGATGCAAACCCGCCGTCTTATAACAAAGACAATCGGTGATATTGAGCATGGCTGGTTTTTCAGCGATGGTAAAGTTTCCAAAATTAGCCAAGAAGATACCCATGAACTGTGGCAGCGTTATGTTGACTTCAAGTCATCTACGAATGCAGTAATAGGTATAGTCGCCAGTAACGGCGGCAGGCATTTTATTAACGGTGAGGTTGTTATTGTTAGTAGCCCAACAGATGCAGTCGCAGACGGGAAAATTGTAGTTGTGCCATCTACTAGCCCAAGCTATGTGCCTTTAATGCGTAAGGCAAAAGCATTAGTAACTGATCACGGAGGTATGATGTCACACGCCGCCATTGTAGCTCGTGAGTTTAACTTACCGTGTATTGTTGGCACTAAACAAGCAACCAAAGTATTAAAAAATGGCGACAAAGTAGTGCTGGACTTAGTTCGTGGAGAGGTTAGTAAATAGAAATGGGAGAAGTAAAGCAATGAATAGTAACCCACAAGCCACTACTATCTTATGCTATGGTGATTCCAACACGCATGGCACAAAGCCCGACCGCAGTGGTCGCTACGCTGCAAATGAACGTTGGACAGGTATATTGCAGCAACAACTTGGCAACGGTTACTACATTATTGAAGAAGGACTTGGTGGGCGTACTACTGACTTAGAACACTACAACCCCAACAAACCGAGCCGTAACGGTTTAGTCTATTTTAAAGCCTGCGTAGACAGCCACATGCCCTTAGATGTAATTATCATTATGCTTGGCACAAACGACCTAAAAACTGTTTACAATCGTTCCGCCGAAGATGTAGCCCAAGCATTAAAACAGTACCCAGAATACGTTAAAAGATACTGTGCTGAACGAAACATAAAACAACCTAAAATTATCCTGGTAAGCCCTCCCTATATGGACGAAAAAGCACCAAAGTTTGTTGAAAGTATGCCCAAGCCAGGTATATATGACGAAGTATCAGCTAAAAAGTCTCGGCAGTTTGCTGAACCAATTAAGAAAGTAGCAGATGAAACAGGCTGCCTGTTCTTTGATGCTGCAATAGTTACTAAAACGGGTGATGACGGCTGCCATTTAGACAAAGAATCGCACCAGAGGTTGGCTGACGGGCTAAGAAAAGCTCTGGTTTAATATGAATAAGCTATTCTACTCGTGGCAGTCAGACTTGCGTGGGCACAGGGCATTTTTGCAAGCGTGCCTTGAGGAAGCTATTAGAGAATTGCCGAACTATGAGATTGAAACGGCAACCCGAAACTCACAAGGCGCGGTGGACATCGCCCAAACAATCTTAAAAAAGATAGATGAAACCGATATGTTTCTGGCTGATGTAAGTATCATCAACACGGAAAATGAAGGCCGGAAAACACCTAACCCAAACGTCCTATATGAACTTGGCTACGCAGTCGGCAAAAAAGGTGAAGGCCCGATCATTCTCGTGGTAAATAGCGAAACAACGGACATAGCAGACTTGCCGTTTGATATCCGCAACAGGAGAGTGATAGCGCGGAGGTTCAACGACAACAATAAAACGGCACTGGCAAATGAATTGCGAGAAATTATCACTGCTCACACACCAATACCCGATGAGCCGTCAGGTCCGTACATATATTTGGAGCTAAGCTCTCACGGCAGTGAAGGTATGGCGTTTACTGCCTATAACGATGAGGACGCAACCTATCAAATTGAAGCTATTGAGATAGATGGCGTTGAGGAAGATGTATCAAGAAGCCTACCAGCCAGGAACAATACTCCGAATGTGCATACCAGCATTGTCCCTAGACCGCCCTATCAAAAGAGGATTGAACAGCTTAGTTTTGTAGTAAGCCGCCTTAATAAGAGTTTCAGAATCCATCAGAGAATGGTGCTAGAAAACCGTGCTGATGGACAATTCAACTTGGCAAGACTTGAGCCAAACCCAATACTTATTGAAGCGATACCCCGCAAACGGCCTAAGCCTACATATACACCTCTAGACCCTGTGGGTGATGGCTACAGATTGCAAGTAGAAGACACCCAGACGCATAATAAGTTTATCGTGAGTATTTCTGGTACTGTGGCTGGAATGTGGACTACTACCGTTAGCCAAATACAGCCAATTCTTGAGCGGATTGGTCGATCTATCAATGACAAGCTCGCTGGTCAAGCTGACGGTGAATATAAAATTACCTCTAACGATGGCGAGACTGTAAGCGATATAACCTCCAAGATAAATAATGGTGAACTCTTCGGGGCCCCAAGAACCTAATGAATCTAACCAATAAAGATATTGCAAAGTTCCAGGCCTTATACATAAAACACTTCAACATTAAGCTAGATAAGCTGGAAGCTATGGATAAGTTATCCAAACTGGTGCGGCAAATGGAGATAGCCTACCAACCAATAACCCTAAGTCAGCTAAAAGAATTGGTTGATAAGGACGATGCAAAATAATACTGATAAACTGTATAAGTAGTTGTGCTTCGACCTATTAAACCGCATTACTAGGGGTAGCAACAGTTCGGAAGACCGAGTCGATATCCCGCCAAAGTGCTTATGATTAAAGCCTTATTGCAGTATCAATAGCAATAGGGTAAGTCATCTAGGATATGGTGGCTCTCAAGCTCGCTTTTGAGTATCCAGGCGAATTCAGTGTGTTCTCTATCCAGGACGATTAACTGCTTGTTCAATAGCCCGAGGTGTTTCACCTTCCAATAATCTAACCTCCGTAAGTTGTCTTCTAGCTTCTTCGGGGGATAGATGACCTATGATCTTTGCACCAACTGCTTCACCACTCATAGGGCAATCCATAATTACTTATTGATTTTTTGCAAGCATAATTAAGTAAAGTTGTTGTATGGGTGAAACTGGCGGAAGCGTACTAAATCAGGAGCAGATGGTCGGGCTAGAAGTCGTCAATGCACTTCGCACCATGACTGATACCGTTCTGGCTGAAGCGGGTGTTAGCCCTGATGACGAGAGCATGCCCCCAGTTATATTGTTTCGAATCACCAAGCCCGGTAGACCATATAGCTTAAAAATATATTCAATAGCCGATGGTGTAGGTGGATTTAATACTAGTACCATTTTGCTAACTGATCAAGATAATTTACAAAGGTGGTCTGTGTATATAGACAGAGGTACTCAATTTGGAGCCGCATTTGACCACAAAGTACTGTTTACGAACATGGCGGGTATGAATCGCCTTCGTTCTGGCCGGGCAGTGACAATATAGATACAGGGTCTATTACTGATCTTTTATATGACTTCTACGATAGCCCCGATGGTACAGTAACCTATCAGCCCTTGGATGAATTTGAGGATCATGATTGCCCACAAAGACCGCCGAGTGAGCCACGGTTACTTCATCCTCTTCCGCCCACGAAGGAGTTATCTCGCAGCCCGTCTCGCAGATTTCTACAATTTGTTAGACGTATTGTTGGCTAAGCTGTTCTCTATTCACCGTTCTAAAATCCGACTCAATATCCCGCTCGCAAAAGTGGACAAATTATTATTCTTGTGCTATAATTAAAACATGTTCGATCCGAGCAACCACAACCCTAGCCCTGAAGCTAACCATGACACAATATCACGTAAGCTTGGTAGATTTGTTGTCGGAGCGGCAGCAGGTGCAGCTGGCCTTGCCCTACTTCATATAGCAGGTATAGACCCAGGGGCAAGTCATGGAGCTATTAATTATCCCATTGATACAGCAATAGCTTTAGCCCCGGCGGCTGTTCAAGCAGTGGGATTTGGCTCGTCCTCTAAGCAGAAGTAATTCCACATCTCCAAAGCTACGATTCGCCAAGCATAAGCATTACTCAAACTCTTAGCGAGCTGATATATTTATTAAATGACACAGCGTACGATTGGCATCGGTGAAACTAGCTCATTTCGATATATAGGAATTGAACCGCCTCTCGACAAAGCGGATTCAACACAAATCGCTGCGGATATAATCTTACCTGAATGGGTAGTCTGGAAACAGGTATATCATACTCATCAAACTTATACGGACGGACCAACTTACACAGAATTTGGTTTTGATGTAGGTGATGCGCTTGATTGTATTGGCGAAGAAATAGTCAATACCGATACAGTTCAAGTTGCCGAACAAATCGCCGCATTACTGCGATCTAGGGGTGATATCGTGACAGTTTTGAATGATGTTTTTGCTACAGACTTTCAAACACCGATATTTGGTAGTCGATGGTACGAAATGGGTGAATTCACTGAATCCCTGAAATCTACTGGGATTGAGTAATAGTTCCAGATATTCTTAGCTACGGCCCGCCATAGTGGTTATGGTTAGCTCCCAAATAATACTTGACTGTAATTATACCGAAAGGTATACTTAAGTATATGATTACTCCAGCCGACACCACTATTTTAAGCCTAAAGACCAAGAAGCAGGTTAAAGAGTTGGCCCAGATGCGCGCTAAGCAGCTTGGCATACCTCTCGGCACTCTTGTAAATGCTTTTTTGCGTAATCTTGGGCAAACCGGCGAAGTGCATTTCACGATTTCTGAACCTATTACCCCAAAAATGGCCAAGATTATCAATGAAATGAGAGCTGAGATTGCTAATGGCGACACATTCGGGCCTTTTGATATTGACGAAGCTGAGACTTTTCTAGACAGTATTCCTTATGAACCAATTAATAAAAATTGAGTATACTAAAAAGTTTCGGAAGCAATTTACAAGGCTAGCTCCGAAAGTACGCGCTCAGTTTAAAAGTCGCCAGCGACTATGGTTAAATGACCCATATAATTCGCAACTACATCTTCATATGCTCACTGGTGACTATGCTGGACTATATAGTATCAATATTACAGGTGATATACGTGCCTTATATGAAAAGATTGATAACATCTATGTAGTTTTCGGTTTTATCGGTACCCATAGCCAGTTATATGGGTAGCTAGAGTTCGGAAGTCCGACTCTATATCCTGCCAAAGTGCTTATACTTGCAAGGAGAGATAAGGGAGGAAGAGTATGTTAAAGTTTAACCAAATTCCACCAACCGCAGAAACTACTGATGTTGACCCAGCAATAGTTCGCATGTTGGCATACGGTATTGAAGACAGATGTATCCATGGAGTAGCCGAAGTATGTGCATCAATCGTGTTAGCGAGTACGACCGACCTCGGGGAAGTCGAGGCTATTGGACAAAAAGTTGGCCCAGGCTCTACGCGCCGTAAATCTGATGCAGAGTGTTTTGTGGGTAGGTATAACTCTATGGTTGGCGCTCTTTTGGAAGGCCTTCAGGCCCCCGCAACATAAAGCACTTCCACACCTCCCAAGCCACGGCCCGCCATATTGCTTATGATTTATGGGCCAAAACCAGTTTTTTGCTTTCAGAACAAGCCCGCTGTATTCCTGGTTAAACTTTGATGTAGGTGTGAGTTTTGGATTTGGCCTCAAATGGCTCAAGATAAGTACGTATGTCTTGAAATTTGAAAAGAATGTGCGCAGCCTGAACTTTGCCACCGTCACTTGAAATAACTTTATCTATCTCTAGTCCCTGCCCAATATTTATGATGCCGGAAATCTGGCCAGGTTTTAAGCTAAGCAGCGCGTTAACGGTTTGCGGCGGTAGATTTTGATTGGACTTATCAATCGTAAAACCAAACTGACCCCCGTTGGCTTTGGTTGTCGTGTCATCGGATATTTGACCGGCTAGCGTTGCGAAGTCGGTGCCTTGCTGCAACTGCGTTAGTGCCGATTGGGCACGTTGGTGGGTAGCTGTGTCGAGAGCGGATACTACCTTTTGGGCGAGCAGCTCTTGTTTAAGTTCACGCTTAAAGTCATCAATTGACCAGCCCCAGAACTCTTTGAGCACATCGGCAAATACTTTATCGCTACTGCCCAGTCGATCCTGATTACGCACCAGCGTCACTTCGTCATCCACTTCTTGGTCAGTAACAGTAAGTCCATGCTGGGCAGCCAGCTGCTTCACAAAGGCATCGTCGATAACTTGTTGAAGGGCTTGCTTTTTAAAAGCATTGAGCTGAAGTCTATCCTTTTGGGTTGTAAAATTAATCGCCTGTTGGGACTGATAATAATGTTGGTAACGGCGTAGCTCAAAGAGGTAGTTTTCGTACGCTACATAATTTGGGCCAGCCTTAGCGATAGGAAATGGTATAACCTGGGTGATCCGATACACAAAAACCGAGCTGGTTTGGAAGCGATAGAGCGCCAACATACAGTAGGTAGAGAAAGCAACAGCCGCAGCCAGCAATAGAGTGCTCGATATAATGACAATCCGATGCTTGGAATGTTCCAGGGGATAAATATACTTGCGAGCACTGCCCAATACTTCTTCACGATGAGCTGCCACCGTTTCGCTGGTAATTTTGGGTAGCGTTTCTACAGCTTCCCTGAAACGTGTAGTCGCTTCGTCGTCGCTGCTAACCTTGCGTCGTTTGAGTAATCGTTTAAGCTTCTGCTTCATCTTGTTGTGCGGCTATGTCGGAGGCCATTGGGTGGGATAGCGTGGCAATCCCTTGATCACGTAAAATCTCCAAAACCTTCTTTTGGATCTGTGCAGGACGGTGCACATCGTGAATAATTAAGTCTCCAACAAAAGTCTGCATCATAATTGTACCAAATCCCAGCAGAGTTTCCTGCAATCCGGAAATTTGATAATTGACCATCTGAATTTGGTTGAGCCCCATATCTACAACACTACGGTGAAATAAGCCTTTTTGGGTGATTTGGATAAGCCTTTGACTTGTTACAATAAAAACGCTGTAATGCCAGCTAATCCAGCCTGGCAATATCAACACCAGCCCTACAATAGCTCCTACGCCCAGTCCCGCTAAAAATACCGACGTCTCTGGCTTAAAAAGCGCCGGAACTGTTCCAAACAGTAACATTAGCATGCCTAGTATCAGACCTTTGCGCATAACTACCGGATGTTTACGAAAGACGAACAAAACCTCTTCGTCATCAAATTGTGTATCAAAAGCTTTGTATTTTTTTTGTTTTGCATTGTCTGACGCCATAAGGGTTATTGTACGCTGACCGCCCCCTTAAGCCAAGGGGGAACAATCCCGCACTGAAAGCCTAGGTGAAGCTATTATAGAAGATTCCTGTACCTGGGCTGCTCGGAACTGTCGGGCATGGGTTCTTGATCGACAAATCTGTTCGCTTCTTGTATCTGCCGCTCCATAAAACCGGGTAGTATTACGCCGGGTCTCTGGTTCACTAAACCAACTATGATGGTTGGGTCAGGTAGTTTTTCTTGGCCTCTATTGAAACCTGGATGTTGTTCACTCATACCTATGACTCCTTGGTGGCCCGGGAGGGAATCGAACCCCCGACGCCCTCCTTAGGACGGAGGCGCTCTATCCACTGAGCTACCGGACCCTTTGTAAATTGCACCTTACGCCAATGCACTGTTTTGTGTTGTATAGCGTTCATGGACAGTTTGATATTCAAACAGCTCGTTCGGGCTAAACCAATGAGCTACCTCGGCCGTTGCTTCCTGTAAATCTCCTGAAGCATGAATAAGATTAGGCACCGCCAAGCCATGCTTGGTGGCATGCTCAAAACTTACATGGGCATAATCACCTCTTATGGTACCGGGCTGAGCACTCTTGGGTTCAGTCTCTCCCACCATTTTACGAACGAGCGAAACTGCCTCGATGCCCTCCAGCACCACGGCAATAACCGGCCCCTGCGTCATTGCCTCAAGCGTCACATCAAAAGCCTGTTGGCCACGGCGAGAAATCATCTTGCTAATGTTTTCGTAGTGATGATGATAATGCTCCTGGCTCGGCTTTAACATTTTGGTACCAATCATTTTAAGGCCTACTCGCTCAAAACGAGTTAAAATTTCACCCACCAGCCCGCGCTGTACGGCGTCGGGCTTAAGAATTACCAAAGTGCGTTCCATAGACTACTAATTCCTGTTTACAACTTTTATACTAACAGATACCAGCCATTAAACCAATAATCTGTGCGTCGCACAATGTTATAATGAGCTTATGTTATTCTCTAAAGCCAAAACGGATTTTCTGGAATACTTAGAGATTGAGCAAAACCGTTCCCAAAAAACCATCGCCAACTACGATCACTACCTCACCCGCCTGCTTGATTTTGCCGGTGAAATTAAGGTGGCCGACATTGACCCGGAGTTAATTCGAAAATGGCGGTTATGGCTCAACCGGTTGGGTACAAACACCAGTGATGAGCTACAAAAAGTTACTCAAAATTATCATCTCATCGCCCTGCGCAGTTTTTTAAAATTCTGTGCCAAACGCGACATCTCTGCCCTGACGGCCGACAAGATCGAGCTGGCTCGCACTACTCGCAAGCAAGTGACTTTTTTGAGTGAAGATGAGCTGGAACGACTGCTCGTTCAACCCAACACCAGCAAATTAGCCGGATTGCGCGACCGGGCAATTCTGGAGCTATTGTTTAGTAGCGGGCTGCGTGTTAGCGAACTTGCCGGTCTTGATCGTGATCACATCAACCTAAAACGACGGGAGTTTATGGTCCGCGGCAAGGGCCAAAAGGACCGGCCGATTTTCATTAGTGCTGCTGCCGCGGAGTGGATTGAACAGTACTTAAGCCAACGAACCGACAATGTGCGCCCTCTTTTTATTCGATTTTCGGGACGCAAAACGATAGACGTAACAGGGAATTTTCATCGTCTGAGTACAAGAAGTGTGCAAAGATTAGTGAGCCGCTATGCGTTGGCGGCTGGTATCACCAAACACGTGAGTCCGCACACGCTGCGTCATAGTTTTGCCACGGATTTATTAATGAATGGGGCTGATTTGCGCTCCGTCCAGGCCATGCTTGGCCATAGCAACATCGCCACCACTCAAATTTACACCCACGTTACTGATCCGCATTTAAAAGCAACTCACGAAAAATTTCATCACAAACACTAGGTAATACTGAAGGATGATTGACTAATATGGAATGCCCGGGCAGTCATTGGCATTATTATTGTTGTTGGCGTCATTTTGGTAGAAACCATTAGGCGCCACGGCAAATTCTTTGCATATACCTTGCGTTGTTTGAATGGCAAATGCCGGCAAAGCCGACGTCGGAGTCAGAGACACAAACTCTTGGATACGCCTCAGTTCATCTTGGGCTTTTCCGGTAGAATCAATCAGCGCTTCAGCCCCTTGCAAATTAAGTGTAGTGCCGCCACTATCCGTAGCCGTAATTTTCACATCGTTGGGGTTGTAGATAGATCGCAGCTGCAAATAATATGTATGGGGAGTGACTGGGTTAAACTGAATCGTTACCTGGCAATAATAGGTATTACTGCTATTGCAACTTCCAGCCTGTACTAAACCGGTATTGGTTGGGTTAGCGGGATTATAAGAAATTGTGGGCACTGCCCCGCCACTCTCAGGCTCTAGAAAAGCCGTCAAGGTATGTTTTGCTAGATTGGTAGCGTCCAATTCGCCGCCAGGATTGCCATCGGCAGGTACAAGATCAATTCGAAGCATCCCTGGATCACAGGGCCAATTATTGGCTCCTGCCACCGCAGCCGGTGGAAATGTACCAACTGGTAATGGACAGCTAAAATTTGTCCCGTTTGAGGTATCCTGCCAAGAAATAGTCATTTTATTGATAGGGGAAGTTGTCTTGATAGGCACAACTGTTGGTTGGTTGATCCCGGCACTAGTCTTTAGAAAAGGTGGTGCGGGATTTATGAGTAAACAAGTATAGGAAGTAGCTTGGCCACTTAGCTGATTGCTGCCAGGGCCCAATAACGAACCGTAAGGTGAACCACCGAAGGGATACGGCGCACAGTTGGTCTTGCCAACCGTACTATTAACCTGCAGCGCGCTGAGAGCATCATTCACGCCACTTTCGGCAGCATAAAAGGCTTGGGTGCTCAATTCTCGGTCAAGCGATTGTCTTTGTTCGCGGCGGGCAATCTCGGCAAAACCCAGTACGATCAGGCTAATAATAAGCATCATGACCATTGTCACCATAATGGAGGCAATGCCGGCCTCAGATAATGTATGGTATTTTTTTGTATATTTCATAGTTTATCCCCTCTATTATAACCTCTGTTGAACGGTTGTGCTAAGTTCGGCTACGGCGCAAAACTGCGATCCAGCGCCGCCCTGGCAGTTGGTTGTCGTACTCGTCGGATTGGTCAGTAAATCATCGGCACCATACACTACCCGTACATCAATGGTGTAAAAGTTCGAGCTGCCAAGTTGAGTAATGGTTAGATTGGCCAGCCTCATATTTTGTCCCAGCAATTCGGCATCATTGGCGTCACCCGCGGGCAAACTACCATTTAAGTCTAGGGAGTTGCCGCTCGCACAACTACTATTATTCTCCAGCATGCCATGGTTCGTTTGATGAGATGCCGGTGCCGGAACACTTTTTACTAATTGATAGCCCAAGACATAGGCATATTGCGTATTGCCAATACACAAGCTTGTCGTTCCAGGAGGACCAAAACCGTTGGTGGACGGTGGTAGGATTGGGCCAGTACTATTAAACTCAATTGCCTGCGCAATATTGTTGATAATATCGCGCGCCACATTTTGGGTGTTAGACTCGGTAATACCCTTGTAATAGACATTGGCAATTTGAATCACGCCAATACTAAGCAGCAACATAATGGCCGAAAAAATAACCGTAGCGATCAAAAGTTCAATGATCGTAAAACCGCTGTCGGCAGTTTGGTTATTGGGTGAAAGTGGATGTAACATGATCTATAACTATAATGGTTTATGAAAAAGCGTTATATTATTTTGCCCGCCGCCGAGCTGGTCCCAGACTGCTCGCACCGTATAGACACCACTGCCCCCGCTGGGAGGGATAATCGACAGATGATAAAAAGCTTGTTCTTGACCGGCTGCCGGACTTGACTGGCCAAGATTATTCACAATACATGCAGAGTTGTAGTTGGTATAGTTTGTTGTACCGGCTAACGATGTGATAGCCGGTTCCGTAATGGTGGTGGTTGTGCCGACAGTAATACAAACTGTTTGCGTAGGCAGAGAAGTCTGCAGGGCTTGCAAACTCTCGATTTGCCCCTGCACTAGCTGCAGCGCCTCGCCGCGTTCCTGCGCCGAGCGCTCGGACTGGAGACTTTTGTTGACCGTTACAAATGCCCCGCCCAAAATAAGTCCGACAATTACCATGGCAATCAGCACTTCCACAATTGTATCGCCGCGCTGGCCAAGCTTTCTCATGAGCAATCCTGCGTAGTTTTAATAGTTAATGAGGCGGTGAGGATACCGTTGCCAACACCGCCCAGCGTAATTAAGCCAGATTGCTTGGTCGTGGCGCTAGCAAAACATAGCAAGACGGTGTTAGGTGGACTGGTGGCAAAGTTGTCGGCAGATGCAAAGGTACTGCCAACCGGAGGATTTAACGCTGTATTGATAGCATCAACGGCGCTGGTTGGACTAGAAGTCAGTAAACTGCCGCTAATAGGAGTGAGGTTGAGGTGTTGCGAACCGGACTTGAGACCTCCTCCACCGGCGGGTGAGGCTAAACTACTTAAGAAGCCGACGGCACCTATGGAACTACTGCCCGGGTTGTCATTAGATGTTACACTGCAGTTCGCGGTACTGGTCGTCGTGCAGTAATAAACACCTACCACATTCAGCCCATTTTCCAGCGGTGTCTGGCTGCCGCGCAGTGAATATAGGCCACTGGCGGGTGGGGTTGCAGATGCCTGCGCTAGAGCCAGCGCGCTGGCGGATTGGTAGCTTTGGACTTCTTGTCCAGTGGCATCAAGCTGCGATCCGGCAACAGTATAAGTAGTAAAGTGCGTGGAACTGGTGGAACTAGCAGTAAACTGAATAATTTTACCCAGGAAAATACAGCCATTGTTGGCGCCTTGGCCAGGAGAACCGCCTGAATTAATGGTAAGAGTCCCGGCTCCGCCCGTGCAGTTAAATGTGCCGTTATTGGGGTAGAAGCCATTGCCTACCTCGTTAATCACTTGTTGAATTTGGCTCTGGGTGTTTTGAATGGCAGTGGTAAACTCGGCTTGACTAGTGCGACCATTAATTAGTGCTAGGGCGCTCAAAAAAATCAGTCCGGTAACGGCCAGCACAATCATCACCTCAACGATGGTAAAGCCACCCTGACGTTTCATGAGTTTAAGTATAGCATAAGCACCTTGAGATATAACATCTCTACATACCAGCGTATTGACGTTTGTACCAGACAATCATGGCTGCGCCGAATAAGCGCACAATAACCGTGGCCACAATTAAAAACGGACCAAAGGGCAAACGGCTTTTGGCTCGTGCTCGGCCAGTAGCCAGTAGCGGCAGAGCCACAATTGATCCAACCATCGAAGCTATAAACAGCATGAGTATGCTCATTAATGGGCCACCCAGCAGCAATCCAATCACTACGCCTAGTTTGACATCGCCGCCGCCGACCCATGTCCCCTTCGATATTTGAAACAACACGTAGAAAATACCAGCGGCCACCAATATTCCCCACAACGCTCCAAGCAAAGTCGCCGCACCACCATGATAAAAACTGGCTACTACCAGTAGTTGTACCAGCGCCAGGCCAATCAGTGGATAGACAATTTTACTGGGCAAGACAAACCAGCGCAGATCATAGACGGCCAAAGCCAGAAAACCAATTACCACAACTAGCCACACCACAAACTCCAGCAAACCAACGCCGCGGAGCGGTAGCGGCCAGTAAACGTATGAGAGCGTCATAATAAGCGGTGCGATAAGCTCCACAGCCGGATATTGCCAAGAAATAGGCGTCTGGCAATAGCGGCACCTGCCCTTTAGCCACAGCCAGCTGATCACCGGAATAAGATCCCATGCGGCGAGCTCGTGCCGGCAGGCTGGGCAAAGAGAACGTCCTTTACTGATTGACAGCTGCCTAAGATATTTTTTGTTGGGTCGGTGTTTAGCTGTTTCCAGCTCTTGCTCATGCAGCCGCCAGACCAGGGCGTTCACAAAGCTGCCCAGGCACAACCCGAGTATCCCTAAAATTACATAAACCATTAGAATTATGGTAGCACATTCTTCCGCAAAACTCCGAAACTCTATCGTTGATACAACAAAACCCCGTGGATAAAACCACGGGGTAAAGTTTTCGTAGTTTAGACTACTATCTTATTCGGCTTGGATACAAACCTGGTTGTAGTTCGCGCCTGGAGATTCTAGGGTATATATCAATGCAACTTGTCTCCCAGTTCCTGTCGTAGTCTTCATGCCAGCAGTAGATGGGGTACCACATACTGCACCGGTATCAATGACGACTGCATCGGCCGTCACGGCAGTGAATGTAGTAATTGCTCCTGGCACCAAAGTCACTTGACCAGCAACTATTGCGCTACCAAGCACGCCAGTTGTTGACATAGGGGTTAAGTACTTAAACGTCCCAAAATCAGCAATTATAGAAGTGGTGTCTGCTGCGGTTGCAGGTAAGGTTCCCTGATTATTGCCAACAAAGTTACCAACAGCTGAAGATAATCGAGCCGCTTCGGATTGTCGTCCATTATTGCGTTGGTTTCTCTGCAATGCCGGAACGGCCAAGAAGACCACCAGCAAAATAAGTCCAGCAATGGCCAGGACAATCAGGACTTCAATAATGGTGAAGCCCTCGGTTTTCTTTTTTAGGTTGTTAATATTTAGTTTCACGACAAATGCCCCCTTTGTATGGTGTTTAATGCTTATGCTTTGCATCTTACCGATAACCAGGCAGAAAAGCAAGGACTTTTTGTAAGCATTTTTCCACAGGTTGATATCTTTAATGAATAAACGATTGCCCGGCCAAGCCGTAGATAGGCAGCAGCACGGCAGCTACAATCACAAAGGCCACCACACCCAGCACCACCATCAGTACCGGTTCAATGATGGTGGAGATAGCCTTCACTTCATTATCAACTTCTTTTTCGTAGTAGTCGGCGGCTTTGCCCAGCATTTTTTCCAGCGAGCCGGACTGCTCGCCAATCCGCAACATGTTGGGCACTAGCGGCAAAAAGTTAGGGTCGGTTTGAATGGAGTCGCTCAGCGCCTTGCCGCCTTTGACTTTTTCGATGGCTTTTTTGATGGAGTCTTCGATAATCACATTATTCACGGCTTGGCCGGTGATTTCCAGCACCTGAATCAGTGGCACACCAGCCGCCACTAACGTTGAGCCAGTGCGCGTAAACCGCGCCATATACATCTTCATAAACAACGGCCCGACGGGCCAGGCCTTCATTTTGACTCTGTCGAAAATGCGTTTACCGCCCAGCGTACGCGCCCAGCGTGTACCAAAGATAACTAGCAAGATCACCACCAACACCACAATCCACCAAAATTTGATAATGAAGTTAGAAAGATCAAGCAGCAGCTGCGTTTCGATGGGCAGTTTGGAGCCCGGCAAGCCGTTATACAAAATCTGGACCTGAGGCAGCACTTTTACCAACATGAACGTCACCACGCCCACCATCACCAAGATAACGATGATCGGATAAATCATGGCGCCGCGAACTTTGCTAATTAAATCGGCATCTTTTTCTTGTTGGTTGGCCAAACGCTCCAGCGAGGTATCGAGCGTACCGGAAGTTTCGCCGGCGGCAATCATGCTCACAAACACCTGGTTAAAGACAGCCGGGTGCTTGCCCATGGCTACCGACAGCGCCAAACCGCCTTCGACATCACTGATTAATTGGTTGATAACTATCTTAAACGGCTTGGCCGTGGTTTGATCGCCGACACTGCGCAAACTCTGCACCAGCGGCAAACCAGCACTAATTAAGGTACTTAGCTGTCTAGAGAATAGAACTTTATCTTTGGTAGCTACCCGCTTGAAACGATTAGTAAGGGCATTGCCCTTGCCTATCAGCTTGATATCAATTGGCGCCAATCCCTCAGCCCGAATAAGTCTGGCAGCTTCCTGCTCATTTTGAGCCTCAACCTCGGCCTTAACCCGCTGACCAGTTGAGGAATTACGTGCTGTGTAGTGGTACTTTAGCATGCAACATCTCCGGCTAGTGCCTGGAAGGATGGGTCGGGGCAAACAGGAAACAAGAAAGAGCGATTTCTTCGTGTTGTATAGTGCATGGTACAGCTTGCCGTGTTCATTATTCCCTCATCAATCTATCGAGTTCGCCTATATCAACAGCGAAGTTACGCGCCTCATCGTAGCTAATCGTACCGCTTTTCACCAGGGTAACGAGAGTCTTGTCCATAGCCTGCATACCATATTCGGCACCGGTTTGAATAACTGCTTCGAGCTGATGGGTTTTGCCTTCCCGGATAATATTACGCACGGCCGGTGTCGCCACCAAGATTTCGGCCGCCGCCATTCGGCCGCCGCCAATAGACGGGATGAGGCGCTGCGAGCAAATAGCCATTAGAATATTGGACAGCTGCGCCCGAATTTGCGGTTGTTGGTGTGGCGGAAAGACATCAATCATACGGTCGATACTTTGAGCGGCCGAGTTGGTGTGCAGGGTGGCCAGCACCAAGTGGCCAGTTTCAGCGATGGTAATGGCGCTGGCGATGGTTTCCAGATCGCGCATCTCACCAATCAGTACCACGTCGGGGTCTTCGCGAAGCGCAGATCGCAGCGCCGCACTAAAGCTATAGGTGTCGTAATGGACTTCGCGCTGGACAATCACCGAACGCTTGGAGCGATGAGTATATTCAATCGGGTCTTCAATGGTAATGATGTGCTGGGCACGCTCGAGATTAATCTTATGGATCATGGCCGCCAGCGTCGTGGACTTACCCGAACCGGTTGGCCCGGTAACCAGCACTAGACCTCTGGGATACTCAGCAAATTTATTCACGACTGCCGGCAAACCTAGTTGTTCGATACTTAAAATCTCGTTGGGGATCAGACGCATAGCGGCCGCCAAATTGCCCCGTTCATGAAAGGCGTTAACGCGGAATCGTCCCAGATCACCAAACGCAAAACTAAAGTCGAACTCCTTGTCTTTGAGCAAAATCTGCTTTTGATCTTCATCAAGCACCGCAAAAATCAGTGTTTCAGTGGTTTCTTCGGTGAGCACATCGGCACTGACCACCGGCGTGAGCGCGCCATCAATACGCAGCATTGGTGGCAAACCAACCTGCAAATGCAGGTCTGAGGCTTTTTTGCGAACGACTTCCTCGAGCAAAATCTCTATTTTAGGCTGGCCTTGCATCACGTAGTCCTCCGTTGTGTAGTGCGCCGTATTTCCCGGGCTATCCCCTGCTCGTGAACCACGGATATATGCCTCTTGGTAGTTACGTGTTTTTGCGATTGATGTATTGTTCCCACCATGATGTTTATTCCTATCTCTCGTAGATGTTATTCATTATAAGTATGTCCCTTAGGCGCTGTTGGCTGCCGCTACGCGGTTGGCTTCGTTAACGGTGGTCAAACCGACGAGGGCTTTGAGGTAGCCGTCTTCGCGCATGGTGACCATGCCACTGGCAACTGCAGCATTTTGAATCTCGGCACTGGTGGAGCGTTTAAGAATCAGTTGCTGAATTTCCTCGGTAATCGTAAAGACTTCGTACAAGCCCATCCGACCCTTGTAGCCACCGGGGGTATCGGCACTTTCTATTCCCCTGGTTAAAGTATAAGCGTTTTGGTCGCGTAGTGGCAAGTTTTCGAAGCCTAAGTCCTCAGCTACAGTTTTTTTGTCGGCTTCGGTAACCGGTAACAAATGACCGACTGTGGCTTTAATTGAGGCTGTCTCCGTGGCGTCAGATTGATAGGTTTCTTTCTGCGGGCCAATGCGCCGCACCAGCCGTTGGCCAATCACGGTGTGGACGGTGCTGGCGATCAAAAACGGTTCGATGTCCATATCCAGTAGTCGAGGCAAAATGCCGGCAGCACTGTTGGTATGCAGCGTGCTAAATACTAAGTGACCGGTCAGCGAGGCTTGCACGGCCAGCTCGGCCGTTTCTTTATCGCGAATCTCACCGACCATGACGACGTTGGGGTCTTGACGCAAAATGGAGCGCAAGCCCGTGGCGAAGTCCAGCCCCACCTCGGCATTCACCTGAATTTGGTTTATGCCGTCCATCTTATATTCAACCGGATCTTCCAGAGTCACAATGTTGATGCTGTCGTTTTTGACTTCTTGCAGCAGCGCATACAGCGACGTGGACTTACCGGAACCAGTCGGCCCGGAAGTTAAAATCATGCCGTTCGGCCGGCTAATACTCTCGCGAATCAGCCGCAGCGCCCGACCACGGTAGCCCATGTCCTCCAGCTTGAAACTAGTGCCGGTTTTATCAAGTAAACGAATCACGACTTGTTCGCCCCACACCACCGGCGAGATAGCAATACGCAGGTCAATTTCCCGCCCGACCACTCGAATGGTAAACTGGCCATCCTGGGGAATACGATGTTCGTCAATCTTGAGGTTACTCAAAATTTTGATACGGCTGACCAATGGTGGCTCGGTACTTTTGGGTAATTGCATAATTTCGCGCAGCACACCGTCGATGCGGCAACGAATTTTCAGAGATTTCTCCAGCGGCTCAATATGCACATCGCTGGCTCGGTTTTTAGCGGCAAACTCCAAAATGGTCGACAGCACTTTACTGATCGGCGAATCTTGAACAATTGTCTTAATGTCACCGGTGGCGCGTTTGATACCGTCCTTAGTTTGGCTGGCTTGGTCGGCCAATGATTGGTCAATCTCGCTGCTAATTGCCGTGATCGCTCCGGCCACATCATTGCTGATCTGCATTTGGTATTGCTTGAGAACCTGACGAATACCTTCTTCGCTGGCAGCATAGACTTTCAGCGGCCGGCCAATTTTATTGGCCAAAAAATCTACAGCCTGGACGTTATCGGCATCGAGCATGGCAACTACTAACCGGTTTTGCATTTCACCAAGCGGCACGGCCATATAACATTCGGCGACTTCTTGAGGCAGCAGGGCGAGCACTTCCGGATCAATTTTGGCGGTACTTAGGTCGACGTAGGGAACATTGCTGAGTTTGGCGACAATTTTCGTAAGTGTTTCGTTGGATATGCCGCCCTCGCTCACTAGCAAACTAAACAGCGGCATCTCGCCAGATTTGGCCTTGGCCCGCAGCTCACTTAATTTTTTTTCGGTCAGTAGCCCGTCATGAACCAGCTTCTCTTCGACTTCTTGCTGAATGGTAGAAGATAAAACGCTCATGATGGCCCAAGCCTCGGCCTACTGCCCTGCGGTTTTATTAAATGGGTTTGGATTAGTACTGGTACCAATTTGAATTAGCTGCGTCGGATCAACAGATTGGCTGTTAAAGTATTTGGAGTCCGGAGAACTAAAGCTAGAACTAATGGCCCCTACCTTCTCAATTTGCTGTTGACGGGTTGCCGGCGGCGCAAACAGCGCATTGGAAATAAACAGCGAGACGATACCGCTGATAATGCCAACTACGACAATCAAAATAATGTCTTTCTGCTTCATTTCACAACCTCACTGGTGATAGTTAGGGTTTTGGGCGGCTGGTAAAAAGTCTGGGCCGTGATACTCATAGTAAGCGAGGTTTGGTCGCCCGAAAACTGCATAGTCTGAAACTGGAAAGGTCGAATTGAGTTCTCAAACGCCGACACTAGATTTTGCACTCCCTGGTAACTGCCAGCCACTGAAACCCCAAACGGCATAGGCACGGGGGTGGGAGTCGGCGTACTGACAGCATTTTGTTGGCTCAACTGAGCATCGCTACCAGTAATACCACCGGTTGTCAGGTTTTGACTGTTTAATATATTCTGCAAGCTGGTAGCCAGTGCTGGAAAATCATATTGGCTGGGCAAGGCATCGAGCACAATCTTGGTATTGTCACCATCTCGTGGGCCACTGCCAGTGGGGTTACCGCCAATAATATTTTGAGGAGTTTTCACGAAGGCTGTGTAGGCGCTCTTCAGTTGATTGCCAGCCGTAATATCTTGATTGAGTTGGTTGAGAGTTTGTTTTTTAACAGCAATCACGCGATTCTGATAGCCGGCTTGATTAACGAGCGCCTTAATAGCTACTAATGAAAAAATTGACACAAAAGCAGCCGCGGCCGTCACCGCCACAATAGTAGTGTTAGCCTTGTCGATCATAATGTGTTTGAGGGATACTTTTTGTGCCATATATTTTACCTTGTCCTAGGGTGTCGCTGATTTAAATAAACTGGTCGGCTGATCAATAACTGAGCGAGTGGTAGTAACTTTGGGAACAACAAGTTGCACGGTATGAACCCCGCTGAAAATTGTCGGGTCAAAGGAAGCAGAAATCGTATAAGAAGTTTGTTTGGGGCTTACTCCAAAAGCCGAGAGCACCACCCCGCTGAAAACTGGTGCCGTAGCGGTACTTTTATCCAAACTATAGGTCGTAAATTTCAGGGTATCAATGTATTGGTTGACTGTTGGCAGAGTGTCGGCATTGCCCATAATGGAAAGTGTATGCTTGGTAAAATCAATACTCAAGTTAGATATGGTAGCCTGTGCCGGTGTAATGGCAGCCATGTAACCAAACAGTCGCGATGCCACTGGTCTCTGCTCATAGAGTGCCGGTAAAGATTGGAGCTGATTTTGAACGGTAAGAACTTTGTTCAAATCTGGTATGCTTTGGAGTCTTGAGTCGGCGCTCGTAATATTATGCCCCAAATCGTTGACGTTTTTATGCTGTAGGATGTCCACAAATACCAGCAAAAACAAGAAGATTGCGAAAGTTACGCCGGCTATTAAGACTGATGTTAACACGACGAGCCGTTTTACCCGCCGAGTGCGCACAAATTTAAGCTTTACGTCTGGGAGTAGATTAAATTCAATCATGCGCTGCGCTCCGACAGGCCAGCTGCTACGCCAAACTGATTAGATACCGCCAAAAGCTCATTTTGTCGATCGGCCGCAAAGGATACGTTACGCCAGGCATTACCAATCTCTACGTTTAAACCAAATTTATTGGCAATGTAGAGCGGGAATTCCGGCAGGGCCGAGGCTCCGCCCGTCACAATGATACGGTCAATCTTTTGATCGGTATAGCGCGTCAGGAAAAACTTAATGGATTTGTCAATTTCGGTAGTCAGCAAATCTACGGTGCCAATGATTGCGTGGTACACCTGGCCTTCTAGTTTATCTTTGGCCAAACCAAATTTAAAGACAAATTGTTGAGCTTGGCTTTCATCGATGTTCAGATTTTGCATAGCGGCTCGAATGATGGACTCGGAGCCGGTGGGAATAGCACGAGTCAAGCGTGATGCGCCGTTCATAGTAATAACCAAATCGGTGCTTTTGCTGCCAATATCTAGAACCATCTGCGGCAAGGTTGTGTCTGGCGCTACCATGGCGCGAGCCAGTGCCAGGTTATCCGGCTCAAAAGCAATAACATTCAGTCCGATAGACTCCAGCATATCCAGACGGCTTTCTACAAAATCATTCGTCACGCTGCTCAATAACACCTCGATTTTGGTTTTATCTTTCGGTGAATCACCCAGCAGTGCCCAGTCGATTTTGGATTCATTAATTGGTGTTGGAATCAGCGGATCGGCTTGATAGCGAATGGTTTTCGCCAGTTCGGCATGTGGCAGCCGGTCGATATCCACTACCGTCGTAAACACTTTTTGCGATGGGATGCCAACCGCCACATTGTGAGTCGTCATCCGAGCCTGAGTGACCAGTTCGGCAATAGTTTGGGAAAGTTTTTGTTGATCGTTTTTAGCATCGCTCAGCGATAGCTTGGCGTCAATCGGCACATAGGCATACTTGACGAGCGCTTTTACCCGGCCGCTACCACGCAGCTGCACCAGTCGCACCGCCGTCGTGCCAATGTCCAGACCAAAAAAATCGTTTATCCCACTCAATAAACTCATCCCGCTAGAGCTTCTTTCTGTCTGTTAGTCTTATTTTCATAGTGCCACACCCAATCATTACATTTTAATGAGTCTGTTAGGGCTCTCTAACGGGACTCATATTGCTTCCGATTATAGCATAAGCATTCTGCGAATCCACTACTCAAAAATGAACTTAAGCATTGATGCGCCCATCCTGGCGCCAAAGTTTTGGGTTGTTTGGCTTTTGACATCTGCTGTTAGCCTACAAAGTTGGCGGCAAGCTGGTTATGGATTGCGGCTGGTACAGGGGGCTGCCAGGCGTCTGAGGCAGACCGTTATTGGCCAGCCAGACTTCTGGGGAGTAGTTAAAGGTTTCAGCAATATTGCAGGGATTGGAAGAGGGAGTACAGGCAGCTTCCGCCGTCGTACCGCCCCCAAGTGTGCCGTTAGTGCGCAGGAAATTAACCTGGTGAGCAATAAACGCGCCGTTCACCACAAGCCTGCCACCGCAATTACTATACAGCTGAGCAGCGGGAACCGGTGACCAATTAGCTCCTCCAGGAGTAGCGCAGGTATAAATGGTTCCAGTAGCAATATATACGCCGTCCAATCGAGTAACACTACTATCGATATAGATATTGCCATGTACGATAAGATAGAAGGAAGGGATATCATCCAGATTGGTTCTGGGACTTGTTGTGTCATACATTACGTCATTTTTGATCACGGCATTACCGTCAATATAAACCGCTAGATGAGTACCAACCAAGATTGCAGCGACCGATGACGTATTAACCTGAAATTGATTAGGGTTTGGGCTGTAGTATTTTTGTCCACTGCCAAGTGATTGGAGATTTTTCCCGCCACTTCCAACAAATGTCTGTCCAGTAGTGGCGGCCCAGAAGGGGCTCGTACAGCTGGCCGAGCCAAAGCTACCGCCATCGGCTGCCGGCGGCCCGTTAACAGTATTAGAAAACGTCAAGCCGGTTGGCGGATTAGGCGGTGCCATGAGCAAACCCGTCGCACTGGTAAAGCCGTGTCCGGTGATGATGCTATAAGCCTGGGCACCAAACTGCGTGCTGGCCCCCGCCCCAGTGTCTGAATTCGAGATCGGATCAAATTGACCGTAGGTACTAATTCCCGCGTGAGTATCCGGACTGCAAGCTTCGGTTAGAATATCCGGCAACCCCGCGCCCACCATCACATCTCCACCGTATACTTTAAGGTACGGCTTAGTGGCCACTTGAACGGTAACCGGTGCCGAACAGCCAGTCGTACCACTAACAGTAACCGCATAGGTACCGATGTAGAGGCCTGGTGGTGGCGCATTGGCAGCAGGAACAGTATAGCCAAAGGAAACCGTCCCACCAGCACCAAGGCCAGAACCTACAAATGTGCCTGTGGCAGCAGGACTTGGAATGCCGTTGATACCGGCTATCGTGAGAGTCGCCGAATAATTATAGGTAGTATTCGGGTCAGAATAGCCGCTGGCTTGGCTAAATGACATACCTATGGTAAATGGATGTCCAGGCTCAGCAATATTGTCGCTGGGATTTGACACCACTCCCGCCGTACAGGTAAGGGTCGGTGCGGGTTCTAACAAATAATGCCACCACAGATCATAGTTAGCGCCAGTAAAATCATCGGCAATGGTAACTGAATTACTGGCCGTAATTGCTGTGGTGTTATGGCAGGTGGTGTTGTTTTTGCAAAGCGTATAACCTTGCAGTGCATAGTGGTTACCGTTCGCGCATCCTATGACTGCTCCCACCGCATCCCCATCGCTAAAAGTATGCGTGCCGGCAGTGGTGGTGGCTGTGGGGTTCACATTAGTCAGCGCACCGTCCATACCCATGGACCCACAACCAGTCGGCATACCAGCCGCATCATACGTTGGACCAGCCCCAGCCACCCGATAATTCTCAACATTGTAGAAATTGGGATACTTGAAGGTCATATAAGTTATGGCTGCCATGTTGCTTGACCCGGTATTCTCTACTCGCATATCAAAAGTAAAGTTATTGAGAAAACCGCCTGATGTAGGAACGATACCGTTGGTCAGGTCAATAGCATTATAGTTTGGAGGAACGTATCCCCAGCTTGGCGACCGTACCCAGTTATATGGCCCTTCTAAAGCAAGAAAATTCCAGCCGGCACCGCGAAAAGTGGAAAGTCCGGTTTGTCCGTCAGGGCAATCATCAGAACCTGGGGTACCGGGTGGGTAAAGAGCAATATCATGGCACCAAAGCTCGTTGGCGGTACCACTCGGGCCGTTTATAAAGGCCTCTCCCCCATCATCCTGAAAAGCAGCAGAGGAATCTGGACCGCCACCGCCGAAGGATGTTCCATCATTACATCTCCGAGTAGGGGGATCAACAGTTCCCGTGCATGGAGTTGACGGACCATGGACACTCCCGGGAGCGCCGTCATTTGGAACTCCGAAAGCTACAGCTACTGGGCGAATAGTAGTACTACCACTCGCCCAGGCTACACCGCCCGGCCCAGTATTAGTTGTGTCAACCAAGTCAGACGAACCGACGTTATAATTTGGGCCTGATTGGTCAAGCTTGCCAAATGGTACAGCCCCACCTGTACTCACATCGCCTGTACATAAATTGGAAAATACAATTGAACCCGGCTCGGCATCACCCGGTCCTATTGTCCAAAAACTCCGGACTATATAGTGGTATCCAATCTGATTCCACGGCGTGGCACCCGTGCCGTTCCATTGACCATTACCGTTAGGAAGTGAAGAATCTGCAGGACCAATCTTTCTTGTGCAATCGTTTGGAGCAATACATTCATAGGGATAGTCTTGATGAGTTGGACAGTTGCCATTTGAGCAGTAACCTGGGGGCAAGTTAGTGGAAACACAAGTATCCGCCCATACAGAACCTTGGCCCAGCAATAAGACTAGCCACACCAGACTAAGAGTAGCTAATATTAAGAATATTTTTTTGTGCTTTGCTATTAGGCTCATCATTCTGAATTGTGTGGGTTTATAGTCTCTCATAGTTTACGCCCCGTAAAATTTAGATGTAAGAGATTTGGTATCTTGCTGAAAACGAGTGTTTACATTGCCGCTGCTTGCGGGCTTGGCGTTGGTCAGTATAACAAAATAAAAGTACGTTTCGGTATTAACTGATTTAGCTCCATTCCCAACAGGAGATTTGCCAATCCTAACATCGCTTAAGCCCGGCTTCGTCTGAGAAGTTATGTAAGCAGAAACTGAATCGGTCTTATTCGTTGTCTGCAAATAATAATTACGTCCTATGCCAAACTGCGTGCTAGGGTTGGTGCCTTGAATATAAAAGTATGCTAATTTCGTATCGTTTTTCACCTCTTTTAAAGCTTCGTCCGGAGTAATCTGATTGGTTTTTAGTAAATCGTGATATTTATCGGCCTGAGTCTGAGCATAAGCGCGGTCAGCAGCGATCAGCTGAGCATCGCCGTAGCCATTCACAAAATGCAGCGGATCGGGTATGAGATGTTGATTAAACAAAAATATAAATTCGTAGCCGGCATATTGCCCTGCCGCCTGGCGAATAGCAACGTTAGATGCCGCGAGCGCAAAAGCAGCCAGGTTGGGATATGTGTACTGCAAGACGGCAGCGGTGTTAATGCCCAGTTCACCCAGCGCTTGGCTTATTTCGGCAGCATTCGGCTGAACACCGGCCGCCTGAGCAGCTGCTTGAACTTTAAGGTCTTCGAAGACGATTTTATAAGCTTTGCTGGAGCTGATTCTATTTACGGTCGTGGGATAAGCGGCTAGCTGATCGACTTCGCTTTTGTTATAGGCTTTATTGCCAACCTTAAAAATAACCGGCTGGCTATGAGTTAGCTTGGCCCATTGGTATTCGTGGTTATAGTCCTTAGCCAAAAACCACCAGCTGCCAGCAGCGATTACGGCGGCTAGCACACCGATGATTATGCCAAGGCGAACCAAAATCCTTTTTGGTGGCAGCTTCAGCCACGCCGGTTTGGCGGAAAACCGGCTGACAACTGCAGAATTCGTAGTAGTTTCTGGCTCTTTTTTGGACACGCTCACCTGCTTTATTAAACTGCTTGAGTTTTATTATAGCAGAGCGTTAGCACAGGACAATAAATTTGCTTTTGAGGATTGGCGGGCAATAGTTACCTCTAGCCCAACCCATGATAACCAGTTTATCCCACCACAGTAAATTTGGTTACTCGTAAATTACAGGTAGACTAGCTGCCATTCACAATAACTCTTCCGCTTCTAGTTGCGATAGCATCACCGTTATTTAAAGTACCTACACTAACAGCAGGGTCAGAATCAGGAACAAGTTCCGTGCCGGGGAAAGCACATCCTTCAGCAAAGTTACCTGCGTCGGCAGCTACCAAAAAATAGCCATCACCGTTACTGCAAGTACTCATACCGACGACAGGTTTATTAAGAGGCTGCCCACCCATTGATCCCTCGAAGGGAGCATTGAAAGCAAATATACCACCATCGCTCGCTACAAGCCAGTATCCATCACCCGTTTTCTTAGAAGCTATACCCACAACAGGTTTGTTAAGATGCATGCTACCCGTTGAGCCAGCGAACGGAGCGTTGCCAAAGCTAAATATGCCACCATCGCCCGCAGTAAGCCAATAGCCATCACCATTGGGGTTAGCAGCCATAGCCACAATCGGTAAGTTTAGGTGAGTTCCGCCCATTGATCCTTCATAGGGAGCGTTGAAAGCAAATACACCACCATCAGCGGCAGCTAGCCAATACCCGCTGCCACCAACTTTCTCTGCTGCTCCAACTATTGGACTATTGAGTTTTACGTTTCTAAGGTCGCCCTGAAAAGAAGCGCTACCATGCGTTGTCACAACTCCAGCGCTGTCAACGGTTATCTCGCCCGGACCATTAGGCCCATCGGTCGTTGCAATTGCCACCGTATCACCGGTTTGGGATGGAGGCGGTGGAGGGGGTAGCGTCTGCCCGGTGCAGTCTGCAAGTGACATTGTCACCTCTCCTATTTGAGGCCCGTTATGAACACTATAGACAACTTGTACCCCGCTTTGGAAACTCCATAGGTCGGATCTCGTTGCGTTGGGTGGTTCTGGTTGATCAAGAAGACTACCATTCGGGTATCCCGGGAATGTCACATCCAGAGCGATGGAGGTTGGGCCATTTTGAAAGTCAACCTTTAGGTACTCTGGATTAGTCGTATTATTAAACTGCGGCGAGAAGCTTTCACAGCCCACACCAGTGATTTGAGGAGCGGATAAGGCAACCGCTGGGGACTCGTGCACCACACCCACAATCGATGTTGCCACGGCAGCTAGTCCGATCAATGTTCTGACTTTTTTGTCTCTAAGCCACATCATAGCTCCCCCGCGTTCCGCCTGGAACTGGTCGGCTAGCTCTGCAGCAGCGTCGATATTTGCTGCGTTGTTGAACTGTCCATCTGCGATCGGATTTATTTCCATCTAAAACTCCATCTTCTTAACATTAGCATTTGTTATTACGTGAGGTTATTGTACCACATCCTGTCCAGCCTGCCAACAGGCCTAAATTCTAGCTGGACTACTCGGCTCTCTTGACATTTCAGGGTACCAGCCATAAGCTTTTAATGCAACATCGTTAAGCAAGGAGCGAAACTATATGCGTATACTTTCAAAACTAAGCTTGTTGGCCGCTGCTGCTATTGTGAGCGGCTCCATGGGGGCGAGCGTGATTGCGGCAGCCATACCCAACGCACATGCTAACGCCGAAGCCACTGCTCAAACATCCGACTCCAGTGACCCGAGCTCCCCATCAACTGGCCGGTTGGACTTAGCCAAACTGAAAGTCTGCCAGAAGCGCGAAGCTAGTGTAGACAACACCCTGAGCCGTATTGCTCAGCGTGGTCAAAACCAGTTGGATCTCTTCACCGCTATTGCAAGCAAAGTGGAGACGTTTTACACCAGCAAAGGCAAAACCCTGTCCAACTACGACGCGCTCGTAGCCGACGTAACCGCCAAAAAAGCCGCTGCCCAGGCCACCGTAAACACCATCAAGGCCGACAGCGTAACGTTCAAATGTGATGGCAGCGACCCCAAAGACGCAGTGGCAACTTTTAAAACTGCGCTTAAGAGCGAAATTGCCGCTCTGCAGGCTTACAAAACCTCGGTCAAAAATCTAATCGTCGGCGTCAAGTCAGTTCAGGGCAGCACTACTTCGGCCAGTAATAGCCGGGGAGGCCAACAATGAAAACTCCAAGCAATCAATCCGGTTCCTCAATTATTGAGCTTTTGATCATTGCAGTCATAGTGGCGGGTATTGGTTTTGGCGGGTATTTGGTTTATCATCGCCAGCACACCAAAACAGCAGCTCGTATCGCTGCGCCCCTGTCCACCAGTTCCACTTCGTCAAACACCAGTAATGTCGCCGCTGCACCCACTGTAAACTCCACCAGCGATCTTGATAAAGCCCAAGCCGCCCTCAATCAAACCGATCCCAGCGGCAGCAACAACACTGACACCAGCCAACTAGACAGCCAGCTGGCCAATTTCTAAAGATTCTAAAAGCCCACCGCATAATCTGTTAGAATAAGCCGATGATGATATGTGAGCCGCTGCCATGTCGCTGCAATTAGGTCTGGTGGGATTGCCCAATGTCGGCAAGTCGACGTTATTCAATGCCCTCACCGACAGCCACGTCCTGGCAGCTAATTATCCATTTGCCACCATTGAACCCAACACCGGCATTGTGCCCGTGCCCGACGAGCGCTTGGGTAAGCTAGCTGAGCTGTACCATACCCAAAAAGTTGTGCCGGCCACCGTGACCTTTGTGGATATTGCCGGACTGGTGGCTGGAGCGTCAAAAGGCGAAGGTCTGGGCAACCAATTTTTGGCTCACATTCGCAGCTGCCAAGCCATTGTGCAAGTAGTGCGGGCGTTTGCCGACGCCAACGTCCAGCATGTCGAGACTAAGCTTAGCCCCCAACACGACATCGAGATTATTAATACCGAGCTCGTCCTGGCCGACCTGCAAACAGTTCAAAAACGTCTGCCTCAGCTGCAAAAAGAGGCCAAAGCCAACCCCAAGCTCAAACCTACCGTCGAAACACTTGAGCGCGTCCAGACATTATTAGACGCCGGAACACCGTTATTTGCGACAGGGGCTGGCGTCAAACAGGCACTGGACGACGTAAAGGATCTGCAACTGCTGACCGCCAAACCCATTATCTATGTTTTTAATGTCGACGAGGCAACCTTAATCGATCAATCCAGACAAGCTGAGCTTAAAGGTCTCGTCGCCCCAGCCCAAGCCCTATTTGTCTGCGCCAAGCTAGAAAGCGAGCTGCAAGGTCTGGATGCTGGCGATCAACAGGAACTTTTGACCAGTTACAGCGTTGCCCAGTCGGGACTGGTGCAGCTTATCCATGCCGCCTATCAAACATTGGGGCTGCAGAGCTATCTGACAGCCGGCGAAAAGGAAGTGCGAGCCTGGACAATTCCGATGGGCTCGACTGCCCCGCAAGCCGCCGGTGTAATTCATGGAGATTTTGAACGTGGATTCATCGCCGCTGAAGTGGTTGATTATAACGACTTGCTGGTGGCCGGTTCTTTGTCGGCGGCTCGGGCAGCTGGCCGGGTGCGCACCGAGGGCAAAACCTATAGTATGCAACCCGACGACGTTGTGGAGTTTCGATTTAATGTCTCTTGACCGACTTCTATTTAATAGCGACGGCGCGGTAGCAGCGGCAAGCGTGGCGAATAGGCAGTACTAGTTGGTATGCCCGGTGTAGTCGCTGCCGGCTGCAGCATTTGATAGATAGCTGCCTGGGGCTTGAGGCCGGGCGACGGTGCGTTCACTTGCTCGGCTAGTGGACTGTGCATGTACTGTTGGCGTAGTGCGCTCGTTTGTTGTTGAGCGTAAACTAAAATCGCTCGCAAATGCGCATGATTCCAACTGGTAAAAATCAGCGTTTTGTTGAGCGTAAAGACTCGGAGCGTGGCGTTGAGTAGCCGATGGTTAAAATTCACTTCGGCAATCATGTCGTAACTAATCGCCTCAATTGTTAAAAACATTGGTTTACGATCAATTAAAATCAGCCTTTGATCGGTGGCCACCAGCAGGGCAAATCCACCTTCATAATGTCCGTTTGTAGCATGCACAATAGTTTCGCCTGGCATTAACACCACGGCTAGTTCCCTGACCTCAGCCCGTCCCCAAAACCTGAAATTGCAACCAACTTGCCTGAGTTGACGTTCAACATCCCCTAGACTAATCATGGCACACCTCCTTTTGGTACTTGTATCATGCGCTCTTCCGGCTTGGCTGTCAGTCACTTGAATCACAACTCGGACACGATAATTATCACAAAGCTGGCGGCAACCCCGCAGCTGTGACATACTTAGCATATGTCGGCAATCGTCGATCCTTTGACACTCGAGCAACTATTTCGTCATGGCAACAAGCTTGTCTATCAAAAAGATGAGTTTGTAATCCGGCCCGGCGAGGCTCCGTCGGGCATTTTTTATATTGAAACTGGGCTGGTGAAGGCTTTTGACATTACCAAGTACGGTGAGGATAACTTACTGGTGATCCGTAAAGAACTCGAGATGTTCCCGCTGATTTGGGCCATTACCGGCCAGGAGCGACATATTATTTATCAAACGCTGTCACCCACTGTGCTGTGGCATATTTCCCGCCAGGAACTACTGGATTTTATGCAAACTCATCCAGCTGCCATGCGCCAGGTACTGGACATGGTGATTGAGATGTATCGTATTCACTCCGAGCGTATTCTTAATTTGGAGTACCGCAGTGTGCGCGAGCGGCTTATCTCATTTTTTCTGACTATGTCGCAACGCTTCGGCAAAGAAACCGCCCAAGGTCTGTTGATTAACGTACCGTTGCGTCATCAAGACATTGCCAGCTCTATCAACGCTACTCGCGAAACCACCAGCCGCGAAATTGCCCGCCTGAAGCGCAAGGGCTTGATTGGCAATCATCAATCGCTCATCACGCTGCAAGACATTCCCTCGCTGCGCGCTTATTTGTAGCTATTTCATGCGCTCGCGGTAAGCACCGGTGGTAGTATCGACGCTCACGATGTCGCCGGTTTTTACAAAAGCCGGCACGCGGATGTTCAGGCCAGTTTCCAGTGTGGCATCTTTGAGTACGGAGTTGGCGGTATCACCTTTAACGACGTTTTCGGTGTAAGTGACTTTGAGCGGCACGTTTTTGGGCAGTTCCAGCGTAATTGGCCGGCCGTCAAACAGTTGCACCTGTACCATGTCACCTTCTTTGAGATAGCCAGCCTGATCGGCTACGTCGCTGGCTAGTAGCTCAAACTGTTCGTAGCTGACTTGGTCCATAAAGTAAAACTTGGCGCTATCATTGTATAAATACTGGACATTTTTGGTGGCAATGTCGGCGCTGTCGAGTTGCTCATTACCCTTGAAAGTCTTGGCCAGCACGCTGCCATCAATCAAGTTTTTAATCCGCACATTGACAATGCTGCCGCCGCGACCCATGACTTTTTGGGAATACTCCACCACCCTGTACGGCACATTGTCCAGCTGAAAAATTTGCCCTTTTTTAAGATCAGTGACTCCGAGGGACATGTCGTGCCTCCCATGCCTTGTGGCTTCTGCGCGTACCAATATTGGGTACGCCAGACTTTTCCTCTTGAGAAGCTTTTAGTGTGTCTAGTGATTCCAGCGCAAGGGTCATCCATCCAATAGTTTCCGGTGTTAAACCGGCATTCTCCATGGCATCTATAATCTCGGTTTTTGTATAGTGCTGCTCTGGGTCGCTCGATGGTGCTGGTATTTGTTCCATGAGAACCCTAGTTACTGACCACGAATGGTAAAAGCGCCATGTGACGAGCACGCTTGATGGCGACCGCCAGGTGCCGTTGCTCGCTTTCGGTTAAGCCGGTTTTTTTGCGCGTTTCAATCTGTCCGTAGACATTCAAATAACGCTGCAAGGTCTTTACATCTTTGTAGTCAAAAAAAGCTACGTCTGTTCGGTTCTTAAAAATCTTCGCCATAATTTACTCCTTAAAATTTGCTCTCTTTAAAATGGAATGTCGTCTAAGTTGATGGGTTCGTCGCCGATGTCTTCGATGACCACATCGTCTTTGGTGACTTTTTTGCTGGGCGTGGGTTTGGCGGAATCGTCCGAAGTTGGCGCACCCGTCATACCGCTGCCGTCATCGCTGCCAGATGTGCCACCGTCACCACGCGGGCTGTCAAGGAATGTTACGTCGCTGGCGCTTACTTCCACTTTGCTGCGCTTTTGGCCGTCTTGTTCCCAGCTGCGACTTTGCAATCGCCCCTGCACCAAGCAGCGTCGGCCTTTGCTTAAGTACTGCGACACCCGTTCGCCGAGCGGCCCCCAGGCCACCACGTCGATATAATCGGTGGCTTCCTGCCACTCCCCATCGGCGCCTTTGTAGCTGCGGTTAAGCGCTAGACTAAAACTACACACCGACTGTCCGCTCGGAATCTGGCGCAGTTCCGGATCGCGCGTTAAATTTCCCATTAAAATGACTTGGTTGATGCTTCTGGCCATGGTATCACTTCCCTTGTTTACCGCTTTATTGTACTACGCTTCGGATTCCGTATCACTTTCGGGCTTGTCGCCACGCTCGGCCGCTTTTTTGGCCTTGTCGGCCTTAGCGGCTTCGGCTTTAGCGATAGCCACAAGATCCGGCTTGGTGATCAAAAAGCGAATTACTTCGTCAGTAATATTTAATAGATTTTCAATCTTCTGTACGCCTTCGGCCAGTATTTCTAAGCTGTAGATGACATATATACCGGTCTCGTGCTTTTTGACGGTGTAGGCCAGCTTGCGCTTGCCCCAATTGTCAACCTTCAGCACTTTGGCGCCATTATCCTTAAATATTTTCTCCACCCGCGAGGTAGCTTTTTCCAGATCCACTTCCAGACCTGGATCAAACACCACGGCAATTTCGTATTGACTCACACTGACTCCTTCCTTTGGTTAAAGCCTGCGCGCACTTGGGGCCGCAAGCTAAGGGCTGATAATGCAGACTATTGTAGCGCGTTTGTATCTGTTGGTCAAGGAGTAAGATTATTCAGCGGGAATTTCTTCGCCAAGCACTTCACTGCTGTCGACTGCCGTAGTAGCTGGACTGCCAAAGACTTCGTCCATGCTAGTGACTAAAACTTCACGCGGACGGGAGCCGTCGGCCGGGCCAACAATGCCCTGCTCTTCCATGGTTTCAATTAAGCGCGCCGCTCGGCCATAACCGATGCGCAGCCTCCGCTGCAGCAAGCTAGTGCTGGCTTTGCGGGCTTCCAACACGACGTGCACGGCGTCGCGCCACATATCATCATCGGATTCGCCGTTATATTCGGCCACCACGCCACCTTTGCCATTGAGCTGCACCGGCTGCGAAACCACTTCGTCGTTATATTGTGGCGGGCGCTGCATACGGATAAAATCAGTCACCTTGTTGGTTTCGTCGTCTTCAATCAACGCTCCCTGAATACGTTTAGGTTTGGGCATGTCGGCTGTCAGCAGTAACATATCGCCCTGTCCGAGCAACTTTTCAGAACCTACTTGATCGATGATCGTCCGGCTATCCACTTGGCTGGCGGTGGTAAAGGCAATCCGCGCTGGCACGTTGGCTTTAATCAGCCCAGTAATGATGTCCACACTCGGCCGCTGGGTGGCCAGCACCAGATGGATTCCCACCGCCCGGGCTTTTTGGGCAATCCGCACAATCAGCGATTCCACATCGCGCGCCGCCATCATCATCAGGTCAGCCAACTCATCGATCACGATCACAATGTAGGGCATACCTTCGTTGGGTTTGTTAGCGTTATACTCAGCAATATTACGGCGATGCTCGTCGGCCAGGGCGCGGTAACGGCGCTCCATCTCGGCTACCGTCCACTTCAGCGCGCTGATGCACTTTTCCGGCTCGGTAATGACCGGCGTCAGCAGATGCGGAATGTCATCATAGGGTTTGAGCTCCACTTGCTTGGGATCGACCAAAATGAGTTTCAGGTCGCTCGGACTATTGCGGTACAGCAAACTGGTTAGTACGGTGTTGATCATCACCGATTTTCCAGCACCAGTTTGGCCGGCAATTAACAGATGCGGCATGCGGTCTAGCGAGGCCACAATGGGCACACCGGCAATGTCTTTGCCAATCACAAAGCCCAGTGGCGATTTCAGCGCCTGCCACTCCGCCGACTGCAGCAGCGAGCTGATGCGCACCGTGGCCGGTTTGACATTGGGCACCTCGATGCCAATAGCCCGCTTACCGGGAATCGGCGCTTCCATACGGATTGATTGAGCAGCCAGGTCGAGCGCCAGGTTATTTTCCAGCGCAGTGATTTTGGTCAGCTTGGTGCCAGCCGGTGGCTTTAGGGTGTATTGGGTAACGCGCGGACCGATGTTCGCGCCCTCCATGGTGACGTCGATGTTGAAATGCTCAAAGGTTTCGCGGATGGCTTGGGCGTTACCTTCTACGTCACCGGCGTCGGCTTTGTCCTGCTTTTGGGTGAGCAGTGCCAGCGGTGGTAATTGCCAGTTGGGATCGCTGGCCAGTGTCAGCGCTTCATGATTTTCGGTAGCCGCTAGTTTTTGAGCCGTGTTTTTGAGACTGGTTAGATGAGCAGGATTGCGCGCTGGGGTGTGATGTTCCACCGGCACACCTTCGTTGAGCTGAAAACCGGGTGTACTGGCTTTGAGCTTGGCCAGATCAACATCGCCCTCCTCTTTTGGCTCTTTACGTAGCAGCCCAAAGACTTTGAGCAAACTTTTTGGTGATACGCCAAAAGCAAAACAAGCCGCCAACAGCGCGAATACAAAAAATATCACACTGGCCGGCAGCTTATCGAGCGCCGCCAGTACACTCGAACCAATAACTTTGCCAACTTGTCCGCCGTGCCCGCCCGACCAGGCGCCAGCAACGTCTTGGGTGGCAAAACTACTATCCAAACCGCTGGCCGCCAGCACCAGCAGTGCCAGCATGCTCATAAAATTAGGCAGTGGAATACGGTGTTCTTCGCTGTTGAATTTATAGACACCAAGGTAAATCAGCGCGATTGGCGTAATATAGGCCGCCCAACCAAGCGTCCAGTAAGCGCCGTGGAACAGATCTTTGGGCAGCACCCCGCCCGTACCAAAACCGCCGAGTAGCACCAGCAGTGCCGCCACCATCAAGACCACCGAGCCGGCCATCGGCCAAAAAGCCGAGCGCTCTTTTGGCTCTGGTTGAACTTTTTTACGGGTTGGTTTTTTCTTTTTAGCCATGACTTTGGTTATTATAGCATCTCGGCATTTAACAGATGGTTTTTGAGTTTTTTAATATGTGTAATGCTACACACTAATATAGCAAATTTTACAACCTTTGTCAATCGTCGTCTGTCTGATCTTGGTCAAGTAGCAACCACGGTAGCTGCCGGGCTTGCTTGCGCGGTAGCTGCATTGCCTGGTAGCTAGCTATATTATAAGCTTTTATTGTTTGATTTATTTTTCTAAACATATGAGCCTGGGCCGAGATAGCCGCATGCGGATAGATAACGTGGCCCAGAAAGTGCAGTCCCTGGCTTGATTTGAAAATAACGTTATTTTTTACATGAACCTGTAGATGCAAGTTCTCAGCTAGCCAGATCGTGGCAGTCAGCTGCATCTCAGCGGCGGCAGATTGGCTGGGCAAAAACAGCACAAAGTCGTCGCCGTAGCGCATATAACCAAGCGGGTGAAGGTGGTGCCGCACAAACCGATCAAACTCGTGCATGTAAATATTGGCAAAAATCTGACTGGTGAGGTTGCCAATTGGTATACCACGAGGCAATTTACCTGAGCGCAGTCGAAGGGCTGGCTGGCTGAAAAACTTATAGGTTTAGTCCCTATGCTTTTCGATCTGGTATTTTTCTTCCGGCTACGCTCAATTTGTACCACTTTTCAAGATGAAAGCAGGATTGCTTCGTGGGAGATAATGCACAACCGGCCCCGCAAATCTGCAGGGCTCAAGTGATCAAGCAGCCGCTCGACAGCTCCCGTAAGGTTAGCGAGCGTTGGCGGGTGAACACTAAAGATAACGATACCAGCGGCCTTGGCAGGTGGATACAGCAGGCTATTGGCAAAATCCGTGTCGTTAGTCAACAAGATAGTTTTTTGAGTAACAGCTCGTTTGAAAACCGTCGAGTCGCTGCTACCTTTTGGTGCGTGCAGAATCTCAAAACCAAGATACTCCAACACCGTCGCCAAGCGGGCGTCAACGTTTTCGTCAAGCAGGCACCGAGTTTGTGGTAGCGACATAGTTCAGATTTTTAACTTTTTGAGCAGCGTAGTGCAGCGCGGCTTCGATGGCGTCTTTCGGTAACGTCGGATAGGCCTGATAAATTTCGGCTGGCGATGTGCCGTTTTCCAGCAGTTCTAACACCTGCCAGACCATGACTCTCGTACCGCGAAAAAGAGGCTGCCCGTGGCAGATAGCAGGATTCGCCGTAATAATGGTTACTTCGGATTGATTCATAATCATATGATAGCACAAGCTTGCGTTACGTAGCGCTAATCCTGACCCACACTCACTTTTCGCCCGTTTCCGTCATTCCGGCCATCGAGCCAGAATCCAGATGTGCTATCGACACTCCTGGATACCGGGTCTACAAAAAAGTGCATGGGGGACAGGCGCTAACCTACATTCAATCCATCGCAATTCAACACACTGCACGGCAATTTCACAAACCTAGTCGATCCGGGCGTCTTGGGTGAGGAGGCGTTCGCGCATTTGCTGAAAGCGCTTTTGCTGCTCGTCGGCAATGACTTCTGCCGATTTGGTTTGGCCGTTGGTTTGGATCGTTTTGGGCTCGTTCTTGCCGCCACCGCCAATGACGTTCACCACCGGAATCACAATCGGCGTACGTTGGGTCTGTTCAAACAAAAAGTGCGTAATGTGATCCCGAAGTTCGGCTTTGAAACGATCAAGATCAATTCGCTTAAAGCGCTGGCCAACCGCCCGGCGCAGCTCAGCTCGGAAGGCGTTCATCAGCTCCTCACTGCTGCGCATATAAATGAAGCCGCGGCTGATGACGTCTGGGCTAGTCAGCAAGTTGCCGGTGCGTTTGTCGATTGTCAAAATTACCACCACCAGTCCTTCTTCGCTCATTAGCACGCGGTCTTTGACCACAATATTGCTGACGATTGATCCGGTTTGATCGACCAAAATGGTGCCGTGCGGTACTTCACCAATGATTTCCATCTTGTCGGCGGTCAGGGCAATAACTTGGCCGTTTTCGACGTTCAGGCAGTTGGCGCGCGGAATACCCTGCTCCACCGCCAAATCCAGGTGATAGCGTTTGGCGGTGTAATCGCCGTAAATCGGAATGAAAAACTTGGGACGGATCATGGTGATCATTTCGGCATATTCATCCCGGGAGGCGTGTCCAGAAACGTGCAGCGGGCCGATATTATCCAGCTCATGGGTTTCGTGGCGGAACACGTGTACGCCCTTGCGCAACAAGTCATCAACCATGCTACGAATGTGACCGTCGTTGCCCGAGTATGGAATGGCCGAGCTCGACAAAATTACCGTATCGGATTCTTTGAGCTTGATGTGGCGGTGTTCGCCGTTACTCATGCGCTGCAGGGCCGAGCTGGGCTCACCCTGCGAACCAGTGCAAACGACAATCACTTCGGTGTCTTTCATGGTGGCCACCGAAGCAATTGGCACAAAGGTGCCTTTGGGCACTTTCATAAAGCCGTGGCGGACGGCCATTTCTAGCGTACTGACCATACTGCGGCCATCCATGGCTACTTTTTTACCATTGTGCACAGCGGCGTTGACGATCATCTGTACGCGGTTCATGTTGGTGCTAAACAGGCCGACAAAAATGCGACCCGGCGCTTGCCTCATCAGATCGACAAAGCTCTTTTCCAGAATGCTTTCGCTAGGCGTGCGGCCCAAGCGTTCGGTGGTGGTACTTTCGCTCAGCAGTGCCAGCACACCTTCCCGGCCAATTTCTTGCAGCCGTTCAATGTCGCTGCGCTCGTGATCCAGCGGGTTGGGATCAAAACGAAAATCGCCGGTGTTCACGATCCGGCCAACTGGTGTATCGAGCACAATGCAGGTACTGCCCGGAATGGAGTGGGTAATGCGCACCAGCTCTATAAAAAAGACGCCGACTTTGAGCCGCTCGTGGGTGTTTTCATTCATGGTAACGGTTTTGAGTTCAAAGCCGTCGGGCATCGGCAAGCCAAAGTTACCGAAGATTTCTTCCACCCGGCCGATAGTGAACTTGCTGCCATAGATTGGCGCTGGAAATAGCGGCACAATGTGCGGCAAGCCGCCAATGTGGTCGAGGTGCCCGTGGGTAATGATGTAAGCCTTAAGCTTGGGCCGGATACTTTCCAGATATGCCGTGTCGGCAATACCGTAGTTGATGCCTGGCAGATCGACACCCAAGTCGTTACCGCAGTCGAGAATGACGGCATCGTTTTGATACTCAATGAGGAGCATATTTTTGGAGCCGCCGCCATCCATACCGCCCAGGCCGATGATCTTCAGCCGCGGGCTGTCGTCAATGGTATTGGCTCGGCGCTCTGGTTGGTTGTTGCCATTGGCGGCTGAGGGTGCATATTGGTCAGCGATTTTTTGAGCGTCGGTTTGGGCGCGTTTTTGAGCGCGCGCCGCCGCGCCGCGGTTACCGCTGCGACCGCCGCCCATACCCATGGATGGCTGCGGTTTGTTGCCGCCAAAATCTCGCCTGGGTGGTTTTTCGTGGTTGTTTAGGTTGTTATTGTTGTTCATAGTGAACCTTTCTTATTGAATTATTATGTATTGCTTGTCTTTATATAAGTTTGATGATGGCCGGAATTTTGGCAAAGTCATCAATCAACGTTTGGCGCATAGCTCCGTTGTACAAAGCGGCCGCTGGATGAAACAACGGCAGATAAATCTTGCCTTTGTAGCGCTTGGGTTGACCGTGAACCTGACTGATTTTCAGCCCGGGCAGCAGCACGTCCATGCTGTGCCTGCCCAGAGTGACAATCAATTTTGGTTTGATGACATCGAGTTGCTGGAGTAAATAGGGCAAAAAAGCCTGCTTTTCCTCGGGAAACGGATCGCGGTTATCCAGTGGTCGGTACTTGACGATGTTGGTGATGTAAACGTCTTCGCGGCGCATCTCAATCATTGCCAGCATTTCGTTTAAAAACTTCCCGGCTGCTCCGACAAACGGTTTGCCCTGTAGGTCTTCGTTTTTGCCAGGTGCTTCGCCAATAAACACAATCTCAGCCTGGGCGCTACCGTCGCCAAACACCAACTGTGTGGCACCTGTCGCCAACTCCGGACAGACATTGTCATCCAAAATTTTTTGCCGGATTTTATCTAGCTGTAATTGCTTAGTGTGAGTCATTTACTTATTCTCTAGCTTATTAATTATGGCTTGTTTTTCTTGACTACTTAGTGAGCGATGTAGCCCTTTTTGTGTTGGACTTTCCGAAGCGGCCATAATGAGAATGGTTAAGATCAAAAAAAATACAAAAACAATAATAAAAACTATTGTTGCCCAAAATTTATTCAAATAAAGCACTGCTAAGCCAAGAGGAAGCAAACAAAACACCCCATAAAGCCAGGATGCGTTTACTGTACCTCCACTGGCATATTGATTTACCCATTTACCAATCTGGGAATTGTGCCACTTCAGTAAAATGGGAATGGGTTGATTAAGCTTCATTTTTGCGGTGCCTTTGCAGCTGTTTGACACTAACGGCCAGACGGTTTAGTCCAATAATCAAAAGTACGAGCATCTCCAGATATTCCCATAGGCTGCCGGTGTCGATACTCCGCGAACCAACAAGATACGTAAGCCCCAGAGCCGCCATGGCTAAAAATATCGCCCAGCTGCGCCGGTTGTACCACTTGGCAAATGACTGATGAGTATTCATGGGAATTGATCTTAATGCGTATGCGTTGACTAAAATCCGCCTACTTGCGCTTTCTTTGGGCACCGAGCGCCATACCCAGCAGCAGTGCGCCGGCCAGTTCGGTAGCAATGCCAAAAGCAATGCCCCAGCCGCGGTACGTAATGCTGTTCACCGCAGCAAACACTGCAATAATATTCATGCCGGCAATCAACGCCACAATTGCCAGCACAATTTGTGCGTTCTTACTGTTAACATTGCCCTGTTTGGAACTTTTGACTTGTGCCATGATATCTCCTTGTTAGGTTACTTTTTCTCGCGAGCAGCTTGCTTCATACTTAAGTTTAACCGACCACGGTCATCAATTGCTACTAGCTTTACCGTCACGCGGTCGCCTTCTTTGACGACATCGCCGGGTTTTTCGACACGCTCATCCTTCATTTCGGAGACGTGGACCAGGCCTTCTTTGCCGGGCATAATTTCTACAAAGGCGCCGAAGTCCAGCACGCTTACTACCCGGCAATTTTCGTAAATTTTGCCGACTTCCGGCTCGGCTGTAATCATGCGAATAAACTCAATGGCAGCATCAATGGATTTTTTGTCGGGGCTGGCAATAAACACCGTGCCGTCATCTTTGATGTCAATTTCCGCGCCGGTGTCAGCAATGATTTTATTGATGGTCTCGCCGCCCTTGCCAATGACCTCGCGGATTTTTTCGGGATTGATGGTGATGGATTCGACGCGCGGGGCGTAGGGGCTCAGGTCTGTGCGAGCTTTGGGCAAAGTTTCCAGCATGTGGGCCAAAATGAAGGCCCGACCTTCTTTGGCTTGGAGCAGGGCTTTTTTAAGCAGCTCTACCGGCAAACCGTGCACTTTCATGTCCATTTGCAGCGCCGTGATGCCCTTGCTAGTGCCGGTTACCTTAAAGTCCATATCACCGGCAAAATCCTCGGCATCAGCAATGTCGCTCAAAATAGCCGTTTGTGTGCCGTCGATCATCAGTCCCATGGCAATACCGCTGACCGGCGCACTTAAGGGGACGCCAGCGTCCATCAGCGCCAAACAGCTACTGCAGGTCGCCGCCATGGAAGTGCTGCCGTGCTGGCTCATAATTTCGGTAACGCTGCGAATAGCGTACGGAAACTTTGTTTCATCGGGCAAAACTGGCAGCAGCGCCCGCTCGGCCAGAGCACTGTGACCAATTTCGCGCCGGCCTGGACTGCCCAGGCGTTTGATATCGCCAACGGTGTAGCCGGGAGCGTTGTAGTGGTGCATGTAGCGCTTTTCGGCGTCGTTGCGTTCCATAGTGTCGAGCATCTGAGCATAGCTGAGCGGTGCCAGCGTTACGATGTTTAGAGCTTGAGTAAGGCCACGAGTAAATAAGCTGGAGCCATGAGCTCGTGGCAATATGCCAACCTCGCTGGATAGGGTTCGAATTTCGGTCAGCTTGCGGCCATCAGGGCGCAAACCGTCTTCCAAAATTCCCTTGCGGACGTCTTTGTTGGTAGCCGAAGCCCAAGCGTCTTCGTAGTCGCGCTCTAGCCGGGCAAATTCTTCGGCACCAAGTTGTTCGGTAAAGTGCGCCATCAGCTCACCACGCAGCACATGCATTTTTTCGTGACGCTCGGGGTACGGCGCGCGAATTTTGGAACCTAGTTTGCCGTCCAGCCAGTCATTAACCTGTTTTTGGATCTCTTCGCTGGGCAGGCTCAACACATATTCCAGCGGCGTTACGCCAACTTTTTTGATAAGTTCGTGCTGCAGCTTGACGGCCGGCACAATGGCTTGGTGGGCAAAGGCCAGAGCCTCGGCCACGGCCTCTTCGCTGACTTCATTAGCGCCAGCTTCAACCATCATAATAGCCGTATCGGTGCCGGCTACCACCAGGTCAAGAGCACTCTCAGCCAACTCGTCCAGCGACATGAAGGCTGTGGGCTTGCCGTCTTTGAGGCCGACGCGCACGCCAGCCACCGGACCGTCAAATGGCGCACCAGTCAGCATAAAGGCGGCGCTCATGGCAATCATGGCAATCATATCTGGGCGAAAAGCCGGATCGGTGCTGAGCACCGTGGCCACGCCTTGGACTTCGTGCCGGTAGCCCTTAGGCCACAATGGGCGAATTGGCCGGTCAATCAATCGGCCGATTAACACGGCGTCGTCACTGGGCCGACCTTCACGCTTAACAAATCGGCTGCCGCTAATTTTGCCAGCTGCATAAAATCTTTCTTCATATTCGATACTCAAGGGGAAATAATCAAAACCGGCCAGTGGCTTGCCACTGACCATGGCATCAGCTAGCACCACGGTGTCGCCGTAGCGGGCAATCACCGCACTGCTGGCCCGAAAGCCCACGCGGCCTACTTCCAGGCTCAGCGGTCGGCCGCAAAACTCGGTCTCTACTTTAATAATTTCTTTACCAAACGGGTTAATGGTTTGACCCATACGTCTGTAGCACCTTTCTGGGTGATAAGGTTCAAGCAATCGCAGCGTGCGATAACCTGTGCTCTATCACCCAACTTAATTCTTAGTAATGAGCTAGAATTTTGATTCTAGAGTACGGATTTGTAGAACGCTTTTTTATGAAGAGAGAATTCTAAAATCAATAATCCAAAACCCAAGTTCTGGCGGACTAACGACGAATGCCAAGTTTTTTCACGAGGTCAAGATAGCTCTGACCATCCTGCGCAGCCACATACTGCAGCAGACGCTTGCGCTTACCTACCAGCTGCAGCAAACCACGCCGAGCGGCAAAGTCATGCTTGTTGGCTTTGAGGTGTTCGGTGAGTTCTTTGATGCGCTCGGTCATAATCCCAGCCTGCACGGCAGCACTACCGGTATCGGTTTTATGGCTTTGCAAGCTAGTGATAGTGGCTTGTTTTTTCTCGCTCGTTATCATACGTTAGCTCCAAGTCTAGCACAGTTTTATCTGTTGAGCAAGCGAGGAGAGTTTGCGCTGTTGCTGGTCTTGTTTTAATTAATTTTCATCTCGTATAAAATGAGCTTGATTTTCAGTGTGGCTGGATTTAGCGATGCTTCTTCTTTGAGCAGCTGTTGGCTGACCTTCATTTGCTAAGTTATTAGCAAACACACGGCCCTTACCCGTCAACATCCAGGTAAGGCCTTTTCTGGATCTTCCTGTGCCGCGGTCTTTAGGCATTTTTGAGACAACGAAACCATCATCCTTTAGAAGCTGACAAATTGGATTAATATCATCCATTGCAATAGCACCACCGAGAGCTTCTGCGATTGCTGTTCTAAACTCAGTCTGTTCTCTTGCTAAAGTACTGAGAAACCTTATAATTTGAGGGCCAAACTCTTCTTTTAGTTGTCCAAGACGAGCTACTTCTTTATTCTTGAGACTCAATTGAGCTTTGACAGTTTCCCTGGTACGTATAGGATCAATTTGCGTATCTGCTTCAACTGGTTGTGCAGTTAAAAGACGTGTGCCTTTTTGGTGGCGTAGAGGTGATACTCGTAATAACCCCGCTCTTTCAAATAATTTAACTAGTTCGCGAGCTTCATCTACAGAAGCGCCAATCTTATCGGCAAATACTTTGACTAGCGTTGTAGCCTTAACGCCAACGGCACCAGCTTGACGCTCCAGTTCATCTACATAGCCAAGCAAATAACCGTATCTGCCTATTCTCCAGGCATCGCTAGTGAGTCCAGGCTCAGATCGCGGTGCTCCGGCTGGATCGCCATCTGCAGACGGTGCTTCGCGCTCAAAAAATCTTGGGACGGTTGGTTGTGCAGGACGATGGGTTCTTACGGCAGGCGGCAGTGTAGGCGGTGCAAAAGTTTGGGGTCTTGGAGCAGCTCTGCGCACACTAACCGTTTGCTCAGGCTGAAGCTCAATTGGTTCTTCGGTTGGCATTAATTCATAGCTAGCCGGAGCTGTTGTTATAAAAGGTAGCAATTTTGTAGCTGACTTTTCCACTTGCTTCTGTCGAGGGATGCCATACCAAGGTGAGCCTTCAGCATGCAAAAGATAACCCAAAGATGCTAGTTCATTAAGCCTTGTAATAACGACTCGAAAATTCTCGGGGGGCAATTCTTGTACTTTGAAGTAGTCGCGAACGAATTCCCCAATATTTAGCTCTCCGTTTCGGGCGCGCCCATGGATGAAACGGATCATATCTTTATCCCCTTCACTAATAGGGTCCTCCCTGTCGGGCGCAGATACGTTCATGTCGCTGGCTGAAGCCATGCGTTCGGCCTCAGTTTTGTAGCCAAACGTTTGCCCATACTGCCTTAATATGCCATGTTGAGCATAGCCGCTCAAAATTTGAACCAATCGATCTTCTTCGGCTCTTGAGAGATGTGATTTACTAAACGTACCGCCAATAATATTTCGTAAGCTTTGTCGATCACTATAACGACTCATGACATCCACGGCACGTCTAATGCATGCTTGTTCGTTGGGTGTTAAGCTAAGCTCTGAGAGCATTTCAAGTTTCTGACCGGCTGATAACCTCGCCTCAGGTACTCTTTCTAGTAGAAGGTCTCCTTCCGGTTTTTCTTCGGCTGGAGGTGCTTCTGACGCCGTCAGAGCCTCTATAACATCGGGTGCTACTCCTAGTTCTCCTGGAGGAGGCAGCTGGCCATTTTCAATAACAAGTACGTAATACACGCCTCGTGTTTTCCCGCCAGATTCCCAATGCGCCACAACACTCTGTTGCTCTAAATATGCAACTATGCGCTTGCGTACATTCGGAAAATCTGCTTTGAAGGCAGCATAAGATTCTAGATCTAAGGATTGGATGAGGGGCACTGTATTGCGTAAAGTTTCTACACGAAGCTTTAGGATTGACATAGCATATTCTAGAACTTGTTGTTCAAGTGCAGTTAATTTCAGATGTGAAGCCGGAGACGATTCGGGTTGTACAGTCTCATCAGATTCAGCGATAGGAGTGTCTGCCAGTTGTGATAGTTCGGGCGGTAATACACCAATAACTTCCGTGGTGTTGAGTGCTGATTCTTGTTCTCGGGAAGGATTTGGTCGGCTCTTATAATACGCTCTGCCGGCCCGAAGAATATGTTCAGCTTCGGCATATGCATTTAATATCGCGACAAACCGCTCACGCTCTATTTTTGATATTTTATGTGAACCAAAAAACTTATCAACAAGTATATTAATATGGACTGCCCCGCTGTTCGTAGAGAGGAAATCTAATACGCGCTCTACGCGCGGTAATTCATCACTCGACAATTCGATGCTAATTTCCGGAAGAGCTGCGTTGCCTTCTGCGGATAGCGGCACATTTGCTGCTTGTGTCTCGGTATTACGCTTACTGTTGAACTTTGTAAGTAATCCTGCAATTTCGTCGGTCATTTCAAATTCGTCGTCAGTCAGTTCGTCTTGCGTCGAAGACGCAACTTCCAGAGCGCTCAAATCATCTAGAGCAACCGCTCGGTAAATACGATGACGATATTTGATTTTAGCGACGTTATCTCCGTTTTTTTCTAATTTGCAGCGCCATCCATACTGTAATACATACCCCTCTTCCCTGAGGATATTCGGTACATGATTGCGGGCAGGCCCCAATGTTGTAGTAACACGACTCCGCGGACGAGAGTGGCTGGATGCTTCACGACCATAGAGGAAGTCCTCAAGCTCGTCTACGGTAACTGTTTTGCCGGCATACTCTGTTAAGTAAAGCGCCGTATAAAGAGATGCTTCAGGTTGACCAATATGCCTTTTGCGCAAGGCCTTGAGACGCTCGTGCGCCCTGGGGGTCAATATCGGCTCAATGGGTAACTCGTCGATGAGCACCGATTGAGCTGTGTTGTGCCCCAGGACCTTAACAAGCGCTTGCGGCACTATCCAAGGTTTTTGGGATTGGGCTTCGAGCATCTCCACCACGGGCTTTTGAGCATTAAGCTCTTCAATTCGTTTTTTTTGTTTATCTATCCTAGCTGCTAGACGGATAATTTCGTCCTCTAAAGCTTGTATTTCTTGGTTCGAAGCAACGCCTTTAAGGCGTTCATTAAGCAGAAGTCGAACCGGTTGAATCGCCTTGGGAGCTAGTCGTTCGATATTGCTTAGTATTTCATCAAATTTAGCTCTCTCAGATTCTTCGCGCTTTTTTCTGAGTAGTTCTAGCTCCTCGGATCTATCCTTGCTCTCCTTGAGTATGGCATTAGCCGCCGCCTGGGTTTTATCTAACTCCTGGGCGTGCGCAACCGACAATGAACCAATTGACGCATATATCTTTACTGAACTACTCCCCATCTCTAGTAAGGCTGCAAAAGTTACTTGTTGTTCCTCTGCAATGGCTTCCTCGGCCAGCGCAAGGATGTCGGGTTCATCCTTAAACACTGCTTGTGCGTCAGAAAATCGTTGGTTCTGATCAAACAACCGTTGGTTCAACCCATCAGTTGTTTCAAGAACCGACCTTGCATGATCAACATCAATGCCGCTAGCACCTATTAAATCTTTCATTATTACATATTATAGAAGAATGTTATTTAATTATCAACATTATTTTACGGCTGCATCTTTTAGTGTTCACTCTTATCTAAATAGACGTTCATTTGCTAAACGTAAGCGCTCAACCTGATCCACAAGAAAATAAGCTAGATCGGGGCCTTGATGAGTCGGAAAAATTGACGGCTCAATTTTTAAAGAAGCCGCCAGCGCTAAGAGTGCCGGTAGTGTCATTTGAAGATCACGTGCAAGTTTTCTCGCTAGAAGCGAATCTTGCGGGACTGTTTGCTCAGGCCGGTAAACATTGCCACTAATGGTATTGAGTATCCTTAGAGCGAGTCGCGATGACTCATTAAAGTGTACGTTACTTATGTTTATTTCTAACATCTCTTCGTCTTTTGACTCACCGCCGGCAAGAGCGGCAATATCACGCCACAGACGATCTACCATCAACAAACGCTCAGCGTTATTTACAAAATCTAGCACCTGTACACGATTCTTGGTTTTCGTTTTTCGTAAACCTCTGCCTAGTTGCTGCAGATAAATTCTTTTAGAGCCGGTGGCACTTAGGAATAGGATTTGATTAGCCTCGGGTACGTCAATGCCCTCGTCAAACTTATGGACAGTAAATAAAGCCTTTAGCTCACAACTTTTATACCGCATTAATATCTTGCGTTGGTCATCACGACTTAAGCCCGAATGGAATGCAGCCGCATTATCAAACAGCTGGGCATAAACTTCGGCTTGGGCAATTGATTTGCAAAATCCTAATGTTTGCGGGTCCTTTAGTTTCTGGGCATAGCGTTTTGCGATGCCTGCTATTTCAACATCACGTTGAGGAGCAAAAACTGTTCGATCAAAATCGTGTAAACTGTAGCCCTGGCCCTCATCATCCGTCACCACCCCAGTCTCGGCAAGTTTGTCAGTAATAACATAGTAATCGACAGCAGCTAGCAGTTGCCGAGCTATTGCCTCCTCCAGCGTCAGGCTATAGCGTTCTGGCCCAAAAATATCTCGAATGTCTCTAATGTCTAGACGATCCGGGGTGGCTGTAACTCCCAGCAAATGATCGAAACTGAAATAATCAAGCGTGGGTCTGTAGGTGGGCGCCATACCATGGTGGCTTTCGTCAACTATCCCAAATCCGAATTCATCCTGCAAAAAGCCAAAACGCCACTCCCTCATTGCCTGGAACGAACCAAAGAGTACGGAAAGTTCATCATATTCACGCTCGTCGCCACTAAAAAGACCGTAGCTAAATTCAGGGCCGACAATCTTCTTGAAGAGACCATGAGCTTGATTGAGGATATCGTTATTGTCACAGAAAAAAATTCCTCTGGAACCTGGTTTGCGTAACAAGCGGCGCCGAGTATCGGCAGCCATGACAATCGTTTTACCAAGCCCCGGTGGCATAACGACCAAGCATCTATTTTCACCAGCTTGTTCATTTGCTTCAATGGCATTAAGGGCGTCAATTTGCTCACCCCTAACCTCTATTTCAGGCAAACGACGATTGATTTCTTCCATAACCTCAAGACTGGAGCCAATTTTCATGTAAGATATTATACAACTAAATTACATCACCTGCAATAATAACGTGTAGCAATGTGGGTTACGCCCAATTATCGGTTTTGAACCTATGGCAATGGGAGTGGCGGTGGAACTGGTGGAGGCACAGGGTTATCGGTGGTAGCCGACTCATCGTCGGGTGAAGATGAATCAGACGAAGCCGGAGGCTGGTTGATATTCTCAAGCCCAGGCAGAGCATTTAATGCACTGATGGGTGGCAACGGCGCAGTGCTTGGTGCGCTCACCGCGGCAGCGTCCACTTGCTGACGGAGTCCATCGAGGCTTGGGGCAGTATCCTCAGACGCCGTCTTGCTGCTGCCCACAGAGTTTTCGAGCTGGCTAAGAGTCGTGCGGTCTGATGAAGCCGGTGATGATGCATCGGTGGGCGATCCAGTTTGACCGGCAAGACTGCTGTCGCTGTGCTGCAGCAAATCTTGAACTTTAGGCAAGCTCATACCCATACCATCAGTTGAGGGGTCTTGCGCTTCGGGTGTCGTTTCGGCGGTGAGTGTGCCGCCAAAAGTAGGCGGCTGGACAATCATACGCGAGCCTTCACTGACTGCCGAGGCCGGATCGGCCGGCGGCTGAGCACTCGCTGCTTTCGCTGCCTCTTGCTGCTCCAACAACCGGTGAATTTTGCCCTTATCGTCAATGTCTATCTGCTGGTTAGCCAATATGTCTTTTTCGATTTCCTCGGGGAGCGCTGCGACATCAGTTTGTCCATCGCCTTCATGGGGCACTTTCAAAGCTCCATCGTCATTTGTAGCTGTTTCGTCCTCGATTGGAGCTGGTTCCTCGCTGGGTCCGGCGGGCGGTTGGTCGGGAGTGGTTTGGGTTGGAGCCGGCAAAGGTGGTGCTGGCTCAACTGGGGCCGGTTCAACTGGAACTTCGGCGGGAGGAGCGGGCACAGGAGTTGGTGGCTCGGGCACCGGTTCCAGCTTGGTAGCCACCAGCTGTTGATTGGCGCCGGCACTCATCAGCTGAGCACTGATGCTCATAGTTTGCGGCGTAGTTTTATCATTACTAAAACGCTCAGTCTCGGCCACAATTCCCGTAAGCAGTGCAGTGGAAATTTGCTCATCCAAAATATCGCTGCCCAGATCTTTGTTTATCCCGGCAATTGCCTCGGATAAACTGCTGGCGGTGGGCATTTGCCAGTTAATGGAGCCGAGTGTACTGGGATCGGCCGTGCTGATGGTGGTTACCGTGGCATCGTGCAAAATCCGGCCGTGTGCCGTAATCGCCTGGTCCAGATCGGCTTGGTCGCGCACCCCAAGCGCCACCACCACATCGACGTTAAAATCGCCCTGGCTGAAATCTAAATCTTTGTCGGTAATGCTGGTGCGATACGGCGTGATAAAAATCTTGACCACTTTGTCTTCCACCTTGTAGCGCAGCTTGTCAGCCTTGGAGCGATCCAGGGCAATGATAAAATCGCGCAAGCTGTCAGTGTTTTTTTCCAGCGTTTCTTCGGGCTGCAAAAATTCAATGGTGCTAGGCACCTCGCCGCTAAAAACCGCTGTGGCATGCTTGTTGAGCTTGTGCAGCATCAGCGTCAGCCCGATCGCCGCCGCCAGCTGGTCGACCGACGGATTGGCGCTGACGGTCACCAGTACATTGTTGGATTTTTTGAGATTATCAATAATCTGCTGCCGAGCGTCGCCTGGCGCTGTCGGTGCTAGATTTTGGATTGGGGGATTTTGGGGATCCATTTTTTGTTTTTAGCCTCTGTTGCCAGCGTAACACAATCGCTTATGCTTGTCGAGAACTTTTCCGCTTAATTCGTTTACAAAGCAATCTCTTTCCTGTTATATTAAGATTCTAAAGCTAATAATTGAAAGGTTCTATAAAATGCCACTTATCAAATCCGCCAAAAAACGTGTCCGCACTGCCCGCAAGGCCACCGTGCGCAATGCCAAAACTAAGCGCTCGCTGCGAGTTGCTATCAAAGGCTTTGGCAAGAAGCCCAGTGCCACCTCGCACGCCGCCGCCCAAAGCACCGTAAGCAAAGCCGCCAAAAAGCGCGTTATCCACAAAAACAAAGCTGCCCGCACTCAGCGCCAACTTGCCCGCACAGCCAAAGCCAATGGTACCAAGGTTGCGGGAACTGGCAAAAAAGCTGCGACCAAACCCGTTGTCAAGAAAACCGTCGTCAAAAAGCCTATAACTAAAAAAGCTCCCGCCAAGAAGAAATAGTTGCTTCTCGATCTTACAGACACTTTTCTTGCATCGTTTGAGAACCAGTTATGACGCTTGAGTTCGGCCCCTTAGTTTAGCAACTACTGCCCCGCCAACCCGAAGAGCTAGATATTTATTGGTGCGTCTCTCAAGTCGCATACAATATTTTTGGATGGCTGCATGTGTTTCTTTGACCGTCTCTCCAGTCTTAAGTTCAGACAACTCCTCAATAACATTGGCGAACGGAAAAGCCTCGCGAAGCGCCTCAACCAGTTTTGTTTGGGCAGAATCTTTACCAAACACCTCAGTCTGATCCTGATCTTCAAAATGTGCAGCTATAAATCTTCGGACGTTAACTTTCTTCACTCCTTTTTGAGCCAGAGTATGCAGCAGTGATCGTTCGATGGTATATACAGCTCTTTTTCTCACTTTACTCAGTGGGTCTATGATGTCAAGTTCACCATTCCACATACTATCAGTTAGATGTTCAACTACTGCCTCATTCATTGCCTCACCGGCAACCTGACCTTTAAAAATTCGGTAAAGACCTGCTGTTTCTTTTGACCTAAAAATACTTTCTTCATCAAATGGTACTCTATCGTGGCCATCAAGCACATGGATAAATTCATGGGTCAGTGTTCGTTCTGGCTTCTTAGCTAGAGTGGGCGCAACAACTACTTCGTAGCCAGAATCATCGGCATAACCAACTTCCCCGCCACCCATTGATTCAAGGTTCGTTCGAAAACCGTCATCTACTATCAGCTTGGTGTTGTCGAGACGTGGCAAATGCGCCAAAGCTGCTCGCGGAATCCAGCTGGAGTTAACAGCTTCTTGGAAACGCTGAGTAAAGCTTTGTTTTTGTTCAACTTCCCCCCCCCTCAAAACTGCGTTGAGTTTTAGCAAGAGCATGATTGTGCCATTCCAGAAAATGCAAAAAAAGTTCATCACCTACTTTATACGTGCCATCCCGGTTTTTTCTAGTCAGCACTTTTGCCAAGCTCCCGTGTCTGACTTGATTCAGACCGAACTGTGCCGAGAGCCAAGGGCTTAGTGGTTCAGATTCAAGCAAAGCATTTATTTGTCGATGACTTATCGTATTAGTGCTCAGTGCCTTTAGCCGTAAATCCCCACGAGTTTTTACCAGCGCATCGTGTAGATGAGGCGAGTAGACATCCGACACTCCCTCTAAATCATTGAGCAAAGATTCAGCCATATCCATTTGGAGCTCTATGGCACGTCTGCCTATGCCGGTAATAATATCGGGTGACATATGCTCGGCTCTGGTGTGTTTGGGTGCCGGCCCCTCTAATTCTTGTGTAGCCATATTTTTATATCTAAACTCATTATAAACATTAGCATAAATTTGCTACTTTAGCAACAGCGTCGTACTATCTCACCACCTTTGCAACATAAAACGGTAGGCATCCTAAACTGTAAGTACCAACCTAACAGTGAAAGGAGCCTACCATGGCTTATTCTACCAACCCTTATCTTCCCAAAGCGAGAGCTTT
>JABXNS010000042.1_pt1 | contig 65254 bp, 63 predicted proteins | sample 7301101 | NCBI WGS metagenome assembly JABXNS01 (sample SAMN14449646, study PRJNA615230) | soil metagenome | isolation source: soil from bare, unvegetated metal-rich iron-sulfur acidic spring small-cell... | place: Canada: Paint Pots Mound, Kootenay National Park, BC | collected 2017-05-25 | reverse complement strand
CACAAAACCGGAACACCTCCGCGATGAGAGCCATGCTCGGCTCCGGCGGATAGATGTACGTTCCGCGCGCGATGTATTCCTTGAGGATGTCGTTCTGGATGGTGCCGCTCAGCTTGTCGCGCGCGATACCACGCTCTTCCGCCACCACGATATACATCGCCAGTAGCGTCGCGGCGGTGGCGTTGATTGTCATCGACGTCGAGACCCTGTCGAGCGGGATGCTCTTCAAGAGGCCATGCATGTCGTCGACGCTGTCGATCGCCACCCCGGCCCTTCCCACTTCTCCCAGCGCGCGCGGCGAATCGGAGTCCAATCCCATCTGCGTCGGAAGATCGAACGCGACTGATAGTCCCGTCTGCCCGGCGTCGAGCAGCATCTTGAACCGCTCGTTGGTGCTCTTGGCGCTGCCGAATCCGGCGTATTGTCGCATTGTCCAAAGGCGTCCGCGATACATCGTGGGCTGAACCCCACGCGTGTACGGCCATTCCCCCGGATCCGCGAGCTCGGAGGCGTAGTCCAGCTCCGCATCCTCAGGGCGATATACAGTTTTTACTGGGATCCCCGACGGAGAGATCTTCTCGCCGGGCTCGTGTTGGCTCACGCGCGCCGGTCGGGACGCCGGCCGGGCCTCACGCGCCTACCGCCCCGACCGGCGACGGCGAGCCCGCACTGATCGCGTCGTGGCCCAGGATCTTTCGGGCGGCATCGACGTCATTGTTGCTGCCGATGAAGAGCGGAGTTCGTTGATGAAGCTCAGTCGGGTGGATGTCGAGGATGCGCTGCTGACCGTCCGTGGCGGCCCCGCCAGCCTGCTCAACGATGAAAGCGAGCGGGCTAGCCTCGTACAGGAGACGAAGCTTGCCGTGCTTGTTCCTCCGATTGGCGGGATACGCGAAGAGGCCGCCCCCAAGAAGATTTCGATGGAAATCGGCGACGAGCGATCCGACATAGCGGGTACTCATCGGCTGGCGGTTGCCGTCCTGTCCCCGGTAGTAGCGCATCAAATCCTGTACGTTCGGCTCCCACTGGCTGTGATAGGAGTCGTTGACGGACAGATATCTACCAACGTCGGGTGTGCGAATGTTCGGATGCGAGAGGAGGAATTCGCCGAGCGACGGATCGAGCGTGAACCCGTGAGCGCCCTGACCCGTAGTGTACACGAGCATCGTGCTCGATCCGTAGATGACGTAGCCAGCCGCGACCTGCCGCCTCCCCGGTTGAAGCATGTCTTCCAGCTCGCCGCGGCTGCCGCGAGTGATCTTCCTGACGACAGAGAAGATCGTGCCCACGGGCACGTTGACGTCGATGTTCGATGAGCCATCGAGCGGATCGAAGAGGAGGCAGTATTTGCCGCACCGGAAGTTGGGGGGAATGTCTATGATGCCGGGCTCTTCTTCGGACGCCATCGCGCATAGACGTCCCCCGTGATCCAACGCCTTTACGATAATCTCGTTGGCCAGCACATCGAGCTTCTGCTGAGTTTCTCCCTGAACGTTCTCGAGATCGGTCGCGCCGAGTATGTCCGCCAGCCCCGCGCTCCGGACCTTGTTGGCGATCATCTTCGCGGCGAGTGCGAGATCGTACAACACTCCGGATAACTCCCCGGTCGCTTCGGGGTGAAGTTTCTCCTGCTCGATGATGAAGCGCTCGATCGTTACGACAGATGTCGCAGTGTGCTTGACCACTCAGAGATCCTCGTCACCAGTATCGAGGCGGGACGCAGAATACCGGGAAGCGTCTATTTCGTAAGGGTTACGTGCGTAGCCGTAACGGATTGACTGCCAGAGATACCTGACAGGAAATGCCTTGTGTTCCAAAAATTGGTTGACGTGACGGAGCTCGTGCAAGAGTAGTTCCGCGGTGGGGACAGTGGTTGGCGCTAGGAATACTGTTCTCCAAAGCGTGATGGCCGCCGCGGTGCTGGTTCCAAGTGCCCACCCGGCGATGCGAACCGGCAAACCGCCTCGGCGGTATGTCACCTGGGCGAGATCCGGGTAACGTCGGATCATTTCCCGAGGGAGGTCGATTCTCTCTCCGATCAGCGCTCGGACGAGTCGTGAGCCAGCTCCCATTTCCTCTCTTCTCCTCTCGATTGGACCTCGCGATGCGTTCCATCCGTGCTCACGACGACCGCCTTAACAACCCGTCCACGAAAGCGCGGGCGCGGCCTCCCTCGCCGGATGGTAGTACTGTCTCCGCGCCCACGGAGATGGGGCCGCATTCCGTTGACCCGCGCTCTGAGCGCTCGCTGCTACAGAGTAGCGGGGCCGGAGTGGCCAGCCTTTAGAGCCTGAGCCATCACCGTTTAAACCGCAAGCGGGAGAGCGATGCGCTGGGTTGCGACCTGCCCGAGGAAGGTCGAGCCCGTGGTGCCCGTGAGTTCAACGGTGAGATACTTACCAATCAGCGAAAGATCGCCTGGGATCATAACAGTTTTGAAGTCACGGGTCCGTGACTGAAGGAGGCCACCTCGCCGCGCCGATTTTTCGACGAGAACTTCGCGCCGCTCGCCCAACAGCTTGAGGTTTCGCTCTCTGCTACCGCCGCGGACGGTTGCGATCAGCCTGGCCAGCCGGTCGCTCGCGACCTCGTCTCTGACGGTGTCTGACGCCGGAAATCGAGTCGCCGGAGTTCCGTCTCGAAGCGAGAACTTGAAGGTGTAGGCATCGTCGAAGCCGACAGTCTGCACAGCGGTGAGGGTCTCCTCAAAATCCGCTTCACTTTCGCCGGGGAAGCCGACGATTACATCGGTCGTGAGCGCCAAATTGGGGATCGCCGCGCGCAGTTCATCCACGCACTCGAGATACCGCTCGCGGGTGTAGCGACGCAGCATGCGCCTGAGCGTATGGGTCGAACCCGATTGCATCGGAAGGTGCACGTGCTCGCAGAAAGCCTCGGTCTCGGCCATCGCCCTGATCACCGAGCCGTTGAAATCGTTCGGGTGGGGGCTCGTGAAGCGCAGCCTTTTCACACCAGGCACACCGCCCACTGCGCGCAACAGATCCCCGAAGTCGTGCCTGCCATCGTGGTAGGAATTGACCGTCTGGCCGAGCAGCACGACTTCGGAGATCCCGGACGCGACCACAGCTGCGGTTTCGCGCAGGACATCCGCAAGCTGACGGCTTCGTTCCGGTCCGCGGGTGGTTGGAACGATGCAATAGGTGCACTTATAATCGCATCCTCGCTGCACCGGAATCCACGCCTTAACACCTTCGAAGCGACGGGCAGTGAAATCTTCGTAGTGCTCCTCCAGATCGAAGTCGGTGGCCACGGCACGAACGCCGTGGCGTGCGCTTTCGATCAGCGAAGGGAGATCACGGTAGCCATCGGGCCCAATTACGAGACTCACGTGCCGGGCGCGGTCGAGTAGCTGCGATCCGAGTCGCTGTGCCATGCAGCCCGTGACACCGAGGACAGCATCGCGCTTCATCCGGCTCTTCATTTCGCCGATGCGGCCGATCACGCGCTGTTCGGCGTGGTCGCGAATCGCGCAGGTGTTAATGAGGATCACATCCGCGCCATCGGGCTGCTCGACGGCGTCATAGCCGGACTCAGCCAGCTTCCCAAGGATTAACTCGGTGTCGCTGACGTTCATCTGGCAACCGTAGGTCTCGATGTAGATCGTCGGACGGGGATTCTCGAGCATGTCGTAACTTAAGGCGTCATCGCGATTTCCCGCTATGATTGCGGATTGGGAGCCGTTCCGATCATCGGGCAAGTCCGCTCGCCGCATTGGGGGACGTCGCCGACTGCTGGGCATCGATCGCAGCCGGATCGGACGGCAGCTCGATATAGAATGAGCTGCCCTTCCCCTCGGCGCTTTTCACCCAGATGCGTCCGCGGTGTCGCTCGACGACCAGCTTGCAGAACGTGAGACCTAGTCCCGAGCTTCGGGTACGCGGAGTTCGAGGCATCTCGACCTGTCCGAACTTTCTGAATATGAGTTCGTGATATTCGGGCGGGATCCCGGGCCCGTTATCGCTGACCGTGAAGAGAACCCCATGACCGGCGCGCCGTGCGCTTAAGTCGAGATGGACGGCGCTGGATGAGTGTGTTACCGCATTCTGTATGAGGTTGGAAAACACCCGCTTGATCAGACCCTTGTCGGCCGCGAAGACCGGCGCGTCATCTGCCACCGACACTGAGGCCGTCGTTCGTTCCTGCTGAAATCGGTGACTCCATTCGTGAACCAGCTCGGCGAGAAGTGCACCCGGCGCGATCGGCGAGAGACTAAGCGTTATGCTCGCCTCTTCGATCCTTGCGACCTCGAGGATGTCGTCGATCAGCGCGAGCAAATCCTCTGACTTGGACTCGGCGTCACCAATGGCGGCTTTCTGGGAGGTGGACACCTGGCCGAAGTCGCCATCGGAAAGCATCTCGAGCGTGGCCAGGACCGAAGTGAGCGGGGTTTTGAGATCGTGAACAATCATCTTCATCAGGTCGTCGCGCACTCTCTCCAGCTCGCGCAGCTTGCGCAGGCTGTCCTCGAGCGCATCGGTTGCCGCTTTCAGCTTGAGCAGGCTGCGGACGCGCGCGCCTAACACGAGACGATTGTGGGGTTTGGTCAGGAAGTCGTCGCCTCCCGCCTCGATGCCCCGCACTCGATCACCGGTGTCGTTGAGTGCCGTGACGAAAATCACGGGAATGCGCGAAGTGCGCGGGTCGCGCTTGATGCGACGGCAGACCTCGAATCCGGTCGATCGGTCATCGACTCCCAGATTGCCCGCCGGCATCGACACGTCCAAGATGCAGAGATCGGGGTGGTGCTCGAACGCGGCCGAGACAGCGGTAGGGCCATCTACTGCTGTGATCGTCTCATAGCCAAGGCTGTTCAGCTGGTCCAGCAGGAGCTCGACGTTGGCGGGGATGTCGTCAGCGACTAGAATCAGCTCCGGATTGCGGTTGCCCGCGTCGGCCATATCAGGGCGTAACTCTCAAGCCGAAGCTTAGAATAAGTCCGCGCTCTGTCACATCGGGGCCCGCGCTTCTCGTAGCGCGTTGAATCGCAAAATCAAAGCTTGCCCTCTCGCGCGTGAGGGGCGCGCCGAATCCGGCGGCGAGCGACGTCTCCGAGACTTTCTGACCGTTGAGGCCGAAAGGCAGAGTCCGAAATCTCGCGCCGGCCCGGAGCGTGATGATTCGCTGCATGATTCGGGGACCGCTTGCTTCCACACCGACGCCGGTGTCCCACGCATCGAATGCCTGAATGCCTGAAGAAGAAAGCGAGCTGAGTGAGCTCCAGGTGTCGTGCGCAGCCCGCGCCGAGATTGCAGCACCCGGGATACCCTCGTAGGTCACCGAAGCCGAGTAATGGTCGGGAAGCTTCGCGCTCCCGATTGCGGTGTCTCCGGCCTGAGCCCGAAGATTGCCACCCTTGCGGCCAGCGAGCGCGAATCCGACCGCGCGGGATGGGTGGTACTCGATGCCAAGCGAGGCGGCGACTCCAGCGTAGCTGACGCGTCCGGATTGAGCAGAACTGATGTACTTGGTGCTGTCCGGATATAGCCGGGAGAAATTGAGTCGGTTGCTGCCGGTGAACACGTGCGCGCCGAATCCGAGGCGCAGCACCGGGCTTTCGGACCACGCCAGGGCCAGTCTCACATCGTCGATCGCGCCGAGCACCTTGTTGCGCTCGGTGGCGCTGACGCTATCCGTTGACGCACCCACTACAACCTTTCGCACAAGACTCGTCTCCGAAGAACGGTCCAGGAAAGTCGAGGCGCTGAGGCCCAGAGTCCATGCCTGTCCCATCGGTAACACACCCTCGACGACCGGGAAGCGCGCAGTAGTAGTATTGGCGGTTCCTGATGCAGTGGTGACGCGCCGGAACTCAGGTGAATACTGAAAGAATAGCGCGGCTGCTCCCACACCGGCGAGCGCTGCGGGGCTAACGAGGCTCAGCGCGTCGAAGTCGGCCAATGCGCCGCCGGCTCCCTCCGCGCGGGCGCTAAGCTGGCCGGGAGGATATCCAAGCCCCTGAAGACTGAGAGCACCTTGGGCTCCGGCGTTCGCGGCCACGGAGAAGATGAGTAAGGCAGGTACCGCAAGGAATGGTCTGCGCATCAAGGAAGACCCAGTGGAACTTGGGAAGTGTAACTGATTCTCAGACGCGGCCTCAGAGCGGCGACATCTTTACTCGACGAGAACCGGATCTCGAGTGGCGAGTTCCCCTCAGAGACGGTTTTTAGAACAATGGCGCGGGGAAGGGTGTCGGGCTGCTGCGTGTGCCAAAGACCGAATGCTCGCGCGAGCTCTACGTTCGTGAGACCGGAGTCGCCCGGCCTGAGTTTGAGTGTGTCGACACTAATGTTGGCGATGATCTGTGCGGCCTTCGCCGGATCCGTCACGGCCTTTCCGGCCAGAACCACTTGCGGCAGGATGGCTACTGTATCCGTGGGGTCGATCGCGCTGTTCGGCACCTGGTTTAGGAGCAGCGTCGCGCGCACGATGGTCGTTGAGTCGATGATGCGCGACGGAATGTTAAACCGGATGTAGACCCTGTGCGCGGGGAGTCCACCGGTAGCAAGAACGTTCGGCGGCGCCGGCGGCGGACCCTTTGCTACCACGGTGTAATCGCTCAGATGGGAGGCGGCGATGCGGTCGTTAAGGGGTGTCTTTGAAAGTGGCGCCACCGTCAAAGGCTTGGTAGCTGTATCCGGCGTCGCGCGAAAAAAAAGTAGGGGACTGGCTCCCCCCTCGGCGGACGCGAAGCGCAGCTGGGAGGAAACTGGTCCTGTCGCGCGGAGTCCTACGCGAAGGCGGGCATTGGTCTTAATCTTAGCGAGGACTGCGGCATTCGAGATGTAGTACTTCAGGGAATCAGTCAGCTTGGCGCGCGTAAACGTCTGGGACGAGATGAAGCGATCGGGTCGGAAAAGCGCCAGGACCGCCGCAGTAGTCGTGTCGTTTGCCGTCGTGTCGACGTCATAAGCTTCGATAGTGACCGTTTGCGCCCCCTTAATGGCGGTCGTGTCGAGGCGAAGCTGGATGTAGGCGCTGTCGACGGTGGTGATCGGTCGAGCAGTGTCGGCGTGGGGGACGAACTTGGCTGGCAACGAGTCGAAGCGAATGATTACACGTGTATCGAGTGTGTCCCCGCGCGCCGCCAGCAGCAGTGCAGGCTCAGTCCCAAGCCCCGAGAAGGCGGGCACCGTAGTATCGACAACCACTGCGTCGAGCGTAATGTTCTGCACATCGCCGCCGATGGCTGGACACAGCACGGGGCAAACCGCCGAGCTATCCAGTTTCTCCGAACACGACGATATCGAAACAAAGAAAGCCGCGGTCGCTAAGAATCGCGGCACGAAGAACGGAAGCTTCACTACACTCTTCCACGTGAAGGGTTGAGCGCGAAGGCATGGGGTAGCAGTTCCTCAAGAGTCCAGGTTGCTTCCTTTCCCTCGCGCGTGTAGCTCGAGATTTTGATGTTCGGCGCGAACTCGTTCAGGACCTGCCTGCAGCTGCCACACGGTGTCGTAGGCTCGCTGTCGTCCGTGACAATGGCGATCTCGTCGAATTCCGTGAGTCCTTGTGAGACAGCAGAGGCCACCGCAAGGGTTTCCGCACAGATCGCGAGCCCATAGGCCGAGTTCTCGATGTTGCAGCCAGTGACGACCTCGCCGCTCCTGGTGCGGAGGGCAGCTCCGACGCGAAAGGCCGAGTATGGAGCGTATGCGTGATCCAGCGCGCGCAGCGCGGCCTCCCGGAGGGAGGTGTCGTGCTTCGAACCGCGGCTCATCAGACTACCAGCTCTGACAAAAACGATTTGCCACGACCCCTAAACGATAAGCCGAACCATTCAGCAACGGTCGCGCCGAGGTCAGAGAATGTGTCACGCTCTCCAAGATTACGTGGCACCACGCGCATGCCACGCGCGAGCAATGGTACGCATTCTCGCGCATGATCGGTGGTCGGCGTTGTAGGATCATTGCCGTGGTCGGCGGTAATGAACAGCAGATCATCCTCTTTTAGCCGCGATGTAATGGAAGGAAGTGCCGCGTCGAATTCGCGCAGCGCACCGTAGAACCCCGCAACGTCGTTGCGATGCCCGTACAACTGGTCGAAATCTACTAGGTTGGCGAAGAGGAACCCACTTTGCGCCGTCGATAGCCATTCCTTGATACCCCGGATCCCCTCTGCGTTCGACGCCGTGTGACGCGAGGAGATCGAGCGTCCCGCAAACAGATCATCTATTTTGCCGACGCCGGAGCGCGCAATTCCCGCCTTGGACAGAGCGTCGAACAGCGTTTCCGAAGGCGGCTCGAGCGAATAGTCGCGACGGTTCGCCGTACGCCTATACCCGCCTGAGGTGCTCACGAATGGACGCGCGATCACGCGCGACACATCGTGAGGAGGCTCGAGCATTTTCCGCGCGATCCGGCAGGCACTATAAAGTTCCTTAAGGGGGATCACCGCCTCGTCGGCTGCAACCTGAAACACGGAATCCGCAGACGTGTAGAGGATCCAGTTACCCGTCGCTCGCTGCTCGGCCGCGTACTTCTCAATCACATCGGTGCCACTTCCGACAACGTTGGCGATCACGCCGCGGCCCGTCTCCCGCGCAAACGTCTCGACCACCTCGCTGGGGAATCCAGTTGAAAAAGTCGGGAAGGGTCGCTCGAGGTGCACTCCGGCGATCTCCCAATGACCCGTCGTGCTGTCTTTCCCGGCCGACGCGGGGCGCATCGTTCCCCAGGCCCCAGCGGCGTCACCGCGCTGTTGGATGCCTTCCAGCGAACGAATATTCCCCAGGCCGAAACGCTCCAAATGTGGAAGCGCGAGTCCGCCGCATGCGCGTGCAACGTTTCCCAGCGTGTCGCTCCCCACATCCCCGTAATCAGCAGCGTCAGGAGCTGCTCCGATCCCCACACCATCGAGGATGATGATGACTGCGCGCCTCAACGGCGTGCCTCCGTGTAGCTGCGCTCAACTCTCGAGCGCAAGCCCGTGAGCAGCTCGTAGGGTGACATCCCCGCATTGTCTGCCACGCGCTCGACCGTGAGAACAGTGTCTCCCGCCCTGCCGATCAAAGTAGCGATATCCCCAACTTCGCATCGAGTCGTGGTGACATCGATCATCGTCATGTCCATGGTGATGGCGCCAGCGATCGGAGCAAGCGTTCCTCCTACCAGCACCGAACCCCGCTCGCTCAGTGATCTCGGATAACCGTCGGCGTAGCCAACGGCGAGCGTCGCAATTCGAGCCGGGCGCTCCACACGAAGCGTCGCGCCGTAGCTCACGGTGTCTCCGGCGTCGAGATTTCGGATCTCAACGATTGGAGCGCGAAGATTGACTACCGGTTCCGGTTGAATCACCGCTCGTGTGCCGCTGCCGACGCCGTAAAGGAATATCCCGGGACGTACGAGATCCCAGTCGCTCCTGCCTTTACGCGCGATCGCGGCACTGTTGGCGGTGTGCAGCAGCCTCGGCCGTGACGGGAGTGACGCCAAAGCCTCCCGAAACAATCCCTCCTGCGCCTCGAGCGTGCCGTCGTCGAGCTCGGCGGAATGAAAGTGCGTGAACGCGCCTTCGGGTGGTGCTAGCGCGGCCAAATGGCTGATCTCAGTCACTTGACGCCAGGGAATACCGGCCCGGCTCATGCCCGTGTCGATGGAGAGGTGCCACGCGCCTCCCCCGGCGCGACGCCACGCCTCTATCTCATCGCCGAATCCCAGCGTCGGAGTCAGTCGGGCGGATCGCGCACGCGTCAGCTCTTGCTCGAGCAATGGGGTGAAGACTACGACGGGACGCGCAACGCCAAGGTCGCGAACCTCCTCTCCCTCCGCGACGGTAGCTACTCCGTAGCCCCATGGCTCCAGAACGTCCAGCGCTCGCACCGCTGCTTCGACGCCCAGACCGTATGCGTCCGCTTTGATCATCGGGAGCAGCGGCACGCCCGATCGCCGCGCGACAGCTACTCCGTTACGCTGCAACGCGCCAAGATCGATCTCGACCCGGGCGCGAGCTAAAGAATGCTTCATCAACGCTTAGTTTATGTTGCGGTTAGTATACCCCCTACCATTGGTGCCTTCAAGAAAACACCGGCATCCTTCGATCTTTCACGCATGGACAAGACACATTCACTCGACGATACGCTCGCTCTGATGCGAGATCTCCGCGCCCGCTGCGAATGGGACGCGGCCCAGACGCCCGAATCGCTTCGTCCGTATCTGATCGAGGAGGCGCACGAGCTTGACGACGCCATTCGTGGCGGGAATGACATGCTCATTCAAGAGGAGCTCGGCGACGTGCTGCTGCAGGTCCTTTTTCACTCAGTGATCTCGGAGGAGCGCGGATCGTTCTCATTCGCCGACGTCGCCCAAGGGCTCATCACGAAGATGAAGGGCCGGCATCCACACCTCTACGGCGAGGCCGCGAAGGAGCCATGGGAGCGAATGAAGTCAAAGCACCGGAAGAGCATCGCTGACGGGCTTCCCGCGGGACTGCCTGCTCTGCACCGAGCGCACCGGCTTCAGGACCGGGCTGCGGGCGTTGGGTTCGACTGGCCAGACGTCGAAGGTCCGGCCGAGAAGGTCGAGGAAGAACTGGACGAAGTTCGCTCGGCCCTCGAGGAGTCCCCTCCCCCAAAGTCAGGTAGTCCGCCGCTACTCGACGAGCGCCACTATGCAGTCGAAGCCGAGCTCGGCGACCTCCTGTTCGCCGTCGTCAATCTTTGCCGCAAAGCGGGCGTTCACGCCTCCGTTGCGCTCGACAAGGCAAACGCGAAGTTCGAGCGCAGATTCCAGGAAGTCGAGAGGATGGCGCGCGAACGAGGAATCAACGTGGCTCAAGCGGGTCTCGAAAAACTCGACCAGCTCTGGGAAGAGACAAAGCGCGCCGAGCTTAATCCGGCATCGCCCGACGGGCTTCTGCCACCTCGTGCCCGCACGTCTGGCGACGCTTGAACCAGCTATGCCGGTAGCTTCGCAATTTTCCCGATAAAGAGGATCGTTCCCGAGAAGCGCTCGCGAATCACGACCAGGAACGGGTGGCAGGTCCACCGCCGAATACTCCCGGGTAGCGGTGTAACATCGGACCAAATGTCTCATGATTTCTCCTCCCCAATAGCGGGAAGTGAGTTGCTAGCTGATCCAGGTTCCGAGGGCGATCGCCCAGATTGCGAGGAGGACCGCTCCGGCGGCCAATGCTCCAAGCGCCGCGCAAACGACGCACAGGGCGTCGACTAGTCCGGTGGTTCGTAGCCAGCGGCGATTCGCGAGGTGAGTGCGGACGCGATCAAGGATTCCCCACGCGCCGTAAGAGAAAAGAAGAGTCGCAGCGCTCGCAATTAGTAGCTGTGACGTGGGATTCCAACGGAACGTTGCCGCGGCTACCGCCGCGCCACCCAACGCATCGATTGCGAGACGGCGCACCGTCTGAGAGCGCGCTCTGTGGGCCAGGAACTCGAAGAGGCCCGCATCGGGCCGGAGGGCCGAGAGAACCATCATAAGAATACTTCACCCCGTGCAACAAAACCGCCAGGCGTGCGGCTAATCCGAGGTATCCCGCTCTGCCTCTTCACCATGTTCCACGATGTCGCCGGGCTTGAAAAGAATGTCCTGCAAGATCTCACGCCACTTCGGCGTCCTGCGCAGCAGGAACTCAAGGTCCATCCCGAAATGCTTGAATTCCTCGTGCTGAGCATTTCGCATGATGTCGCGCGCCTCGCGATCTTTCTCGAGAGAGAGGCGCTGCTCGTACCAGCCGATGGCCTCGGCTTCCTCGATCATGGATGTAATCATCCGCGCAAAAGTGCGGGTCTTCGCTGACAGCTCGCGCGCCGGCTCGTGGTACTGCTCGAATCCCATCGGAATGCCTCTCAATAACAGGATGTGTGTAGCAAGACGAGCTGCTCGAGAATTATGGCCGCAGCCGATGCATGGTTCGCGGGAAAGCGATGGCCTCGCGAATGTGGTGGATTCCGCAGATCCAAGCCACCGTTCGCTCCAACCCGAGCCCGAAACCGGAATGGACGAACGTGCCGTATTTCCTCAGATCGAGATACCAATTGTACGCTTCAACTGGAAGACCTTCTTCCTTGATCCGGGCAAGGAGCTTATCGTGGTCGTCTTCGCGCTGAGAGCCTCCAATAATCTCTCCATAGCCCTCCGGGGCGAGCAGGTCGTCGCAGAGCACCGTGCGGGGGTCGGCCGGATTCTCCTTCATATAGAACGCCTTCGCTTCCCTCGGATAGTTGTAGATGAAGACGGGACGTTCCTCTCCCTCAACCAGTCTTGACTCGTCCTCAGCGCCCAGATCGTCACCCCACTTCACCAGGCTTCCCTTCGCTTGCAGGATCTTTACCGCGTCGTTGTAGTTGATGCGTGGAAATGGCACCTTGATCTTCTCGAGCTTGGAAACGTCGCGCTCGAGCTCCTTCAGCTCAGGTAGTCGGCGTTCGAGGACCCGCGCCACGATGTAAGAAACGAAGTCCTCCTGGAGCCGCATGTTGTCGTCCGAGTCGTTGAAGGCCACCTCGGGCTCGACCATCCAGAACTCAGTAAGATGCCTGCGCGTTTTTGACTTTTCGGCGCGGAACGTCGGGCCGAAGCAGTAGATCTTCCCCAGCGCCGCCGCCGCCGCCTCGCCGTACAACTGGCCGGTTTGGGCCAGGTAGGCGGTGCCCTCGTCGAAATATGGTGTGCCAAACAGCCCGCTCCGCTCGCCGATCGCGGCAGTGAGGATCGGTGTGTCCACCAAAGTGAAATCTCGCTCGTAGAAGAAATCGCGGATCGCCTGCTCGATTTCGTGTCTCACGCGCGCTATGGCTCGCTGCCGCGGTGTGCGTAGCCAGAAATGCCGATTGTCGAGGAGAAAATCGATTCCGTGCTCTTTTGGCTGGATGGGATAGTCGATCGGACTCTCGCCGTAGATGGAGAGGACCTTGACCCCGAGCTCGAAACCACCGGGCGCGCGCGCGTCGGGGCGCACTTCGCCCTCAACCTCGATAGAAGTCTCTTGCGTGAGCCTGGCAAATCGCTCCCACGCCTCAGGTGGAACCGCATTCTTCACGACCACCGCTTGGAGGAACCCCGTCCCATCGCGCATCACGATGAATGCGACCTTGCCGGATGACCGGACGTGCGTGACCCAGCCACGCACCCGCACGGTCTCGCCAGAGTGCGAGGGCAGTTCTGATATTCGCGAATAGGGCGCGTCAGTCATTATGTCGTATTGGGGACGAGTGCTCGGGCGGCAAGCTAGGCGGATTCAATAGCCAGTGTCAACCGCGAACGGCCCGAGCGTAAGTGCTGGGTTCATGTCCTCTGGAAGCCGGAGAGTCGCTTGGTCTCGGTTCCGTATACCGGCGCGCGACGATAATTTTACAGGCTTGCAAGATTCGAAAACGTCAAGATGACTTTGCGCGCCCGCCTCGGGTGGGGGCTCTTCGCGATCGCGCTGGTGCTGATCGTGCCTTTGCTCCTCTCGCTCAGATCCTTGGAACACCTCTACGAGACGAGTCGGTTGCTCCGTGATCGCGAATTCGCAGCCTCCCTTCTTCTTGGATCGTTTCACGAGCGCACCGACGCTACCCGCCGAGCGGAAGATGCTCTGCTCTTTATCCACGATCAGAAGAGTGCGGCACGCATGCAGGGCGAGATCGATGGGCTCGTGTCCCTTACTGATTCGCTGGACCGGTATAGGCTCGACCTGTCGGTAACGCAGATCCGCACTTCCTTAGATGCACTTCGCTCGGCCGCCCGTGAGGAGTACGATCAGGCTTCCGCTGGCAGAAGCACTGTCGCCGAAATGATATCGCAACAGCGAACGCGCCCAGCGATCGCGGCCGTTGACAGCGCGCTCGGCGCGAGCGCCACGACGCTCAGCAATCGCACTCGACAGCGGGTAGCCGACGCCGCGAACGAGACGCTAAACGCTGAGCGATTCATGGCGGGGGCTTTGCCAGTGGCGTTGCTGCTCGCGCTCGCGATCGGAATCTGGCTGATGAAATCGATCAGCCGGCCAGTGCACGAGCTCGAGCGCGGGATGCATGCGATTGCCGGCGGCGACCTCACTCACCAACTCGGGCTTGCGCCGAACGAGGAGACGGAATTCGGTCGGCTGGCGGCGAGCTATCAGACAATGGCGAGTCAACTCGCCGAGCTCGAGCGATTGCGCGCTGAGTTCGTTGGTGTCGCGTCCCATGAGCTCAAGACGCCTATCAACGTAATCGTCGGGTATCTCGAGCTGCTCCAGGAAGGCATCTACGGAGAGCTCGCCCCAAAACAGAAGGAAATTCTTCAGACGATCAGTAAACAGGCGAACACTCTGACAAGGCTCGTCAAGCGTCTCCTCGATATCAGTCGGTTCGAGGCTAGCGGTGGGAAAATCGAGCTGCGGCAGGTCGAACTTCGGCGGTTCCTCAATACACTCGAGTCTTCCTTCTCCGTGCTTGCGAACCAACGGGATATCTCATTCACCGTCGAACACCGCGACGGACTTCCGGTAAAAGTGTACTGGGACGAGGACAGAATAAACGAGGTGCTTGGGAACCTTCTCTCTAACGCGTTCAAATTCACGCCGCGCGGAGGCAAAGTTGCGCTGTCCGTAGCTCCTCTGGACGGGAAGGTCGTCATCACGGTCGCGGATACAGGAGCCGGGATATCGGCGGAACAGCTTCCGCACATTTTTGACAAGTTTTTTCAAGCCGACAATCAGGCTCAGGCCGCCACAAAGGGCACAGGCTTAGGCCTGGCGATTGCGAAAGAAATCGTCGAAGCCCACGGCGGCCAAACCACGGTCGAAAGCGAAGTGGGCGAGGGCACGACGTTTGTCGTCACGCTGCCGATCGAGGCTCCGGGCGTGAAGCGGCGGCGTGAACCTGCACCAAGGCCCGAGGACGCCGCATGACGAAAGCTCTGAAAATGGTGATTCCATTCCTGGCTCTGACGGCCTGTGCCGAGCTGCAAACAGGCAATCCTCAACCCCAGAGCGATTGGGATCGAGCGTTGTACCACGCTCGTCGGGACGTAGAGACCGGCAACTATTTCGCGGCCGACAAGCTTCTCGACGAGTTCCTGCGCACGCACCCGAATACTCCTGAGGCCCGAGAGATCGGATTCTGGAAGGCAGCATACCTGATCGATCCAGCAAACGAGCGGGGATCACTGGCCGCTGGAATTGCCGCCCTCGACGCGTATCTGGCGGCAGATTCGGCGGGCAGGTACCGGACCGAGGCAATAGTCCTCCGGCGGACGGCAGTGGTCGCCGGTGGGATGGCGAACTCCGGAAAAACAGGGGCTGCGGACTCGTCTGTGGCCTTGGGCGCAAAGGACACTGTTGTCGTGGTCAGGTCCAGAGACGAGCAGATCGCATCGCTCAAGGATCAGTTGGCCAAAAGCAAGGACGAACTCGCCAAGGTTAGCGCCGAGCTCGACCGCATCAAGAAGAGGCTGGCGAACCCCAGCAACTAGGCAGATGAACGAGCCTAGCCGACCCTGAACAGCTCGAGGGCACGCGAGTAGCGCGCGCTCAGCACCTTGCGGATTCCGGCGTTCTCCTTTGACGTGAGTCCAGGATCACGCTCCAGGATCCCCTCAGCAGCGGCGCGCGCCTCGATATTCAGCTGCTCGTCCCACACGGGATCTGCGACGCGGAAGGTAGCCTCTCCGCTCTGCTGCTCGCCAAACAGATCGCCCATGCCGCGCAGCCGCAGGTCGGCGCGTGCGATCTCAAAGCCGTCATCGGTGTCAACGAATACCCTAAGTCGCTCGGCCGCTTCATCTCCCACACCGCCGAGGAGGATGCAGTATGACGCTTCGGCACCGCGGCCGACGCGGCCTCGCAATTGATGAAGCTGAGACAGTCCGAATCGCTCAGGGTGCTCAATCAGCATTACGGTGGCGTTTGGCACATCGATTCCCACCTCTATCACGGTCGTCGACACGAGCACATCGATCTTTCCATCGCGAAAGGCGCGCATGATCGTTTCGCGCTCCTCCGCGGCAACGCGGCCGTGGATCAGTGCCACGACTCTGCCCGCAAATGGTCCAGCCGACAGCTGTTCGTACATCGTCGTTGCCGCCTTGAGGTCCGTCTTCTCGGATTCCTCGATCACGGGGTAAACCACGTACGCCTGCCGCCCTTTCTCCGTTTCCCGAGCCACGAACTGAAGCACCCGCTCACGCGCCGATTCCGGACGCATCACCGTCGTCACGGGCTGTCGACCCGCCGGCCGCTCGTCCAGCGTGCTCACATCGAGATCACCGTAGATCGTGAGCGCAAGGGACCGCGGGATCGGAGTCGCGCTCATGAGCAGCACGTCTGGTGAGTCCCCCTTTGCCGATATCGCCGCGCGTTGCTCGACCCCGAATCGGTGCTGCTCATCGATAGTGACGAACCCCAGGCGCCCGAACACGGCAGCATCCTGAACCAGAGCGTGAGTTCCTACGACCAACACCGGTCCAGTGCTCGCGAGCTTTTCCGCGGCGGCTTTTCTCGCGCTCGCGTTCAAGCTTCCCGTTAAGAGGACAGGCTCGATTCCGAGCGGCTCCAGGAGTTTTGCGAACGTTCGGGCGTGCTGTTCGGCGAGGAGCTCCGTGGGCGCCATGATCGCGGCCTGATATCCGTTCTCCAGCGCGAGTAGTGCTGCGAACAGCGCGACGATGGTCTTCCCGCTGCCCACATCGCCCTGAAGGAGGCGGTGCATCCTCCGGTCGCTGGCCATGTCGGCTACGATCTCACGCACCGCGACCATCTGCGCATTCGTCAGGGTAAATGGCAACACGGCCTTGAGAGCGCTCGTGAGCTGACGGCGGTTCTGAAACGTTATGCCGCTCCGCCGTTGTCTCTTGAGCGCGTTGGCGCGCCGGTGGAGGATGTGAACGAAGAGCAGCTCTTCGAACGCGAGTCGTGCTCTGCCCCGCGTCCCTTCGACGATCGTCGCTGGGCGATGCACCATGCGAATCGCTTCGCGCAAATCCGGAAGCCTTGCGGCCTTAAGTACATCCTCGGGCAAATATTCCTTGACGAGCGGCAGCAGGGCGTCGAGATGTGTATCGATGATGCCACGAATCACCTTGAACGAAAGGCCCTCCGTGGCGGGATAGACGGCCAAGACTTTCCCGCCCTTGATGTCATCGTCGTCCTTTCCAAGCTGGACGTACTCACGCGGCTGAAGCTGGCGGCCATGATAAAAGCGCACAGACCCGGTGAGGAGCATGATGTCGCCTTTTTCGATGCTTCGGTCGAGGAAGGGTTGCCCGGGCCACGAAGCCTCGATCATGCCGCTGTCGTCCTTCAGCACGGCCTGAAAAATCCGGAGGCCTCTACGTGTCGGGATGATCCCCTTGGAAATCACCTTCCCGATGATCGTTCCGTCCATGCCAGGTTCGAGCGAAGCGATCGCGCTGATCGTGCTGGCGTCCTCATAACGGTGAGGAATGTGAAACAGAAGATCGCGGGCAGTGACGATTCCGAGTCTCCTCAGCGATTCCGCGCGGGCGGGGCCAACACCCTTCAGGTAGTTGACGGGCATGTCGAGGTAGACTTTCCCGGCCCGCACCTCCGCTCCGGACGTCATCTACCCCTCGAGAACCTCGTGCGCGAAAATCCTCGCATCGAACGCCTCGAGATCGCTCACTTTCTCTCCGATTCCGATGAATTTCACGGGCGCGTTTAAGGCGTCGTGAACAGCCAGCACTATTCCCCCTTTGGCGGTTCCGTCAATTTTCGTGATGACGAGACCTGTAATCGGAATCGCCTCGGCGAAAGTCTTCGCCTGGGCGACGGCGTTCTGTCCGATCGTTCCGTCGAGTACGAGGAGGGTCTCATGCGGGGCACCCGGGAGTCGCTTGCCGATCACTCGGTCGATCTTCTTCATCTCGTCCATCAACGATCCGCTTGTATGAAGACGCCCCGCTGTGTCGACCACCACCACATCCTTGCCTCGACTGATCCCGGCGTCGACGGCGTCGAATGCGACCGCAGCCGGATCAGAGCCGGGCTTACCTCCCACGAAGTCGGCGCCCGTGCGCTCTGACCAGGCCCGAAGCTGGTCGATGGCTCCCGCGCGAAAAGTGTCCGCGGCCCCCACCAAGACCGACATCTTATTCTTTTTGAGAAAGTCGGCCAGCTTCCCGATGAACGTCGTCTTTCCGGCGCCGTTCACTCCCACGACCAGGACAATTGTGGGCCCTGCTTCGGATCGCACGAATCGAGGATCGCTGTTTCCGGAGCGGAGCGAAGCCTCGATCGCCTTCTCCAAGGCGTGGTGGAATTGATCCTGGGTCTTGATGAATCCGCGGCGCGCCTGCCCCTCGATTTCCGCTACCAAACGCATCGTTGTGGCAACTCCAAAGTCGGCCTCGAGGAGGATCTCTTCCAAGCTCTCCAACGAGCCCTCGATCGCGCCGGCACGCGCTATTGCGGTGACATCCGTGAGCGCGACGTCCTTTATTTTTGTCCACAGCGAGCGCGCGGGTAGGTCACCCGATCGCCGGAGTATCCTGCTTGACATTTGGTTGCGTCTGATTGAGGGCAAAAAAAACCCGGACAGTTACGTCCGGGTTCAAGATAAGCCCTGCGCGGTTCCGGCGTCCTTACTCGGACGCGTTCGCCAAGTGGGCTTGGCTCAGGCTCGCCAGGGTCTGGTTTCTCATCTTCTGGAAGAGAACGCGCTCGCCCGCCGGGATCGGCTCGCCGCCCCTGCTTTGGAGCGCAATCTTCGGATCGTGTGCGACTCCGTCGACACGGATCTCGAAATGCAAGTGCGGGCCGGTCGCCCATCCGGTCATTCCAACGAAGCCAATGGTCGAGCCCATCGCGACGCGGGTGCCGGAGCGCATTCCAGTCGCGAAATTCCGCATATGGCCGTACCTGCTGACCATTCCATTGCGGTGACGAATGTCAATCATGTTACCGTATCCGCCCTTGACCCCAGCGAAGACTACGACGCCGTCGCCAATTGCACGGACGGGTGTACCCATCGCCGCGGCATAGTCAGTTCCGGTGTGATTGCGCCACTGGCCGAAGAGTGGATGCTTGCGGAGCCCGAAGATGCTGCTGATGCGGCGGAACGCCACCGGCGCTCGGAGGAACGCTGCCCGAAGCGATACGCCACTGGCGTCGTAGTATTGCCCCGTGGTCGAGCCCTGGGTGTCGAAATGAATGGCCTCGAGGGGATTCGTCCCGCCTGAAAGCGCGAGGCGCGCGCCAAGAACCTTGTTGACGATGATCGCGCCGTTCGGTTTTTGAAGTCGCTCAACGAGCAGGTGGAACTTGTCGCCCTGCCTGAGGTCGCGGCTCATATCGACTTTGTACTCAAAGATGTCGGCGAGGGACCAGGCAAGCTGATGCCGGGCTGAGGGCGGAAGGATGCCGACGCCGCTCTCGTTGAGCGCATTGTACAGGCTGGAGTGGATGACGCCCGATATCGCGAGGGTGTCAAGCAATTCCGCGTTGGAGGCTTCGATGACGATAGGATGGAGCAGGAAGTCAGCGGGCTCGAGGCCGGGCCTGGTAACGACGACCGGCTGCATCGGAAAGATCTGCTTCTTTTCCAGGGTCGGGGTGAGCCAAATGGCGACCAGCGCCATGGCCCCCACTACTGCATAACTCGCTGGCCTTACGCTGACCCGCTTCAATCCATCTGTCTCCGAATGAATGTCGGGATCTCCATGTCACTCAGATCCTGCTCAGGAGACGACCGATCCTTCTCCGGAGTCACGGGCGGATTGCTGGCTGGAGTGGGTCGTCTTGGAATCTCGCCGAAGGTGTTTCTGCTTGCCCCATTTCCGCGCGGAGCACGCAGCGGAATGACCGGCGAGCCTCTCACAATCGGAGACGGACTTGCGATCACGTTGACGGGTTGACTGGTGGAGAACTGGGGCCGATCTCGATCGAACCCGGTCGCGATGACGGTCACCCGAATCTCACCCTGCATTGCCGGCTCATGGACCGCGCCGAAGATGATCTCAGCGTCCTCGCCAACGGCGTCGTGGATTATCTCGTTGATCTGATGCACTTCACCAAGGGTAAGATCGGCGCCGCCGGTGATGTTGACGAGCACGCCCGTGGCTCCCGAGACCGACACGTTGTCCAAAAGCGGGCTCGCGATCGCCTGTTGGGCGGCTTCAATTGCGCGATTCTCACCCCGGCCGATGCCGGTGCCCATGAGAGCGGATCCGCCCTCCTGCATGACAGTGCGAACGTCCGCAAAATCGACGTTCACGAGTCCAGTCACGCTGATCAGGGAACTGATGCCCTGGGTGGCGTGGAGCAACACTTCGTCCGCCTTCTTGAGTGCGTCCTGGAACGGGATTCCCTTGCCGACAACGGCCAATAGTCGTTCGTTCGGCACCACGATCATCGTGTCGACGTGTTTCCTCATCTCGGCGATGCCGAGTTCAGCCTGACGCATCCGCTTGCGGCCTTCGAACAGGAAGGGCTTAGTGACGATCCCGACGGTTAGCGCGCCGGCCGCTCGTGCGAGCTCGCAAAGGACGGGGGCGGCTCCGGTTCCGGTACCGCCCCCCATGCCGCACGTCACGAACACCAAGTCGGCGTTGTGCATCGCCCGGGCGACTTCTTCCCTGTTCTCGTCGATGGCCTGCTTGCCTATCTCAGGCCGCGCTCCAGCGCCAAGCCCCCGAGTTAGCTTCTTACCTATCTGGATTTTTACATCTGACTTCGAGTTCAGCAGCGCCTGGGCATCGGTGTTGACGGAGATGAATTCCACCCCTTCGAGGTGCTCCTCAATCATCCGATTGACGGCATTTCCGCCACCCCCACCCACGCCCACCACCTTCATGCGCGCGTTCTGTGAGGTGTTCTCCTCGAATTCGAATATCATCGGGTGCGAAACTCCGGCACTGCGTGATTTGTGGAAAAAATCTGCGGCAAGTATACGACCGTTAGTCGATTAGTACCATAGCAAAGACGAGCCGAGGTCAAAAAAAGTACAACCCCTGTCAAGCGAGTTATCCACACACCCTTTGCCTGCCTCAGTTTTATGATTTTCTAGGAGAGCCCACGCCGTGACCGGACTCTGACACGACCTGAATCGGGCGCGCCACCGCCCAGTCACCCGCGCCGGCGCCCGAAAGGTGAGTGCTAGAAGAAATCCTCGAGCCAGACCTTAATCCGCTTCGTAAACCGGTCGACGCCCGCTCCAGCCAGCGCCCGGTGCTTTCCGCTCGGGGCGAAACCGGCCGCCGAGCGATGCGCGCCGTAGAGCGCTAGGCCGACCACCGTGGCGAAGCGCGGAGCATCGACGGAATCGCTCAACCCGCCGATGTTCTCCGCGGGAGAACCGATCCTGACTCCCGTGCCGAACACGTCGGCGGCGAGCTCGCCAACCCCTTCCATTGCCGCGGCGCCGCCAGTAATGACAACGCCTCCATTGAGCCGCTGCGCAAATCCTGCCGTCTCGATTTCCGTGAGGACGAGGTTAAAGATCTCGTCCATGCGCTGGTGGATGATGTGCGCGAGAACCTCGCGCGGAACGTGCCGCTCGCCTTGTGCAACGGTGCTCGGCAGCTGGATCATGTCCTGAGGATCGACCAGCGGCTCATAAGCGCAGCCGTACCTCTCCTTCAACCGCTCGGCGTCGGCCTGCGTGACACCGATGCCCTGCACGATGTCGCTGGTGACGTTGTTTCCCCCGTAATTGACCGTGCCCAAGTGACGAATCTTCCCCTCGTGGAAGACCGCGATGTCAGTTGTGCCGGCGCCCATCTCCACCAGGGCCACACCGAGCTCCTTCTCGTCTTCTGTGAGCACGCTCAAGGCGCTCGCGAGTGGCTCGAGCACAAGCTCCTGAACGTGGTAGCCCGCTCTTTCGACTGACTTGCGCAGATTCATCGCTGGCGACGCGCCGATCGTCACCAGATACATCTCGGTCTCGAGCCGCGTCCCGATCATGCCGATGGGATCGCGGATGCCCTGATTCTTGTCGACCGAGTATTCCTGCGGAATGGCGTGCAGGAGCTCGCGGTCCTGCGGCACGGGCTGCGCCCGAGCTACATCGTTGGCACGATCGACGTCGGCCTTAGAGATCTCCTCCCCATTCACCGCCACGATCCCCTTGCTGATCATTGCTCGCACGTGCTCGCCGGCGATCCCCGCGTAGATGGTGTCGATTTTGGTGCCCGACATTCGTTCCGCGTCTTCGATCGCTTTCTTGATCGACTTGGTGGTTTCCTCGATGTCGGAGACGATGCCGCGACGGAGTCCGGTCGTGCGAGCCTGGCCGACGCCAAGGACCTTGAGCGTTGGCGTGCTTTTGCTGTCACCGCCGCCGACCGCCTGGGCGATCACGGCGGTCGTCTTCGAGGAACCGATGTCAAGTCCAGCGATGATGCGTTCCGGATTCATTGAAGCCTTGCGATCACTTGATCGCGATAGCGTAAATCGAGCTCTCCAACGTGTAGTTGTCTGCGAGCGAGATCGGATTCAACCGGAAAGATATCGGCCAATCGCTCCACTGACAGTCCTGTCGGAATCCGCACTCGCAACACTCGATGCTCCGGTGCGGCGGTATCGCCCGCAATCGGGGTAGCAGCGGAGCCGCGAGAGAGCGTGAGCAGAATCTCATCCCTGCCCTCTCGCCTCACCTCCTCGATGCGCCCGAACAACCGCGGCTCCTCGGCGCGAATCGCTCCGACGAGCTTAAGAAGAACGGGATCGGTTGTCGCAACAATTGGGAGATCGAGGGTCGTCCGCGCAGGATCGATCGGCAGCTGCCTGCCGAGCGAATCGTAGGGGAGGAGTCCGGCCGCAGTTTGTATCAACGCAACGGGGAGATTCTCCTGTATCGTCACCACGAGGGTGCCAGGCATGCGGCGCGTGATTCGGACTTGGGAGACCTGCGGATGTTGCCGGATGCGCTGCCGGTAAGGCTCCAGATCATCCCATAGCGAAGCGACTGTATCGATGTGGAGTCGCGAGACGATGTCGTTTGGTTGCAGGTAGCGGACGCCTCTGATCTCGATGTTTCGGACCCGGAAGAACGCCATCTGCCGTGCCGCAGCGCGAGTGCCCCACGCGCCAGCCATGATGAGTGCCAGGAGAAGAAGCACTCCCAGAATTTTCCAGCCGGGCCGACGAAGTCGCTCCGGGGAAATCACTGCTCTCGGCGTTCCAGCCGTGACTTGAGCTCGAGACCCGTGCGCGTGATGTCTCCGGCACCGATCGTGATCACCACATCTCCGTCGCGGACGAAAAGAGTGAGCGCTTCGGCAAGCTCGGATCGCGCTCCCTGCCACGCGGGCGGACGCCCTGCGCGCGTGAGGGAAGACGCAATGAGAGCGGAGGTAATTCCGGGAATCGGCTGCTCGCGGGATGGATAGATCTCCGCCAGGAAAACGCTGTCCGCCCCGGAAAGCGCCTCGCCGAAGGCGTTAGCAAAATCCCGCGTGCGCGAGAAGAGATGCGGCTGGAACGCCGCCACAACACGCCGGCCGGGATATGAAGTGCGCGCTGCCTGGAGTGTGGCCGCGATTTCGGTCGGATGATGTGCGTAGTCGTCAACGATAGTCACACCCGATACATCCCAGAGGTGCTGGAAGCGACGGTCCACGCCTCCAAATTGCACCAGACCCGGGCGCATCGCCTCCAGTGTGACGCCAAGCGCGTAACCAACCCCAATCGCAGCCAAAGCGTTTTGGACGTTGTGATGCCCCGGCACCCGCAGTGCAACGTCGCCAAGCCGGCGGCCGTCGTAGCTGACGGAGAACGACGTCGAGTGACCCTCTGAACGGACATCGCTGGCAAAGAGACGCGTCTCGCGCCTGGCGTGGCCATCCGATGCACTGTCGCGAGATTCGAGGCCGTACCTGATGACTGCCGCGCTTGGAGGAAGGCCCAGAGATCTCGCTCCCGCGTCATCGTCGCAAAGGACGATGGTTGCGGCGCCGCGCACGAAGTCGGAGAACGTCGACCTTATGTCTTCCAGATCGCGGTAGATGTCGAGGTGATCGGCCTCCACATTCGTCACTACAGCCACAGTCGGCGACAGTGTCAGAAAGGATCGATCGTATTCGTCTGCCTCGACGACAAACAGCTCGTCCGACTCGTAGTGAAGGTTTCCTTTCCATTCGGCGACGCGTCCGCCTGCTATTCCCGTGGGCTTGAGACCCGCACCGGCGAGCACGGCGGTCGTCATCACGGTCGTCGTGGTCTTGCCATGAGTGCCGGCGATTCCGACGAGCTGTCCGCCCGCCACAGCACGTCCAAGCGCTTCGGCTCTCCTGGTGATGGGAATCCCGAGATCCCGCGCCCGAGCAAGCTCGGAGTGATTCCTCGACATGGCCGAAGTAACGATCAGCTCGCGCGCACCGTCGACGTGCTCGGGGCTATGTCCTTTCGCGACATGGATTCCGAGCGCCTCCAGGTCGTCGGTTGAGCCGGGGCTGGCGTCGCAGCCCGTGACGGCGATCCCCCGCCGCGCGAGCAGTTCTGCGAGCGCGCGCATTCCGGCTCCGGCGATCCCGACGAAGTGAATCGGGCGCTGGTCGGGGCTATCGATCTGGGGCATCGGCAGTAACGGGCAGCAATCTGACTCGCGTCAGCGCTGCATTCGTTCGCTCTCGACGAGGCGAAGTATGTGCCTGGCGATGTCCGCTGCGGCCGTAGGCCGGGCCCGCTCTAGCGCCTGTGCGCGCATGCTCGAAAGCTTTGCCGGGTTTGAGAGCATCGATTGAACTACCCGAGATAGCGACTCGGTGGCGAGGTCCGACTGTCGAATCATCTCAGCGGCGCCGGAGGCAGCGAGAGCGGCGGCATTCGCCGTCTGATGATCTGCCGCGGCGGTCGGAAGCGGGACCACGACCGCCGGAATTCCCCAGGCGCAAAGCTCTGCCGTCGCCATCGCACCGGCCCGCGTAAGGGCGAAGTCGGCAGCGCGATACGCTTCCGAGATCGGCGCGATGTAAGCTCTGACCTTGACGTGGGCGCTTTCATAGCGCGCGAGCTCGTCATAGTTCGCCTTCCCAGCTGCCCAGATCACGAACAAGTCCGGCGGGAGCCCCGAGTCGATCCACGACGCGACCACGTCGTTCATTGCTTTCGATCCCTGGCTTCCGCCAAAAACCAGCAATACGTTGCCGGATGAAGTGGGGAATCCCCATCTGGCGCGAGCGGGCGCTTTCTCGAACGCATCAGGGGGCGGCGGCTCGATCGGATTTCCGGAGTCGAATACCTCCGTCGTCTTTGACGGAGAGATGTACGCTCGCGCCTCGGGGAATCCGAGGTGCACTTGCGCGGCGAACCGGCTAAAGAAGCGTGTTGTGAGGCCGGGGTGCGTGTTCTGCTCCTGAAGCACGAACGGGATGTGGTGCGCCGCAGCGTAGCCGAGCGCGAGGCCCGAGGCGTAGCCGCCGGTTCCAACGACGCAGGCGGGCGGCTCACTTCGCACCTCGCCGCCTATCGTCCGCCACGCGCTCATAGCGCCGCGCAGGGTCTTCCAGTTCTCCCACGGACGGGCTCGATAGAGCGGGTGAAGGTCGAGCAGCTCGAAGGCCCATCCCAGCTGTGGAAGCACATCGCGCTCGATCCCGCGCTGCGCCCCGATGAAGAAGGGCTCTACTCGAGGGTCCGCCTTTTTTAGAGCGCGCGCGATCGCGAGACCCGGGTAGAGGTGTCCACCCGTGCCGCCCCCTGCAAAAATGATCCTCATCGAGCGGGAAGCGCGCGAAAAGCGAATGGATCTCTCGCTGCTTCGCCAAATACCCTTTCACGGGAACTACCGATGTTGACGAGGATTCCGGTCATGATCAGTGAGAGAACAAGATTCGAGCGGCCGTACGATATGAACGGCAGCGTCAGGCCGGTAGTCGGCAGCAATCCGGTCGCTACACCGATATGAAGATACGCAGTCAGCACCAGTGTGACCGTCAAACCCACGGCGACCAACTGGAGGAAGGGCGTCCGCGCCTTGCGAGCGATCCTGAATCCGAGCGCCGCGTAGACGGCGAAAGCCAGGACGAGAAGCGCAAGGCCGATGAAGCCCCACTCCTCTCCGATGTGCCCGGCTATGAAGTCGTCGTACCCGAAAGGGAGAAAGCCGTACTGCTGGCGACCCCTTCCAAATCCAACGCCAAAGATCTGGCCCGACCCAACAGCTATCAGCGACTGGCGCAGCTGATAACTCACCTCCGGTGGCGCCGAGCCGGGGTCGAAGAAGGCCGACATTCGTAGCACGACATAGTTCAAGCGCTCAATCCTCACGTACAGGAGGGGGATGAGCATAACTCCCAGAGCAACGAAGTGCCCGATACGTACGCCGCCGGCGAACAGGATGATGCCCATTAACAGCGTGAACATCATCGCGGTCGAGAGATCGGGCTCCAGCATCACGAGGATGTCCAGCGCTCCGATCACTACCAGAAATGGCAGGAGTCCCTTCGTTAGCCCGCGCAGCGCTGGGCCCTTCTTTATTACCAGCATCGAGGTCCAGACGATCACCGCGAGCTTGGCCAGCTCCGATACCTGCAGCGAAGCGCCAAAAAGGTATCTGCGGGAACCGTGAATGCGGGGCGCTATCCTGGCCGTGAATGGAAGGATTACGACTGCGAGAAGGACGAGAGAAAGGATCATGACCGGCCACGCCCACGTTTCCCAGACTTCAGCGTCGATCTTGGCGGCGATGGCAAAAAGCGTCAAGCCGATCGCCATTCCCACCACTTGTCGGATGAGAAGGTGGGCGTGTCCGAATCCCGCCTGCATCTCGACGATCGCGCTGGCGCTGTAGACGGTCGCGAGACCGAAGGCCAGCAGAATGCCCGTGAGAATGACGAGAGCACGCGCCTCGAGCCCCATGTGCCAGCGCCGTATCAAATTTGTCGATGCAACCATTACGCTTCCTTCATCTACGCTTCCTTCATCTACGCTTCCTTCATCTACACTTCCTTCATCTACGCTTCCTTCATCGCGAGCGCGCGGAAGCGCTCGCCTCGCTCTTCGTAGTTAGCAAACATGTCGTAGCTCGAGCAGGCGGGCGAAAGCAGCACCGCCTCGCCCGCTCGTGCAGCTGCGCGTGCAGCCTGAACGACCTCGTCGAAATCGGAGCCGAGCCGCACGACATCGACCACCGGACGCAAGTCCGTCGCGATCATTGTCGCAGCCTCTCCATAGGCAATTACTCGCTTCACCTTTCGACGCACCGCATCGGTCAAAGCCGTGTACGCTTCTCCCTTGTGTCTGCCCCCAAGCAATAGGACGGTCGGGCGTTCCATACCGTCAATTGCAACAGCGGTCGAGCTGACGTTCGTAGCCTTGGAATCGTTGATCCACTGCACGCCCTCGAATTCACCTACCAACTCGAGCCTGTGAGGTAGGGAGCGAAAGGTCTTGAGGGCCTTCGCTATCCCCTTTTTCGCTTTCTGCGTCTGATGAGACCGATCCGCCACCATCACCGCGAGGGATGCTGCCAGCGCATTGCCGACGTTATGCTGGCCCAATAGCGGAAGATCGGCACGGGCAAGAAGTGGCGCGCCCAATACCACTAACTGACCCGTCCGCGCCTCCAGGGAAGCCTCTGCCTTTTTCGACACGGAGAACGAATACTTGTGTCCGGCGACGTCACGCACCATACGGGTCACGGCCTTGTCATCGCGGTTCACGACCCAGACCGATTCGGCATTAGCGTTGGAGAAGAAGCGCGCCTTGTCCGCGTAGTACTCTTCCACGGTCGAATACCGGTCCAGATGATCGGGACTAAGATTGGTGAGCACGCCAACGGCCGGCTTGAGGCTCGGCGTATCGTGAAGCTGGAACGACGACATCTCAAGCGAAATCCATTTCGGCTGCTGGTCGCGGGTCGCGATTTCCGAGAGGGGCGTCCCAATGTTGCCCGCCTCGATCGCTTCGAGGTCCAGTCCGCGCAGAAGGTGAGCAATGAGGGCGGTCGTCGTGGTCTTTCCGTTGGTGCCCGTGATCGCAATGATGCGCGGGCCCTCGAGGAAATTGAGCGCGACTTCGACCTCACTCGCGATTGGGATGCCTTTCTCGCGTCCGAACGCCAAAGGGCGTGCCGACGGCGGAACGCCCGGGCTTGTGACGACCAGGCCCACGCTCGCGAGGCGCTCGAGATCGTGGCGGCCGACGTCGACCGCGACTCCCTGCGCCCGCAACTCCTCCGCGCACCGCCCGGTGTCGGGCGAAGACGCTACATCCGATGCATATACGTTGTAACCGTGCTTTCTGAGGAGCATCGCCACGGCCCGACCGCTCCGGGCGAGACCGATCACGGCGATCTCTCCCTCGCGCGTCACCAGGTCGCGCGGGGTCATCGTAGCTTTAGCGTGCTGAGAGCGATGAAGGCGAACAAGACCCCGATGATCCAGAAGCGCACTACAACCTGTGCTTCATCCCACCCCTTCACCTCGAAGTGATGGTGAAGCGGCGCCCGTTTGAAGACGCGGTGTTCGCGGGCGTATTCGATTCCGTATCGTCGCTTTCGATACTTGAACACGAAGCGCTGCAGGATCACTGATGTCATCTCCGCAACAAAAACGGCACCGATCAAGAGTAGGAGGAACTCGGACTTTAGAAGAATTGCGACGGCCGCAAGCGCGCCACCTAGCGCCAGCGACCCGGTATCGCCCATGAAGACTTCAGCCGGGTGGGTATTGTACCAGAGAAATCCAATGCACGCCCCCATCAGTGCCGCACAAAAGACCGTGAGCTCGCCGGACCCTCGCAGGAAATAGATGTGAAGGTACTGGCTGGCATCGACGCGACCCACGACGTAGGCGTAGAAAGCGAACGTCAGCGCAGCAATAGCCGTAAGACCAGATGCGAGCCCGTCCAGCCCGTCCGTAACGTTGACGGCGTTGCTCGTTCCAGTCATAACGAACGTCACAAACAACACGTACAGCCACCCCATCCCGGCCGTGAGCGGAACGATCAATATGTATTTGTAGAATGGCAGCGTTGTCGACGCGCCGGGAAGGCTCGATAAAGGATGCTTCCACAGGTAGTAGCCAACGGCAAGACCGAGCGTCACCTGACCGGCGAGTTTGTATTTCTCGACGAGGCCCGTGTTTTTCCTTCCGGCAAGCTTTTGCTTGAGCTTGAGAAAGTCGTCCCAGAAACCGATCGCTCCCATCCACGCCATCGAAATGATGGCGATGAGCACATAGCGGTTGTCCAGACGCGCCCATAGCAGCGTACTGGTTAGCGTCGCCCCTAGAATGATCAGACCGCCCATGGTCGGAGTTCTGCCTTTCTGCTGGTGAGCGTCGGGAGTTCCTTCGCGTATCACTTGGTGTAGCCGCATGCGACGCAGGCGCCGCATAATTCCGGGACCAACGATCCAGGTTAACAGAATGGCGCTGACCGCCGCGCCCGCCGCGCGAAAGGTTATCCACTGAAACAGTCGCAGAAACCCGAAGTGCGGCAGTCCTACGAATGGAACGAGCAGATAGTTCAGCACTATGCGGTGGCCCAGGTGGTTAGATGTGGAACTAGACGCTCTAGCTGCACACCCCGTGATGCCTTCAGCAATATGATCGCGTTGCGCTTCAGTCTGGCCTGAAGCTGCGGCCAGAGGTCTTCGACATCGGGCGCCGTGATCACGCGTTCGCCCTCGGCCTGTTTCTCGAGCGCCGACGCGAACTCGCCAATCCCGGCCACTATATCCGCACCAGATGCCAACGCGAGACCTGCTATATCGGCGTGACACTGCGCCGACGCTGCACCAAGCTCCCGCATCGTACCAAGGACGATTACCCTCTGCCGTCCGCTACCGGTTCCTTTCAACAGCTCGATCGCCGCCCGCGTCGATCCAGGGTTCGCATTGTACGCGTCGTTGATCAGCGTAACATCACCCAGTTGTTCCCATGCGGATCGCATCTTCGGTTGCGGCATCCCGGCGATTCCAAGAGCGGCGTCCTCATAGCTCACACCACATTCGCGGGCGACGGCGAGCGCCAACATGGCGTTTCTCAAGTTGTGCATGCCCCGAACGGGTGGTCGCAAGATCGTGCCGCCAATCTCTATCATCCCAAGTCCGTCTGGGCCAATCTCCCATCGATCCGGCTTCACGTCCGCATTACCGTCGAGGCCGGCTACCACCACGCGTCTTGCCCTTCCTCGCGCCGCCTCCGCGATCTCCGGCTGGGCGGAGGGTGCAATTCCAACCGCAATGCCGTCGTAGGCCGCGGCCTCTTCGCGTAAGACCCCGGCGAGGTCGCCGAGGCCCTCCAGATGTTCTTCGGCGATGGACGTGACCAGCGCGATATCGGGTTCGACGATGTCGCGAAGAATCGAAACCTCGCCGGGGAGGCTCGTGCCGAGCTCTATGACCGCCACTTCGGTTTCAGACGGAAGCCCGAGCAGCGTGAGAGGGACGCCGATCCGGTTGTTCAGATTGCCGGTGGTCGCATGAACGGAGTAAGATCGGCTCAAAGCCGCCTTGAGGAGATCCTTCGTGCTCGTCTTGCCGTTACTTCCCGCGACCGCAACAATCGTTTTTCCCCCTCCCCACGCCCGGCGCCAATAGTGCGCAAGCGCGCCCAGCGCAACGAGCGTATCGCGTACCTCGAAGATCGGAACACCCAACGTGTCGAGCTTGGGCAGGCGGGAGACAACGAGCCCCGATGCTCCGTCCCGAACCGCATCGCGCAGATAGTCGTGGCCATCGAACCGCTCGCCGCGCAGCGCAACGAAAACGTTGCCCTTGCCGATCTTCCGGGTGTCTGTCGTTATGCCACTCAGTTCGGCCGACCCGCCTGGGTGCTTGCCGGCCGCCTGATCCGCCAGTGCAGCGGCGATCCGATCGAGCGTCCAGAACCCCGCGCTCAAGCGTGACTCCCCGTCATTGCTCTCACGATTTCCCTTTCGTCGAATGGATAGGAAGTGGTTCCGCGAACCTGATAAGTCTCATGCCCCTTGCCCGCGAGCAGGACGATATCGCCCTCTTCGGCGAGATCGATCGCGCGCTGTATCGCGCTGAGCCGGTCGGTCACGCGCTCGTGCTTCGAGGAGCGCATTCCGGCCTCAATGTCATCGATGATCGCGTCCGGATCCTCGGTTCGGGGGTTGTCGCTTGTGACGATGGCACAGTCGGCGCCGCGCTCAGCAATCTCACCCATCAGCGGGCGCTTCCCTTTGTCACGATCGCCTCCGCACCCAAACACAACGATCAGTTTACCGCGGGTGAAAGCGCGGGCGGCCCTGAGACTCCGCTCGAGCGCGTCGGGTGTATGCGCGTAGTCGCGTAGCACGGTCGGGCGCGTGGATATGATCTCCAGTCTGCCCGCGACCTGCGGGACGGTCCGGAGACGATCGGCGATATCCGGCGGCGTTTGTCCGATCACGAACGCCGTCGCAGCTGCTGCGAGCGCATTCTCGACGTTGACATCGCCAATCAGCGGGAGCGAGACATTGGCGGAGCCGCGGGGGGTCACCAGCAGCCACTCACTCCCTTCTGACCTGAAACGGACATGCTCTGAGCGAATATCGGCCGGCTCGCGTGTTGCGAATGTCAGTGGACGCGAGCGGGGTCGGAGCGATCGCCACTCAGAGGCATCAGCGTTGACGACTAGAGTTCCCTCGGCGTTCAGATACTCCAGTAACCGCGCTTTCGCGATCAGGTAGCGTTCCATCGTTCCATGGTAGTCGAGATGATCGCGCGTGAGGTTGGTGAACACTGCGACATCGAATTCCAAGCCGTCGACCCTGCGCTGGTCGAGGCTGTGTGATGACACTTCCATTGCGACAGTTCGCACGCCGCGATCAGCCAGGGCCCGCAGGATCCTCTGCAACTCCACGGGACCCGGTGTCGTTAGTCCGCCGCCACCTGGCATGAGTTCGCCTTCGCTGCCAACGAGCACGCCAAGCGTTCCGATCGACGCGCTCGATCCATTGCCGTCGTCGAAGAGATGGCGCATGATCGAAGTCGTCGTTGTCTTTCCATTCGTACCCGTGACGCCGAGCAGTCTCAACTTTCGGGCTGGATTTCCGTAGGCAGTCGCCGCCGCGAGCGCCGCTGCCCGGCGTCCGTCCTTCACCACCATCGCCGGCAGGCTCGTTCGCGATGGGTCTTCGACGATGGCGACGGTCGCACCCCCTTGTTCAGCGGCCTCGAGATAATCGTGGCCATCGCTCGTCCACCCTCGAACAGCGATGAACAAGTCGCCCCGCGCAACTTTCCGGCTATCGTCCGAAATGCCGCTTGCTTCGCCCGGAACGGCACCGCGCACGTCGAGCAGCAGACCGCGCTCGCTCAGCGCGGCTTTTATTTCCTTGACGTTTACTCTCATTCGACGCGATGGCTCAGCTGAACGATTGTGCCCGGCGCCGTGATGGATCCGGCGGTGGGTAGGGTTCCCTCGAAAGAAGTGCTCCGAAGCCGCACGCGGAAACCGGCGTTGTGGAGCACTCTTACCGCGTCGCGCACGGACAATCCTCGGACGTCGGGAACAGCTCGTGGGGCGACCGTTATCGGAGCTGGCTTAGGCGAAGCAGGTAACTCGACAACGTAGGAGGATGTGCCCTCGCTCGCCTCATGCCTCGCCATGTTCCCGTTCGGATCGTACGAGTCTGGAGCCGGCCGATCGGGTCGCTCGCCGTCGCGCCGAAGGAATCTGGTGCCGCCCGTCGCGTCCGTGCCGCCAGCGTCATCGCGCGCTGATTGCGCCACGGCTGGCTTCTCCGACGCAGTCAGATCTTGGCGGTCGAGCGCCGCGTCGCGCGCCGACAGCGCGGCACGCAGCACGATCTTAGTCACGGGCGCCGCGATGTCACCGCCCGCGTAGTGCGCTCCTTTCGGACTATCGAGCTTGACCAGCACGACGTACTGAGGGTCCCTTCCCGGGAACAGCCCAACGAACGACGCCGTATAGTTCCCGGCGGTGTAGCCCGCATTCTGGGACGTGCGTCTGGCGGTGCCGCTCTTTCCAGCCACGTCGAACGTCGCCAGATCGGCTTTGGTCGCCGTTCCCTCCTGCACGACAGCCAGGAGCATTTGCTGGATCGTTCGCGCAACTTCGCCTGACATTACGCGGCGAATGGCTCGCGGCTCCGCTCGGTAAATCACCTTGCCGTCGACCGACCGTACCTCCTTCACCAGGTGGGGCTCGAGCAGCTCCCCACCGTTTGCGATCGCGGAATAGGCCGTCACGAGCTGGAGCGGGGTGACCGCGATCTCATATCCCATGAGGACTGATGCGCTCGTCTGTTTCGACCACTGCTTGGGCTCACGCAATGTTCCGGCTGCTTCCGCTGGAAGGGGTACGCCGAGCGGCATCCCGAAACCCAGATCACGAAACGTCTCGTACTTCTGTCGTGGCGTAAGCCGCTGGCCGAACTCGACGATCCCAATGTTGCTCGAATAGCGGATGACATCTGCGAGCGAAAGCGACGGCGCCTTGTGCATATCGGTGATGACGCGTCCGTCAAGCTCGAATTTTCCGTCGTGCGTATTCACGATGTCTTCGGGTCGCGCTCGACCCCGTTCCAGCAGCGACGCAGCGACAAATGGTTTAAGAGTGGACCCGGGCTCGAAGGGTTCAGTCACCGCCGTATTCGAGAATGTCGTGCGGCCCACCCGGCTGCTAGCGAGCGCGAGAATCTCTCCCGTGTGCGGATTCATGACCACAATGTCGCCGCCATCCGCGTGCAAGCTGTCGACGGCGATCGACAGCTCCCGCTCGCAGATGTCCTGAAGCGTATTATTGATCGTGAGTACGACGGTCGATCCCGCCTTTGGTTGATCGGTCCAGCCATCCGGCGAATCGATCGGACGGCCATCCTTGTCGCGAGCCAACCTCACTCTTCCCGAATCGCCGCGCAGGAGCGTGTCGAGCGCGAGCTCCAAGCCATCGAGCGGATTTCCGCGCCCGTCCAGGTTGCCGACAATGCGCTGTATGCCGCCCGATTTCGCGTACACGCGTTGCAGCACCGGAGTCAAATGGATCCCACTCAGCTTGGAGATGCCTGCCACGTCGGACGTCGAATAGACTCCCGGCAGCTCGATCCAGCGGCGGCGGCGCGCGATGGCGGAGCGGACCACATCGGCATCGACTCTCGCGCGGTGGAGCGCCCTAAGGACGAGCGCGGTGTCGCGAACTTCGGGCGGTGCCACCGCGACTCGCGTCATCTCGCGGCTCTCGACCAGCGTGTTTCCGCTCGCGTCCAAAATCTCTCCGCGAGGAGCTGACTGCGAGGATGCAAAGAAGTGCTGCCGCTTGGCGCGCGCAACCCAGTCCTTCCCTTCAACGACCTGGACCTTCGCGGCCCGAACAACGAGTGCCAGTGCGAAGAGGACGAAGAAGCCGTGAACGATTGCGACGCGATTAGGGGTTTTCATTTCGCCGCACCCGGGGGAGGATCACAACCTGCCTGTCCGTTGGTACGTGCATGCCAAGACCATGCTCGACCGCCGCGCCCAATGTCTGCCTCGCAGAGGCATCGCGAATCTCGCTCTCGAGACGGGCTCTTTCGCCTTCCAGCTCCATGCGCTTCCCGTCCAGCACGGCCAAGCGCTCCGATTGGCCGATTCCGATGGTGCGTCGCCACACTATCGCGAGCGCGACAAGCACGAAGACAGCGAGTACGAGGACCACGAGGTTGCGGCCCCTGAGCTTTACGCCGCTTTTCGCCATGCGCGTAGTCTGGCGCTCCGCGAGCGGGGATTCGCGGCGGTTTCTGCCGGACTCGCCGTAAGCGCGCGTTTGGTCAGGAGCTCACCAAGAGCTTGGCCGCGACAGGTGCACTTGAGCTGTTTCGTAGGACAAATACAAGAGAGGCTCCATTCACGCATGGTGTGCTTGACGAGGCGGTCTTCACCGGAGTGGTAGGCGATGACAGCAAGCACACCGCGGGGGTCGAGTCTGTCACGGAGCAAGGGCAGCGCGCGCTCGAGCGCGGCGAGCTCGTCGTTCACGGCGATCCGAACCGCCTGGAAGAATCTCGCGAAGTCCCCGGGCCCTGTTCGTGGTCCGAACGCGCCGCGGATCGCATCGACCAGATCATCGCTCACGCGCATCGGTTTTCGCCCGCGGCGACGTACGATCTCGCGAGCGAGCCGGTTGGCACGCGGCTCGTCTCCGTAATCGCGAAAAGTTTGTGACAAGTCTGTCTCATCGAGGGTGTTGAGCAAATCGGCGGCTGTGCCGGTAGAGCGACGGTCCATCCTCATGTCGAGTAACGCGCCAGGGCGAAAAGAGAAACCCCGGTCGTCCGTGTCGATCTGATTGGACGAAACGCCAAGGTCGGCGAGGATACGGTCGAAGGTCCGTCCCTCAAGCTCGTGAACCCGATCGATCTCCCCGAAATTTCCCCTCAAAGCGAGAAAGCGGCCTGACGCCTCATAGGGCGCCAGCCGCTTTCCAGCTTCGATTATTGCAGCCTCGTCGCAATCGATCCCGATGACCGAAGCGCCTGAGGCGAGGAGGGCTTCGCTGTGCCCTCCACCACCCAACGTGCAGTCGAGCACCTGACGGGCGCCTTTGAACAGCGCCACCACCTCTTCGACCATGACCGGCGCATGGTAGGAGCTATCCCACCCGCCGGCCAATCGGTCAGGGTCGGTCACCTACAGAAGCGCTTCACCTCATTGTCGACGGCGGGCGTAAACTGCGGAATCGCCGTCAGAAGCTGCGCAGCCTCGTTCGGGTATTTCTGGCCGCCGGCCGGCAGGTTAATGGACGCGAGGTTGAACGCGTCACGAGCCGTCCGCGCCAAGTCGCAGCTCCTGCTGCTATTGGCATCAATCGTCGCGCTCTGGCCCAGCGAGAATGCGCTGGCGCCCAGGAGGAACTTGGCGTCGGCGGAGCTCTGTAGCTGGTCCGAGAGCTGGAGGAACCTGATGGCGCGCTGGAAATCCGCGCGATCCTTCGAGGCTTGTCCCGCTTTATAGGCGTTGCTGCCCTGCTGAAGCGCGATCTGGGAAAGAGCCGTTGGATCAGCGCCGCTGGCCTTGGCCTGATTGAGCGTGTTGGTGACATCGTCGTACTGATTCAGCGCACCCTGAATGGAGGCGAGCAGGAAGTAGCCCTGCGGGTTTTTAGGGTTGGCTGCAACTGCTCTCCTCGCAGCCTCCAACGCCGCCGGGAGCTGTCCGAGCTTGTAAAGGGAATTCGCGCCGATGAGCCCGAGTTGGGGATCGTTCGGGAACTTCTTAAAGCCCAGAGCGGCCGTTTCAGACGCCTTTTGCGCCTGACCTAGCGCGCTGTACGCAGCTGCGAGCCGCGTGTAATAGTCAGCCGTCGCGGCCGCTGTGTCCACGCGCACCAATTCGTTGCCGACGTCGATCGCGCCCTGATAATCCTTCGCGTTCAGGTACACTAGCCAGGCCAGATTGAGAAGCGCCGGATCGCCCGGGTTGTTCTGAAGGAGATCGCGCACCAGCGGAATCGCCTGCTGAGCGTGACCCATTGCCGCATACTCGTTGACGACGTCCTGAATGAGCCGAATGTTCGTTGGATCGGCGGCGGCGAGAGAGCTTAACACCAGAAGACGCTTGGTGGTATCGTTCCTCGCCCGATAGGCTTCGGCAAGCATTCTGAGCGCTGGGGTGTTCCGCGGATCGTTCGCCCGAATCCGCTCCGCCACAGCCACGACTGAGTCGGGCATCTTGAGCGCGTTGTACGCTTCAGCCAGACAAACTCCGACAATGTTCGCTGTCGGATAGCCGACCAAGCCCTGCCGCGCTGCGGACACAGCCTCCTGGTACTTGCCCTGCGCGACGTCGTTGTGGCAGGCCTCCTCAGCAGGCAGCTGACGACGCGCATCCTTAATCGCGCGAGCGACCTGGTCGGCCGCGTCATCGAGCTTGGTACCTTGGGCCGTCGGCAACGCCTGACCCTTGGTCATGTCGCGCGAAATGATCAGCCGGGAGTCGATCTTGTACCCGGTGGGCGTCCTGGTGACGGTGCCCTCGAGGTACTGGGGAGCGCGAACAAGCGTGGCGAGCGCCTTAGCGTCACCAGGAGCCAGCGCCTCGGTCGTCGAATAGCCCGATGACTGAAGACTGTTATTGATGTCGGCCTTAGGCACGACAACGAGATCGCGAATATTGGTCTCTTTCTGGAGCCGGTCGCGGATAGCTTCCGCAGCCTGGACTCCGAGCTGCTTGTCCGAGCTCTGCAGTGTGGGGATCATCACCCGCTCGCCCGTCTTAGAGCTCTGAGCGAGTACTGGCGAGGCAGCTATCGCGGCGAGCCCTACGAGAGCAAGACCTGATTTACGTAGACAGAACCTCAATTGTATAACCTCCAATGCGGTAAACATTCTTACCCCACCCCCCAATTGGTGGGTCCCTGTTTCCCTTACATGGGCGAGGAGGGACTCGAACCCCCGACATCCTGCGTGTAAGGCAGGCGCTCTAACCAACTGAGCTACTCGCCCGGTGCAGAAACCGAGCCTGTCCGCTCACCGCAGAATGGCCAGCGGCACCAACACGCAGTACCCGATCACAAGCAAGATCGGGGCAAGAGTTTCGCCGCCGCGCGCAAGATCGGCGAAGCCGGCGAGCAACACTAGCGTAGCAAGTGTCCAATACACCCATGAACGGCGTGGTCCGGAATCGCGCCCCGCCCGCGCTCCACTGGCAAGATCGGGTTTGGCCATAAGCGTCGTAGTGTAGGGCGGGATGAAATGCGTGTCAACCCAAGCTTGCTTCCAGGCACAGGCTGAAAGAGTGCTATTTCGCCGTCCGCCGCCCGTTGGAATAGTGAAGGTCTACCCAGTCGCGGTAGCTCCCATCCATAACGGAGCGCCACCACTGCTCGTTGGCGATATACCACTTGACTGTCTTCAGCAAGCCCGTTTCGAATGATTCGGAAGGGCCGTAGCCGGTCTCCAAGGTCGCCTTCATCGCGTCGATTGCGTAACGCCGGTCGTGTCCCGGACGGTCCTTGACGAACGTGACGAGCTCCGCCGTGTCGCCGCCGAGCGAGGCCGGACACTTGGGAAACCGCTCCCGAGCCTTTTCGTCCGCTCCGAAGATCTTGTTGATGTTCGCGCAGATCGCTTTCACGACATCGATATTCTTGCGCTCCGAGTTACCACCGAGGTTGTAAGTCTCGCCCACCCTGCCCTTCTCGAGCACGCGCTCGATGCCGCGACAGTGATCGCGAACGAAGAGCCAGTCGCGGATCTGGAGACCATCGCCGTACACCGGTAGCGGCTTTCCGTCCAACGCGTTCACGATCGTGAGCGGAATCAGCTTCTCCGGAAAGTGATAGGGCCCGTAATTGTTTGAACAGTTCGTGGTCGTCACGGGCAAGCCGTAAGTGTGATGGTAGGCGCGAACCAAGTGATCCGATCCAGCCTTGCTGGCGGCGTAGGGAGAATTCGGAGAGTAGGCCGTATCCTCGGTGAACGGAGCGGCGGTCGGGCTCAGGCTTCCGTAGACTTCGTCGGTCGAGATATGATGGAACCGGCGAACCCCGCCCGACCAATCCTCCGTCCAGACCGAGCGCGCAGCCTTCAGGAGCTCGTGCGTGCCTCTCACATTGGTCTCGATGAAAGGGTCGGGACCACGGATGGATCGATCCACGTGCGATTCCGCCGCAAAATGCACGATGGTGTCGATTCCCTCGCGCTTGATAAGGTCGCGCACGGTGTCGCCGTCGCGGATGTCGCCCTTAACGAAAGTGAAGCGCTCGTGATTCGCCACCGGCTCGAGGCTCGCAAGATTGCCAGCGTAGGTCAGCGCATCATATCCCACAATCGTATCGGCCGGATGATGCTCGGCCCAGAAATGAACGAAGTTGGTGCCGATGAATCCGGCTGCACCCGTTACCAGCATCCTACGCATCGTGACTGCTTTCCTCGGTCATTTCTCTGTGTCCGGTGAGTGGTGAGCGATCGAACAACGAATGGGCGACGCGCCATCGCGAGCGTTCTTTGGACGGACCTCCGAACGATACCCGTCGATTCGTCATCCGCCAATGCCTCTGGTCATGCCGACACACAAATCTCTGATCAGCGGAGCGATCTCGTTCACGGATGCGACACGATCGGCGCCCGCGGTCGCGAGCGCGGCCTGCGGCATCCCGTAGATGATCGAGCTTCCGCGATCCTGCACAATCGCGGTTCCTCCTGCGCCTCGGATTCGTCGCAGGCCTTCCGCGCCATCGCGTCCCATTCCGGTGAGCACCACACCGATCGCGTAGCGACCGAACGCGGCGGCGACGGAGAAGAAAAGCGGGTCGGCAGCGGGTCTCACCCCCCACATTGTTGGCGATGTGTCCAACCGAATACAAACATTTCCCGGTTCGCCACTCAACGTCATGTGAGACCCGCCCGGCGCGACATAAACGCGATTCTCGCGGACGAGCTTTCCATCCATTGCTTCCGCGACCCAGAGGACGCTTATCGTGTCGAGCCGTTCAGCCAGGAGCTTGGTGAATTCGCCGGGCATGTGCTGAACGATGACTACTGCCGCGCCGAGATCCTCGGGCAGGCGTGGTATGATCTCGGCCAGTGCACGAGGGCCGCCCGTCGAAGCCGCAATCGCTACGACCTTCGTGGCTGCGTCGGGCGATTTCTTTGACGCCCGCCCTTCGTGTCCGGTGGCCGCGGCAGGGGCAGGCTGCCGCATCCCGCCCATGTTCATCGTGCGCGCCGCTTCCAGCGCGGACATTAGCTGCGCGCGCACCCTGGAGAGGTCGATGCTGACCGGTCCCGAGGGCTTCCTCACGAACTCGAGCGCGCCACGCTCCAGAGCGCGCAGCGTCATCTCGTTTCCCAAATCCGAGCCGGCGGCGCTCAGCATCACCACTGGTCGCGGCGTCTCGGCCATGATCTGCTCCAGGGCCTGAAGGCCGTTGAGCCGCGGCATCTCTATATCGAGCGTCACGATGTCGGGCTGGAGGGAACGGATCTTTTGCAACGCCTCAATCCCATCGCCGGCGAGGCCGATCACGTGGAACACGCCGGTCGACTCAACCATTTCCGCGATCAGCTTGCGCATGAATGCGCTGTCGTCGACGACCAGCACGGTCGTAGGTTTGTCGATCACCGGGACCGCGGCAACGTGCTAAATCTTCCGGAAAATGCGCTCGCGCGAGTTCACGGGCGAAAAGAGAGATCTCGCGTCGCCGAGCAGAGTTTCGACCTTTCCGAGGACGAGGAATCCGCCAGGGGCGAGCGCGCGATGAAATTCCAGGAACAGCGCGTCCTGCGCTTCGCGCTCGAAGTAAATGATCACGTTGCGGCAGAGCAGCAGCTGGACGTCCGTGAATGGCGGGGTTGATGCCAGCAGATCGCTGCGCTCGAACGTTGCGAGTCGTCTCACTTCGGGCAGCATTGTATGAACACCCGCAACCTGTGGGAAGTAAAGTGCGCGAAGGGCGGCCGGTGTATCGGTGAGAGCCGACTCCGCATAGCATGCGCGCTCGGCGTCTTCGAGACATTCGGTGTCGATGTCCGTCCCAACAATCCTCACCGTCTCCAGGCGGGCGCCGTCCTGCCGCTCAGAGGCCAACTTGTGCATGAGGATGGCGACCGAATAGGGTTCTTCCCCTGACGAACATCCAGCGCTCCAGATGCGCGTCTCACGTTCCCCGCGCTCCCAAAGTTCGGGGAGGACGTTGTTCTCGACCGCCGAGTACGTATCCCAGTTCCGGAAGAACTTCGTCACGTTGACAGTCAGTGAACGAATGAGACGCTCGTACTCCTGCGGATCGGTGTCGAGGGCCTCGGCATACTGGCCGGCGGTGAGCGTGCGCTTCGCACGCATGCGCACGGCGATACGCCGCCGGAGGCACTTGTCCTTGTAGCTGGCACAGCGGAAGCCCCTGTCGCGCGTGATCTTTTCCATCAGGGACCGGAAACCATCGTCGTCTTCCTGGCTCACGCCGTGTTGGGTCAAGAGCGACTCGATGGCTGTGGCGCCTTCTGGTCCGCGCGGGCAATTCCTTCCAGCGCCGCGGAGAGATTGCGCCGGAGCTGCGGAAGCTCCGGCGCCAGCGCCACTCCCTTCTCGGCGGCGTCCCTCGCGCTCGTGTAATCCTCCCGTTTCAGGTGGGCCGCGGCGACGTTGTTGAGCAATACTGGCGACTCCGGGTGCGTTTCGATTGCGGCAGCGAGCAGGAGCATCTCCCGGTCCGGATCATCGGTCATGGCTGCCACCTGCGCTGCGTAATGGAACCAGACCGCCGGAGGGGGATTGGAAGTCCACAAGCTGCGCGCTTCGCTGAGTCGGATCTTTGCAGACTGGAAATCTCCTAGACGCATCGAGATGATCGCCGCCTCGAGCTCAATGAGCGGATCCGCGCGACCTCCAGCGCTGAGCGCGCGCTCGATAACGAGCCTCGCCTTTTCGAGTTGGCCCAGTTGTTCATAGGCGAGGGCGAGGTTGTGGAGAAGCGCGGTCTTGCTCGGAGCGTTGGGCGCCGCTGTCATGAACGCGTTCACTGCCGCGGCCCACTCCTTCTGCCGCAGCGCGATGAGGCCAACGTGGAACGACGCAACAGGGTCCGCGGCCTCTTCGACCAGAGCCCGGAATTCCCGCAGTGCCTCGTCGTGCATTCCAGCCCTGTACAACGCACTGGCCAGCTCACGTCGCTCGAGTGGACTCGCGTTCCGCGGTAGCGTCGGGGTGGTTCGTTTCCGCCCTACGGGAAGGAGGAACGATGCGTTCAGCAATCCGTACAACGCCTTCCCGACTTCGAACTCGCCGAGACCCGAGTCGCGGATGAGCCCATTGATGTCTCGGTGTCCGTCGATGAGGGGAAGCAAGGCCTCTTGCTCAGGGGAAAGCGGGTCCCTGTTCAACATAAGCCGCGAGCGGTCGAGGCTGAACACGACATCGAAGCTTGGGATCTTCTTCTCGATGAGGGACCATTCGTCTACTCTTCGAGCTCCCTCGAGCAAGAGCGACTGCGGATCGACGGAGACGCGCTCCGCGCCATCTTCTGGCTCGACACCGGGCTCGAAGTTGAAGGTGCCGCTCGTCCACGTGAACAACGTATAGACGGAGTTCTCCGTATCGAGTGGCCTGTTCACGATCGCGGCGTGGCAGATGCGTCCGCTGTCGAAGTAGATCGAGCCGAAGCTGTCGTGGAACGAAAGTCCAAGACACCCCGTCTTCTTGCCCATCGACAGCAGCTGCAGGACATCGGGGAGGCTCGCTTCTTTAAGGCTACCTTTGATAGCCACTAGCGCATCTCCTCGATCATCCGGTCAACGATGTTGGGCCACTCGACGATGAGCCCGGCGTCGGGCGGTGCGGGGGTCTTCTTCTTGATTTCCGCGGGTGACTTGGGCTTCACGTCGAGGGACTCCACGCGCTGGGCGATCTCTTGGCTGATATCAGCCATGAATTCAGCGAACTCTCCGCTGTCTTTTTCGGGGCTCTTCTTGGAGTCGTTCGCCACGAATCAGGATTCCTTGGCCGCGGGAGCGCTCAGTCGGGATAGCACCAGTGAAGCGATGCTGCGAAGGGTCTCGAATACCCCTGCGCCGGTGATTGCGGTCGCAGAGAAATTCGGGACATCCCGAAAGTTGAGCGTTTCGTTGAGCTCCCCGACAGGGCTGATCTCGCCGACTGGCAGATCGCGCTTGTTGTATTGCATCACGAGTGGGACCGCGCGCGGATCGAGGCCCTCGTCGGCGAGGTTCGCGTGCAGATCCTGCAGGCTCTCGATGTTCTCCGCCAACTGGCGGGACTGGCTGTCGGCAACGAATACCACGCCGTCGACCCCCTGGAGGACCAGCTTCCGAGTGGCGGCGTAATACACCTGGCCGGGCACGGTGTAGAGCTGGAACCGGGTGGCAAAACCAGAGATAGTTCCGAGATCGAGCGGAAGGAAATCGAAGAACAGGGTCCGATCGGTCTCGGTCGCGAGGGAGACCATCTTGCCCTTCCTCTCTTCCGGCAGCTGCGAGTAGACGTGCTGGAGGTTGGTCGTCTTACCAGACCTGCCCGGCCCGTAGTAAACGATCTTGCACGTGATCTCGCGCGTGCCGTAGTTGACGACGGACATGCTATTGCTTTCCTATTGGACCAAAGAGCGCATCGAGACTGCGATTGAGCTCGCCCTCGAAGTCACCGGACGGTCCGACGCCCTTAGCCTGTTTGTCCGGGCGCAGCTTCTCCAGCGCCTTCTGAAACTCTGCGAAGTAGATCTCTACCACGCCGAGCGAGCTCTCGCGGTCGAAGACGCCTACAAACAGAAATTCCTGTGTCCCGGCGGAGGCGCGCGCCATGAATACCTGTTTTTCCGCCCCAGTGTGGTGCATTTCGTAGAAGGGGTTGCCATCAAGTTGCCGTCCAAGCTCCCGGGCGGAGGCATTGATTGCTGAGGTGAGGGCGCAAATCGACATCACATCGGCCGCGTTCGAGAAGCCGAATTGCCCGACCGCCCGACCACTCGGATAGAGGAGAACGCCGGCGATGAGGCGAGCGTCGTCTTTGAGCCGCGCGAGCGGAGCAGCGACCCAGGCCTCTGCTACAGTGGGATCGCTCATGGTTTGTCTCGGGCTGCGTGCATCATGTCGAGCCTCACTCGTCCCAGGTTGGCGTCGGGCGTGACGATCGTGACGAGTACCACGTCGCGGGCGCCCACGACGCAGATGTGACCCCGTTCGGCCTCGAGCCGCATGAACGCGGGGGTGCCAAGCCTGGCCGCATCCGACGCGCGAGTCACCTTTGAATAAAGATAGGCGGCGAGCGCGGCCGTATGCTTGCGCGGGTCGGCGCTCCCCGTAACCGCACCCGCGACGGGGCTCGTCTCGACGATGAGCCCGTCCGATGCACCGACGACCATTGCCGCTATCACCCCGGGCACATGCGACAGCGTGGCGACCACCTGATTGAGCGCCTTCATGGACGTGCCCGCATCCAGTTGATCGCGAGCGCGACGGAGCGGGTGAGAACCCGACGAACCAGTCCGAGCGGAACGCTAGATGATGACGCGAGGAGAACGAACGCATCTCCGGTGGCGGGGGCTAGGGCGATCGTCGCGGTGTCCGTTTCCACCACCACTGCGGTCCAGCGACCAATGGAGAGGAGCCGCATGGATTTAGATACTTCTGTGCTGACGCCGCTCAGCGCCGCGCCAATCTCACCTGAGATGTCGCGCCCGCGCTGGTCGATGTAGCTCCCAGCCAAGGCGGTGCCAGACGAGTCGAGCAACAGCGCCGTCTGCTCGGCCTCGCCAATCGCGGTTGCAAACAACCTCCGCGCCGCCTCAGGCATTGGATGCCTCCTGTTCGAACGGCGCGATTGCGATTAACCCTGTGCTCAACATTCCGTAGATGATCTTTGCAACCTCGAACTCGGCGAGCACGAGCCGCTTCGCAATCTCGTGAAGATTTCTCTCACCGTCGATCACCGATAGCACCTCCCACTCGCGTGGAAGGAGATCGATGAAAGACTCCGGTCCATCGTCGAGCGGAGCGAGCAGCGGTATCACGCGCGCATCCGGAATTTTGTCGGCCATGCGCGACCATTCGTCGATGCGCCGCGCTCCTTCCATGAGGAGGGACTCCGTGCTCACGCGTACGGCGATGTCCTTGCGAATCGGCCGCGGGGGCTCCTCAGAGAATGAGAAAAACCCTTCGGACCAGGACATCAGATCGAAAACGACTGTCTCGATCTGCTGCCGCATGAAGCGATCGATGTCTCGCGGCGTGACAATCCCGTGAGCGACGAGGATCTCCCCGACGCGACGCTTGTCCCCGGCCCGCTGCATTGCGGTGGCGCGGGCGAGATCCGCCGGAGTTGCTTTGCCCGAACGCTCGAGAATTGTTCCCAGAAGATGCGGGTTACTCTTCATGGTGGCTGCCACGATCGTCCCGGCGTCGAAATAGACACTTCCCTCGTTATTCCTCTCGGGAGAGTACACGCGCAAGGTCCCCGTCTTTCGGCTCAGGTCGAGCAGCTGGAAGACGTCATGTATGCCAAGCTCGCGGAGCGGTCCTTCGATCGCCATTAGACCCGCCCCCTCAGTAGAAGTCTGCGGTAGCGCAGAGCCTCGGAATGATTGGGATCGAACCGCAGCACGCGCTCGAAAGCCTTGACCGCATCGCTTTCGCGGGCCAAATCGATGAGGATCTCGCCGAGCGCGATCAGGGCGGAGAAGTGATAGACATCGCGGCGTATCAACGCCACGATCCGTGGCAGCGCGCTCCTGGACCGGCCCGTGCGCCGGTACGGTCCGACGAGTTCGACCATCGCGGCATCGTGATTCGGAGCGGTGACGAGAACAGTCTCCAGCTCCCTGATCGCTCCCGTGTCGTCACCCGCCCTGGCGAGAAGCCGTCCGAGCGCGATCCGCGTCTCCGCCTGCCGTTCGTCGATGCCGAGACTCGCACGGTAAGCCCCAATGGCCTCGCTTGAATCACCAAGCGCGGCGTATAGATCGCCGACTCGCTTCAGCACGTTGGCGTTTCGCGACTCGCTCTTCCTGAGCGCGACGAGGATCTCGCGCGCGCCGGGATTGTCGAGCGATGCGACGCGGGCCTCTGCCGCGAGAAGGAGCAGGTTCACATCCGTGTTTCCCGCCTCGACCAGAGCCTCGGCGTACGGCCGCGCCTCTTCCGCGTGTCCAAGCGCCAGCAGCGAGCGCGCCGTCCCTTGTCGCGCGTAAGTGTTCGAGTCCTCCATGTCGAGCGCGCGTCGGTATCGCTCGAGCGCCTCTCCATGGAGTCCCTGCGCTGCGAAACCGTCGCCGGCCAGCACCAGCCCGAGGACTTTGTCGCCGCCCCGCGCAAGAACTCGCGCGATCTCCGCCTGCGCGCGGTCGTAGAGGCCCTTCGTGATCAGATCGCGGGCGAGAGAGAAACCTGCCATGGCGTCCTGAGCCACGGGTGTGAGCCGCCGTGCCGGTTTCTCGGCGAACAACTCTTCGATTATCGCAGGGTCGAAGTGGAAGTTCTCGACGTGGTCGACGGCTTCATCCGACTCGGTGATCGGTGGTGCGACGGTGAGCCTGATCTCCTCGTGCGGAAGCTCGATGGCCAGCTCGAGCTTCTGCGGCGTGTACATTGGGTCGAGCGCGAGTGCGCGCTTCGTCTCCCGAAGGGCCGACGAGAAGTCGCCGAGGTTCGACAGCGTGAAGCTCATGTTGTAATGCGCTTCGGCAAACTCTGGGTTTGCCTGGATCGCGCGAGCAAACGCGTTTCGCGCATCTGAGTACTTCTCGAGCTCGACGAGGATCAGCCCGATGCCGTTCCATGCAACGGGGTGCTCCGGCGCCGCACTGAGAACCTGTCGATACGCCTCGAGCGCCAGCTCCGTGTGCTTCCTCTTGAACAGTCCAAGTGCAAGATTCAGCCGGGCCTCTACCGGTGGAACGGGCGCCTGCAACGCTCGCCTGAACGAGTTGATGGCACTCTTGGTGTCGTTCTTGTGCCAGAATAGCACACCCAGGTTGTTCTTCGCATAGGGGTAGCTCGAGTCAATTTCGAGGGCGCGCTTGTAGCTCTCCTCGGCCTCAGCGTGCCTTCCCTCAAGCTGGAGCGCCACCCCGCGCCCGTTCCAGGTCTTGGCCGTAGGAGAAAACTCGCGCGCGAACCGGTCGGCTGTGGCAATCGCGGCGCCAGTGTCGCGCTGCAGCAGATACAGCTCCAGCATCGCCTGGAGCACCTCTGCGTTGGCCTCCCCGCCTTCGATCGCCTTTTCGTACTCCTGAAGGGCTTCTTGGAAATAGCCCTTCTGCCTCAGTGCGCGGCCGAGGGTGATGTGTGCACCAGCTGGGGTCTTTTGCTGGTGACTTGGGGTCATCTCGTGGCGATACGTCTCGAGCGAGAGATTCGCCTGCGCGCGTATGAGCGTCGGATTCAACATGACGGCGCGCCGATTCGCTTCGGCGGCCTCCTCACCTCGCCCAAGATCGCCGAGTATGAAACCGATCAGATAGAGCGCGTCCGGATTCTCTGGATTGAGCTCGATCGATCGCTTCACCGAGCGCATTGCGTCTTCGTGCAAACCGCGGTTGTAGAGGGTCTCGGCGAGCAGGAAATGAAGAACGGAGCTGTCGGTGTCAAGCTCGATCGCCCGCTGAAAGAGGGTGTGTGCGCGTTCCAGGCGGCCGGCCGTCTTTTCCGCGATCCCGCTCTGTACGAGCGCCTCGAGGTCGTCCGGATTGGTTCGCAGCCGCTCTTCAAGCTCGTGAATCCGCCGCTCGAGGATTCCGCTTTCGCCGTACGCGATCTCCAGGTTGCGGCGCGCAACACCCATTCGCTCATCGAGAGCGAGGGCGCGAGAGAATGCGACGATCGCCTCGTCCGTCAGCCCCTTTCGAAAATATAGGACGCCGAGATTGTTGTACGCGCCCGCGTCGGAAGGATCGATTCGCCGAGCGAACGATCGCAGGATGTCGATCTCACCGCCGTGCGCGGCTGCCGGTGCGCGGGCAGTTGCCGCTGGGCTCATGGCCTACTCTACGCGCACGGCGCGGAAGATGGCGTCGAATGCCTTTGGGTCTGGGACCAGCAGGAAGAATCCGTGTAAGCTCTCCACCGGTTCTTCGAGGAAGAACTCCGTTTCCACGCAAAGGATAGGGGACTCGACACGTGGCGCTTGGTCGCCGAGCGTCTTCAACGCCTCACCAGTTGCGCCGGTCGTCAAAGATGGTGGAGAGAGCATGAGCCGCATGTCGAGGAACTCACTGAGCGCCGTCAGATAAGCCCCGGCAAGAATGTTTCCCGCCTCGTTGAGCGCCGACTGCTCGAGCGTGCCAAGATTCTGCGATGTTCCGCGTCTTCGCCGCAGCATTCGCTCCGCCAACCTGAGGCCGGCCTGGATTGCCAAGAGAAACACTGTTTGCCCGCTGATGTCGCCGCTCATCGCCATCCGGACAGCCACGATCTCCACGCCGGGTGCGATCTCCGGCACGAAATCGCCGGGAGGTACGATGTTCACCATCGGAACGCTGATCATGATGCGCGTTCCGGTCAGTGTGGATAGGGCGGTGGCGGCATGACCAGCGCCGATGTTGGCAACCTCGCGCAGCGCATCGAGGCGTGCAGTGCTGAGGATAGTCGTTGCGCCCTCACCGGCGGGTGTGTTGCGGGGATTAGTCATTTCAGAGGAGACTGGAGGCGTCCACGATGAGAGCGGGCGATCCGTCGCCAAGAATGGTCGCGCCGCTGAAAAGAGTTTTGCTTCCGTTCACGCCGTCGAATTGCTTGACGACGATTTCCTGCTGGCCGATGAATTCGTCCACGATGAGAGCGGCACGCCGCTCCGCCAGCTCGATGAGCACGACCTGGCCGCGGGCGGTGGCGTCGGCCGGCGGGAGACCCACGCGATCACGCAGCCAGATGGCAGTGAAAAGATCGTCCCGGATGGCGACGACCTGCCTGCCCTTCGATTCGAGCAGCATTGGCTGCGACAGGCTGAAAGTCTCGAGCACGTGAGTTAGAGGAATGGCGTACACTTCCTTGTCGACTCTAGCCAGGAGCGCGCGTGAGATTGCGAGCGTCAAAGGAAGGCGCATGCTCACGCTGGTGCCCAATCCCGCATCCGTGTGCACCTCGAGCGAGCCGCCGAGCGCGCGCACCCGCGTGGCAACAATGTCGAATCCGACGCCGCGCCCAGACATCTCCGTTACCTTGTCCGCCGTAGAGAACCCGGGCCGGGATATGATAGCGACGAGTTCCTGCTCTGACAGCGTCGTGGTGTCCCGATCGATGATACCCATCTTCTTCGCTCGCGGCAGCACCCTCGCCTGGTCGATTCCGCGCCCGTCGTCGGTCACCCTGATGAGGACGGTCGCGCGGTCGCGCTCGGCCGTCAGTATGAGCGTCGCGACGCGAGGTTTTCCAGCCTTCTCGCGCTCCTCCGGCTTCTCGATACCATGGTCCAATGAGTTCCGAAGCAAATGGAGAACAGGCTCGCCCATCTCGTCGAGCATCGAGCGGTCCAGCTCGATCTCGCGGCCTTCGAGCTTGAATTCCACCTCTTTTCCCAGCGAGAGCGCCGTGTCGCGCACTACGCGAGGGAAGCGCTCGAATACCTGCCAAACCGGAACCATGCGGCTGGTCATGATTTCGTTTTGCAGGGTGGCGAGGATCTGGGAGGCCCGAAGCGTTGCTTCGAGCAACGACTCGTCACCGATCTGCTCGGCGATCTTGGCGATGCGGTCGCGCGCAATCACGAGCTCGCCAACGACGTTCATGAGGGTATCGAGCCGCTTCGAGTCGATGCGGATGTGGCGCGGCGCCTTTTGCGGGGAAGCCGCGGGAGACGGCTCTTTCTTTCCCCCCACTACGACGGCAAACTCCGATGTGAACGACTGCGCTGTTCCGTCGCTCGCGGCTTGTTGGATGCGGGCAACGATCTCCTTTACGTCCAGGAGTTCAGGAGTCGGGGCAGTGGCAAGATCCACGGCATGCTCCAGCGAATCCACGCCGGCGAAAAGTGTGTCGATGATCGGCCGGGTGACGACGAGCGAACCGTTCCGCAGCCGGTCGAGCAGCGTCTCGAGCTCATGAGACAGCTCTCCTACCGACGTGTAGCCCATCGCCGCGCCCATTCCCTTCATGGTGTGGACCGCGCGAAAAAGTCGCGGGATGGCTGTGTCGCTGCCGCCCCGCTCCAGTTCAAGGAGCGCGCTGTTTATCTCGGAGAGGTTTTCGCGGCTCTCCGAGAGAAAAAGCTTGGCATAGCGACCGGTATCCACCTAGGCGAGCACCCGCTGCACAGCTTCGAGAACGCGGCTCGGCTGAAACGGCTTCACCACGAAATCGCGCGCTCCGGCCTGAAGCGCTTCCTGCACCAGCGCCTGCTGGCCCATGGCACTGCACATTAGAATCCGCGCGGCAGGATCGATCTGGGTGATTTGCTTCACCGCTTCGATTCCACCCATCTCCGGCATGATGATGTCCATCGTCACCAGGTCCGGCTTGAGCTGCCGGTATTTCTCGACGGCCTGTTTGCCGTTTTCTGCTTCTCCCACCACTGTGAATCCAGCCTGAGAGAGAATATCGCTGACCATTGTCCGCATGAACACGGCGTCGTCGCAAACCAGTACTGTACTGCTCATCCTACCTCCCTTGTCCGATGACTTGCTGAACCACTGTCTTGATGTCGAGCACGAGGACGCGCAGTCCTTCGATTTCGACCGCTCCCGTTACCGCGCCGGCCAGCGGAACCTCCGATTGATCGGCGGGTCCGAATCGATCGATCGGCACATCCTGAATGTCGCGAACGTCGTCAACGCCGATTCCTATCCAACGCTCGAAATAATCGACGAGCAGGATCAGTCCTTCCGCTCGCCCGTGCGCTTGCCTGCCAAGCGTATGTCCGCCGTCGATTACCGTGACAATAGTCCCGCGCAGATTGATGAGACCCCGCACGGTGTCCGGGGCCCCGGGCAGTCGGGTTATGTGCTGCGTGGGAACAATCTCGCGAAACGAATCCATGTCGCACGCGAAAGAGCTGCCGCCGATATTGAACACGAGCAGGCGGCGGGTCGGAATGTGAGGCTCTTCCTCGACCGCCGCTTCTGGTGGAAGGGCGACCGCGTCACTCATAAAATCGAAGCGTCGTCAGCGGATCGACATTCTCCGGCATGGCGTGTTCCCCGGCCATCACGGCGAGCGCGCTGCGCAGGTCCGGCGGAAGCGGAGAGCGAAAATCCAGTGGCTTGCCCGTCACGGGATGATTGAACGCGAGCCAGGCCGCGTGCAGGAAATGCCGCTTGGGAGGAAGTCCGGCCACACGACGTCCTCCGCCCCCGCCATACACGTCGTCACCCATGACAGGATGCCCGATAGACGCGAGATGAACGCGGATTTGGTGAGTCCGTCCGGAATGGAGATGGGCACGAAGAAGGTCCCCCGCATCGAACCGAGCAAGGCGTAAGAGGTCGGTCTTGGCCGGCCGACCCTTATTGACGATTGCCATGCGCTTCCGGTCTCGCGGATCCCGGGCTATGGGCTTCTCGATCGTGAGGGAGTCCGACGAAAGATGCCCCCACGTCATGACAGCGTAGCGCCGCACAACCCGGCGGGCGGCAATGGCCGCACTCAGAAGCCGATGCGCCCGGTCGGTTTTGGCCACGATCAGGAGGCCTGAAGTCTCCTTATCGAGGCGGTGAACCATTCCGGCCCGCTCGGGCTCCCCTTCGCTCGAAAGGCTGCCCCCCCTGCCCAACAGGGCATTGACGAGCGTGCCGCTCCAGTTTCCTGGCGCTGGGTGGACCACCATCCCAGCCGGCTTGTCGACCACGAGCAGGGCTTCATCCTCATAGACGACGCTAATCGGAATGTCTTCCCCAGAGATGGTCCGCTTTTCCGCCTTCGGGATTTCGACCCGGACCAGCTCCCCACTCTCAGGGCGGTAGCTCGCCTTCTCTCGCCGGCCGTCGACCAGCACGTGCCCCAGCGCGATCAACGTCGCCGCTTGGGTCCGCGAGAGTTCGGCACGGTCGGCAATAAAGAGATCGAGGCGGACATTGCTGTCCGCCTCGACGGGAAACTCTTTGACGTCGCTCAGAGGCTAGCTCTCCGCCGGCGTATCCGACATTGAGGTAGCTGCGATGACGGGATCGGAAGATCGCTCTTCCCCCCAAAGGACCCAGGCGAGGAGAAACGCGCCGACGCTTACGGCCATGTCAGCGACGTTGAAAGTCGGCCACCGGAGGTCGCCCACCCCGACATCGATGAAATCCACGACTCCGGTCGCCGAGCGGATGCGGTCAAGGAGATTGCCCACTGCACCGCCGCAGACTAGACCAAGGGCGATGACCCGGAGAAAATCACCATCTCGCGTGGCCCGGTAGAGCCGCCCGAGAATCACGAGCGCGCCCGCCGTGAGCGCCGTGAATATCCACCGCGAGTAGATGCCGAGGTTGAGCCCGAAAGCGGCGCCCGGGTTGTAGACGAGCGTCAATCGAAGATGGTTGCCAAGGATCTCGTGCGGCACGTGTTGTGGCGACAACATCGCGGCGGCGATCAGCTTAGTCGCGAGATCCAGCGCCACCACTACGATCAGGGTCCCCCAGAAAAGGGGGGGATTAGCCTTGGCGCTTTCCATCTTCTTCGCGCTGCTTGCACTCGATGCAATATCTGGCGTGCGGTAGTGCGTCGAGTCGCTCGAAGCTGATCTCTCGCCCGCAGTTGTGGCACTTGCCGAACTGCTCGGGATTGCGATACAGCCGGCGGAGCGCTTCGTCGATGTGCCAGAGGAAACGGCCTTCCTGGCTCGCGAACAGGAACGCCTTTTCTCGTTCCATCGCGTCAGTGCCCTGATCGGCCATATGAAAGGAGTATGCGCTGAGATCCCCATCCGCCCCCTGCGGCGTCGATCCGAAAGTTTCGTCGTAATGGCCAAGCTCTTTCAAGACACGCCGCCGCTCTTCGAGCAGTCGCTTCTCGAAATGCTGCAGGTTCTTCTTTGGCATGGCCTTCGGCTTTTTACTGCTAGCTGCTGTTGCCATTTCTAAACAACCCTCTCCAAGGCGACTCCAACGCTCTGCCCATCAAGGTCGAACGCTTGCGTCGCGTGTGTTCCTTCGATTTGCTCGCCCACACTCACCTTCAAGGCGAGTACCTCTTCGGCGATCCATCTCTGGAAGGCCTTCACTGCCTCCTGAATCCCGGCGTCACCGGCCACGTAGAGCGTAATGCGATCGCTGACAGCGAAACCCAATTCCTTCCTCAGCCGTTGAACACGGCTCACCAGCTCCCGCGCGATACCCTCCAGACGGAGCTCGCGCGTTACCACCGGATCGAGCGCGGCAAAATAGCCACCTTCCTCCTTTACTACCAACTCACCCGCGGCGGTCCGCACCACCGTCAGATCTTCCGCGTTTAGTTCCCGCGACTCATTCCCGACCGACACGTACAACGGGTTGCCCGCTTCGAACGCCCTCAGCGCTTCGCTGCTGAGTGCCTGGACCGCTTCGGCTGCGAGCGGAGTATCTTTGCCAAATCTCTTGCCTAGAGACCTGAAATTCGGCCTAGCCTTTAAAGTTACTAGATCGTCGGCGCTCGAGATGAACTCGATTTTCTTAATGTTCAGCTCGGCGCCGAGGAGGGGGCTTAGCTCCTGCAGCATCCCCTCGGCTCCCCTCGCTACGACGCCGTGGATAGGCACGACACATACCAGCCGAGCCAGGGGTTGGCGCACCTTGACCCCAGCCTCTTCGCGGGCGGCGCGCCCCAGGGTAGCCAGAGTCCGAATTTGCCCCATGGCGCGCTCCAGATCGACCTCGATAGCGCCAGGCGCCTCGCGGACAAAGGGTTTGAGGTGCACTGATTCCCCCGTGAGCTCGCGATGCACCCAGTCAGTGATGAACGGGGCGAACGGGGCCAGCAGCCGGCAGGTGACGGCAATAATTTCATGCAGAGTCGCGAACGCGGCTCGATTCTCTTCACCACCGACATCGTAGAAGCGATGGCGGCTCTGCCGCACATACCACTTCGAGACGTCGTCGTCGAAGAAGTTCATCACCGCTTTCGCGGCGTTGGTAGCTTCGTAGCGGCCGAGCAGCTCGTCGGCTTCGCGCTCGACGGTGGCTAGCCGCGAAAGAATCCATTGATCCAAGAGCGGCCGATCGCCTGGCTCGGGATCCTGTGCCGATGGTCGCCACCCAAAATTGGCGTATTCGGCGAAGATGCCGGTATAAACGTTCTTGAACGTGAGAAGAAAACGCCCCGCAGTGTCCCGGATCCCAGCCTCGTCGAAACGGCGCGGCGTCCAGAGTTGGCTCGAGGTGACAAGGAACAGACGAACCGCGTCAGCGCCATAACGAGGGATCACGGTCTCAGGCTCTATCGTATTCCCGAGCCGCTTTGACATTTTCTGGCCTTCGGCGTCCAGAACCAGATCGTTGACGACAACCGCGCGGTAGGGGGCGGGCTCTCGCGTCACCGGCGTGTGCGCCTCGTGCGCGAGAAGGTTATTGGGCAGCGCGTCACCCAGCCCGGTTGCGATCGCCAGCAGCGAGTAGAACCAGCCCCGCGTCTGATCGATTCCCTCGGCAATGAAATCCGCAGGGTAATATCGCTCGAACTTGTCGCGGTTCTCGAACGGAAAATGCCATTGTGCGAAGGGCATCGAGCCGGAATCGAACCACGCATCGATCACCTCTGGCGTGCGGCGCATGGTGCCTCCGCACTTGCACTTCATCGTGTAACGGTCGATGAACGGCTTGTGCGGATCGAAGTTTTCGGGGAGAGGCGCAGCGGACCTCTCCGACAGCTCCGCGTATCCAGCAATGGCTTCCGCGTGCGATTCATCCCGTTCGCACACCCAAATGGGAAGCGGGGTGCCCCAATATCGGTCGCGTGAGACCGCCCAGTCGATGTTGTTGGTCAGCCACTCCCCGAAGCGACCGGCTCCGACCTCGGCCGGATGCCAGTCGACGCGTGAGTTGCGAACCAGCATCGCGTCCTTGAACTCGGTTGTGCGAATGAACCACGAAGTGCGAGCGTAATAGAGCAGCGGCGTCTCGCAGCGCCAGCAGTGGGGATACGCATGCTCGTGAAGTGTTGATTTCCAGAGTACGCCCCGGCGCTTCAGTTCCTCGAGAATGACGGCATCCGCGTCTTTTACGAACATCCCGCCGACGAGCGGCAATTCGGTCGGGAATTCGCCGCGAAGATTCACGGGCTGGAGGAAAGCCAGTCCATTACGCTGCCCTGCGGCGTAATCGTCCGCGCCAAAAGCGGGCGCCATGTGCACCACGCCGGTGCCTTCATCAGCGGAGACGAAGGATTCGGCGACGATTATCTCGTGTTTTCCCTCCTTGTACTGCACCCAATCGAGCGGCCTCTTGTAGCGTTTGCCCACCAAGTCGTTGCCGCGAAAGGAGCGCACCGTCTCCCAGCGCCCGGCGAAATCGTCGCCTAGGACCGCGGGAGTCCTAGCGAGCGCGATGATGATCGTCTCGTCCGTTTCCGGTTTCCTCTTTCGAAGCTCGACGTATTCGAGCGCCGGGTTCACGGCCAGTGCGACGTTCGAGACGAGCGTCCACGGCGTTGTAGTCCACACCAGGATGCGCCGTCGTGTCTTCGCTTTCGCCTCCTCGACCAGATCGAGCGCAACGTAAGCGCTCGGATCTTTCACGTCCTTATACCCTTGTGCCACCTCGTGGCTCGATAGCGTGGTTCCGCAACGGGCGCAGTACGGCAGCACCTTGTGGCCGCGGTACAGTCGCCCGCGCCGGAACATCGTAGCCAGCGCCCACCAGACGCTTTCGATGTAATCGTTGGAGTAGGTGACGTACGGATCGCTGTAATCGAGCCAGTACCCGATCCGCTCGCTCAACTCTTCCCAGTCGGCCCTGTAACGCCACACGCTCTCGCGGCACATCTCGTTGAATCGCTCGACGCCGATCTTCTCGATCTGCTGCTTCGCCGTCCGAATGCCGAAGTCCGTCTCGATCCTCTTCTCGACTTCAATTTCGACGGGAAGGCCGTGCGTGTCCCATCCGGCTTTGCGCGCTACGTGGTGGCCGCGCATCGCGCGATAGCGACAAAAGAGATCCTTCACCGTGCGTGAGAACACGTGATGGATTCCCGGGCGCCCATTTGCGGTTGGCGGCCCTTCAAAGAAGACGAACTCCGGCTGCCCCTCTGCTTGAGTGAGCGTCCGCTGGAAGAGCTTTTCCTCCTTCCAGCGGGCGAGCATCTCCTTCTCGAGGTCGTCGGGCGAGCGATCGGTCGGCAGCAGGCGGAACCGTCGGCCCTTCTCGTCTCCCCCCGCCGCGGCCGGCACGGGGCGGACTGCGGTCATTCTCGGTTCGATCCGGAGGAGTTGGAGCCGGCGCCTCTGAGCGTGCTCGCCACCACTTGGGAATCCGAAGCCTCGACCTCGGAAAGTTGGCGCGCGATCAGAGTTCGCATCTGCGCCAGATACGTGCGCCTCGAACGATCGAGATTATCCAGCTCTTCCTCCATTCGACGAACATCTGCCTTGGCTGCCTCGATGATCCGCTCGCCCTCGCCCTGAGCCTCGCGCAGAATGAGCTGCGCTTCCCGCTCCGCCTGCTCCCGCACCTCGCCGCGAAGTTGCTGCGCGGCGATGAGAGCGTCGTTCAGCGCCTTGTCGCGCTCGCGGAATGCGCGCAACTGCTCATGAAAGCTCCTGGCCTTCGAGTCGAGATCCTGATTGATACGCGTCAGCCGCTCCATCTCCTCCGCAACCTGATCCCGGAATTGATCGACTCGCGCGGGATTATAGCCGCGAAAGGCCCGGCCGAAGTCGTAGCGCCGCACATCCAGCGGCGTAAGATGAAAAGCTTCGTCGATCATTTAGCCCTCGCTCCGAAGAGGGTGGTCCCGAGCCGAACCATCGTCGCGCCTTCCGCTACCGCAATTTCGTAATCGTTGGACATTCCCATCGACAGCTCCTCGGCTGGATGCCCAGCCTCTACTAATGCTTCGCGGGCTTCACGAGCCTGGGCGAAGGTGCGATGGAGCTGCGACTCCGATGCGGTAAAGCTAGCCAATGTCATCACCCCCCGAACCCGCAGGCCCGAAAGGGAAACGAGTCGTTCGGCCTCCGGCAGAAGCTCAGAGACGGTGTACCCGCCCTTGGACTCCTCTCCAGAAAGATTCAGCTCGATCAACACGTCCATCGCCCGCCCGCGCGCGATCCCGAATTCACAGATTGCGTCGGCAAGCCGCGGGCTGTCGAGCGAATGCAGCAATACAAACTGCTCCAGCGCCTTCACCTTATTCCGCTGAAGATGCCCGATGAGGTGCCAGCGCACCGGCACATCCACCGCAGCAATCTTCCTCAAAGCTTCTTGCACCTTGTTCTCGCCGACGTCGCGCAGGCCCGCCTTATACGCCTCTCGAGCGGCATCCGGGCCGTGCGTCTTCGTGACCGCGACGATCGAGACCTGTTGTCCGTGCCCGCCCCGGACTGCCGCCGACTCGATTCTGGCCCGCACGTCGGCCACACGGTCAACGAGGCCGGGAAAAGCCATATCTGTGAAATTTAGCCGCGAAGGGGCCGCCGTTCAATTTCACAGGCGCGGCGGCGAGATGCCGAGTGCGGAATGCTTCGAGCCGGATCTTCCTATCGTCGACAGCGTCTTGCGCCGCTTTTCCGGCTCGGTCCGGCTCGTGCTTCAGTCTATCGACTAATGGCATGGCTCTATCTCAAGTGCGGGCAGTCATACTCCATTAATGTAGGGCGGAGAAATGCTCATAGTTTCGCAGCAGAGATTCAAACGCTGCTTTGGGACCCTCGGCGAAGCGCCCTCGCCGTGCCTACGCCGTCACGCGTGTTCGGGATCCCGCTTCGGCTTCCTGAGGGAGACGACGAGTTCCTCGAATCTCGCTCCACCACGCAAGGACGTAAAGTCAGGATCGTTGCGCAGCCAATCTGAATGCGCAAACCCACGCGCGATTGCGCGATCGAGCAGGCCCAGCGCCTTCTCGGTATGTCCCATTATTGCCTGGCTACACGCGAGATTGTATAGGGTAGCAGGTTCCTCCGGGTCGAGCGCAATCACTCGCGCCGTCCACTCTTCTGCCAGCTTGAAATCTCCGGCGCGCACCAACGCGCCAACTCCGAGATAGAGGGCGCGCTGGTCACCGGGGTTGATTTCAACGGCGCGCTGGATCAGCGCCAGCGCGCGCAAATTGGCGTCGCGAGCCGCCTTTGGCCGATTCAGTTTCTCGAGAACTGTCACGGAGAGTGCGACCGGCTGGTAGTCATCCGGACGGAGGGCGGCTGCCCGCTCGTACATTTCCGCCGCCAAGGCATAATTTTCCTGGACAACTGCGGTGCGTGCGTAAAAATATGGCGCCTCGAAGAGCGTCGGATCGAGTCGCATCGCTTCGGCCAACTCTGACTCTGCTTCTGAGTACTTACGCGTCAGGACCAGAGCGAGACCTCGCGAAGCGTGTGCTTCCGCAGCTGACGGATCCAGCTCCAGCGCCCGGCGGCTGGCGGTGTCGGCCTCCTCCAAATCACGTTCTTCGCCACCGATATACATGTATTGAAAGGATGCCGAGTCGGCGATACCGGCGTAGGCAAGTGCATAATTCGGATCAATCTCGATTGCCCGCCGGTACAGCTCCCTCGCTCGCTCGTGCATCTCGCGGCGGTGCTGATGAAAGAGCTGTCGCCCACGAAGATAATATTCATAGGCACGCACGTCGCGTGTCGCGCTTTTCTTAAGGGCCATGTGCTCCCTCGCGGTCAACACGACACGCAGCGCCTTGACGATGTTGTCCGCGATCTCGTCCTGAATCTCGAATACGTCAGCAATCTGTCGGTCGTAGCGCTCCGACCAGAGATGATATCCGCTTTGGACATCGATGAGCTGGGCAGTTACCCGCAGCTGGTTGGCAGCTTTTCTGACACTTCCTTCGAGAACGGTTCGCGCTTCCAGTTTCCGACCGATTTCGCGGATGTCTTCATTTGTGCTTCGGAACGCGAATGCAGACGTCCGTGACACGACGTCGAGCGCCTGGACCTTTGTCAGGGAGTTTATGATCTCCTCAGCAATGCCGTCGCTGAAATACTCGTTCTCCGGGTCAGCGCTCATGTTTGTAAACGGCAGAACCGCAATTGACTGCCGAGCGCCGTTGGATTTTTGCTCGCCCCCAACGGTCGCGCTTGCTTCGAGTGCGACACTGAACTCGAGCGTCGTGGAGAACCGTTCCGCGGGCTCTCGAGACAGAGCGCGTGAAACAGCCCGCTCGACGACAGGCGTCACCCCACTACTGAGAGCGCCGAGTGGCTTGGGAACCTCGACGAACCGCTTGGCGATGATCGCCTGCGCGCTGCCGCCAGTGAATGGCGGCACTCCCGCAAGCATCTCGTATATCATGCAGGCAAGGCTGTATTGATCGCTCCGCGAGTCCACATCATCGCCTCCAGCGGCCTGTTCCGGGCTCATGTAGGCTGGAGTGCCCAGCGTGAACCCCGTTTGGGTAAGCGTGGGTCCACCCGCCGCGATCAGAGCCTTTGCAATCCCGAAATCCATTATTAGCGCTTCGCCCTCGTAAAGCATCACGTTTTCCGGTTTCACGTCGCGGTGAACTATTCCGAGCCGGTGTGCATAATCGAGTGCGGCAGCCACCTGGCGCCCGATTCCGATGGCTTGCGAGAGAGGAAGGCGCTTCTCGACCTGAAGGCGTTGGCGCAAAGTGTGACCTTCGATGAAAGGCATCACGTAATACAACTGCCCTTCCGACTCGCCCGAGTCATGTAGCGGGATAATGTGCGGATGATTCAACCGTGCTGCTGTCTGTATCTCCCTCAGAAAACGGTCCGGCCCTAGCGAAGCCGCGATCTCGCGATGCAAGACCTTGACGGCGACTTCGCGATCATGTCGTTCATCGCGGGCCCGGTACACGACGGCCATCCCGCCGCGACCGATTTCCGCGCCAAGGACATACCTACCAGCGAAGGATGAGGTAATGGTCATCGAGAGTCCGTCACTACGCGGAAAGTTGCGGCTGCCAGCGTGCGCCCCGGAGAAGAATGATTCCGAAGAACAAAGATGTATACTTCCGGACGCGGCCGCACTTAACGGTGCGAGGCAGTCCAAAAATGAGAGAAATTGCCTTTCCGCAGGCTACGCCGCGGCGGATTGCTGTCGCACGTTGCGCTATGAGCCTACGCCTTTCTTGTATCTCGTCGGGACCTTACACGTTCACTGTGACGGCCCCCGCGCAAGTGCTCCCGGTGACGCGTACCAGTCTTTCACGGCTGATCGCCGGCTTCGCGCGACCTATGTTCTTGAGCATGAAAGACCCGAGGAAGGAATCCCCATCGCACTCGACCGCTATCTCCGGCGGAACGGTGATTTCCACGTTTCCGAACACCACCACTGCCTCGATTACCGACACGCCGTAGCCTATTTCGGCGGCGCGGAAATCAAGCTTTACATTCCCGAGGACGGCGAGCGCGCAGAACCGCCTCGGTAATTGCCAGTGGCCTTCCCGCTCCGAGCTGCCGAGGAATGAAACGACACCGGACATCGAGCGCGAATCCGTTGCCAGCCGCTCGCTGGCACCGCTCCAAGGCGAATTCCATCGGATTCGTCCGTGCATGATCGCCTTCTCTGAAACCAGACATGCTTGTTCACTTGTGTGAAGTCCGGCAAAAAACTACGACACCATGCTGCAAATGGTTTAAGCCGACCCGCCGAAGAGCCGTCCGACGAGCCGAACGATGTTCTGCATGTTGCGGCTTATGTCGTTGAACATCACGGTGACGAAGAGAAGGCCAATGATCAATAGCCCGCCTTTGAGGATGCGTTCGCGGGTCTCCGTGCTAAAGGCACTCCCCTTGATCGTCTCCGCCAGGTTGAGAAGAATCTGACCGCCATCCAGAATCGGAATGGGAAGCAGATTGAACACGGCGACGTTGATGCTGATGAGCGCCACGAGTAGCAGGAGCGTGGCCATACCGCCGCGTGCTGCCTGAACCGACACTTGCGCGATCGCGATCGGCCCACCCAGCTCGGAGACGCCGACACCGTGAAAGAGCGCGCCTAGTGCGGAAAAGATCCTGCTGCCGTTATCGAGGGTAAGGCCCCATGCCGAGCGGAACGCCTGGGATACCGAAATAGGCGTGAATCCTTCACTCGCCACCATCCCGATTCTGCCCAGCGACCGCTTGACTCCAGTGCGGGGATCGGGGACAGCTTCCGCTGTGGGGGTCACTGGCAACTCCAGCGATTGGCCATGCCGGACGATTCCCAGCCGTAACGCGCGCCCGGGTGACGCGCCGATGCTGTCGAGCAGAGTTTCCCAACTATTGAGCGGCCGGCCGTCAAGCGTTGCAATGCTGTCCCCCGCCTGAAGTCCAGCCAGAGCCGCGGGCTTTCCGGGGGTTACGGCGGACGCGATTGGAATCGGCGTCGGCATTCCCGAATGCAGCAAAAGTCCGACGTAGATGCCGTAGGCAAGAAGGGCATTCATGGTCACCCCGGCGAGCATGATGAAGAGGCGCGCCACGAGCGGCTTCGACTCGAACCAGCGCGATTCCGGAATCGGCTTGGGGCCGAAGGGGATCATGGCATTAGGATCGAATCCATCGCCGGGATTGGCGGCTCTCGTCGCAGAGTTCTCGCTTCCGCCCTCTAAAAAGGCAGTCGCCTCGTCCTCGCGAGACGCCATCCGCACGAAGCCGCCGAGAGGCAGCGCGGCGAGAACGTATTCAGTCTCACCGATTCTTTTTCTCAGCAGCGACGGGCCAAATCCAATCGAGAATCGGGGCGCGTACACACCCGTGAGCTTGGCCGCAATGAAGTGTCCCAGCTCGTGCACGAACACGACGAGACCGAATACAATGATCGGCGCTACCCAACTCAGCACTTGAACATCTCCTGCACGTGCCGGCGTGCCGCAGCGTCCGCCGCGAGCAGTTGATCTCGAGTCTCGGCCGGCATATCGCTCAGTTTGTCGAGCGCGGACGAAATCGCGCGGGGAATATCCGGAAACCTGATCTTGCCGCTGAGAAACGCAGCGACCGCACACTCATTGGCTCCATTGAACACGGCTGGCGCGGCCCCTCCCGCTTCTCCCGCGGAGATTCCTAGGCGGAGGGCCGGAAAACGCTCGTGATCGACGGGCTCGTAGGTCATGGGAGAAAGGCTAACCGGATCGAAGACAGGTACACCATCATCGGGCACGCGTTCGGGATGCGTGAGGGCATAGAGCACAGGCAGCTCCATCGTCGGTACACTCATTTGCGCGACGACGCTGCCATCGATGAACTCGACGAAGGAGTGAACCACGCTCTGCGGGTGAACCACGACTTCGATTCGGTCGTATGGAAGCCCAAACAGAAAGTGTGCTTCAATCACTTCGAGCGCTTTGTTGGCGAGCGTGGCGCTGTCGATGGTGATCTTTCGTCCCATTCGCCAGGTCGGGTGTCGCAACGCATCGTCCACCGTCGCCGACGCAAGTCGCTCCGCGCTCCAGTCCCGGAACGGCCCCCCGGACGCTGTAAGCACGACTCGGCGAACTTCGGACCGCGGGTGTCCCGTGATGCACTGCAGAATCGCGCTGTGCTCGCTATCTACGGGAACGACCTCGCCCGAGCCGGCGCCGCACGCCTGCCTTACCAGATCTCCCGCGATGACCAGCGTTTCCTTGTTGGCGAGCGCGACACGTTTACCGCGCTCCAGAGCGGCAAGCGTGGCATCGAGTCCCGCCGCTCCTACTATCGCGTTCAGTACTATGTCGACGTCATCGCGGGTGGCGGCTGTAATCAGGGCCTCAGTGCCAATCTTCCACGCGTCGTCCGAGTCGGGCTGGGATTCGACCATCCCGACGAACGTCGGTGAAAATTTGCGCGCCTGCTCCCTCAAGAGGCGAGCGTTGCTGTTCGCCGTGAGAGCAGTCACGCGGAATCGATCGCGCTGCCTCTCCAGCACGCGGAGCGCCGTTGTGCCGATGGACCCGGTTGAGCCCAGCACCGCAACCCCCCTGGGTGCGGTGGCCGGAGTCACTGAGGCACGGGCAAGAGCAGGCGGCCCAGCAGGAGGAACGCGATCGGCATTACGAACAGCAGGCTGTCAAAGCGATCGAGAATTCCACCATGCCCCGGAATGATCCGCGAGCTGTCCTTAACGCCGGCCTCGCGCTTGAGGAGCGACTCCGCGAGATCTCCGGTCTGTGCCGCGATGCTTACCACGATTCCAAAAAGCACCGCGCCTTGGATCGTAAGCCCGAGCTGGGCGTATGGCATGAGGACGAACCGCACGTAGAACAGGCAGATGACGATGGCGAGTCCCAGACCACCCACCGCGCCTTCAACGGTTTTCCCGGGACTGATCGAAGGGATCAGCTTTTTCCTGCCGAAGGTCCGGCCGAACACGTAGGCGCCCACATCCGTCGCCCAGGTTAGGAGGACGGGCAGCAAGACTAACGCGGTTCCGGCGCTCGCTCCGACGGCGTAGTCGTGGTAGCGAAGCGCATATATGTACGAAAAGAGTCCCGCGTACATCACTCCGAACGCCGTGATCGCGACGGAAGACAGCGGTTTGCCAGCCGGCCCACGCAGCCAGATCGTGCATGCAAACAAGAGCAGAGTCATCGCCACGATCGCGGTGAGTGAGAGCGTATACAAACCAAGTCGTTGGGCATGCACCGCGATCGGTAGCAGGGCAGCCAGCGCGATCCCGGCGGACTCCAGAGGCAGCGCCCCAGTCTCGCGAGCCATTCGGAACAGTTCCCAAGCAGCCAGCGCGGAGAGCACGGAAAGAAGAATCGCCAGTAACCAGTCGCCGAAGTAAACGATGGCGATGCTCGCGGGCGCAGCTATCACCGCGAAAATGATGCGCCGTGTCAGTTCGGACACGGGTTAGACTTCCATGATTTCTGCTTCTTTCCCCTTCAACAACTCATCGATTCTGCCGATGTAGTCGTCGTGGAGCTTCTGAAGCTCTTTCTCGGCTCTCTTTTGCTCGTCTTCGGACGTCTTCTCGAGCTTTTTCAGCTGATCGCGCGCCGCGGTTCTCGCGTGGCGGATGCCGATCCGGGCTTCTTCCGCCAGCTTGTGAACGACTTTTACTAGTTCTTTTCTCCGCTGCTCGTTGAGAGAAGGGAGCGGTACCCGGATGACACCCGATTGTGTTTGGGGGTTGAGGCCGAGATCCGATTCCCGAAGCGCCTTTTCGATGGCCGTAACCAGACCCTTGTCCCAGGGCGTGACGGTGAGAAGGCGCGGCTCGGGCGCGGAGACACTGCCGATCTGATTGAGCGGCATCTGCTGCCCATACGCTTCGACGCGCACGGTGTCGAGGAGGCTCGCGGTAGCCTTCCCTGTTCGAATTGACGCCAGCTCGCGCTTCGACGCTTCAAACGATTTCTCCATCGCGGTCCGGCAGTCCTTCGTGATCTGAGGAATTGTCGTCATTGTACGATCGTTCCGACGCGCTCGCCCAAGAGCGCCTTCGCAACCTCTCCGTGACGGTGGATGTTCAACACGATGATCGGGAGCTTGTTTTCCTTGCAGAGAGTGATAGCCGTCTGGTCCATCACTCCGAGCTCGTTTACCATGACATCGCGATAGCTAATCGACTTGTAACGCTTGGCGTCGGGATCGCGCTTCGGGTCCGCGGTATAGACGCCGTCTACGCTCGTTGCCTTGACGATGACATCGGCACGGATCTGAATCGCGCGCAACGCCGCGGCAGTATCAGTCGAGAAATACGGGTTGCCCGTGCCGGCGGCGAAGATGACTACGCGGCCTTTTTCGAAGTGCCGCATCGCGCGCCGTCTGATGAACGGCTCCGCGATCGACTCCATGGCGATCGCGGTCATGACGCGTGTTTCCAGCTGCGCCTTCTCGAGCACATCCTGCAGCGCAAGCGCGTTAATGACCGTTCCGAGCATTCCCATGTAGTCCGCGCCGACGCGGTCCATTCCCATCTTCGACAGCTGAGCCCCGCGTACAATGTTGCCGCCACCGATCACGAGGCCGACGCTCGCTCCCATCTTCACGATATCGGCAACCTCAGTGGCGAGGCGCTCCAGGATAGTGAAATCGAAGCCAGTGCCCTTCTGTCCGGCGAGAGCCTCGCCGGACAGCTTGAGCAGCACGCGGTTGTACTTTAGGTCTGGCAACGAGACCTCTTTAGGCGTTGAGCTACAACTGAATAGGCGGGATTGATCAGCAGCACGGATTCTAGGTTTCAGTTTTACGACGTCCTGACTCTACAACAGGGCGTCCGGGCCCGAGCAGTTCGGCACCGTGGGATGCCGAGTGATCATTCCTCGCCCATCTGGAAGCGAACGAAGCGGCGAACCTGAATGTTCTCCCCAACCCTCGCCGACGCTTCCTTGATCAGATCGCCGATCGTTTTCTTGGGCTCGCGGACCCACGCCTGGTGCAAGAGCGCCACATCCTTGTAGTAGGCCTCGACCTTTCCCGCGACGATCTTCTCGATCAGGTGATCGGGCTTGCCGCTCTCTTTGACCTGCTCGATGAAAATGCGGCGCTCCTTCTCAACTCTGTCGGCCGGAACCTGATCCTTGTCCACAGCAACGGGCGCGGCCGCCGCGATGTGTTCTGCGATGTACTTGACCAGCTGCTTGAAGTCGTCGGTGCGTGCGACAAAGTCGGTCTCGCAATTCACTTCCACCATCACCCCAACTTTGCCGTTGTGGTGGATGTAGCTGCCGATGGCGCCCTCGCTGGTCTGCTTGCCAATGCGCTTCTCCGCCTTGGCGATTCCCTTGGCGCGCAGGTACTCCACCGCCTTCTCCATGTCGCCATGGTTCTCCTCGAGCGCCTTTTTCGATTCCATCATACCCGCGCCGGTGCGCTGGCGCAGAGTCTGAACGTCTTTCGCTGTGAATTTCTCTTTTGTAGTCATCATCCTGTCTCGTTAAAACGCCGCCGGAGATCTCCGGCGGCGTGAAAGTTAACCTTCCTGCTCGGGCTCGGTGGCTTCCTCTGCTCCGCCACCTTCGTCGCCGC
>JABXNS010000041.1_pt1 | contig 65469 bp, 59 predicted proteins | sample 7301101 | NCBI WGS metagenome assembly JABXNS01 (sample SAMN14449646, study PRJNA615230) | soil metagenome | isolation source: soil from bare, unvegetated metal-rich iron-sulfur acidic spring small-cell... | place: Canada: Paint Pots Mound, Kootenay National Park, BC | collected 2017-05-25 | reverse complement strand
GTCCTGCATAAGGATTCTGAGCGTCTCATCTAAAGCAACCGGCACTGCTTTAGCGGCGTCCGCCCCAAACCTGTCGAGGACAGCTGGCTCGACCGGTTTAGTCAAAAACATCGCGGTGACTGCTTTTGCCGCTGGGCATCGCCTGCCCGGGCTACCCAGTCGCGGCGTGTCTCTTCTCTTAACGGGATTGGCTATGCCGGACAGTCCGCCGTTCCGCAGGCAGGATCGCAATAACGTGATTTCACCGTCGGCTCGAAAGGCAGCGCTGAGGTCAGGCACGATGGCGTAAAAGGCAGTGCGGCCATCCCCGATCGGAGGCGGCGTTACGTCGATGGGAACTGCTAAGCCGAGTTCGACTCCTTTCTTGACGCTTCAAACTGTGCGAAATAAGATGTGGCCTGATCACGGGTCACTCCTTTCTCGTACATGTGGGCGGAAATTCCAACGTGACGGCGTCAGTAGCGCACCGGTTGGCTGTCGCCGACCGTCCTAGCTCGATCGATATCCCGCTCGTCGTTTACGCGGTCGTATTCGCGTCCACGTGCATTGTTGTTGGATCGATCTGGGACATCTCGTGGCACCGGACCGTAGGGCGCGACACGTTCTGGACTCTCGCCCATGTCCTGGTGCAGTTCGCGGCGATAGTCGCGGGCACTAGCTGCGGCTGGCTCGCCATCCGCACTTCCTTCGCAGGTAGCGAGGAGGCGCGCGCCCAATCAGTCCATTTCTGGCATTACTTCCGGGCGCCGCTCGGAGCTTGGGTGTGCATCTGGGGGGCGCTGGTGATGATCATTTCAGCGCCCTTCGATAACTGGTGGCACAACGCTTACGGGCTCGACGTGAGGATCATAAGTCCACCGCACATGGTTCTTGCGGCCGGTGCGATCGGCATCCAGATGGGTGCGCTGCTAATGACGGTGAGCGCCCAGAACCGCGCTGGCCCCGGCGATCAGCACACCTACGGCATAATGTACGCGTATGCCGCCGGAATCCTCGTCACGATGATCGCGACCGTCGTCCAGGAAGACGCGAGCGTCGCCAACCAAATGCACGGCGCCGCTTTCTACCGGATTGCCGCCGCGGTTTTCCCGATAGCTCTCTATGGTCTCGCGCGGGCGTGCAAATTGAAATGGTCGGCAACGACGATCGCCGCGGTCTACAGCGGGGTCACTCTCGCGATGATGTGGATACTCCAGCTTTTCCCGGCAACGCCGAAGCTGGCACCGATCTACAATCCGATTACGCACATGGTGCCGCCCTCATTTCCCTTGCTTCTCATCGTGCCGGCGTTCATCGCAGACGTTATCATGCGCAAATTCGCGCGGACTCGTGACTGGATGCTGTCGGTGATTCTGGGCGTGATGTTCGTAGCCGTGATGGTTGCCATTCACTGGTTCTGGGCTGAGTTCATGCTCACGCCGAACGGGCGCAATTTCTTTTTTGGCGCCGATCAATGGTCTTACACCGAGCGCCTGGGCGCTTGGCGGTACCGATTTTGGTCGCTCGACAACGGGGCGGGCGGACACTGGAGCTTCGCTCTCTTCGCTCGCGGACTCGGGATCGCGATGATTGAGGCAGTAATTTCAACGCGGATTGGACTCGTGCTCGGCAACGCAATCGCACGGGTGCAGCGATGAGAAACGGTCTGGGGCGCTCGGCGGCGCTGACAGCGCTCGTCGCGATTTGCTCGGGGCACATCGGCAGTCCCGACGCGTGGTATGAGGGGAACGCCGGGCCCTATCACGTGATCGTACAAGTGGTGACTCCGCACGTCGTACCCGGAGTGGCAAAAGTTTTCGCGCGTTTGTCAGATGAGGGAGTCCAGCAGGTGAGCGTGCAGACGAACCATTATGACGCGCTCGCCGGCGCTCCGCCACCGGAAATCGCGGAGGCGGTGGAGAACGATCATGGCGTGTACTGGGCGCCGCTCTGGGTGATGGCCGGCGGTTCAAATGCCATCACGGTAAGAATCACAGGCACAAGAGGCGTCGGGAAAGCGGTAATACCCATCGTCGTCGTCCCGACCCGGCGTCTCGAATTCGACAGGCGATTGGGCGTCGGGCTTCTCGGAGGCCTGCTTTTCCTCGTCATAGGCGGGATCACGATTATCGGAGCGTCGGTTCGAGAGGCGGTGCTTCCGCCTGGCGAGCGCCCGGACAACCGCCGCCGCGTCAAGGCGCGGGCCGCGATGGGGGCGAGCGCCGCCGTTTTCGCGCTTATCCTCTTCGGCGGCATGAGATGGTGGAACTTGGTGGACGCTTACTTCAACCGCAGCATCTTCAAGCCGCTGGCCTCGTCGGCAAAACAAGTGACCAGCAACGGCGGACCGGCTATCGACTTTGCGATCACTGACTCAACGTGGACGAATCGGAACGACAGCGCGTGGCTCGCGCGGCATAGCGCAACGCGGTTCACGCCGCTTATTCTCGATCACGGAAAGCTGATGCACCTGTTCGTCGTCAAGGCCGGAGATTTTGCCGCCTTCGCGCATCTGCATCCCTCCACGAGTGACTCCGTGGATTTTCTTTCCGCGCTTCCGCAGCTGCCGCCCGGGAGGTACCGCGTCTACGCCGACATCGTCGACGAGAGTGGGTTCACGCAGACTCTTGCAGCGAACGTAAACATGCCGGGAACGACAGAAGTGAATTCCACACCAACCGATCCCGACGACGCATGGTTCGTCGGCGCCGCATCGTCCAACGGGCGAAGCGTTCTTGGCGACGGCTCGGTCATGACACTGGACCGGGGAAGCGGCCCGCTCGTCGACGGGCGCGAGGCAAATCTCCGTTTCGTTGTCCGCGACGCGAACGGAATGCCGCTTTCGCTTGAGCCGTACATCGGAATGCCCGGCCACGCAGTCGTCACGCGCGACGATGGAAGCGTGTTCGTCCATCTTCATCCGAGCGGGACCATCTCGATGGCTTCACAAATGACGTTTTTGATGCGCAGGCCGTCGGATTCCGTGGCCGGGACTCTGAGCAAGCGACTAAGAGTCGAACGCACCCAGGGGATGTCGGCAGTCGCCGCCAGTGACGGCGTCGTCGCTTTTCCGTACGCTTTCCCCAAGCCCGGACACTACCATATGTGGGTGCAGGTGAAACACGCAGGGCGGCCGCTCACCGGTGCTTTCGGCCTTGAGGTCATGCCTGCTCAGCACTGACCGCGCGCGCTGTAGTCCGTGCGGTGGTAAGGGCGTATTAGGTCAGGGACAGCTCACCCGGTCGCTGGGACAATCAAGTGTGAATTCCAGATGCTAGTGTGAGGCTGGATGCATCGTCACCGGATACTGGCTCGACACAAAAGCACGCGAACGGCGTCCGTATAATGCTCAAACAGCGATCGGTGCTTACAGGCAGCGCTCTCTGCTGTCGATTCAGCTGTCGATTGACTGCGACATTATCCGGCATCCCGAAGGGTGAACAACGGCAGATCACGCTGTCCGTCAACGATTTACTGCTTTCTTGCCGGACTTCTTACTCCCCTGCGGTCGCCTGACAAGCGTGAGGTCGGTAGCAACTGTCTTGAACGTCAAGCGGAAATAAGAACCGGCGAGCTCTGATCGATCGACCACCGCTGGCCAGTGCGGATCATGGTGTTGAGGATCGTGAGAAGTTTCCTCATGCAGGCGACGAGTGCCAGCTTCTTCGGTTTACCGCCGGCGAGCAGGCGCTGATAGAATGCACGGATTACAGCGTTGCGCTTACTCGCCACGAGTGCGCCCATGTAGAGCACCGCGCGTACGCTGGCGCGACCGCCCTGTACGAAGCGTCGACCGCGGAAAGTACCTGAGTCGCGACTCAAGGGAGCGACTCCAACAAGCTTCGCGATCTCGCGACGCGAGAGCCGTCCGAGCTCAGGAAGATCCGCAAGCAACGTGAAGGAGACTACGCGGCCCACACCCGGCACGCTCTGAAGTAAGTCGTCCTTCTCGCCCCAGGCACTCGATTCGTGCACCATATCGCCCAGATCGGTGTCAGCGATCCTGAGTTCTCGCTCGAGAAAGGCAATGTGACCTTTGAGACTCTTCTTCACCTGCTGCTTGCCGCGGCCGAAGACTTGGCCCAAACGATTTCGCTCGGCACCCAGCATCTCCAGTAGCTGTCTCCTCCGGGCGAGGAGAGCATCGAGCTCCTGCGCGTCGGTATCCGGCAGCGTCCGGACCGCTGGTCGCACACGCTCGGCGAAGAGGGCGAGGATGCCGGCATCAATACGATCGGTCTTGGCGAGTTGTCCGGTCGCCTTTGCGAAGTCGCGCACTTGCCGTGGATTGACAACGACCACTGGCAACGCTAACGCAGCCAGAGCGGCGACACAAAGAAGCTCATATCCACCGGTAGCTTCGAGAACAATGAGCTCCGGCGCTTCGACCCGGAGCCGCTCGACCAGTGTGCGCACACCGCGCTCGTCGTTCGCCACCGTCCACCGCTCTCCGCTCGGTCTGACTGCGACAACTAATTCCGCGCCACTGCAAGGATTAGCTGGCCGTGCGACATTTGCGTTTGTGGGCCTTAGAGTCCGATCCTCCTGTCCGCTGAGAGCGAGCTTCACCAGTGCGGCACTTTGCGCGTAAGACTTGCGCGCACCAATCTGCTAGTTCGTTCGCGCACCGCGATTGCGCAATTCTTCTGCGATTCCGGGACGCTCGCAATAAATCGCCCAATCGAGAGCTGTCCCGTTGTAGATCGTGTCCTTGATGTCCGTTCGCGCGCCTCTATCGAGAAGCAGTCGTACGACCGCGGGTCTATCGGAAGCGATGGCCTCATGCAACGGCGTCGAGTGAGAGTGAAACCCGTCTGGGTTATATCGGTTCGGATCCTCACCCGCATCGAGTAGCACATTGACCACGTCCGCGTGGCCGTGCCGTGAAGCGAGCGCCAGCGCGACCTGCCTGCTCAGACTGTCTGAAGTTGGGAGGAGCCGAATCGTTTCCTCGACTCGGCCAAGTCCGGCTGCGGCGGGAAGATCGTCGAGCGGCGCGCCACGCTTGGCGAGCCTTTCCGCGGTGGCGACATACCCAAAGGCGAGCGCCGTCATCAGCGTCGACTGCCACGCCGAGCCAGGGCCAGAATGGGCGGCACCATAGTCCAGCAATGTCTCAGCGAGCTCGGCCTGCAAGCCCGCCTTCGCCGGATGACCACTCGACACCAGCATGCTCATCGTCGTGCAGAGGTTGTCGTACATCACAGCTAGAGCATCAGGGTCTGCGCCGGCATCGAGCAGAAGCTTGGCTACTTCGACCGCATTGGCTGGCGTCTTCTGTCGTACCCCCTCGACGCCGTTCGCGGCTACGTAGTGAAGCAGGGTTGCGTGGTGTCGTCGTCGTGACCGCGCGTTTACGAGCTCGGGATCCTCGCGCAACAGCGAGCGGAGCGCCCGGACGTCGCCGGCGATCACCGCCTCCGCCGCGGTCTCGAACTTTCTCGCCGGTCCTTCGCGCGCAACTTCATTGGAAAAACTCCCGAGGTCGTACCACGTGTGGAACGCGTACTCCTGCGCCACGACAAGCCGCGCGTCGTCAATATCGAGAGTCTCTGGTGTGACATCGTTAACCGTCTTGCCGCGATAGTGCGGATGCAACCACTTGAAGTTCCAGAGCGCGGCATTGTCGCGTGCCTGAACCGCGTCGAACAAAGCCTTCGCCTCCCGCTCGTAGTCTCCGAGCGCGGCGGTGAAAGGAAGGTCATGTCTAATGGTCACACCTGTCCCGTGCAGGCATTGTGTCTCGCATCGCTACGGACGCCGCCTCACGCCGTGCAGAATTCTCAGGCAAACCGATCCGGATCCTTGAACGCGACGTATCACTTGCTCTGTGTATCGTCCGTTTTAGCGCCAAAACGCCGCACATAGATCGGTGATAGAGCCGTCCTTTCATCGTCTCCGTCTTAACACCCTTGATCGCTATTGCTTGCGACGTCGCGGCCGGGCCACTAGCTCACCACCACAATTCGGACACGAATTCTTCATTGCACTGGTGCACGACGGACAGAACGTGCACTCATAGCTGCAGATGAACGCCGCACCGTGAGGTGGCAAACTTGAGCCACATTTCTCGCAAGTGGTCCGCATTGCCAACGACACAAGAGTCTCCTAGAGAATTCCACCATGCCCGCCAACGCACGGATGCAGGACATCAATCCGATCTGACGGATAGGCGTGTAGCCTCCAACACAGCGGTCATTGTTCTGCTGCACCTCAAGTCTCTGAGGCCGCATACAGCAAGAAGTGGTGCGGCGAATACCGAAGCGACCGTTCCCCGTATTCGGGTAGTTGAGGCGTTATCGGTGCTTGGTAGTAAATCCCCGAGTCCAGGCATTTGAGTGGGGGCGGAGCCCCTCCGGTGGCTTTTGATCTCAACACTGGCGGCCGTAGCGGTTTGCTGGCAAGGCGAACGCGACCTTTGGCCTCACCGCGTTGATGGCCGGGTTCTCTTCATTTGTCCCGGATTGGTCCGAGCTCGCCGCCATATGCTTGGCCCCCCTCCCGAGGATCCGGCGCCTTCGGCACGAGCTTGGAGTGAAGGATTCCGTACGAGAAGTACAACACCAGACCGATAACCATCCAAACCCCGAGTCGGAGCCAGTTCGTCCAGCCCAGGCCGTAGATCATTGCTCCACACACGAAAATGCCAAGCGTGGACACCACGGGAAGGGCCGGAACCTTAAAGGAGCGGGGCAGGTCGGGCCGTCGCACGCGCAAGATCCAAACACCCGCACACACCAGGATGAAGGCGAACAGCGTTCCGATGCTCGTCATCTCGCCGACGATATCGTCGGGGATCAGTCCCGCGAAGGCGGCGGTGAGCACGAAGAACAGCATATTCGACTTCCACGGAGTCTGGAATTTCGGGTGGACATCCGAGAACACCTTAGGAACCAACCCGTCGCGACTCATCGAATAAAACACGCGTGATTGGCCAAGCAACATGACAAGGATGACTGACGAGAATCCGGCGAGGATCGCCACTGTGACGAACTTTCCAAGCCACGCGTAGCCGGTCATGTACTTGGCGATGACGTAGGTGACCGATGCTTCTTTGCCGGCAGTCCTAAAGTCCTGGACCGTCGCCACGCCGCTTAGCACGTGGGAGAAGAGAACGTATAGCACGGTGCAGACGACCAACGACCCAAGAATGCCGATCGGCATGTCCCTCTTGGGGTTCTTCGTCTCCTGCGCGGCGGTCGACACGGCGTCGAATCCGATAAAGGCAAAGAACACGACGCCCGCGGCCCCTAGGATTCCCATTAGGCCGCCGTAAGGGTGCGTGACACCCTCCGGGGTGGTGTACGTGCTGGCGGCCGGAATGTACGGCGTGTGATTCGCAGGGTTCATGAATCCCCAGCCAATGGCAATCACCAGGATGACTATCGTGACCTTGACGATGACGATGAGGTTGTTGACTAAAGCCGACTCTCGTGTTCCGCGAATCAGGAGGGCGGACAGCAAGAAGAGAATGGCAATGGCGGGAACGTTCAGGATCCCGTGGACGCCGGTACCGGGCATTGTCTCGAACGGCGAGTGATACCATTGATAGGGAACGTGGAGCCCAACGTATTCCAGCACCTTGTTGAAGTACTGGCTCCATGAAATAGCTACCGTGGCCGCGCCTACAGCGTACTCGAGCACGAGATCCCACCCGATTATCCACGCGACGAGCTCTCCCATTGTCACGTACGAATAGGTGTAGGCACTCCCCGCGATCGGGATCATTGATGCAAACTCGGCGTAACAGAGGCCCGCGAAGGCGCTCCCGATGCCCGCGATAATGAACGCAATCGTGACAGACGGGCCAGCGCGCTGGGCGATCGCGGCGGCGGTGCGCACGAATAAACCGGAACCGATAATCGCGCCTATGCCTAGTGCGATAAGCGCGAACGGGCCCAGAGTTCGCTTCAAGCCGCCGGCAGTTGTGCTCTCGCTATCCGTCAGCAGCTGCTCGATCGATTTTATCCGAAATAGTGAGTTGCCCACGAGGTCCCTCCGCTAGTTGGCGGTTTGAAATGTGGTTGCGCCGATTTCAGGTTGCGGCCCGCCCTCCGGCTTGCATACAAACTTACATACAAAGCTGGACATGACTCGTCCTGGTATCAAGAAGACTTGACGCGAAGTGTTGATCGCGAAGGTGCTAGGGAAGCCTATGCCGGGTGCAACGCTGCTGGTAACATTCGTCGTGCTCCCCGTCATCGCCGTCTCAAACCTGGGCAAGCGCTACGGCCGCACTACGGCCCTCGACGACGTGTCGCTCGAGGTGTTCGAGGGAGAGATATTCGGGCTGATCGGTCCGAACGGCGCGGGTAAGACCACCACAATGGAGTGCGTCGAAGGCGACCGGGTGCCCGATAAGGGGACTATCTCGGTGCTCGGCCTAGATCCCAGGCGCGATGCCAACGAGCTCCGACAGCGGATTGGTGTGCAGCACCAGGAGGCGCAACTCCAAAAGCGGATCAAGGTCTGGGAGGCGGTGGATCTTTGGCGCTCGCTCTATCCCGGTGTCGTGGACGTTGATGTACTTCTGGCGCGGCTGGGGCTCGAAGCCAAGCGCAACGCATGGTTCATGACGCTCTCGGGCGGCCAGAAGCAGCGACTCTTCATCGCCTTGGCGCTCATCCACGAACCAGAGGTCGTGTTCCTCGACGAGCTCACCACGGGGCTTGACCCGCAAGCGCGTCGAGCGATCTGGGGGCTCGTGACTGGTATCAGAGACCGGGGCACGACCGTGTTCCTCACGACGCATTTGATGGAAGAGGCCGAACGACTCTGCGACCGGGTGGCGATCATCGAGCACGGGCGCATCATTGAGTTGGGAACGCCCAAGGACCTGGTACAGAAGCACTGTCCCGAACGGACGGTTGTTTTCACGAGCGATGATGCCCATGTCGCGGAGCGAATGCGTGGGCTGGACGTGGCCGAGCGCGCGGAGGGGAGTGGGATGACGCACACGGTTCGCGGGACGGGCGACGACTTCGTAACTGAGGTGATCCACGTCATTGCGCGGGAGGGCATTCGCGTCCGCGGCTTCCGTACCGAAATCCCTACGCTCGAGGACGTGTTCCTGAAGCTAACCGGTCACGGGATAAGGGATTGATGCGGCTTCATTTCCTGCGGGGTTTCTGGAAGCTTACTTGGGTCGAGACTAAGGTCTTTACCCGCGAGCCAATGGGCTTCATTGGGACGCTCATCATGCCGCTGGTGGTATTCATCGCGTTGGGGCGTGCGTTCGGCGGCGGTAAACCCGTAGCGGCGCCGGTTGACATTCCCTTCAACGCGGCCATTCTCGCTGCGCTGCTGATCGCGATCAGCGCGGTGCAGTCGCTGGTGGCGATCATTTCCATCTATAGGGAAGGAGGCATCCTCAAACGCCTCCGCGCCACACCGCTTTCCCCCGTTACGATCATGGGCGCTCAAGTCGTCGTGAAGCTCGCCTTCACGGTAATCAGCCTTACGATGCTCATGCTCGCCGGCCGGCGGCTTTTCCCGGGCGTGATGCGTGTGAACGTGTTCAGTTTTACCATGGCGGTACTCCTCAGCACGCTCAGTATCCTGTCGCTCGGTTTCGTGCTCGCCAGCCTCGTACCGACGGCGCGATTCGCCCAGCCAATCGGTGCGGCAGTGCTATACCCGATGCTGGCATTGTCGGGTCTGTTCTATCCGATAGCGAGGTTTCCGCGCGCGCTAGTCGCGGTCGCGTACCTGTTTCCGACCACACACGCGGTCGCGCTACTGGAGGGCGTGTGGGATGGATCGGGCTGGGGCGCCCACTGGGTGAATGCCGCGGCGTTGCTTGCGCTCTTCGCGGCCTACACCGCCCTTTCGACCAAGGTCTTCCGCTGGGAGTGATTTAGAGATGCACCACCGCCGCCCGTGAACAATTCCCCGATGCTTGGATGCCAAGAGTAGACATCGCAAGACAGCGTCTAATCAACCAGGGGCTCGTCAAGCCCAACCTGACAACGGTGAGCGAGATCGTGACCAGGCTGGGTGCGGTTCAGGCCCAGGATTACGACGCGTCCAAGTGGGGGATCGCTCAGCGCACCGACGGCCTGACCGACGAGCAAATCGAAAAAGAGATCGACGACGGAGTGATCGTTCGCACTCACGTGCTGCGTCCCACTTGGCATTTTGTCGCGGCAACCGACATCGGACCACGTCGCCGTGGAGGTCCAGCGCTTCATTCCAACTAAATAGACGCTTCTGATTGGCCGTTGCGGCGATCGCGTAAGGTGCCCGCAGACGAGCGGCTCTCCTGATTGCGTTTCGGTTGAAGCAGCACGGAACGCGGATAACCATGAGTTAGTACAGGCCGCATCAAAACTCTCGGGCCGAATCTCGCACTTGTGGGAGGCCGACGAGTTAGAGCCAGCTGCAAGCCAAAGAGAAGTCGGATGACCCTCTGACATTGACGTGCCCTCCGATCTGTAACATTCTAGTCGCCTCACGTGCGTCGCATCATCCGCAAACCTAAAGGAGACAAAATGCGCCTCCACCGGAGCAATGGGTGGTATCACGCCTGTCTGCTACTCGCTGTGGCGACTTCGATCGTCCTATCGCCCGCTGCATCGTACGCTCAGGGCAAATCAGCTGTGTCGCCGGCGCCGTTGTCCCCTGACCTTGAGGCAGCGCGAGTCGCTCTCGCCAAGTACACCGACCCGTTTGTCGCAGTGAAGGATGGATACTTCTCGACCCTCGCGTGCATGGATTTCCCGAATGGCGCGACTGACGGCGCTATCGAGTATCCACCGGGCGCGATGGGTGTTCATCTCCTCAACCCGGCGAACATCGGGCCCAAGCTCGATCCCACCAAACCGCAGGTGCTCATTTATGAGCCGGTAGGGGACAAGCTCGTACTGGCCGGCGCAGAATGGTTCGTTCCGGTTGCCGCCTCGGGTGGCGTAGTGCCGACCATCTTCGGTCAGACGCTTGCTGGTCCAATGGATGGGCACGAACCAATCATGCCTGTGGGCCTTCGCCACTACGATCTGCATGTGTGGCTCTGGAAGGCCAACCCGCGCGGAATGTTTACATCCACCAATTCGGCGCTCAAGTGCACGTCCGGCGCGCCTTACACCATATCAGTCGGGGCGGGTCACCACCACTAGTTTGGTAGGGCTGCATCGGCGTATCCGCGACGTAGTGTCGCGGATACCGCGCGGCCGCGTAGGTACTTACGGGCAGGTGGCGCGCGTTGCCGGCCTGCCGGGGCAGGCGTGCCTCGTCGGTTACGCTCTCCATGCGTTGCACTCGGGCACCCCCGTCCCCTGGCAACGCGTGGTAAATGCAGAGGGTGCCATCAGCACCCGCCCCCAGCACGCTCAGCTCCAGCGACGCCTTCTCCAACGCGAGGGCGTTCGCTTCGACGCGCGGGAACGCATCCCTCTTGCCTCTTTTCAATGGCGACCAAAGCAGTCGCGGTGATCGCCGAAAGCAGTGCGCGGTTGGTCAGGTCAATGCGATGCGAACATCCAGTCTCCCGTCGTCGCCTTTAGGAAGTTGGTCGACCGAACGAATAATGGGGTGGTCCATGAGCTAGATTACATCATGCCATCAAAGGACAAAGTGACGAAGAACTTCGAGTTCGTGGATTCAGGGCGCACATTCTTCTGTTCGGTCGAAGTGCCCCGTCAGGCCGGTATGCTGCCATGGTGGTGGTTCCGACTCGATACGGCAGCGACCACGCGATATGCTCCTTTTGAAGCCTCGGCCAGCGACACGGAGCGATCGGTCAAGACGCGTATCCTCGCCTACTACGCGGCGCTCCTCGCCACGGAAGCGCGCCCGGTTCATCAACGACCGGTCTGGCAAAAGCCTAAGCCTGCTGTTCAGCCGCTCCCATGAGTAGCTATCAAGATCGGCGTTATTGGGGCGGACAACATCGGTGGGACCCCCACCCGTAGACTCCGGACCCTGGGCGGCGGGATGTCCGTGGCCAACTCTCGGGGACCGGTCGCGATCGCGCCGGAGACCGGGGCCAAGACGGGTTTCAATCGCGAAGACGCTCAAGGAGCGGCCACCGAGCATCGCGCCGCGGTGAGATCGCCTACCGCGTGTTGACGTGGCGCGTCGAAAAGGGGGAATGAACAGCCGACCCTCGAGACCATGAGCTTGGTAATTCGACTGGCGCGGAACGATGACGCCGCGTCGCTAGCGGCCATCTACGCTCCGTCGGTGGCGGAGCGCGCAACATCGTTTGAGCTGATACCGCCCGATGCGTCGGAAATGAGACGGCGCATTGTCACCGTTCTTGAGCGGTATCCGTGGCTCGTGTGTGAATCATCGGAAACCGTGGTTGGGTATGCTTACGCGACTGCGCATCGGGATCGGCCAGCTTATCGCTGGTCGATAGACGCTGCCGTCTACATAAGACAAGACGTACAGAGACAGGGCATTGCCAGAGCTCTCTACACCCGCCTGTTCCAAGTATTGGAGCTTCAAGGTTATCGGAGCGCCTACGCGGGGGTCACCCTCCCAAACCCCCCGAGCGTCAAACTGCATAAAGCGATGGGGTTCAAAGAAGTGGGAGTCTACCACCACGTCGGATACAAATTCGGACAGTGGCACGACGTGGCGTGGCTCGAGCGGCCACTAGCTGAGCATACATTGGATCCTCCCGAGCCAGTAGCGTTGTCGGCGCTTCTTCTCAGCGAGAAAACAAAAGCGGCGATTGAATCTCTTCTCTGCCCTGTATGAGCAAGAGCATGCGGCCGCACTGCGCATTCGCCGCGTGCTGTCTCCGCACGCGATCGCATCCCACTCAACGAAAACAGACGCGGATACGTATTCAGGGAGCTCACTCAAACTTCAAACTCCGACGAGCGATACCATAGATGAACGTTGAGGTCATTGGCCAGTCCGCGAGGCGGTTCGCAATCACGGCTCTCACAATCGTGGCGTGTTCGCGCGGCGAGCCGCGGACAGCGTTCGCCAACTCGGCCCACAACGGCAAGGTCGTGGCGGCAAGCACTTCGCAGCCGGCCGATCCCGCACCGCACCCGCTGGTTCGTTTCGTTCTTGCCAGCACGGGGCAGGCTGCACGCTACCGCGTCCGTGAACGGCTCGTTGGGCACGATCTTCCAAACGACGCAGTTGGTGAGACGAAGAGCATCACCGGTTGGGTCGCGTTTGACTCCAGTGGAAACGTGATTTCCGCTGCATCGAAATTTGTTGTGGATGCGGGGACCTTTGTGAGCGACAAGGACCGTCGGGACGGATTCGTGCGCGAGCGGCTGCTCGAAGCAGAACTGTATCCAAGCATCGTCTTCGTGCCCACGAACGTTCGCGGAGTCGGTCTTCCGCTTCCAGCCTCTGGTACGCGGTCGTTCGAAATGACGGGGGGTCTCACGGTCCGTAACCTGACACGGCCCACTACCTGGAAGGGCACCGTGCAATTCAAGGACGGACGGGGCGGGGGCTCTGCGACTACCGCGTTCACTTTCAACGACGTCCAGATCGAACAGCCGCGCGTACCGGTCCTGCTCAGCGTGGCCGACACGATTCATCTCGAGATCGAGTTCAACCTCATTCCGCAACGCTAGAGATTCTGCCGTTGGGTGAGTTTGAGCTCCACTTGCAAAAAAAACGGGGGCGTCGTTAGACGCCCCCGTTCCCGTTAAACCAGACTCAGAACCTTTAGGCGCAGACGATCACACCAGTCGAGTTCGAGCAGGTCTTGGCTGACTGCGAGTGCACTGCGGTCGCGGTCCAGCTCTGTGGCGGGCCAGCAACGTAAGTCGCGGTAACCGTCACGTTCTGCGAAGGCGTAAAGCCCTGAAGTGGTGACGCTGTGGTCGCGGTTCCGGCGAAGTAGGCACCGTTGTTGTCAGCGGCGTACTGCTCTTCGTAGGTCGCCAAGTTACGCAGGTCAGACTTCATCGCTGCGACATAAGCCTTGTCCTTCGTATTTGCGAACTTGGGAATCGCAATCGCGGCAAGAATGCCGATGATGACGACCACGATCAAAAGCTCAATGAGGGTAAAACCCTTTTTGTTGCTCATTTTGTGTCTCCTGAAGCGTTTATTAAACCTGTTCCTTACCTAAGAAGACGACGGGTTCGCCTTTCGAGTCATGGGCACTCGCAACCTCAATTTCGACAACAACGTGCTATCGTGCAAGTCGTTCTGGGGTCACGAGTTAGGGGGTTGGAACCTTTTGCGAGGGCGTCAGAGGCGCCGCAAAGTGCAGAATCTTCGCAAAATGCACCGCTCTTCTGGCGCTTGGACTGGGTTTCACGTAACGAGTAGATTCTCGCCGTGCCGACCTCTGCCAGTGCTTTGAATGCGGTACGGGTATATGCGCTGCGAATTTCGGGTGCAGTGCTCGTTTTACTCGTCGTTTTGCCACTGTATCGGCTCCTAGACACCCCGGCCGCAGGTCCCTTTGATCGCGCCTCGGTTGCGAGTGCCGAGCTTTCGCGAACTATCTTCTTTCTTGGGCTTCTCATCCTAGCCACCCTGGGTATCGTGGCGAGCAGGATCGTAGATCCGACCGCAGTTGCTCAAGCGTTCGCGCAGTTCGGTAAGCGGCTTGTGGCAATTCCCTTAATCTGGTTTGCCACGGGCTTGGCCCTCGTCTCGGCATTTCTGACGCTCGCGTTCAGCCTCGCCGTTCTCGACGGGAAGCCGAATCTGATCGACGCGATGGTGCAACTCTTACACGCCAGATTCCTCGCGGCCGGACAACTCGCCGGCCCCGCGGATCGGTTCTCGGAATTCTGGCAGATCCAGAATTCCATGGTCACTCCCAGGGGGTGGGTGTCCCAGTACCCTCCTGGTTACGTGGTCTTACTCGCCATCGGTTTGCGCTTGGGCGCGGTGCAGGCGGTGGGACCGGTTCTCGTGGGCGTGACTGTGTTCTTCACAGCCTTGGCCGCTGAGCGGCTCCTTCGCGACGACATCGTGGTGGCGCGACTTGGCGCGCTCATGCTCGCATTGAGCCCGTTCCTCATAGGGCTGGCGGGCGCTTACATGAATCACATCGCTGCCGCCGCGTTCACTTCCGCCGCGGTCTACTTTGCGGTTCGTGGCCGAGACGGTGATACCACCTGGTGGTCGATATTGGCGGGATTGGCAGTTGGCGGGGTCTTTTCGATCCGTCCGCTCTCCGCGGTTGTGGCAGCGTTGATCGTGGCGGCTGTCTGGATTACGCGGACCTCTGACCGTTGGCAAAAGGTCTTGCTGAGCGTCGTTCGAGACACAGCGTTGGCAGCGGTCGGCATTGCACCGATACTGGCGGCGCTCGGAGCGTACAATCAACATTTCTTTGGCAATCCTCTGCGGTTCGGCTATCTCGCCGCCCAAGGTCCGCTCATCCTCCCCGGCTTTCACCAGAATCCAGTCGGAGAGGTGTATGGACCGGTTCAGGCGCTTGCATACACGTCGTCCGACTTGATCGCCTTGAGCCTTTATCTGCTCGAGACGCCGATCCCGGCGGTAGTGATAGTTGGACTCTTTCTGTTGCTCGCGCGTCGCTTCCCGCTCGGGGTGACCGTGATCGCGTTTTGGGCGGTCCTACCGGTTGTCGCCAACGCGTTCTACTGGCACCACGGAATGTTCATGGGGCCACGGATGCTGAACGAAGCGGCTCCCGCCTGGGCGTTGCTGACCGCTATCGCCGCGGTAGGGCTAGTGCGTCTCATTCCTCGAGAGCGAATGCTTGGGAATTACTCACCCCGCACGGCTGCCGCCATCACACTTTCACTCGCATGGTGTGCTGGGCTCTTTTACCTCGGGCCGCAGCGGTTGCTCCACTATGGCGGAGCCTGGATGGAAAGCAGCAGACTCCAAGTCCCACGTGCCTCCCAGCCCCTGCTGGTTTTCGTTCACGGCGCCTGGCCCGGGAGAATTGCGACGAATCTGAGTGCACACGGATTGCGAGTCGACTCGCTCGAAACAGCGATGCGACAGAATACTACCTGCGATGTTCAGCACTTCGCCGACTGGTACGCGATGAGTCCTTCCGAGCGCCCGCCTCAGCGCCCGCCAATTGACTTTGACTTCCGTCGTCATGAGCGACCGCCGGTGGTGCAGATCGCCGAGGGCGACAACATCCGCGCCTATCTTCGCGTGCCCATGTCACGGGACTGCTACCAGGAGGCGGCGTCCGACACGCTCGGGATTGTAGACGTGGCTCCTCTCCTGTGGCAGAGCGACCTGTTCGGGTTGGGCGGGGCCGGCACCATGGTGGCGCGGGACATGGGCCCCGCGGCCAACGCCCGCCTGATACAACGATTTCCGGAGCGCGTCCCAGGCCTCCTTTATCGGCCGCGGAAGGAGGGGCCGCCGAGACTCGTGCCGTATGCAGAAGGGATGCGGGTCCTCTGGCCGAGCTCATAGCCTCCGCTCGCGACGTCTAATGGGCCGCCGCCAACGTTGCAGGTGAGTTCGTTCCAACCCGAAAAACGCCCACGGAATTACCTCCACCGCTGAAAAAGCGACACTCGCCGTTTTTACCGCCGGGCGGGCACGCTGCTAGCGGAAATCGTCGGATTCGCTGCCTTGCACTTACATAGTGCCCGGGCACCGTTGGGCGGCCGCTTTTTTCGGAGGTTCCAATGCATCGGTATCACATCACGCTCGCGCTCTGCGGTTTCGGAGTGTCTCTCGCCGCCTGTGACCGGCCGACTCCGGTTGAGGTCAAACCGGCCGCCATACTCGCCAACCATGACGCAGAGGGTGGTACCGGCGACGCCTCGGAGCAACGATTTCTAATCGCTGATCAGTTCAACAACCGGGTGATCGAGGTCGATCGCACGGGCACCATTCTCTGGCACTTCGGACGCGGCCCCAATGATATCTCTGCCGCTTCCATAATTGGCGTGAACGACGCGGAACGGGTAGGAGACCTGACGCTGATGGCAGGCACGGGCGCGCCACCGGGTTTCGAGGCCGCCTGTCCAGCCGGATGCGCCGACAACCGCGTAATCCTGGTCGATCCCTCCGGCGCCATCGTCTGGCAATATGGCCAATTCGGCGTCACTGGAGCGAGCCCCAACGAGCTGAACACGCCGGTCCAGAACACCTACCTCACCAATGGCGACGTACTAATCACCGATCAGGGGAATCAGCGCGTGATTCAAGTCGAGCGACGCGGCAAGAGGATCGTCTGGCAGTACGGTATGACTGGCGTGTCCGGTGCGGGCTTCAACCAGCTCAACAATCCGAACAGTGCGGAGTTGCTCAGTAACGGGCACATTCTGATCGCCGACGAGAACAACAACCGCGCAATCGAAGTGAATCGGGACCACATGATTCTGGCGACCTATACCGCCCGCGGCACAACGAACGGTGTCGCCTTCGCCAGCCGGCTACCTGATGGCCACACGCTGATCACGGACTCGAACAACAACCGAATCGTCGAGGTCGACGCGGGCGACAACTTGTTGTGGGAGTACGCGACGAACACCCAGCCATCGAGCAATGCGAACCCGCTACCAACCCGCGCCGTCCGACTCACGGACGGTGGAACATTGATAAGTGATCAGTTCAATGATCGCGTGATCGTCGTCAACCACAACAAGGCAATCGTGCGGACCTTTGGCACTTTGAACGTGCCGGGCTATGGCGCCAGCAGCACCCGCCAGGGACTCAACGCACCATACGACGCGAAAGTGATCGGAGATTTTACGGGCCTGACGCCGCCTTTTTAGCGAAGGACCAGTCTAGCACGCGAGAGCAATCATGAGCACGCCGGAACGACGGTCGGCGTGCTCGGAGATACGGGCTTGACGTTGTTTCTGCTGAGAATTGTGTTGAAGGCGAGCAGGTCTCCGGCGTTGATGGCCTTCCAGCTCGCGAGCGCGGTCCTCAAGTTGGAACACTCGGCAATGTAGCCCTTCCGCATCGCTTCAGTGGGAGCCATGTCGCCGTTCTCGAGCGTGGTGAGCTGTTGCCCCATAGCACCGTTGATGGCCACGAAGTCCGGCGGTGGCTGGGTGCCTGCGCTGCCCGAGCCGCCCCGGTCACGCCCGCCGGTAGTGCCACCAAGCGCGGCCAGTTTCGCGTCCAAGGCCGTTCCCGCCCTGGCGATTTCAGACGGGCCACTCGCGTGCGTGTACGCGACAAGCGCGCGCCGCATCGCGGCGATTTGGTTGTAGGCATCGGTAGACTCTTTCGCTCCTTGGTAGAGCTTCATCTGCAGATCGTGCTGCGCGCGCAGGTCCGCCAGCTTTGCCGGTGAGCGCGGATCGTTCTTCACTGTCGTCTGCCGCGTATAGCTCTTGCCGTCGACGGTGAGCTTCAAGGTGTACACTCCGGGCAATGCGAGCGGCCCCTCGGGCGATGGCGGCGTCAGACCAGGGTTGGCGTTGATCTCGAAGGTGTGAGTGAAGGCCGGCGGCGGATCATAGCGAAGATCCCAATTGGTGCGGTTGGTGCCAACGTTGGTCGGCAACGCCGCTGGCGGCGCGATCCAGAAATTGGGTTCCGGCGGTTGTGCGGCCTCTGTCACGGGAGCGCTCGGCGTGCTCGACATGTGGCGCACGATTGCGCCCGACGCGTCAATCACATCAAGGGCGATCGGCGCCGAGGGCTTCGCCGCGAGCGAGTAATAGATGATCACACCATCGGGCGGGTTCAAAGCATACGGTACCTCGGGCGGAAATGGCGTGTCGTAATTGACGTTCCGCCGCACGCGAACCGCATCCGTTGGCTCGAATAGGTGGGCGGGCTCGCCGGCCACGTCCGGTGTCAGCTGTCGGAGCACCGAATAGCCATCGAGTATCCAGATTCCGCGCCCGTAGGTGCCGACGACGAGATCGTTACCGTGCATCGTGATGTCGCGGTACGACGTGTTCGGCAGGTTGAGCATGAGTGATTGCCAGTGATCCCCTTCGTCCAAGGAGACGTAGATCGCGCTCTCGGTGCCCGCGAACAAGAGACCCGCCTTTTTCGGGTCCGCCCTTATGACTCGCGTAAAGCTTCCACTCGGCTCACCCGTGGCCAATCCGGTCACGATTCGCGTCCAATTAGTCCCGTAGTCGTGGGTCCTGTACAAGTATGGCGCGTAGTCTCCAGTTGTATGGTGATCGATGGCGACGTAAGCGGTGGCTGGGTCCCGAGGCGACGCGTCGATAGCAGAAATATTTGCGCGCGCGGGCATCGGCAGGCGAGGAATCGACACATCCTGCCAGGTTTTGCCGTTGTCCTTGGTTACCTGGACCAAACCGTTACTCGTGCCCACCCAAATCGTGCCGGCTGCGACGCTCGAGGCCGCTATCGATTCGATCGCGTCGCGTGGTGGGACCGGTGTCGGGCCCGGAACGCTCGTGACGGGCGCTGGCGGAGGGTTCTTTGGCACCGTGAGATCGGGGCTCATTTTCGTCCAGTGCATGCCACCGTCGACCGTTCCCATCAGGTACTGGAATCCGGCGAGCAATTGGTGTTGGTTCCACGGCGCCCACACGAGTGGTTGCGAGAATCCCGTCCGCAGCTTCGCGCCTGGATCCAGGGCGGGACTGACGTTAATCCATTGCTCGCTCGGGTAGGTGATCTTCGAAATGCCGTTGCCACTGCCGTAGACGATTTTGGGGTTGAGTGGGTCCGGCACGATGGTGCCCCACTCCCACCCGGGGACCGGTTTCCAATCCAAAGGTGAGATCTCGCCAAGGTTCCCGCGACTCAACGTAGCGATCGCGCCGGCATCCTGTTGTGTGGCGTAAACCCAATACGGGTAAGAATTGTCGGTAGAGATGTGATAGACCTGATCGGTCGACTGGTTGTACCACGAACTCCAGTTTCGGCCGCCGTCAAGCGAAATCGTCGCGCCCTGATCGACGCCGAGCAGCATACGCTGGCCGTCAGTGGGATCGATCCACATCTGTTGGGGATCGTCGCCACCCGGCGCGCCTTTGAATCCAGTGAAGGTGTTTCCGCCATCGGTCGATTTGTAACTTGAGGTGTTGATAGTGTAGACCACGTCCGGATTCTTCGGGTCGACGTACACGCCGCAGTTGTAGCCGCCCTGACCATTGGCAATGCGATGGTCCGCGGCGTCCATTTGCCGCCATGTCGAGCCGCCATCGTCGGACCGATAGAGCCCGAAGTTTCCGATCAGAAACATCCGCTGCGCATTCGTGTTCATCGCAACCGCCACGGAAGTGCGCCCGCTCATCGGAGGCAAGCCACCTCCAGTGATCTGCTTCCAGGTCACGCCTTCATCTATCGATTTGTAGAGAGCGGTGTTCGTCGGCACGTTCGGCTGCGGCGGACCGCGCGATGGAACTGGAACGGGCAGTGTGTAGTGTCGCACCGTCGTCGCGAGCACGACGTTGGGATGATCCGCCGCCCACGCGAGCTTCTCGAGGCCGGTCGAGTCATTGACGTAAAGCGTCTTGGTCCAGGTAGTGCCGCCGTCTATGCTGCGGTACACCCCACGCGCGTCGCTCTTGGCGTGAACATTCCCCTGTGCGGCTATCACCACGAGGTTCGGATCGCGAGGGTCGACGAGAATAGATGGAATCTGCCTCGTATCCTCCAGTCCCAAGTGTCTCCACGTGCTTCCGGCGTCAGTCGACTTGTACATGCCGTTGCCTTCGTTGATTCCGCCGCCCGTAATCATGTCTCCAGTCCCCACGTAAATGACGTTGGGATCCGAGGGTGCGACTTGGACGGAGCCGATTGAGGAGACTTCCTTGACGGAGTCGAATATCGGGAACCAGGTAGTGCCGGCGCTCGTCGTCTTCCAAACGCCGCCCAGGGGCAAGCCAATGTAAAAGACGCCCGGCTGGCCTATCACGCCGGTGACGGCGGATACGCGCCCACCGCGAAAGGGACCGATGTTGCGCCACACGAGCCCGGAAAGGAGGTTGGGTTCCGCTCGTCGAGCGGCGCCGAGCGTGAACAAGCCAGCCAGAAGGAGGACCTTGCTCGAGATTGACCCTAAGCAAAAAGCGCGGGTTACCATTTTTTTGTCGATACCTCACGACGAGGACACTTGTGCGCGACCGCTAGCGGATATGTGGCCAACGCTTCATCGTTAAATAATGCGCCCGACAATCCCGCGCCGCACCTTTCTCAAAGTCGCCGCGCTTGGAACGGCGAGTGCCGCACTCGCCGAGCCGGAGCGTGCGCGGGCGCTCGCGACAGCCGACCGCCCGCGCCCGAACCCCAAGGCGCCGGGAGTCGCCGTCAAGTTGGGCGTCGCCAGCTACTCGCTCCGCAACTTTTCGCGCGAGCAAGCCATCAAGATGACCAAAGCGCTTGGGACTCCGTACATCAATCTCAAGTCGGTGCACCTGCCTTACGATGCCTCACCGGCGGAAATTGCCGCCGCGCGGCACGAGATCGAAGCAGCCGGGCTCGAGATCGTTGGTGGCGGCCTCATTACGTTCGACACCGACACCGACGAAGGGGTTCGGAAATACTTCGATTATGCTAGCGCAGCGGGAATGCCGGTGATGGTCAGCACCTGCAATCCGAGCACGCTGCCGCGCGTCGAGAAGTTCGCCAAGCGGTACGACATCAAGGTTGCCATCCATAATCACGGGCCAGAAGACAAGGACTTCCCGTCGCCTTACGACGTGCTCAAAGCGGTTAAGGGAATGGACGCGCGCATGGGCCTCTGCATGGACATCGGCCACACCGTGCGCACGGGCACCGATGTCGTCCGGGCGGTTGCTGATGCGGGCCCCCGGCTTCTGGACATGCACGCCAAGGATTTGCGCGATTTGAGCGCTAAGGAAAGCCAGTGCGTTGTCGGCGAGGGGAAGATCCCGATCGCCGAGATGTTCCGTCAGCTCGAGGCTGTAGGATATACCGGCTATGTCAATCTCGAGTACGAGATCGATCCCGACGATCCGCTGCCGGGGATGAAGCAGTCGTTTGCCTATATGCGGGGTGTTCTTGCGGGCTTAGCCTCGAGCGGCACGGGCACCCGCTAATCCCGCACCAGCATAGATGCAAAACGCCCGGCGATTCGATTCGCCGGGCGTTTTGTCAATCTCTTGTTACCTGCTCACGTGCTACTTGCTTGAGAGCTTGGTAACGTTGCTGTCGAAAATCGATTGCTGCGCGGGGGAGAGAACCGCACGTATCGCGTTCCGCTCGTTAACCTGGAGCGTCGAAAGTTGTGCCTCAAAAGTGGCGTCGGACTCGACTGTGCCGCTCTTCTTCGCGGCCTTGTCGGCGGCCAATTCCTTCTGACGCAGATCGCGATAGCTCCTATCGTACGTCTTTTCAATCGCCTTTATCTGCTTCTTTTCGGCCAAGGTCAGCTTGATACCTTTCGTCAGAAGCTTCTGTTCGTGCGCGAACTTGAGCTCTGAGCGATCGAGCTTGTCCTCTGACCGTTCCGCCTTGTCGGCGGCCTTTTCCGTGTTGCGGGCGGCCTTATCGGCAACCTTATCCGCATTGCGGGCGGCCTTATCGGCAACCTTATCCGCATTGCGGGCAGTCTGGTCGGCAGTCCGTTCCGTCTTGCGCTCCGCCTTGTCGGCGAGCTTGTCGGCGCGGTCGTCCTGACGAACGGGCCCGCTCTTGCCCATGACCACCGGTGGGGTGGGATGAGTCGGATGCGGCGCCTTTTGAGCAACCGCGAGCGAAGGTGCGGCGAGAATTGCGCCCGCTAGGGCGAGCTTATGTAGGGTATTCATGGTGACCTCGGTTGAGTTGATCGAATTGCGTGGCTGCTTCACGGTTTTGAGCATTGGTGGCTCATTCCATCGATCGGCAAGCCCGTCCTGCCTATAACTGACTGCGGGATTCGTTCCCCGCGTCACATCGAGTAATGTACCTACCCCGAGTGGGGCGTCCTACGCCCAATGTCAGCAGGTGCCCATTTTCTTGCAGCTCGTGGTACTGCTTGAGGTCTTTGAATACCCACTCGACGACGTCGCTCTCGAGCCAAACGCGTTCTTCAGACGCCCGAAGATCGAGCCGCCGCCCAAGGGCGAGATACCTGAATAGGCAGTCCCCAAACTGACCGAAAAAGTCCACCTGGGGGCGCCCGGTGTGAGTCCGTGACTACCGTCGACCGCCAGTGTTATGGGGTCAGCGATTAGGAGGGCGATTCCGCCCCCCAAGGACCGCGCGAGGGTCGCCGCCGAATCCGCACTCCCGATCTCAGCGCTGTAGCCCAAGCTTGGGGTAACAAGGCCAATAGTCTGCGAGACCCCGAAGTCAACTGACCCGTTGCCACTGGCACTCGTGATCGGTTTCGACCCATCCCCATATATATAGGTATGACTGGCAGGCGAAACGCTGAGTGCGCCGCCAGCTGCGAAGGCGTTCCGGCCAATACCCAATGTCGAACTGGCTTGGCCGGTCGAGAAAGCAGTCGAGAGTGACGCGGTGACCGTCGGGGACCAGGAAAGGCTCGCGGGCGAATACTGAGCCGTAGAATAAACTGGAATGTCAGTCGGTCCCGTCGAAGAGGTGGTGCCGAAGGTGGTGCGTCCGAAGCCAGGCGCGGCGCTTAAGGAGAGCCACGACAGGGGACGGAACTGCAGGAGAAGGCTCAACGCCTGTTCATTGCGGCCACCCGTGAAGGCCATGCTTCCTGCCGTGACGCCGCCTGCAAACCGCAGTGGAGCGTTCCCCCCCTGTAATAGAGCGCTGTCGGGATCACTGGCTCGGGCTGACTGACCCTGAGCCGCTACGGCGACGGTTGTGATGAGGAGGGAGGTGGCGAGGGCGCCACGAAGAATGGGGAGAGTGGGAAGAGTGCGCATAGGTGCTAAAGGATTTGGGGTCGGATTGGGCCGACGTGGGGATGATGGCTCAAGCATGAACCGACGTGCCACGCCGTACGACCTAAGACTCTTGCTGAAGCCTCCGCGTCACGTGGTCGCATGTGACCGGGCCAATTCTTAGTAAAGTCTTAATGAAAAGCATCGTTGGCTGGCGCGTCTTCTGGGTGCCGTTCGTTGCCGCCACGTCTTGCCACTTCTTAGGAGTTCAAATGCGCTTTCACGTTAGCAGTCTATCAGTGATCACGTTGGCCTTTACCGTTCTCGCCAACTGTGGTGGCGGTGACAAGTCGACTGGAGTGGGACCTTCGGGGCCGCCCATAGTAACCGCGGTTAATGGTGCGACGCTGCCCGCTGGCACAGTCGGAAGCACCGTCATAATCGAGGGATCAAATTTCGGAGGCACCCAGGGTTCAAGCGTGGTGCTCTTCTCGAACGGGACGGGCGGAACAGTGCCGGCAGCGGTTCAGAACGCGATCAACTGGTCAGATGGGTTTATCGTCACCACTGTACCAGCTGGTGCTGCAACGGGCAACCTCGTCGTCCAGACTTCGCTCGGGACCAGTACTGCGGTTGTGTTCACAATTGCGCAGAATGCCCCGTTTAGTCCCTCGACGGTGGCATGGACTGCCGCCAACTCACTGCCAGTTGCGCTCAGCGGCCACGCGGCAGCGTTTGCCGAAATTCGTGGCGCCGCAACGACGCGAGCCGTTTACGCGATCGGTGGTGAAGACAACACGAGCACGCTGCAGAATGCTGTTTACTACGCGACTGTAGGAGCGACTGGCGCGGTCGGTGTGTGGACCGCTACGAGCCCGCTTCCCTCGGCGCTCGCATTTGGGCGTGCAGTCGTCGCCACACCAGCAAATTCAAGAGTCACCGGACTCGGGTACGTGTACGTGGTTGGCGGGTCTTCGAACGCGGCCGGCACTCAGCCAATTTCGACCATATTCAGGGGTACGCTCGCCGCAGATGGAACGATCAGCGGCTGGACTCAGGCTGGCTCGCTGCCAGCTCCGCTTCATTCATTCGGCGCGGCCATTTTCCTGGGAAACCTTTACATCTGGGGTGGCGCGACTACGAATAACGTTCCGGTCGCAACGGCTTACCGCGCGTCGATTGACGCGGCGGGGGCGCTAGGCACCTGGCAGTCCGAGGCAGCTCTGCCATCAGCACGCGCCTATTTTGGTTTCGGGTCGTTCGGGGGCTTCCTCTATGCCTTCGGCGGCGACGGCGGTACTGTTGCTCCTAACGATGCGAGCACGTCGAGCGCGACCGCGGTCTCCGACGTCATCTATGCCCAGATCGACCTCCACACCAGGGACATCGTAACTGCGGGCTGGACGCTCGGCGCCAACAAGCTGAAGAAGGCGGTCGTCAAGCACACGACGGTCGTGGCCGGGGGAAATGTTCTCGTGACCGGGGGTCTTTACACCGGCGCGACGACCGGCTCGAGCGAGGAGAGCTACACGCAGCTCAACTCCGACGGCAGCACCGGTAGCTTCAACGGCGCGACCGGATCAAACACCATCTCGTCTGCCGGCGGGGGAAACGTGTTCAACCACGCCTCAATCGGGTATACGGATGCCACCGGCGCGTTCCACGTTATGGTCGTCGGTGGGGATGACGTAAATACCCCGGGAACGAAGCACAAGACGGTGTTTTTCTATTAGACTTGAGACAAGCCCGATGTAAGAAACCCCGCGAGAGTTGTTTGAGCTCGCGGGGTTTTTTGCCTTGGTCCCCATAGCCCGCCCAGGTCGAGCTGGCATGGCCTGGGGAGACGCGCGCACGGATACGGGTTCCGGTGCATCTTTTTGTGACGCCGAGAGGGTATCGCCTAGTCATTCACTTATGAAGGAGCTCACTGACGCGGAACTCGTTGCCGCGGTCTTGGCTGGCGATGTCGAAAGCTTTGCCGGCCTCTTTCGGCGGCATCGTGATACATGCACCCGATTCGCCGTCCGGATGCTCGGGTCCCACGCCGACGCGGATGACGTGCTCCAGATGGCTTTCCTGCGTGCGTACCGCGCGCTCGGGAGCTGCAAGGAGCCGAGCCGATTCGGGGGATGGCTGTACCAGATCGTCGTGAACGAATGCAGAACGTTTGGGTCCAGGAGACGGAAGCGTGATCTTCGATTTGTCAGTGACACGGTTGCCATTGAACAGGCGATCGCGACCGACGATGTTTACGAGGGATCTGGCGACTTTAGCGAGCGCGTCGAGCAAGCGCTCGGGCTGCTTCCGCCGGACCAGCGAGAGGCGTTCCTTTTGAAACACGTTGAAGAGAAGAGTTACGAAGAGATGGCCGAGTTAACGGGCGTCGGAGTTTCGGCGCTCAAGATGAGAGTAAAGCGTGCCTGCGAGACGCTTCGGACTACACTGGCTGGGGTGCAATATGGCTGATCATCGCGAGTCGATTGAAGGTGAAGACCCCGCTTTCGTCGAGCGGGTAGCGGCGCAGCTTCGGTCGCCCGAGCAGCTCGATCCATCCTTTGAGCACCGGCTGATGGAGAGGGTGCGCGCCGAAAGCGCTGGTGCAAGAAACCCCTCGAGCATAAAACCGGAATCCGGGTGGAACAGGCCGCGCCTCTTTCGACTGGCTCCGCTGGCGACTCTGGCGGTCGCTGCCGGCGTCTCCGCGATTTTTGTGCTCTCTGGGGTAGCGATCGGTTCGCGAATGTCTTCGCTCTCTCGTGTGACCCCGGCGTCCACGACCGCTGCGCCGGTCAAGACCGATACGGTGCAGCTCGTAAGATTTGTCTTCGTTGATTCCCGCGCCAAGAGCATTGAGCTCGTTGGAGATTTCAACGAGTGGACCAAAGGCGCTACCAGGCTCGCGCTATCAGGTGCTCCCGGTGTCTGGGCGGTTTCCGTTCCGTTGACACCTGGCCGTCACGAATACGCGTTCATCGTCAACGGATCCAAGTGGACTGCAGATCCTCTCGCGATCAAGAGCTCTGATGATTTTGGGACCGAGAGCTCGGTGATACATATTGGCCTTTCGCCGAAAAGTACCACCTAGTTGGTCAAGCTCGCCGGTTTCGCCTTTCTACCGCTCTTCGCCAACGTTGCGCTCGGCCAGCAAACGGAAGGAACGATCGATGTTGGCGGGGTGGGGCTCCGCTACGCCGACACTCTAAACGCTACTGCCGCGGCGATTACGCCGGCATTTCGCCTCGACTGGCCGAGTGTCACGGTCGACGGCTCGGGTACGCTCTCTCAGTTTCAGGGCGGCGGCTGGAGCACCCAAGGTGAGTTGTCGTCCTCCGTATTTACTCCAAGACCCGGCACATTTCTCGGCGAGCTTTCCGCCACGTTCGGCGGAAGCGCACACCAGGATCGCACCAGAACCGGCGAGTCGATCGCCAACGCGCGCTTGCACTTCATGCGAGCGACGGCGGGTGGCTTCGTGGGAGGCGGTGGCGGAGCCACGTGGGATGGTTTCGGGTGGGGAAAGCTCCTGCAGGCGGAGTTGGGAGCTTGGGCTCGTTACCAACGAGGTGTGGCGCAGGTCACTCTAACTCCGGTTTCTGTTAATGACTCTATCAAGTACGCCGACAGTCAACTGTCTATGACCTGGGCCTCAGAGCGTGCCGATTTGCTGGGGCTAGTGGGGACTCGATCAGGCCGCGTGGTTCCTGCGATCGGCTCGAGCGGGAAATCGTGGGGAAGCTTGACCGCGGTGTTTTGGCTCGCCCCTCGAATTGGCTTGATGGCGAGTGCTGGCGCGTACCCAGTGGATCTGACACAAGGATTTCCGGGCGGCCGTTACGTATCGCTTGCACTTCGGTTGGCCTCATCGCGGAAACACGAGGAGTCGGTTAACCCAAGCGACTCCGCTCTTAGGCCCGCGGTCACGGTCAATTCAGCACCGGATCTAACCGCCTTTTGGTTCCTTCGGCTCCCTGGAGGATTTGTCCGGTTCAGCGTGACTGCGCCTCAAGCTCGGACGGTGGAACTCACCGGAGACTTCACCCGTTGGGCGCCAGTCGAGTTGCGGCGCTCGACCAACGGTGTTTGGGTCACAACGCTGCCGATGGGGCCGGGAAAGTACGAGATGAACACACGTATTGACGGTGGCAATTGGCGCGTCCCGCGCGGGCTCCTCGAAGTGTCGGACGAGTTCGGTGGCAAGGTTGGAATACTGGTTGTCGAGTGATCTCAATGTGACGCTAAGTGCCTATCCCAGAGTCTATTACGTAAAGGCTACACTCAGCTGCGGGCACCCGAAATGGTTGTTCGCAACTTTCAAAGTGAGAAGTCGATGATATCAATTCGAAGGTTTGCGTTCTTCCTGGTTACAGCCGCCGCAATGGTTGGGGAAGCTAGCGCCCAAGATCTTGCGAAGGATCCGTCGACAAGACTGAGGGAAGTGCTGCCACCCGACGTTGCGCAGCGCGTGCTCAATAAGATTGCCGATGCTCGTGCCCATCAGCTTCCAGCCGAGGCGCTCGAGAATCGGGCGCTCAAGTTCGCGGCCAAAGGCGTCGATCCAAAAAACATTGAGCGTTCCGTGAGTGAACAAGCTGACCGCATGGTGAGAGCCAGGAGCGCGATAATGAGCGGTCGGGCCGCCAAGCCACTCGGCGAAGAGATCGAAGCTGGCGCCGAGGTTATTCGCAAAGGCGTGAGTGGCGAAGCCGTGAGCACCCTGGCGAAAAGTGCTCCTTCTGGTCGCTCGCTCGCGATTCCACTATTCGTTATCGGGAGCCTGACGGATCGTGGGCTTCCCTCCGACCAGGCATTGAAGCGCGTGCTGGACCGATTGAAGGCTCACGCCTCGGATACTGAGCTCGAGGCTCTGCCTGGTGAGGTTTCAGCTCCGGGCGACGGCGTCCAGACCCGTGAACGGAGTCAGAGTGAGCGCGATGTGGGGAAGGGCGCCGGCCCGCCGGCGTCAGGCAAGCCCACTGAGGCGGGAGCTCCGAGGGGCGTGCCGGGGAACGCTGGCAAGCGAGTTAACCCGCGGCGTCCGCCACCACCAAAGCGGTAGCTGATTCCATCCCCTGCGCGTAGCTCCGCTCTGCTTAACGATACCGTATGCCGTGGCAAGACCGAGCCCTTGCCGATTTCCTTCGTGGTGAAGAATGGCTCGAAGATTTTTCGTTGGGTGGCTGCACCCATTCCAATCCCGATATCGCGGAAAGTAGCGCAGCAACCCTGGACGTTATTGCCTTTGAATGGGGTCGCGCCTTGGTGGGCATGGCGATGCCGTAACGGTGGGCGTCGCTAGGAGCTAAGAGGTAGGGTCAGCCGAGAGTCTGGTGTAGTAATGTTCGGCTATTCCTTATACGAGCGCCGGGGGCCCACGCAACTCGCTCGATTGGGCACCCATTCGTGGGTGTTTCCCCTCAGGACGCGCGCGGGTTAAGCCTTCGGGTTTCCGCTCGCGAGCGGAAGCGAGAGCGTGAAGCGGGCGCCCTTTCCCTCAGTGCTCTCGACCGTAAGATCGCCGCTCATTGCCCGGGCGAGGTCGCGGCTGATGGCCAATCCCAGGCCGACGCCGCTCTCCCTATCCGCCAGGCTTTCCTTCAACTGGATGAACGCGCCGAAGATGACTTCGTGTTTTTCTGAAGCAATTCCGATTCCGGTGTCGTTGATCTCAAGCGTCACGACGTCAGCGTGAGTCGCGCACAGAGCACCGACGTGGCCGCCCTTCGGGGTAAACTTGATGGCGTTCGAGAAAAGGTTGACGAGAATCTGCGTCACTCGCTCGGGATCCGCGCGCGCCAACGCGTTCGAGTCCCCGCTGATCCCGTCGAAGACGAGGCCTTTCTGTTCAAAAAGGGGCTCCACCAGCTCGATGGCGTGCTGCATCACCTGGCACGCGTTGATGTCGCTAACCGCATAAGCGACGCTGCCGCTCCCTACCCGCGCAAAGGTGAGGATTTCGGTGATGAGTAGTGAGAGGTGCCGCTGATTGGTTCTTACGCGCGCGAAATCGACGTGCTGTTTCTCGGTGACGGGTCCTCGAAGGCCCATGTCGAGGAGATCGATATATCCACCAATGGCGTTGAGTGGGGTGCGGAGCTCGTGGCTCATCGCACCGAGAAACGCCGTTTTCGCCCTGTTCGCGGTCTCAGCGCTCCGTTGAAGCAGGAGCGCGAGATCGTATACCTGCGCATTATCGAGCGCCAGCGCGCCGCGCGTCGCGACATCTTCGGCGAGCTGAACATCCTCCTTGCTGTATGAAACAGCTCCCTCCGCATTGACGAAAGTTATGGCGCCAAGCAGCCGCTTCCGCGCAATGAGTGGCACGGTCAGGAGAGACCCGATGCCGAGCTGACGCAGAATGTGCAAGTTCTGCGGACTGTGCGCGCTGGCGGCCAAGGTGGCTTCAACATCATGGGTGATCGCTAGCGTTCGCGCGTCACGCAGCATCGCGGGAGCGCCGAACGGATCGTCGCTCTCCGGCGTCCAGCTCTCTTCCAAGGTGAGGGCCAGCTTTTGCTTTTCCGGATCTGGGTGGTAAATCCCGAGGCGCTGGATCGCGTCGTTTTCTTCGACGATGTCCACGATGCACCATGCTCCGAGACTCGGAAGGGCCAGCCGCGCGAGGGTCGCCAGCGTCGTCGACTGATCGACCGATTCCGCTAGCAGTCGGCCGGCCTCCGCCAGGAACGCTGCGCGTCGGCGGGCGGCTTCGGCGTCTTCCGCGAGACCGTGCTCGCGGAGCGCGGTTAGGAGCATCTGCTCGGCCACCTGGCGCTGGAAATCAAGCGTCGCGTCGCTGGAGTTCGCCTCCCGAATCTGGATGCCGAGAGCTTCGGCGCGCCCGTCGGCTGCGATCACGGGCCACACGCTACACTGCCACCCGCTCGCTTGTCCGCTCGAAATCGTGACGGGCTCGTCCAGGATCTCGATGCCATCGCGGAGTGCCCGATCGAGAATGGGGCGCAGTACACGCGACTCTGTTGCCGTGAACCTGCTGGTGATTGGCTCACCGAGCGCGTCACCGTTCTCGATACCGGTCAGGCGGCAGAATGCGGAATTTGCGTAGACGAGAGTGTGCTCCGCCCCGCGGGTAACGGCGAATGGAAGGGGTGCGTGTTGCATGCAGCGACGCAGCGCCGCCTGAATGGAAAGCTCGGTCGCTCGCGCGGTATTGCGCCGCCCTCGGGGTCTCATTCCGCCGTGTCTATTTCTTCGGTTTGTGCGATTTGGTTTTCGGGGGAGGTTTGACGCGTAGGGTTGGAACGCCCGTTATGATCCCGTCGTATTCTTTGAGCGGACCGCCGACAACCACCCCGTTCGCCGTGATCTCGTAGGTTCTGAATTCATGGCTGTGGTCGCTGCCGCGCACCTTGATGACCGCCATGACCCGCAAGAGCTCCCCTCGGATCTCGACGTATCGCTGAACGATGATCTCGTCGGTGATGAACGACACTTTCTCCGAAGTGAAGCGCGCGTCGGCAAATCCTTCGGGCACTTCCGCAGTCATGAATACCGTAACGCCAGTTGCGGTCAGGGTCCCGACCAAGCGATACAGTGACTCCCGGAAATCTTCGCGAAAGGTCGGCGCCAGCGCCACCTCGAACCCCGACAACGAATCGATAACGATGCGTGTGGCGCCCAATCGTTTCACAGCTTCCAAAATGGCGGCCAGCGCCTCGTCGACCGAGAGGTCCAAGGGGCGGAGATAGATCAGTTCAAGCTTTCCGCCTCTGATCATTTCCCCAATTTCCGGATCCCGGACGTCGGCCCGGGCGAGGTAATCTTCCGGGTACTCCTCGAAGACAGCGATGACGCCGGTCTCCCCCTGACGCAGGCCTTCGGCAATGAACTGGGTCGCAACAGTGGACTTGCCGCTTCCCGCCGGGCCAGTGAGCATCACCGCGTCGCCGGCAACGACGCCGCCACCGATCATCTCGTCCAGGCCAGGGACGCCGGTGGAGAGGCGGGTACGCTGTTGGGCGTGACGGAAGCGCGTGTGCTCTGGGATCCTCGGAAAGACCTGGAGGCCGTCGCCAGTAATCCTGAACGTGTGGAGTCCCGGCATCGGGTCACGGCCCCGTGACTTCACTACCTGAAGTTTTCGAACGACGGAGTTCCGATCGGTGGCCTGGGTAAGCCACAGTATCCCGTCGGCGACAGTGAACACCGGATTCCGCTGCTCAGCCTCGACGTACTCACCGAGCAGGAAGGTCGTTGCCTCCCAACTCGTCAAGTGCAGCGCGAGCCGCTGCACGAAACTGTCGAGGTCGATCGTGGCGCTAACGGGGAGCCCGCCGATTGTTCGAAATGAATCGACCACCACAATCCCCGGTTTGGCACGCTCCGTCTCGCTGACCATTCGCTCCAGGACTTGGTCCAAGTTCCGATCCATGACCTCTGCGCTCAGATTGATGAATTGGATGGTGGATCCGGCCAAATCAGGATCGAAGTAACTGAACTGCCGCTGGTATCGGAGCATCTTGAGAGTCGGCTCGCCCAGCACCGTGAAATAGAGGGCGGGTCGCTCCACGGTCGCATTCGCGAACATTATCTGGTGCGCAAGAATCGTCTTGCCTGCCCCCGGTCCGCCCGCGATCAAGTTGAATGAGTATTCCGGCACCCCGCCCCCCAACACAGTGTCAAGGCCGGGCACTCCGCTCGGAAGACTCCGAATCACCGGCGAGTCGTCCCCCTTCATGCTTCCTCCCGCTCGTCACCGGTAGCTCCGTCACGGCGTTCGGATCGGGCCAAGCCACGCTCGAAAAGTTTCATTGCCATGGCTTCTCCGATGAGTCGGCTAAGAAGCTCGACCAGGCGCACGAGCATCCACTCGAGTGCCTCGGCGGTCGCGGGATCGCCGCGCGCGATAATAGTCTCCGCAAGACCCTCGACGTAGGGGTCGGAGCGCGCGCGGAGCTGGATCTGTTCCAACGCGGGGTGTTCGGGCCGCGTCTCTGCGAGAGCGCGCATGAAGAGCGCGTGGCAACCGTCTGGACCAACCCACCTGGAGAGCTCGCGATAGAGGTGGTCCGAGGCGGACGCGGCCGCCCGCGCGGGTGTGTTAGCGCCCCGGCTTTCGGATCGGCCGCTGTTGATCAACCGACGCGCGATATTCTGCGCGGGTGATTCGCCGCCCGACGACGTGTCGTTAATCCGGTCGGGCGATCTCATACGAGCCCGCGCGGGCGCCTCGGCGCTCATCAGGACAGTCGCCGCCACAGATAAAGTGCTTGTGCCGTCCGGGTTTCCTCATCCGGGGAAATTATCCTGCGAAGACCCGACTATTCAACCATGCACTGCTGGGGTAGTGGTTACCCTCATACGCGCGAGTCTCAGCGAGGGCGAATCCTGCGGCCCGGCGTTCCTTCGCCCCTCAGTTGTTCGCGAGCCATTTGGACAACAAGCGCTTCGAAATCGGCGCGCGACAGGTTCTGGCAGACATTGCTGAGGCGGCGCATCAGGTCCTTTCGCACACATTCCTCTCGGCTCTCTTGAGTCTTGGGCTCGAGAGCAGACGGATTGATGGCTGTCATCCCGCTCGCTCGTGCAACTACTCTTGCAATTGACAACTTGCCTCACATGGGCCGCGAAGGCGTCGCCGAAGCGCCGAGGCAGGGAAATGGGGAGTGTGCTGCGTCGCTTGGCTGGCACGCGACAGCAAGCATGTGAACAGCAAGGATGCAGCCAACTGCTAGATCACCTCAGCCGGTGCTGATCGCTAATGGAACATAAAGTGGTTACATTTAATGACACGTTTCATTCTGTAATTACGTGCGGGACTACTACACCAGCCCGCACTTTCGATCTGCCTCGGAGGCGAGGCAGCCTCCCGGCGCTTCTGGCGACGCCATTCCCCCGCCGAGGCGCTCATGAAAGACTCACCAAACGCCGGACTGCCCGACCGTCATGTCTCCAAAGGAGACGAAGGGCTCGTTGCATTTATAAACGCAATGCAGCTGTCCGTGAAGGCGAAAGTAGTAGCGGAGCAACAGCGAGGACTCTCGCTCTCAGAGATCGTAGTCCAGGTGCGCGAGATGGTGCGACTCGCCGAGGAAGACCCGCACCAGCCGAACCGTTTTCCCGCTCGAGCGTTTCGGGGTATCTCGAGACAGGCGGTCGCGTGGTGCATTGAGGCATATCAGCCGCTGGTCCTGACGGCGGGGAACGACATCTCTCCGCGCCTCAAGGCGGCCGACCCGCTGCCACTCTCACGCGCTTTCCGTCGCGAGCCAGCAACCGCCGATCGTTTTCCAAGCCAATCGCCAACCTAGTCGAGGATAACCATGCACAACTACAAGGGAATTTCCGCGGACGACAAGCAAAGAATCATCACTGCTTTGAAATCACGCGGTGCGGGCAGCTGCCCGCGGTGTCGCGACAGCCAGTGGACGGTGAGCGAATTTTCGAGAATCGAAGTACAGGCCACGATGGAGCGTGATAGCGCAGAAAGAACGACTATCCCCGCCATCATGATCGTGTGCGAGCACTGCGGTTTCATCTCGCAGCACGCACTTCAGCCGCTCGGAGTGTGGCCAAGCACTACCTCAGAGACCCAGCACAAACCCCCGCGACGCGCCAAAGTATCGGCGGGTTGACCGCAAGAGAACAATCATGACGACCGCGCAAAAGCTGGGCTTCGAGCGCCGCACTCCTGAAAAGGCAGTTGCCGGCATTGGGTTCGGACACCCGGAAGCCCTCCTCACAACGGGTGCCTTGCAGAGCGCGATCTTCAACAGCGCCAACTTCTCGAGCATCGCCACCGACGCCGAGGGCGTCATCCAGATCTTCAACGTCGGCGCCGAACGCATGCTCGGCTACACTGCTGCCGAGGTGATGAACAAGATCACCCCGGCCGATATTTCCGACCCACAGGAAGTGATCGCTCGCGCCAAAGCGCTGAGCGTCGAGCTCGGGACCAAGATTACGCCCGGCTTTGAGGCGCTCGTATTCAAGGCTTCGCGCGGGATCGAGGACATCTACGAGCTGACCTATATCCGGAAAGATGGGAGTCGTTTTCCGGCAGTGGTCTCGGTTACGGCACTCCGTGACGCGCAGGACACCATCATCGGCTATCTCTTGATCGGCACCGACAACACGGCACGTAAGCAAATCGAAGACGAGCGGATGAAGCTCGATCAGCGTCTCCGCGATCAGCACTTCTACACCCGCTCGTTGCTCGAATCGAACATCGACGCATTGATGACCACGGATCCACGTGGGATTATCACCGACGTCAACAAGCAGATGGAGGCGCTCACCGGGTGTACTCGCGATGAGCTGATCGGAGCCCCGTTCAAGAACTATTTCACTGATCCCAACCGCGCCGAGGCTGGAATCAATCGGGTTCTGATGGAAGGGAAGGTCACGAACTACGAGCTCACGGCGCGCGCGCGGGACGGCACGCTCACGGTAGTGTCTTACAACGCGACGACCTTCCACGACCGTGACCGCAGGCTCCAGGGCGTGTTTGCTTCCGCCCGCGATATGACGGAGCTCAAACGGTTCGAGCAAACGCTGCAGCAAAAAAACGTAGAGCTGGAGGACGCGAGCCGCATGAAGTCCGAATTCCTCGCCAACATGTCCCACGAGCTGAGGACGCCACTCAATGCCATAATCGGGTTTTCCGAGGTGCTGGGTGACGGTTTGCTGGGCGACCTCACAGACCAACAGCGGGGGTTCATCGGAGACATCTTCAGCAGCGGAAAGCATCTACTCTCACTCATCAACGACATCCTCGACCTTTCCAAGGTCGAAGCTGGCAAGATGATGCTCGACCTGGAGCCCGTTCAGGTGTCTTCGCTGTTCGCGAACAGCCTGTCGATCATCAGGGAGAAGGCCGCGAGCCGGCAAATCCGCTTAAGCATGGATGTCTCGAAAGAGCTCGGCTCTGTGCGGGCAGATGCGCGCAAGGTCAAGCAGATCGTGTACAACCTGCTCTCCAATGCGGTCAAGTTCACGAGCGAGCGCGGCGAGGTGACACTGCGTGCGACCGGAGTCCCGCGCGCTCAAGTGAGCCAGCTGTCCGGGTCATGGAACGGCAGGATCTTCCCGCTGCCGGATAACGAGTTCGAGGAATTCCTCAAGATCAGCGTCACCGACAACGGCATTGGCATCTCGCGAGAAGGCCTGGAAGATCTATTCAAGCCATTCAGTCAGATCGATAGCGGCTTGGCCCGCAAATTCGAGGGCACTGGCCTGGGCCTGGCCATGATCAAACTGCTCGCCGAGTTGCACGGCGGCACGCTGGCGGTACAGAGCGCGGTGGGCGAAGGGTCATGTTTCACCGTTTGGCTACCGTTGCGGGCGCCAGAGGAACCGGCCCGTGAGAGGCCAAAAACGCCCACCACCCCGTTCAAGGCGCTTCCGGGAGAGCGGATTGCGCTAGTAGTAGAAGATGATTTCAAAGCTGCCGACCTGATCCGTGTACAACTCGAGGCGGAGGGTTTCAGAGTCCGACACGCCCCCTCCGCTGAGGCCGCGTTGGTGGTGGCGGGAGAACAGCCATTGTCGCTCATCACCCTTGACGTGATGCTGCCCAATATGGATGGGTGGGAGTTCCTCGGACGCTTGAAGCAGATGCCCGCGCTTAAACACATCCCGGTAGTGATCGTGTCGATTGTGGCGGATCGAAATAAGGGATTCGCGCTGGGCGCCGCCGCCGTTATGCAGAAACCAATCTCCCGACAGGAGTTGTACGATTCGCTCGTTGACTTGGGCCTCATTCCGCTCGCTCCCGGCAGGCCGCTCAAAGTCCTAGTGGTCGATGACGACCCCAAGGCGGTGGAACTTGTCGCCGTGCACATCATGGGTTTGGCGAGCACGGTACTTCGCGCTTATGGTGGTCGGGAGGCAATCGCGACCGCGCGGCGCGAGTTGCCGGATTTGATCGTGCTCGATTTGATGATGCCGGAAGTGAACGGCTTCGATGTGGTGGACGCCCTTCACAGGGACAGCGAGACAAATCGCATCCCAATCCTCGTGGTAACTGCCAAGCAGCTTACCGCCGACGACCGGAATAGGCTCAATGGATTTGTCGCGGTCGTAATGGAAAAGGCCGACTTCACGGGTGGCCGCTTTTCAGCTGAAGTCCGCCGGGCGATGTCAGGCCGCCAAGTGGTTGCCTGAAAGTGTTCACGATCCTGATAGTCGAGGACAATCCAGCCAACATGACGTTGGCGACATTCCTGTTGCGCTCGGCCGGCTATGCGATTCTGAGCGCGATTGATGCCGAGAGCGGGCTGGCTCTAGCACGAAAGGAGCAACCCGACCTGGTCCTGATGGATATCCAGTTGCCCGGTATGGACGGCTTACAGGCTACTGCGTTGCTCAAAGGCGACGATGCTACGCGCGGCATCCCGGTGATTGCTCTAACCGCTCTCGCAATGAAGGGGGACGAGCAGCGCATTCGTGCCGCGGGTTGTGATGGCTACATCGCGAAACCGCTCGCTTACAAGGAGTTCCTGGCGACGATCGCAGCTCACTTAGCGACAGCGCCGCTTTAGATGAGGGACATTCTTAGCACCGACAGAGCGGCCGACACCGCCGATCAACCGGCCCGTGTTCTCATTGTGGACGATGAGCTCAGGAACCGCGAGCTGCTCAAAGTCATGCTCACGCCAGAGGGCTATCTTTTGGTGACAGCGGCCACGGGTGAGGAAGCGCTCGCCGTGGTCGCCCAAGAGCCGCCCGACCTAGTCCTGCTCGACGTGATGATGCCGGGCATGAACGGCTATGACGTGGCAGGCAAGATCAAGGATTCGGTCGCCACAAACAGTATCCCTGTCATCATGATCACTGCCTTGGACGACAGGAACGCCAAGATGCAGGGGTTGAACGCTGGAGCGGCGGACTTTCTCACCAAACCGGTGGACCGAGCAGAACTGATCGTGCGGGTGAGGAGCCTGTTGCGTCTCAAGGCCTACGGCGACAAGCTGCGGCGGACTCTCGCGGCGCTTGAGTCTGCGAACGTGGAGCTCGATCGTAACACTCGAGCAATAGCATCGGCGCACGCGCTCGCGGGTGCGGCGACCGCGCGTCTGGCCCGCCTGCAAAGAATTACTGCGGCGCTCGGTAACACCGTCACACAGGATGGAGTGGCGGATTCGGTTCTTCACGAGGCAATCGTTGCGCTCGAATGCGACGCCGGCGCGGTCGTTGTCACCACTGAGGGCCAAGAGGGGCTCATTTCGCTACGCGAAGCGGGATCGCTCGATCCGCTCATGCGGTCGTTCAAGCGCCGTGAGTTGCAGCGGTTAAACGGTCCGTATGCTGAGGTGATCGAGAAATGCCGTGCGATCTATCTCGAATCGTTCGAGGAGATGCTCGCCCGTTATCCAGCTTTTCGAGATGTGAGCAAAAGTGCTTCAAGGGGCGCGTGGATATTTCTTCCTCTCGGGATTGGCGGCCAGGCCGTCGGAGCCTTGGCGTTCGGATTTGAGGGGCCTCGCAAGTTTACGCTTTTCGACAGGGATTTCGCCGACACAGTTGCCCGATACTGTGCCCAGGCGCTGGATCGTGTCAGGCTTCGCATCGACGCGGCAGCGGCCCTCGCGGAAGCGAGCGAGGCACGCATGATGGCGGAGCACGCGAACAATGCCAAGACACAGTTTCTCCGCGCGATGAGTCACGAGCTGCGTACGCCCCTCAACGCGATTTCCGGGTACACGGAAATTCTGGAGTTGGGAATTCGCGGTGTCGTCAACCCTGAACAGGCCAAGGACCTGGGCCGAATCAAGCGAGCGGCCGCTTACCTGCTTCGCCTGATCAACGATGTTCTCACCATCGCGAGACTCGAAGGAGCTAGGCCGCTCCATCTGATCTCGATCCCTGTAAATCCGGTGCTCACCGAGGTCGAGGGGCTTTGCGCGCTACAAGCGAAAGCGAAAGGGGTGACGCTCACGGTCACGCAGTGTGAGCACGAGGTGTTCGTGACGGCAGACGCTGAGAGGTTTCAGCAGATTCTGCTCAATCTCATCACTAACGCGATCAAGTTCACGCCGACTCGCGGCAGCATTGGCGTCACGTGCGTTGATGACGCCGGCATGGTGACTGTTCGCGTCAGCGACACCGGCGTCGGCATTCGTCAGCTCGACATCGACCGCGTGTTCGAGCCGTTCGTCCAGATTGACCGACACCTGACGACGGCTACGCAACAGGGCGTTGGCCTCGGACTATCGATCAGCAGAGAGCTCGCCCGCGCGATGAGCGGAGACCTGACATTGGTAAGCTCCGAGGGTATCGGCTCCGCCTTCACGCTCACGCTTCCGATTGGCGAGCGATCGCTGACGCCCACCGTTGCGACATTCGGTCCCGGTATTGACGATTCCTTGAGGCCAGTACTAGCCTCCTAGCGGCTTTGGCCGGCATGGCGGGCGGCTTGCACTCTCATGGGCCTCAAGGGAAAAACCTCCATGTCATTGTCAGCAGCACAGCGGAAGCATCTCGAACGACGCCTCCTGGACGAGCGCTCGCGGGCGCTTCGCACGCTCAGCCGATCCGTAGCTGAACATTCCGATGCGGACGACCAGGAGCGCGCGGGCGACCTGACATCCATGCCGCTTCACATGGCAGATCTCGGCACCGACACCATGCAGCAGGAACTCGATGCGTCGAATGCGACGCGTGTCTCACGCGAGCTCGCTGAGATCGACGCTGCGCTCGAGCGACTTTATCAGACGCCGAAAAAATTCGGGGTCTGTGAGGAGACCGGCAAAGCAATCCCGTTTGCCCGATTGGACCTGATCCCGTGGGCACGCACGTGTGAAGAGGGGGACGTCGAGAAATGACGAGTTCCAAGAGACCGACTCAAGCCGAACCGCATCCGGCGAGTGAGCACCGTACTTCGCGCGAGATTGCCGCCGACGAGGCCGGGCCCTTTGGAGAGCCCGATCTGGATGTGGTCGCGGAAGGGATTTCCGATGCGGGCGTGCAGCGCTTTCCGGCGGCAAGCCGGCCACCGTCCGCTGGCAGCGCGAAGAAACAGGGACGACGTAGGTAATTGAAGTAAGAAACCCCGCATCGATTGATACCGATGCGGGGTTTCTTGTTGCTCCCTACATTGCCGGCTTCTTGGCGGTCGGTGGCAGCATGCCGTTCAGTCGGAGGTAGTTCGCGTACTGGCTATAGTGGTCAGCCCAGTCGCCGGTGGTCAGGGTCATGACTGATGCGCGGGACAGTTTGCGGCCACCGAAGAAGGGAAGTGCCTCGCCGAGATTCGAGTCGTTCAACGACGCCAGCGCCTGATCGCAAAAGGTGAAGGTTTCGCGGAGACGCGCCAAGAGCGCGTCCTTGCCGTCCGCTGCGGCCACTTTTGTGCGCGTCGGTGCCTTCATGCCGCCTATTGCTCCACAGAGGTAGTCGTTCCCCTGAGCGAGGTGAGCCGCTATCTCCCCAACGCTCATCTGGGCTGTCGTTGGCTTGTAAGAGTACTTGTCGGCCGGGAATTCTTGGGCGGCCGCGATCAGATTCTTGGCCGACTGCTGCGCGTACTCACGAAATGCGTCAGCAACAGGGTTGACCTGCGGTGCGCCGGTTGCAACAGCGCTGACCTGCTGTCCTGTGGTCATTCTGGGCAGCAGCGCTAGTGAGGCGGCAAGGGCTGCGGAGTAAATGCGAGCCTGCATTGGGGTAGCTCCAGTTGGTGGGGACCTCAATTCTGTTGACCGGGCCCTATCCTGTCCAGCACCATTTGTCGCGGAACGAGAACGTCACTCGCGACGATCCGGACGAACTCGGGTCCGGTCGTCAGGGCTGGGGCGCACCCGCCGTGAGCGCGAGCGTCAATCGCTCTGCCTGAGTCGCGTTATCGGTAAGGAAAACCGCCGCCAAATTTCCGGAGTGCACGAACGTTGGTGGCATGCTCCACTGATTGGGGGCCCCCCGCGGCGCAACTGAAACCGTATCAATCTTCGCCATGTCGGCCGCGAGCGCTGTGTCGTTGGGGTAGATGAACACCTCCAATCGCGATCGTCCGAGCGTATAGGCCGTGGGTGCCACGCTAAACCCGGCGCGGCGCGAGACTTCGCCGTTGATGCGCCGGACGACGAAACCCGATTGCTCGAGCCGTCTCTCGACGCTGCAAAGGGCCCACCGACCCGTGCTCGGGCAGATTGGGCGGCTGCCCATGCTCGTGACCACCTTGGGACTGGTCGCGGTCACCGACTCGGCGCTGGGTGTCGAGGAGGCCTGTTCGGCGCGCTTGGAATCGGGGCGGCTGCACCCTGCCAAAGCCAGTGTGCTTAGGGAGGCCAGCCGGCGGATTTTTGTCGTCGGTTTCATAAGATACAGTGAGCTTTAGGCACCGCGATTGCAATTTTCGGATCCTCAACAGGAGGGCATATGCCAACAAGCCAACGAATTAGACAGGCCGGTATTGCGGCCCTGATGATTGCTTCGCTAGGCGCGTGCGCCGGCACCCAGCTTGGTAACGTTCTGGGAAGCGTCCTGGGTGGCGGCGCTCAATCGGGACAGTTGAGCGGTACGATACGCGGAGTCGATGCCCGCTCGCAACAGATCGCGATCCAGGAGTCGAACGGCCAAACCGTTCCCGTCTACTACGACAATCAGACGCGCGTCGTATACCAGAATCAGAACTATTCTCCGACCGCGTTGGAGAACGGAGATCAGGTGACGGCCCGCGTTCAGGCCAACGGCAACAGCTACTATACCGATTACGTGCAGGTCGATCAGTCTGTATCTGGCGGCGGGGTTGGCGCTTCCTCGAACATGCAGTCGCTTCAGGGAACCGTTCGGCAGGTCGACAGACGGAACGGCGTGTTCACGGTCGATGTCAACAACTACACCACATTGACGGTTACGCTGTCAGGAAATCTGACCACCAACGACCTGAACACGTTCAATAACCTCCGGAGCGGAGATTTCGTCCGATTCTACGGCACGTATCTCAATAGCTCGACGGTAGCGCTCAGCCAGTTCTATTGATCGACCGGATCTCGCGCGGGGTTCAAGAACAAAAAACGGGGGAGGGCCGAAGCCCTCCCCCGTTGCTACTACGCGACTCTGACTTCGAGCCGACCAGCTTTAGAACATGACGCCGAATGTCACCGGCACATACTTTAGCGAGCCACCGTTGACTGAAATGCGGTTGTACCGCGCTTCGGCGAAGGCCTTAAAGCCCGACAACGGGAGGTTGACACCAGCGCCGGCGTTCCAACCGAAGTGATGCTCGGTCGTGCTGGGGACGCCAGGGGCTGTTACGGTCGGCATGTAGAGTCCAGCGCCGCCGATGAGGTAAGGGGACAGTGCTGGAATCGGCAGGCCCCACACGACGTTACCAGTCGCGCTCATCACGCGGAGCTTGGCACCACCAGTCGCTTTCGCGCTGAATTGGTTGTACGCGCCATCGACCCGCAGACCAAGCGGAATGATAGGAGCGTTGATCGCCAGCGCAACGGTGCCGTTATAGCCCAGATTGCTGGTGTTGGACAGGTCGCTCATCGGCTTGGAGGCGCCACCAGCAATACCGAGCTGGAAGGGCTTCAAGGTGCCGAGCTGCGCGTACGATACGCGCGGAGCAGCTACCAGTGCGATCGTGGCGATCGCGAGGAACAGTGAACGCTTCAAAGGTGCTCCTTGTTCGAGAGTGCGCCCGCACGTGAGCCGCGGATTCGGACTCGTAGGACGCTGTTCTGGTTTATGCGGAGGTTCATTGCGACGTATCGGGCCCTCTCAGGCCTCGACAGAAGGTCGCAGGCAGCCTTCGCCGACAAGACGACGAGCCAGCCTCGGACGAGTAACGATTGTGACCAAGCATCCGCGGCCGCCGTGACGGTGCGTAGCGGATTTGTGATATCGGGATGTGATCTCGGAAACCGTCCGATCGTCAGAAGCTCGAGTACTCGGACGCGTCGCCCTGTCCGGCCATTCCAACCTTCCTTCTCATGATGAAACGAATTGCAGTTAACCGGCTCGCAGTGCTCGGTGTCCTGGCGCTCGCGGTGACGGCTCCAGGCGCTTACGACCCTGTCGAGCTGACTCAAAGGGAGCACTGCGCCAGACCCACGACCACGTCTCGCTAGAGCCGACATCGATCGGGCCGGTCAGCCTCTCACGCTTGCGGTTTCTGTAAGATCTCATTCTACTGCGCGGCTACGGTTAGCATAACGGCTGCTGATCCGTCCGGGTTGCCGCGGTTTGAAGAGCTGGTGTCATCGCGAAAGAAGACGTTGGCGGCGGTCGGAACCTGCGCAATCGTTCCTGAGGTGACGGTCACGTCGTCCGCGCTTACGTTGGCGAAGCCCGAGCTCCGATCGTGCGACCACTCGAGGTGCGACGTCTTGCGCGCCGATCCGATCGAGAGTGTCCACGGCTGCGTGGCGCTGATGGTCACGGCAAGGCCGTGGGTCGACGTTCGCACTGACGAGACTCTCGATACGCCCCGGCCCACCGGCGCCAGATTGGCGACCTGTACCCTCACACGAGGGGGCACGGTGACAGTGACAGTATGGGTGAGGTTGACCGACGACCCGTGCTGCGCGGCCGCAGAGGGCGAAATGAAGGCACTTCCCAATGCGAGTGCAGCGAACATGCGGTTAAGGCGAGCCATTCAGAGAACCCTTGAGAATTGGTAGCGTTGGGCGACTTCTTGTGAGGCACAAATATGCGCCCCTCTCTGTGACGGCTCCGTGAAGCGATTATGACTATTCAGTCATATTGAAGCAGAGGCTAAGTGGTGGTGGCAGCGGGAGTTACGGGCTCGAGCACGAAGCCAACTCCACGCCGAGTCGTGATGCTGGCGGAAGCCCCTGCCTGGTGCAGTTTCTTCCTCAGGCGCGCGATATGTGCGTCAATGACATTGGAACTGGGATCGAAGTGCATGTCCCAAACTTTGTCGTGAAGCTCGCTCCTCGTCACTGTCTCGCCGCTCCGGAGCATGAGATGCTCGAGCAGCTTGAGCTCCATAGATGTGAGCGTGACATCTTCGCCCTTGGACGTTACGCGACGCGTGAGACGATTGAGCGTGAGATTGCCCACGTTGACCTGCTCGCCGACTCGCGAGCTGACGGCGCCACGCCGTATCAGAGTGCGTACTCGTGCCCGCAACTCTTCGTTCGAGATCGGCTTGACGACATAGTCATCGGCTCCGGCGTCCAACCCGCGGACGATCGTTTCGCTGTCCGCGCGGCCCGAGTAGAGAAGTACGGGCGTGCGCCGCCCGTTTCGCCGCAGCTCTTGGAGGATCTCAAACCCGTGACGGTCGCCGAGCTGCAAATCGAGGACTATCCCGTCGTATTCATTGACGAGGGCCAGCGTCCGCGCTTCCTCCCCTGTGGACGCGGTGTCCACGGCGTACGCCTCGTCGCGCAGCACACGTGCAAGCAGGTTCAGAATCGCGCGGTCGTCGTCGACTACTAGAATCCGCATCGGGCTTTGGAGTTCAACGAGGGTGGCAACGCGAAGAAAGGCTCACGTATATGCAGTATCGCTGAAACGGGCGTCCGGTTGCAGTGGAGCAACGAAAACGGGAGCGTGCTACTCGCCTTCACCCGATTATACCCAGCGTCCGTGAAAACGAGCAGAACATCGATCCGAAGGTGACCGTAACGCCCCGCTTCGTATTAGTCATCTAGGAATGTCCGGACGGCGAGGTGTCTGTCAATTGCCGTCAGTCCGACGACAGCGTGTCTTTGGGAGTAACGCTTGGCGCGGGCGCAGGGGTTTTTCTCCGCGGGCGGCGCGAGGGCGGCGTCCGCGGCGGCTTGTTTTTAACGACGTATGACGGGCTTATCCGCTCGAGTCGGCGCTCACGCGCTTGGTCGAGAGCTGTGCGGCAGGCATTGCGACGCGAAATCGCCGACGCTTGGTTCACGCGCTCAAGTGCAGTGATCGCATCATCGTAGTACGTCGTAACAAGAGCGGAGTCGGCCTTGAGGAACGGGATGCCGCACACCTCCTCAACGGGGTATTTCTGGCCGAGGAGTCCGAGAACTCTGTCGGGGGAACGGGGCAGGGCGGTCGCGAGCGCAATGGACAACGTCGCTTGAGCCGCGGCAGAAGCCGGGGTGAGCTTGTCGGCTACCTCAAGCCACAGGCTGTCGCCGGTGGCGATGCCATTCATGACGGACCGTCCAAAATTTTCGTCGGAATCGATTCGCTTCGATACCTGAGGCGAGCCGCCGACTCTTATCTCCGAAAGCACGAACTCTGCGCTTCCCATGGGAGTCCATGCACCTTCCTTGCAAGCTGTCGCCGCAGCCATCGAGAGCCAAGCGACAGCCGTCATTCTCCGCTGCACGCTTCTCGCACGCGCGCAGTATCGCTCGGCATCCATATCGCGATCGCACGCGCCTTTCGCTCGGCATCCCTGGCTCCAAGGGCGGCGCCTAAGACCTTGACGGTCGCGTGCGTGGTGCCAAGCGCATCGATCACGACCGCATTTGCCCCGACACTCGCGGCCTGACTACGGACTGCCTTGAGCACCTTGCCGTTCCCCGTGTAGACCGAATTGGCTTCGGCCGTGATCAGCGCGACTTCGTAATAGTCGTATGGGACGCGGTCCCTGCCGGGATAGACTTTAACCGCGTCGGAGCACGTTGGCGACAGAGTGAGCGCCGGATTTCGCGCCACGATGTGCGCGCGCGTCACGCAGGCGGTCAACGCTGAGACCAGCAGGGCGGTGTTGCCGATTTCAGAAAAATGGCGGTTGTTCATCCTGATCTCGTCCGTGCAAGGCCGGGGCCTGGCGCGACGCGGCTTGAAATGTCTGCCGAGAGCGCGGACCGAGCAAGCAAACCGGCCACCCACTAGGACGCTGGGCGTGGTGGCCCGAAAGTAGCCAATCATTCGTTCGCGTCACGCTCCCGAGAACATATCCTGACACCGACTCACGATCAAAGGAGAGCCTTTCCGCTTGGACCCCAGTCTTCCCGGTACAGCGCAGCGTCGCGTTCTATCGGCTGTTCCGGCAGTTCTGGTGCTGCTGGTCGGCGCGATTGCCTACATACAGGCCCGAAACGTGGTGGCGGATGGGGAGAAGGTAGATCGCAGTCACGCGATCATCGAAACGTCCCAAGCACTTCTCACCCGCGCGGTTGATGCCGAGACTGGGCAGCGCGCGTACCTGCTGACCGACGAGAAGACTTTTCTCCAACCGTATCGAGGCGCACAAGCCGATATCGCGCATTCTCTGGATTCTCTGCGGCGACTCGTGCGAGGCGAGCCCGATGAGAGCGAGCGACTCAATAGAATAGAAGGGCTGGTTGCCGAGCGATTTGCGCTACTGGATACCACAATCGGACTCCGCCGTGTCGCCGCCGCGGCTACGCCCGCGGTCAGCCCCAGTCGCCTCCTGGCCGGAAAGACAAAGATGGATCAGTTGCGCGCGCTCATCTCGGATCTGCAGGCCGGGGAGAAGAACGTGCTCGCTCAACGACGCCTCGCCGAACAACGGAGCGTCCGGGATGCGTCGATTGAGGTCAGTGCCGCCGCAATAATTGCGCTTTTGCTCAGCGCTCTCATCAATCTCGCTTTCTCGCGCGCACTGGACGATCGCGACGCCGCTAACAGAGCGCTCAGAGCGGTGAACGAGGATCTCGAGCGCCAATCGGAGCAGCTCGAACTTCAGGCCGTTGAGATGGAGTCGCAGGCGGCGGAGCTTGAGGCGACGGCGGAGGATCTCCGAACGACCAACGAGGCGCTCAATCGAACCACTGATGCGGCCGAACTCGCGCGCGTTGCTGCGGTTACCGCGCAGGCCCGGCTCCAGCGAGTGCTCGAGAATCTCCCTGACGCCACGAGCGTCTTCGACTCCGAGTGGCGGTTTACCTACGTCAATCCGAGTGCCTCAAATGTTTTATCGGGGTTGGGGATTGACGCCTCGCGAGTGCTGGATAAAGTGGTCTGGGACGTGATTCCCCAGTTGAGGGGCACCAAATTCCACGAAGAGACCTTGCGCGCAGCTCGCGAATCGAGGGTCGTCGAGTACGAAGAATACCTTCCGGAACTCGATTCGTGGATGGAGAACAGCATCGTTCCGGTTACTGACGGAGTGATGACTTTCAGCCGCGATATCACCCGCCGGAAGCGCGAGCAGCAGGGCGCTCAGCTCTTAGACGATGCGAGCCGCGTATTGGCGTCCACGCTCGATTACGAGAAGACGCTCGAGACAGTGGCTAAGCTCGCGGTTGGCGATCTCGCCGACTGGTGCGGAGTCGATCTCGTCAACTCAGAGGGCGGCGTCCGGCAGGTCGTTGTGTCACACAAAGACGAGGCAAAGATCAAATGGGCGAAAGAGCTCAACAAGCGATATCCGCCCGACTATGCCGGACCAACCGGTGTTGGCAACGTCATTCGAACCGGCCGGCCGGAGATCTACCCCGAGATTACCGAGGCCATGCTTATCGCTGGCGCCCGAGACAGCGACCACCTCGCAATCATGCATGAGCTGCAGATCAAGTCGGCCCTCGTAGTGCCGATGATCGCCCGTGGCCGCACTCTTGGTGCACTCACTCTCATCAGCACCGACAAAGGCCGCCGTTATGGAGAGAGTGACCTTGCACTCGCGATGGAGCTGGCCACACGCGCGGCAATCGCTATCGACAACGCGCAGCTGTATCGGAGCGCTTTGGCCGCGAGCGAGGCCAAATCGGCTTTCCTGGCGACCATGAGCCACGAGCTGCGTACCCCGTTGAATGCCATCATCGGCTATCAGTCGCTCCTTACAGAGGGAATCGGCGGTTCTCTAAACCAGTCGCAGCTGGCGCAGCTGGCGCGGATTCGCGTGAGCGCCGATCACCTACTCGGCTTGATCGACGAAGTACTCACCTTCAGCCGGGTCGATGCCGGAATGGAGGTCGTGCGACGCGATGAGATTCAACTCGCTCCGATCGTCAAGGAAGCACTGACCATGGTCGGTCCGCTGGCCGAAGCGAGAGGAATGCGGCTCAAGAACGAGACGACCGATGCCCAGCTCCTCACAGACAGCGGCAAAGTGCGGCAGATCCTTCTCAACCTGCTCTCCAACGCGATCAAATTTTCCGACAACGGTGAGATTGTCGTACGATCACGGGTAAACGGCGACTCTGTCGCGGTCTCCATCGTGGATCCGGGAATCGGAATCGGAGTTGAGAACTTGGAGAAAATCTTCGAACCTTTCTGGCAGGTAGAGCAGCGCTCGACCAGGAGAGTAGGGGGGACCGGCCTCGGTTTGAGCGTGAGCCGGCGACTGGCCCGACTCTTGGGCGGGGACGTGAGTGTCGAGAGCAGAGTGGACGAGGGGAGCACTTTCACACTGACACTTCCGGTGAATCGAGTAATGAATTAGCGCTCAGTCCCGGCGGGAAGTGTTTGTCGAGTAGCGTCTCGCTGCTCGGAGAGTAGGCGCGTCGTGAAGCGTTGTCCTTCGGAGATTCGCTCGACCTCTAGCGCGATTGCATCCACGGCCTGGTTCAGGTGAGCCAGTTGTGACGAAACCTCGTTCGGAATCTGTGGCGCACTCCCTCGCCGGTCCATCCGCCTCGCGAACGCGCGCGCCAAGGGGAGACCGATGATGATGGCAGCGACGGTCAGGAAAAAAGCGATCGAGATGTCCACGGCCTGTGGCGGGATCGTGTTGTCGAAAGGATGTGGTGGAAGTGTGATCGTTTGGATGCCGTCCTTTCCACGGATTGTTATCACACGTGGGGTGCCCGGCGGTACGGGCGGCTGCGGTGCTGTAGCCGGCATGGGCGCCTGCGAACGACCCGCTACTGCTAGCTCCTGCTGGATATTCTTTGTGATCGCGTCACGCAATTCGCGGGTGGCGGCTTGCAAATCCTGGGTCGCTTGGGGATTGGGGTTCGGGGTCCCCCCTGTCTTAGAGGTGGCGTTGCTCTGCTGAATCGCGAGACTCGCACTCCAGATCGTTGTCCTCATAGAAGTTCACCTGGCTCAGAGGCCGTGGCCGCCCGTAGGAATCTAAGCACTGACGGCCTTGGCGACACGCTGTCGGTCAACAACGCACAGACTGCCACCGTATTACCTTAGCTTCGCGAAATCCCGGTTGCTCCAACGGATTAAGTCGCTCTTCTAACTCAACGCCACCCAATGCGAGCCCACCCAGTTCTCTCCGCTCTCGCCGGCGCATCGCTTTGCGCCGGAGCACTGTCCGCGCAGCTCTCCACTCCACTCGACTCCGCCACACTCGCCGGCTTCCGCTGGCGATCCATTGGTCCCGCCAACATGGCCGGGCGCGTGGCCGACGTGGAGGGTGTTGCGGGCAACCCAAAGGTGTTCTACGTCGCCACCGCCAGCGGCGGAATCTGGAAGACGATCAACGCTGGGACGACCTTTTTCCCGCTCTTCGACAAAGAGAAGGTTGTTTCGATGGGGGACATCGCCCTTGCTCCATCAGACTCCAATGTGATCTACGCGGGAACAGGGGAGCGGGATTCACGAAACTCCATCTCGCCGGGCGGCGGTGTCTACAAATCGACTGACGGGGGCCTTACCTGGAAACTCATGGGTCTCGAGGCGACGCAGCAGATCGGGCGCATTGTCGTCGACCCGACCAACCCAAACATTGTTTACGTCGCCGCCCTAGGGCACGCGTGGAATTCGAACCCCGAGCGGGGACTCTATAAATCCACAGACGGCGGCACAACTTGGCAGCTCGTGAAATTCGTGAGCGACAAGGCGGGGTTCGTCGACCTGGTCATGGATCCCAAAGATCACAACACGCTGTATGCGGCGAGCTGGGAGCGGGTGAGAGGTCCCTACTTCCTTAAGAGCGGTGGTCCTGGGAGCGCGCTCTGGAAGTCGACCGATGGCGGAGCAACATGGCGCGAGATCAAGGGCGGCGGGTTCCCGGAGACCATGAAGGGACGGATCGGCATCGCCGTCGCCGCCTCCAATCCGCAAGTCGTTTACACATGGGTAGAGGCGGACACTCTTCCTCGGCCGCTCGCGCGTGGAGAAAAGCCGGATACGACCAAGCGTCAGAAAACGAACAGCGGCATCTATCGCTCTGCCGATGGCGGCGTCACGTGGACGATGACGTACCGGAACGAGCCGCCGGGCCAAGGCGGTGGCGGGCTCGGCGACGCACGTCCCTTCTACTACTCGCAGATTCGCGTAGATCCGCGCAATCCTGATCGCATTTACTGGATGTCCTCGGTGTTCCGCGTCTCGGAGGATGGCGGTAAGACGTATCGTCGCGGTGCCCTCGGCGTCCATACCGACTGGCACGCGATGTGGATTGACCCCAACGATCCCGATCACTTCATACTCGGCGATGACGGTGGAATTGCGGTGACGTATGATCGCGGCGGGACCTACGATTTTATCAACACCTTCCCGATCGGGCAGTTCTACGCCGTTAGCTACGGCATGGAAAAACCGTACAAGGTGTGCGGCGGTCTCCAGGACAACGGATCCTGGTGCGGACCATCGCGCGCCAGGGCGAGAGTTGGCATCACCAACAACGATTGGTTCAATGTCGGTGGTGGAGACGGTTTCTATAGTGCGATAGATCCCGACGATCCCAACATCATCTACAGCGAATCGCAGGGCGGCAACGCGTCACGACTCAACATCGCACAGAACACGCGCGCGATAATCATGCGCGGCGGCGGACGGGATCGGACGAGCATCTTCGAGGACTCGGTCATCATCGCCCGCGGCGATACGACACTGCCCGAAACCCCGCAGCTCGCGCGCAGGCTCGCTGACATACGCTCACGCGCGGCGGCGGATTCGGGGCGCGGCTATCGCTTCAACTGGTCGACGCCGTTCTTCCTTTCACCACATTCGGCGACGACCGTCTACATGGGCGGCAACCGGTTGCTCAAATCATCCGACCGGGGCGACCACTTTTATCCGATTTCTCCGGACCTGTCGACCCGGGATTCGGCGCGTATCATCATGAGCACGAGGCTCACGGGTGGGATTACGCGTGATAACTCCGGGGCCGAGACGCATGGGACGATCACGACCGTGGCGGAGTCGCCGATCCGGCCGGGCATTCTATGGGTAGGAACTGACGACGGCAACGTCTGGCTCACCACCAACGACGGCGGACAGTGGACGGACCTCACTGACCGGTTTCCCGGAGTCCCGAAGAAAACGTGGGTGAGTCGCGTTGAGCCTTCACACTTCGATACGGCGACGGTGTACGTGGCGTTCGACAATCACCGGGAAAACGATTTTCATCCGTACCTGTATGTATCGAACGATTTCGGAAGGACCTTCCGCTCGATCACGAGCAATTTGCCGAGCGGTGGCGTCGATTTCGTTCACGTGATTCGAGAAGATCCCGTGAATCGCGACCTTCTCTTCGTCGGTACCGATGTCGGCGCGTACGTGTCCACCGATCGAGCGGCGAGCTGGCAGCGCTTCATGACCGGGCTACCGACGGTCCCGGTGCACGATCTCAAAATCCATCCTCGCGACCGCGATCTGATCGCCGCGACCCACGGACGGTCGATCTGGATCGTGGACATTGGGCCCCTGGAGGAGATGAACAACGCCGTCATGGCGCGCGCGACCAACTTCTTCACTCCCAAAACGGCTTATGAATATTCGCAGGCGAACACCCAGAATTTCACCGGCAACAAGGTTTTTCTTGCTCCGAATCCGCCCTATGGCGCGGAGCTCGTCTATCGCGTGACGTCTGGAACGTCGCGAGATACGGCCAGGATCGCGGTCACCAACATCCGGGGTGACACCGTGAGAACGCTGACTGGACCCGGAGGCGTCGGCCTCCACCGGGCTTATTGGGATCTGCGTGGCCGGCCGCGGGCCTTAGGCCCGGCGGCTCTCCGGGACAGCATTGTCGGCGCGCGCGTCAGGCGCGCGCACGAGGACTCCCTGCGTGCTGCTCGCGGAGGCGACACGACCGCCCGCGCTGGGCGAGGCCGAACGGGCCAGCCAAACCTTCGCCCCGCCGAAGGACCGGTGGGCGGAGCAGCGCCCGCTCCGGTAGAAGGGGGCGGCGGATTCTTCGGTGGCGCCCGGGTCGGGAATTTGGTCGAGCCGGGTGACTATATGGTGACCATCAATGCTGGAGGACAGATCATGCGGCAGGTGGTTCATGTCGAACGAGTGGGCGACATCCTCAATGTCGACCTCGCTCCTGACCCGGACGAAGATGGCGGTGGAGGAAATCCGAGTGATCCTTGATTCCAACCGAAAGCTCTGACCCCGCGTGGTCGGAGCTTTCACCCGCTACTGTTTGTAGATCGTTCCGCCTTTCATTACGAAGCTGACTCGGGTGAGCTCGCTGATATCCGCGATCGGATCCCCTTTTACGGCGACGATGTCGGCGAGCTTTCCGGCTTCGATCGTCCCGAAGTTGTCGCCTTGATCGAGGAGCTGTGCGGCGACTGAAGTCGCCGACTTGATTGCCGCCATCGGCGACATCCCGTAGCGGACCATGTATGCGAACTCTTGCGCCTGATTCTCCGTCCAGGCGTAACCACCGACGTCGGTGCCATAGCTGATCATTACGCCCTTCTTGAGCGCTTTACCGAAAGCGATGCGCTCCAGGTCGACCATCTTCGGCCATACCCCGCCGCGGCCCGGTGCGACATAAACGCCGACGAAGATCGTGGGACACCAATACACTTTCTGGGCGACCATTCGATCAAGTAAGTCGTCCGTGAGTCCATCACCGTGCTCGATCGTGTTGACCCCCGCCCTGAGCGCAGCGTCGATCCCATCCCAGCCCATCGCGTGGGCGGCGACCTTTCGCCCCAACCGGTGCGCTTCGCTGACGAGCATCTTGAGCTCTTCGTCCGTAAAGTTCACCCAGGAGCGGAGTCGCCCGTCCGAGCCCACGTAGTACCTCCTATCGGCGTAGAACTTTATCCAGTCCGCGCCGTACTTCACTTCCTCGCGAACGGCCTTCCGCACTTCTTCGGGGCCATCGACGATCTGAACACCCTCCGGCATCTTGAGCTCCCACGAGTATCCTAAGAGCGGATAGGTGCCCGTCGTCGACATCGCACGCGTAGAGACGAACAGCCGCGGGCCCGGGATCACGCCGCGTGCGATTGCCGTCTTCAAGTCGACGTCGGCATACATGGCTCCCTCGGTCTCCAAGTCGCGCATGGCGGTAAAACCGTTCATGAGAGCGGTCCGCACCGCTGCTGTCGCACGAATTGCGCGGTAGGGGATGCTTTCTTTGAGCAGTTGCTCGTCGTAATCGGCGCTCGTGATATCACCTTGAAGGAGAATGTGGGTGTGATTATCGATGAGGCCGGGCAGAATGGTTGCTCCGCCGAGATCGATGATTTGCGCGCCCGCCGGAATGTGAGATGCAACCGCGGCGCGCGGTCCAACCGCCACTATTCGATCTCCTTCGACCACTACGTCGACGTCATTTTGCACGACATCGGAGCGTCCATCAATCATGTGAGCGGCGCGGATTACAAAGCCGCGGCCAGGGGATTGTGGTGATCCCTGCGCCGCCGCCAGCAGTGGAAGCGCGAGCAACAGTGTCAGCGTTTTTAAGAACATTGGCAAACTCGTGACAGGTTGAGTATTCGGTTGGCGCTTAATGTAGTTCAACATGGAAAACACTACGCGCCTAGCTAGGACAGTTTATCGCTCGATGTATACAACTCGCTATTGCGCATTCCGATTTGTGGCTTAGTGTGGATGTGGCAAGTAGTCATCTGTTTCCTGCTGCTTTCTGGCCGGTTGCACCACCACGTTCAGGGCCTTGAAACTTGACTGAATCCGTCCCGAGCAATTCAGACGTCGAGCGGTTCTCTGACTCTGTCGATCTGACGCGTGCGCTCACGCACCCCGCGTATTACGATGGACCGAGCCAGCTGTCGGCGGATGAGCGCCACAATGAGTTGATCGCAGCGTTCGAGGAGCTGAGTGGCGCCGAAGAAGCGTTGCGAGCACAGCAGGAGACTCTGATCGAGAGGCACAACCTGCTCGCGGTCCAGCGCAACCGCTATCGCACTCTGTTCGATCTCGCGCCCGAGCCGTATGTCGTGACTGACGGCGTCGGCACAATCGAAGAAGTCAACGCGGCCGCATCGGAGCTCTTTGGATTGCAGGGCAAGTCGTTAGTTGGCAAGCCAATCGCCACGTTCGTGGACGAGAGCTCTCGAAGCGAATTCGAGACCCGGCTCGACGCTCTCGGCGACGACGGTCGCGTCGGCACGTGGATGGTCGAGGCCAGAGTGCGCGACGGACGGCTCGCCAGCGTCGAGGCGACAGTCTCGACGCTAGAGGGGTCTCTTGACGGAACGAGTTCCCTCTGCTGGGTTCTTCGGGACGTGAGCGCGCGACATGCTAGCGAAGAAAGCCTGCAAGCGCTCAACCGATCGCTCAATGCGCGCGTTGCCCAACGGACGCGGGAGTTGGAGCTGGCACTCGAGGGCGAACAACGCGCGCGCCGCGAAGCGGAAGCCGCGAATCGTATCAAGTCCGAACTGTTCGCCCGCCTCAGTCATGAGTTTCGGACCCCGCTTCACGCCGTCTCGGGATACTTGGAGATCCTCCAGCAGAACATTCACGGTGGGCTCAACCTCGAGCAGCGTCGAGACGTGGAGCGCATTCACCAGGCTCAGGAGCACCTGTTGGCGCTGGTGAACATGATTCTGGATTTCGCGAAGCTGGAAGGGGGAACCGTCGAGCTTTCGATGGCGGAAATCCCGATCGAGGAAACGCTTCGCGGTGCCGAGGCTCTGGTCGCTCCCCAGTTCGCGAAGAAAGGCGTCAAGTACAGGCATCCAAGCGGCGATCCTTCGCTCACGGTGTTCGCCGACCGCGAAAAGGTGCAGCAGATCGTGGTTAATCTCCTCGCCAACGCGCTCAAGTTCACGCCGGCCGGGGGAGCCGTCGAACTTGGCTGGAGAGTGGAGGACGAGACTGTGCTCATTCGCGTTCGCGATACCGGATCCGGCATTCCGGAGGACAAGCTCGAGGAGATATTCGAGCCGTTCGTCCAGCTGCGAGGGGCAGGCTCGCTTCCCACGGGCGGAACGGGTCTGGGTTTGCCGATTAGCCGGGACTTGGCGCGCGCGATGGGCGGCGATGTGAGTGCGACTAGCGTAGTCGGAGTCGGCTCTGTCTTCACCCTCACGCTGCCCCTCCGCAAGCACACGAGCGCCAAGCTTTCAGGGCTCCACGCCGGCAATTAGCTTTGAGGATGCGTCCCTATCTCGCATCCCGGAGCTGACATTGCAGCAATCCAGCGCGGCACTTTACGACCTGATAGAAGACCCGTCAGTCTTCATCAAGCAGAATTGGAATTCGTATACTGCCGACGACCATGAAGTTTGGGGGCTGCTCTACGAACGCCGGATGAAAGAGCTGCGCAAAAATGGCAGCAGGATCTTCCTCAAAGGGGCCGACACGATCGGCCTCAAGCGGGAGACCGTTCCCGATCTCGCAGAAGTGAATCGCCGTCTCGCTCCCCCCACGGGATGGGAAGCCATCCCCGTCTCCGGCTACATACCGGCCAAGGCCTTTTTCCAGTGCCTGTCGCTCCGAAAATTTCCGACGACAGTGACCATAAGAAAGCGCGAGCAGCTCGACTATCTACCCGAGCCGGACATCTTCCACGATGTGTTCGGCCACGTGCCCCTGCACGCCGATCCCGTTTTTGCCGACTTTCTCCAGCACTATGGTCAGGTAGCAGCCGCCGCCGAAAACGAGGACGACACCACGCGGATGGCCCGTCTCTTCTGGTTCACCGTGGAGTTCGGGCTCATAAGAGAAGACGGACAAATTAAAGTCTACGGCAGCGGCCTCATCTCTTCGCATGGTGATGCCGCCAACGCTCTCGGCCCTAAATGCGATCGCCGGCCTTTCTCGTTGGATGCCGTCTTCAATCAGCCCTTCGAGATCGATCACTTTCAGGATGTCCTGTTCGTGACTGAATCGTTCGATCAGCTCTATCAGGCGGTCGAGGAAGCGGGACGTCGAATCGGCACTATACGGTAAGGCTGGGCGCGACCGCGGAGGCGCAACAGCACCTGACATGCTTCGGCAGATCGCCGACCAAAGCCGTCCGCCATCCGCCCCAACCGGAGGCCCGAGAGCATGTAAATCCGTGTTGAACTTTCTCCATCGACCCGCCTGTCTATCGATCGGCGGCGGGGGCGACGGCGTGTCGAGGGTGCCCTTCTAGTAGTTCGACGCTCGGACGCGGTCGAGCAAAACGATGAGAGAATCCAGCTCGGACGGTGGGAGCACTGAAACCGCCTGAGTATCCCATCGGGTTACCGGCTCGTCCAGCTCGTTCAGAAGGCCTAACCCCTCGGCAGTTATTCGGCACAGTACCCGGCGTCGGTCCTTGGCACACGGGGTCCGTGCGACGAGCCCTTTTCGCTCCAGCCGGTCAACTAGTCGTGTCACGCCAGGCGTCTGCTCTATCATTCGCTCGCCGATGGTCAGCGTAGGCAGTCCGTCAGGTCCCGCGCCGCGGAGAATTCGCAGCACGTTGTATTGCTGCGGCGTGATTCCGTGCGGCTCGATGACGTGCGCGAGACTTCGCTTCACCGCATCAGCGGTGCGAAGAAGACCCAGTGTGGCCTGCTGCTCGCGTGAACGAAAGGTTTCAGGAGGCTTTCCATGGGTCGGCATGGACCCAGTCTATGCGCCGCCGGGTCGTTGAGCAAGGAAATGGTGACGCTCGCCCGCGAATGAGCGCAAAAGGCCAGATTCTGCTGCTTTCACGAGTGACTTTGACCTTAGATTGCTGGACCCGCGCGACGGGGTCCTTTTCCGTGCCGGGGTGTATTAATCAGGAATTTCCTCCGACCCCTCCTTAGGAGTCTCGCGTGAAAAAGCGATTTGCCCCAGTCGTATTGATCGTGGCTGCTGCGTGCGGTGGAGGTGGTGGCGATGGCGGAGGCGGAGGCGGAACCGGCGTCGTCGCGCCTGCAAGCGACATCAGCACCATGGCTGTTGGTGATGTGAGGGTCTTAAACCCGGCTGACATTCCGAACGGGATCGATCTTCCGGCCGGCTCAGGTGCTCGAGATTACGTCATCATCGTTGGGAACACGAGCCCGCAGCACGACGTAGTCGCGAATTACGTCGTGAAGGCCGATAGGTCGACGACCGGTTCGTTCGGTATCCAAGCCGCACCGGACCTTGCCGGTCGATACAGCCTTCAGCTCGACCAGGTTCCATTGGCGCGGTCGCCACAGGAGGCGGTGGAGAACCGGATTCGTGGCTTTGAGCGGAGTGGGCTCAGCCTCCGTTCGCGCGCCGGGATTTCCGGCGTCTCGAGATTCTCGGCGCGCACCAGCATGCAGGTTTCAAGTACGTCGGTACCGGCGGTGGGCTCAGTTATCAATTTCAACATACCCAACGCATCCACCAAAAATCTCTGCACCAATTTTATCAAGACCCAAGCAACGGTTGCATCTGTAAGCCGGCGCGCCATTCTAGTCGTCGATACTCTTGACGGGCAGCCGTCGGCCCTCTTCACCCAACAGGTTCTCGATTCGATCACGGCGGAATTCGATAACATCACCTACCCGACCGACAGCTCGTATTACGGCAATCCGACCGATGTGGACTCGAACCAGCACATCATCCTCCTCTTTACAGGCCAGATCAACAAGCTGACGCCGCCCAACACCCAAGGCGGATTCGTAGGCGGCTTTTTCTTCGCCGGCGACTTCTTCCCGCCCACGCAGCCCGCCGGTGGAGGGCCGGGCTCGTTCTGCCCGGAGAGCAACCAGGCGGAAATCTTCTATCTCCTGGCCCCGGACCCCACGGGCAAATTTGGCAACGTTCGCTCGACCAGCTCGGTGAGACAGGGAACGCGTGGAACGATCGCCCACGAGTTCCAGCACATGATCAACGCCGGAAACCGCTTTCTGGATCCGACCGTAAGCAGCTTCGAAGCTACCTGGCTCGATGAGGCGCTCGCACATTTTGCCGAGGACGCGGTCGGACGCGTACAACGAGGCTTCACTGATCTGCAGCCGCTCACGTTCCGCGACCTCGTGCCGTGCAATTCTCCCTGCTCGCAGGCTAACGACTTCAACGCGTTCTTCTATCAGAACCTGGCGCGCCTGACTTACTGGATGGTACATACGGGCCAGTTCTCGCCGATGAGCAAAATGGCGGACACCAGCCTGGCCACCAGAGGAGCGGCGTGGGCTATCGTTCGCTATGCGGCGGACAACTACTCAAACGGGAATCCGCGGAGCCTGACTCATGCACTCGCGGCCGGACCTGACACGGGGGTGAACAACTTCGTGGCGGCGACAAAAGCTCCGCTAGATACACTGGTGAAAGGATGGCTCGTCTCGATGTACGCCGACCACCTTGGAATCGCGGGCCTCCCTTCGGAGTACCAGTACCGGTCGTATAACTTCCGCGACGTGATGCCCCCCGTGGCCAAGGCGGTGCTCAACCAGTTTACGGCGTCGTATCCCTTGCTGGTTCCATTGATCGGCAGTGGGAGCGACAACATCCCGTCCACCAACCTTTCCGGGAGCGGGACGTACTATCGGCTCAATGTCGCAGCCGGCGCGGCGGCGAAGAATGTGAAAGTCCTGGATACATCGGGCGCCACCGCGAGCTTTGCCGGCGAGCGCGTTTACGTGTTGCGAGTCCAGTAGCGCAACACAATGGCGCCCGCCAAACGCGGTGCGACTAATTAGAGCGGCTCTCGTTGTTGCTGTTGGAGGCGTCGCCTTGGGGTATCGCTGTAGCCCTGTCAGACGTCTCGGAGCGCGGCGATTGGCGTCTCCTTGAACACGTCGCGCCCGGCAAGCAGACCGATCAAGAGCGTCAGCGTCACGATAACGGCCGCAATTCCGGCCACCGGCACCAGCGCGGGCGCGAACGGTGCTTTGAAGATGTAACGGAGGACCGCCCACCCGCCGGCAAGTGACAACACCATTCCGGTGAGGCCGCCCATCAAGCCGAGCAGGGAATACTCGGCGAGCAGAATCCGGGCGATCTGCCCACGAGTGGCGCCCAGCGTTTTAAGCAGTACGCCCTCACGAACTCTCTCGCGGCGAGTTGCCGAGACCGCGCTAAAGAGAACTGGAATCGCTACCGCAAGACTGAAAAGCGCCATGAAGCGGATCGCAAGCGATACCTTCGCCACGATCCGATCCACCGTTCGCTTGATCGCAGTAAGGTCGATGCTCGACACGTTCGGGAAACGGTTTACCACCTCCCGCTGGAGAAGCGTTAACGCCACGGGATCCTTAACTTGCGCGAGAAGGACGTACTGGTTCGGCGCTCCGTTGAGCACCGGCGGCGCGAAAACGACAAAGAAATTGGGCTCGAACCGGGTCCACACGACCTTTCGGAGACTCGTTATGCGAGTGGGGATCTCGACTCCCTGAACGTTCCAGGTGATCCGGTCGCCCAGCTTAACCTCGAGTTCTTTGGCAATCCCTTCCTCGAGCGAAATCTCTCCCGTGTCGGGTGCAGTTCTGAGCGCGCTCTCGCCGAACCATTTGCCCGCGACGATTGTCTCGCTGGCTGCGGGTGTCTGCCGATAGGTGGATCTGAATTCACGGCGTAGTGCCCACCCCGCGCGGCCGGACTGCCCGCGGGCCGCCGGGTTCATGGCGTTCACGGGTTTGCCATTGATAGCGGCGATCCGCATCGTGACGACCGGCGCCACCTGCACCACATCGTAGCCTCGACGCTTGATGACGGAGTCGAGTCCCCGTTCCTGATCCTGTTGGACGTCGAAGAAGACGACGTTTCCGCGCGATTCCGCCGCCGCCGTGGTGAATCGGCGCAGCAGGTTGTGTTGCACGAGATAGAGCGTGCTCACCAGAAAAGCGCCAAACCCGAGAGCGAGCGTAACGGCACGAGTCTGATTGCCGGGGCGATATAGATTCGCCACACCTTGTCGGATAACGTACGGCCAGCGCGTTCGAAGGCCCTTGCGCGCCGCCCACGACAGTAGCGCCGCGCTTGCCCCCAACGCGAAAACTGCAAGGCCGGTCGCCCCGCTCATTCCTATTGCCTGCTTCGTCGTTTGCGCGCGCGCGAGGGCGATCACGATGACACTCAGCACCAACGCCGCGTTCACGATCAACCTTGGAGCGTCCTTCCACCGCATGCGGAGCACTTCGGCGTCAGTGTCGCGGCGAAGCGTCTGGAGGGGGGAGATGTTCCGGAGCGCGAGCAACGGCCTGAGCGCGAAAATGAGTGCGATCCAGCCTCCGATCGCGAGTCCGGTGAGCACCGCCGGGAGAACCAGGGTCACACGGACATCGATTGGTAGGAAATCCGTGAGTACGAGCGGAAGAAGAAACTGAATCGCGACGCCGAGCGCGGCACCAGCTGCGGCACCAGCCAAACCCATGGCCGCCGCCTGTGCGACGTAGATCGTCAGCACTTGGCCACTCGACGCCCCAAGGCAGCGAAGAATCGCTACGGTGTCGATCTTCCGCGCTACGAACGCGCGTACGCCGCTCGCGACGCCGATGCCGCCGAGGAGGAGTGCGACGAGCCCGACGATGCCGATGAAGTTGGAGAGATTCTCGATCGCGTCCGCCGTTGCCGCCTCCGTCTGCGTGACGGTGCGGATGCGCACCTGTTGGTTCTCGACTCGCTTCTTGAATGGCGTGACAAACTTGTCCGGATCGGTCCCGGGTGGCAGCTTCGCCAGGACGGTTCTATCTGCAGTACTTCCGAAAACCAGCAGCTGCGTCTCCGCCACGTACCGAGAGGGAATGAAGATGCGCGGTCCGAGCATCTCGGCGATCCCCGCCGCACCGGGGACATCCCTGATCGACGCGACGATCGTAAAAGTGCCGAAGCCGAGTCTCAGGGTGTCGCCGATTTTGGCGTTGAGCGATGTGAGGAGCGAGGGATCGACGATCGCATTTGCACCCTGGCGCAAGAGGGGCCAGCGATCGGCGGGCTCAGTCACAATGTTGCCGTAAAACGGATAGTTATCGGAGACGCCCCGCACCTGGGCGAAGCGAGTGCCGCTAGTCCTGGGAACTACGGCCATCGATGGAAACGTCGTCACCCGCGCGAAGGAGAGCCCGCGTCGCGCCAGCGAGTCGAAGAGTGAATCGACTGCAGGCGGAAACGGTTTGGAGGAGTTGAACGCAACGTCGCCACCCATGAGCGCGCGCGACTGATCCTTCACCGACTGCACTATGTTCTCGGAAAATGAGTCGATGGCGACGAGTGCGGCGACGCCCAGTGAAATGGACGACATGTAGAGCAGGAGACGCCGGCGAGCCGTACGGCTCTCACGCCACGCGAGGCTCCAGATGTTCCGCGACATGCCGATCAAGCGAAGCCCTCGGCGGTCGGGAGGATCCTATTGTCGACGCCGCCGATGTCTGGCGCGTCCGCGGCCGTGTCTTCCACGATGGCGCCGTCCAAGAGCCGAATAATGCGAGAGGCGCGCGATGCGAGCGAGAAATCGTGAGTCACGAGGACGATCGTAGAACCGCGGTCGCTGTTGAGCGATTGAAGCAATTCGAAGATCCGTTGTCCGGTCGCGTTGTCGAGATTGCCTGTCGGCTCGTCGGCGAAGAGAATTTTGGGCGAGTTGGCGAAGGCGCGCGCGATGGCGACGCGCTGTTGCTCGCCGCCGGAGAGCTGGGTGGGAAAGTGGTGGCCTCTACCGGTGAGTCCGACGCGGTCGATCAGCTCGCGTGCCCTTTCGGTCGCGCCCGAGGTTCCACGCAGCTCGAGCGGGACTTGCACGTTCTCGAGCGCCGTGAGAGTCGGAATCAGCTGAAAGCTCTGGAAAACGAATCCGACTTTTTCCCCGCGCAGCCTGGCGCGGTCGTTCTCCGATAGCTTACCCAAGTCGGAGTCGTCGAGGAGCACAGTGCCCCGCGTGGGTGTATCAAGACCGGCGAGCAGTCCGAGTAGAGTCGTCTTACCGCTCCCCGAGGGTCCGACGATTGCGACGAAGTCTCCCTGCTCTATCGTAAACGAGACATCGCGAAGGACAGCGAGCTTCTGCTCGCCGCTCAAGTACTCCTTGGTTACTTCACGGGCAATCAGCATGAACGAAGTCGGGTTTTGGAGAGTGCTTCACGGTCCATGGGTGATCATGGTCGCGGGGCTGGCGTGTGTCGCCGCGTGTGGCTCGGACGGGAAGGTGAACAGTGCAAAAAACTCAACGGTGACGAAGGATAACATGCGTGTCGGAAAAGGACGGACATCAGCCGGGGCCGTCGATAGCGCCTCCGTTTCAATACGCACTCCCGTCGTTCTTTTCTTCGGAACGAGTCTTACGGCCGGGCTGGGGCTCGATCCGGAGGAGGCATTTCCTTCGCTCATTCAAAAAAAAGCGCAGGCGGAGGGACTTCTGATCAAGGCCGTCAACGCCGGCTTGTCGGGCGAAACCACGGCGGGCGCAGTGCGACGGATTGGTTGGGTGCTTCGCGCCCCCGCCGATCTCGTGGTGATAGAGGGTGGTGCGAACGATGCGTTGCGTGGCCTCTCACCGGACGCAGCTCGCGTGAACCTGGAGCTCCTGATCGCCGCGGTGAAAGAGAAGCGGCCGCGGGCTAAGATCGCTCTCATCCAGATGGAGGCGCCCCCGAACTATGGCGTGTCTTACACGCGGAGCTTCCGCTCCATTTACTCCGAGGTCGCCAAAAAGGAGGACGTCACGCTGGTGCCCTTTCTTCTCGACGGCGTGGCCGGAATTCCGCGGCTCAACCAGCCCGATGGTGTTCACCCCAATCTGAGCGGCGAGCGGATCGTTGCCGACAACGTCTGGAAAGCGCTGAAGCCCTTAATAGCTCAACTTGCCCGAATTTCAAAAGGCCGCTAAGTTCCAAGGCTGTTTGCGGTTACGCTTCCTTCGATCGGCGCCAGAAAGTAACTGACCGGCGTCGATCTTCAGTTTCAGACTCCAGTATTGGAATAACGATATGGCAATGCCAGCCACCCAGATCCGGCGTGGAATGGTCCTCGTATTCGAGGGTGATCCGTGCCGGGTAGTCGAGTTCCGCCACCACACGCCGGGCAACCTCCGCGCGATGGTGCAGGCGAAGCTCAAAAATCTTCGCACCGGCAACAATTTCGAGCACCGCTTCAGAGCCGCCGACACCATCGAGAAAGCGTCAATGGAGACGCACGATCTCGAGTTCATGTACCAGGGCGGCAACACGTATCACTTCATGAACACCGAGAACTACGATCAGCTCGAGATCGAGGAAGAGGTGTTGGGTGACAACGCGCAATGGATGCAGTCGGGGATGAAGATCAAAGCGGAGTACTACGACGGCAGAGTGATCGGGATCGAGTTGCCGAACTCGATGGTGCTCGCAGTGGTCGACACAGCGCCGGTGATGAAGACCGCGACGAAGACCGCCTCCACCAAGCCAGCGAAGCTCGAGAACGGGGTAACGGTCAACGTTCCTGAGTTTGTGAATACGGGAGAAAAGGTGCGCGTAAACCCAAATACCGGCGAGTACATGGACCGAGCGAAGTAAGTTGATTCGATTGTAAAACGCGGTTAAGATGCAGGGCGGTTCAATGGTGGCTGTAGCTCAATTGGTTAGAGCACCGGTCTGTGGCACCGGGGGTTGCGGGTTCAATTCCCGTCAGCCACCCCTTTGGAACAAGGCCGAATTGCGACCTTTGGCAAGTTGTCCTGAGTCCCGAGCGTCCGCAGTTCACAGTGTCCGCAAGCTGGAGTAGGTCCGTAGCTCAATTGGTAGAGCACCGGTCTCCAAAACCGGCGGTTGGGGGTTCGATTCCCTCCGGGCCTGTGGAATCGAACTTGGGTTGCGACATTTCGCAGTTCGCGCGTTGTGAAGGTGGACGTGGTTGCGGCGCTATCGTCTAGGGGACTAGGACGGGGCCCTCTCAAGGCCCAAACACGGGTTCGAATCCCGTTAGCGCTACTGAGAGATCAAAATGCTTAGGGCTCCGAGCGGCCCCATCGTCTATCGGTTAGGACGGCACCCTTTCACGGTGCAGAGAGGGGTTCGATTCCCCTTGGGGCTATTCGGCGGGCTGACTGACAAACAGCTCGGCAACAAGGAAGGTGCGTAGTGAGGAAGGGGTTTCCGACCCTGACTCAAGGAGTTGGGGCCGTAGCTCAGTTTGGTTAGAGCACTCGACTGTCACTCGAGAGGTCGCGGGTTCGAGCCCCGTCGGCCCCGTAGTTCTTTGTGGTAGATGCAGTGCAACGGTAATGTTTGTTCGCGCGCGAACGTGATGATGTTGCCCTGGTGGTGAAACTGGTAGACACGCCATCTTGAGGGGGTGGTGCCGTAAGGCATAGCGGTTCGAGTCCGCTCCAGGGCACTCGGCGTATTGGCTATTTCGCAACTATTTCGAAGAAGGTGCCACAGTAGCTCAGGGGTAGAGCACCCGATTCGTAATCGGGCGGTCGTGAGTTCAATTCTCACCTGTGGCTCTGGACATACGTTGAATTCAAACGGCGCTCACGCGCCGTTTTTTTTCTCGGAGCGACGGTAGGTGGCCTGCGGCGTGCACGATGACGGTTCATGTCTTCGAGATCAATGGCACGCTCGGGAGTCCGTGTAACCGGAGCGACAGCTAAACCACCTGTCGAAAACGGAATGCGGACGGCGTTCGTTTTCGCTCTCGCCGTCTCCGCGTGCTCGCTGGCAACCGCATGCGGCAGGGAGGCCAATGCAGGAGGGATGCGCGATCAAGCGCCGTGTGCCCGCGCAAAGCAAACGCCTACGGCCAGCTACTCCAGAACCGACTTTCGCGGCATTCCGCACTACGTGAATCGACCGTTCACGAGTGACGAGCGCGCGATTCTCCGACAGGCGTTTGGAGTAGTCAGCCCATCGCATATCTACCTGTCTGATTCCACCACCGATGGTGTGCTCAAGTACGATCCTGAGGTCAAGCCTTGTGCGTGGTGCTACGTGGACTCGTTCAGGCTGGGCTTCATCTCCGTGAGAAAGCCCGGTGAGAGCTGGGATGAGCTCGAGCGACGAGTGCGCGGTATGCGTCGCTCCAACTTTGCACCTTCGTCTCTCGTATCGACAAGCTCTTTGAGCGCCCTCGATCCGAAAATCCAAGGTGAAGTAAAGGAGATGCTCGACGCGGCACATCGCGCTGGATTCGACCTCCATGTCGTGACCACATACCGGTCTCCTCAGTTAGAGGCTCTACTAATGGCGGAGGGACCTGGACGCACACACACGCTGACCTCACTTCACTCATACGGAAGGGCGATCGACATTACTGTTGGAGACGGAAACCCGAGCAGCCGCGCCACGCGCACCGAGTGGATCGCATTTCGTCGCTGGGTTACGCACTACCACGGTAACGACTTCCGCGTTCTGGGCGCCCCGGACCACACGTGGGATTGGCCTCACGTCGAGCTGCCGAGTGACAAGATCGGTTTTCGTAGCATCGAACAGGCCCTCGCTGCGGGAAAGGCGTGTCTCTCAGGAGGAGCGAGGGGCGCCTGCGAGTTCGCCCCTCATTTGCCCCCCCATAACTAATTCATAGGCTTCAGCGGCCTCTTTTTCTGCTCGAGCGAAGCGGCTAGGTTAATGACACGGGATTAGGCGGCCGCTCGCGCCGTTCCTTCGCTCTCGCGGGCGTAATTCAGTTGGTAGAATGCCAGCTTCCCAAGCTGGACGTCGCCGGTTCGAGTCCGGTCGCCCGCTCTATATGTAGCAACGACTTACGGGATTTAAGGGGTTCGGCCAAGGAGGTCGGGTAACCCCGGGGTAACCGAGCGGCGCTCTTTCGCCGCCGAGAGGAGATTCGCGAGTATGGCAGACGAAACAAAGAAAGAGCCGCCGCCGGAGCCGCCAAAGAAGAAGATGGTAATCCCACCGCCGGATAGCGGAGACACGCTCAAACGCGGCGACATGGGTGGCTCAGGAAAGGAAAGGCTGAAGAAAGGCAGCGACTAGAGCAACCACCTCGAACGCTGTAAAAACCATCGCGCACCGCAACAGACTTGCCTTGCGGTGAATCTCATCCAGGT
>JABXNS010000040.1_pt1 | contig 67311 bp, 73 predicted proteins | sample 7301101 | NCBI WGS metagenome assembly JABXNS01 (sample SAMN14449646, study PRJNA615230) | soil metagenome | isolation source: soil from bare, unvegetated metal-rich iron-sulfur acidic spring small-cell... | place: Canada: Paint Pots Mound, Kootenay National Park, BC | collected 2017-05-25 | reverse complement strand
CGCCGCCGCGTCCGAACGAGGTTCCCAAACTGGGAACCGTCGAGCTATGTCATAATCGGGCCTGATTTTCAACCTGCACGACGCCCAGCGCCGTGTAGAGTTTTTTCATCAGGTAGTTCTCTTCGTTGTCGAGCGTCGCGCCGCCGAGGTGCGCGATCCCGTAGCAGCGGTTGAGCGTGTTGCCTTCATCGTCTTTGGCTTCCCACGTTTCGCGCCGTGTCTTCAGAACGCGATCGGCGATCATCTCCATCGCGCGTTCGAGCGGAAGCTCTTCCCAGCGCGTTCCGTATGGCCGGCGGTACTTTACGGTATATTCGCGCAGCGGGCTCTCGACGAGCGAAAGGGTGGCCGAACCTTTGGGGCAGAGCCGTCCGCGCGAGATCGGGCTGTCGGGGTCGCCTTCGATCTGCACGATCTTTTCGTCTTTGACGAACACCTTTTGTCCGCAGCCGACTGCGCAGTAGGGACAGATCGATTTGACGACCTTCGCATCGTTTATGCGCGCCTTCCAGTCCGCGGTTTTTTGCGACTGGGCGGCAGAACCCAGCGCCAGCGGATCTTTCCCGCCGGCTTGGCGCAAGATAGGCCAAAGCGCGCGATCGTTCATGCTCTGCGGTTCTTGCGCCGTTCTTACCCGGAATTCCGCCGCCCGAGCAGCGGAATGAAGGGCACGCCGAAGAGCAAGAAGAGCGGGAAGAAAACGACGTGCCCTTGCGACGCGGTCCAGACAAGCGCCGCGACGCCCACGGCCGCTGCGACGGAGATAAGGACGACCACCAGCGTGCGCATAACGCGCAGGGCTTCGTCCGCGAGCGGACCAAGACCCGTGAATGAAGCGCTCGCTTATTTTTGCGGCAACGGTTTGCTTTATGTCCGCGGCTTCGGTTCTTCCGGTGCTTGCGAAACCGGCGCTGCCCGCCGAGCTGCAAGCGATCGTTCAGCGTCATCCGCACGCGCAGTTTGGGATCTCCATCTACGACCTCGATGCGCGCAAAATGATTTACGGATTGAACGCGCAGCGGTTTTTCTTAGCTGCGTCCACGACGAAACTGCTCACCGAGGGCACAACCCTTGCGCTATTAGGTCCGGACTATCGCTTCACGACCAACGTCTACCGCACCGGACCGATCGATGCAAACGGAACGTTGGATGGCGACGTCATTTTGCAAGCGTCGGGAGACCCGAATCTTTCGGGTCGCATACAACCCGACGGTACGATGACGTTCGAGAACGAGGACCACTCATACGACGGATCGCCCGATACGAAAGCCGTGCCCGGGAATCCGTTGGCAGTCATCGACGAGCTGGCTGCGCAGATCGCCGCGCATGGCGTGAAAACCATAACGGGCCGCGTAATTGTCGACGACTCGCTCTTTGAAGGCGGCTATCCCGAATCGGGAACAGGCGTTGTCGTATCCCCGATTGTGGTAAACGACAATATTGTCGATGTAACCGCGTTTCCCGGCGCCCATCCGGGCGATCCCGTCACGCTCGCCGTCTCGCCGCAAACTCCGTACGTGACGTTCATCAACAAAGCGATAACCGGTGCGGCGCACAGTGATCGTACGATCTCGATTCCCGCCGATCAGGCAGACGCAACGGGTATGCGCACCGTTACAATTACCGGGTCGATGCCGGCCGGATCTCCCTCGATCCTTTACGCGTATGACGTTCCGTCACCGGCCCGCTTCGCAGAGGTCGCGCTTACGGCAGCACTGCAAACACGCGGCATTACTGTCCAGCACACAAGCGCGGATACAACGCCGCTGACCGCGTCGGAAACCGGTCCAAATGTTATCGCGGCGCACGTCTCGCCACCGTTGAGCCAAGACGTCAAAGTCACGCTCAAGGTCAGCGACAACTTGCACGCGTCGATCATGCCGTACCTCTGGTCACCCAAACATACACTGCGCGCCGGCTTCGGTGTGGAGCGGGGGTTTATGCAGCGCGCAGGACTCGATACGAGTCAAATCGTGCAAAACGACGGCCTCGGCGGCTTTGCTTTCATTGAACCCCAGTACATGGTGCATTATCTCGCCTATCTGCGCACGCAGCCGTACTTTCAGACGGTGTACGCGTCGCTGCCCATCCTCGGTGTTGACGGCACGCTCTTCAATATTGCGAACAACTCGCCGGCGCGCGGCAAGGTTCACGCGAAAACCGGTACGTGGAGCGGCGGTGATGCGCTCAACCAGCGAACGCTCGTTTCTGGTAAAGGTCTTGCCGGCTATATGACGACCGCGTCCGGGCGACATATCGCTTTTTGCTTTTACATAAACAATCTCGCGGTTCCACACGGTCAAGATGCGAGCCGCGTGGCCGGTCAGATCAACGGCGCACTAGCAACAGCCGTGTATTTGTATGTCCACTGAACCGGAGAATGCCGCCGAAGTCTTTTTGCGGGTCTTGCAAGCGCTATTACTGCTCGCAGTCATGGCAGCGGTTATCTCTCATTGGCGCTTTGATTGGCTCTTGTACGTTATCGCTGGGATCGGCATCGCGTTGCTCTTCGTCCTGGGGGTCACGGTCGGAATAAAATTGGCCCCGTCAGTGCGCCGTCGCCGAGAGTAACTGCGCTAAGTATTGTTGCCAAACGAGCGGTAACGTGTGGGTGCCGTGGCCGCGCGTCTGCGACGTGATCGGCAACAGAACGAACTTCGCATGCTTGACCTTGCCGATCTCGCGTTCGACGATGTGGAGCTCTGGGGGGTTGATCTGATCGTCCGCGCTGTTGACCGCCATGACCGTGGCTTGAATCGTCCCGAGTAGGGCTTCCGGATTGTAGTCGCGCGACGATGCGACTTGGTAGAGCTCGTCGTTTGCATCAAGGCCCGCCGGCATTTCCGCCAGGCGCGATTTGAAATAAGCGTCGGCAGTGTCGCGAGTCGGCATGATCGATTGATCGTAGAGCGGCGCGCTGCCGACGAACCAAGTAATATCGTTGGCTGCTTTCAAGCCGAACGGTTGAGTCGTGTAGTCGCCGTTGTTGTAGTCCGGGGAACTCGTTATGAGATTTGTTTCCATATCGCGCCACACGCGGTTCCGCCCGGATATTTCGATCGGCAGGCACGCTAAGGGCATGAGGGCGTCCATCATCGTCGGATACGCCTCGCCCCACATCCAACTGTGCATACATCCCATCGACGTGCCCATGACCAGCCGCAAATGGTTGACGTGCAGTCCGTCGTTGACCAGTGCATGTTCCGCGATCACCATGTCGCGATAATCGTAATGCGGGAATTTCGCCCGCAGCCCGTCGCTCGGCTTGCTCGACTGACCGTGCCCGATATCGTCGGGAAGAATGATGAAGTACTTGTTCGCGTCGAGCAATCCGCCCGATGAAAAAAGGACGCCGGCAAAACGCTCAGGCGGAGTGAGAAACTGCTTTCCAGAGCCGCCCGTGCCGTGCATGATGAGCACTGCGTTCGAATGTCCACTTGCATCGGTGCGTAACGTGCCAAGCGTATAATAGTGAATGCGCAGCTCCGGCAGTGTCTCGCCGTCGTCGAACTTAAAGCTCGGAATCGTGTAATTCCCCTCGACGGGCGTTGGAAACGTCGCGGCGCTGGAGGGAGCGCCGATCGCGAACACTGCAAGCAAAGCGGTAAAAGCGAGAGCCAGATGTTTCATTTGTGCTATTCCTCAAAAAGCGGGAGCGATCGCGCCGACTCGTTAAGCGGCAGCAGCCGCTCTTCGACGTTGGCGATAAAGGCGATTTTCTGATCTTCCAATACCGATCTGATCCATCCGGTCGCGCGGTCCGGGGGTGCACCGAAGGCGAGCACTTTCTGCGGCGCCTCGAGAACTTGCCTGTAATTGTAATCGTAGTCGGCCAACTGGCCGATGCCGTAGCGCATGCGATCGACGGCCGCGCGAAGATCCACTAGGCTTTTTGCTTCTATTAACATTCGCCGGTCGCCAACGCGCGCATAAAGATCGATATTATTGTTGTACCAAGTTGAACCGCCACGCTTGAGGACTTCGCGCTGCACCAGTTGCAGAACGCGTTGATGGTCTGCGCGGGCACGCTCTTGGAGCGCGGCCGATTCATATACGTTGACGCGATTGTCGCCCTTCGGTTTGTAGCCCGCCCCCGGCGGGATGCTGGAAACTTGTCGAAGTTCGTCGAGCGGCGCACTCATCGCGTATGCGTAAGGTTGCATTGCCACGAGCTCGGTATCAGGCAGCAGAGAAATGCCGGCGGCGGCGACATCGGCTGCCGCGAGGATTTTCCAATAGGCCGTTTCCGAGATGTCGCGGACTGCGGACTGAAACGGAGGCGCGCGCTTTTCCTCGGTTTCGTAATAACGGCCGAGCGGGTCTAGCATCGGCACCAATCGCGGAAACGGCTCCGCCTGCTTGAGGTCGACAAATCTGTGGTCGGAGCGAACGGAGTCAGGTGTGCATTGCCCAAGGATGCCGTGACCAAAATACATTTTCGAATCAATTCGCGGTGCTGTTTTCCCCAGCGGACGGTAGTAAATGAAGCGGTCGCCCGGCCTGACTCGGCTAAAATATTGCTTGGGATAGTGGTATAGAGAATATTCAGCGTCCTGATAAATGCGGTCTGAAGGCGAGTAGTGCTGGGTTAGAATTACCGGCACTCATCCACCTTATTTATCGCGGATGCGCACGTTAGGGGGCATATATGTTGCGCGGTCGATGCGAGAAAAATTCATTTCCCATTGAGCTGCCGCATCGTAGCGTGCTTTTCGATGCATGCTGTAAGCGCCCATCATTGCGAACGCGATAGCCAAACCTAACCAAAGCCAAAGTGGTGAGCCGCGAATAATGGCGTGAAAAAAGAGAGCGGTCGGAATCGCGACGAGCAGCGCGGGCACCAGAGCTTTCCAGTACTTTGGCTCCGGCGGCTCGGGAAGAATCATACTAGCCCTTAAATTGCGGAATTTTCAGCGCCATTTGTTCGAGCGCATAATGGATGTCGTCGAGCGAAGCGGCGTACGAGAAGCGCAGATAGCCTTTGCCGGCCGCACCGAAGGCGGAGCCACCCAGACACGCAACGCCCGACTCTTGCAAGAGATAAGCCGCCAGCGCCTTGTCGTCGGACGTGATTTTCGTGATGTTTGGAAAGGCGTAGAACGCGCCTTCAGGCATCGTGCACGACATGCCATCGATCTTGTTGATGCCGTTGACCAGCGCGTCGCGTCGTTCGCGGAAGATGTTGTTCATTCGCATAACGGGCTCGTCGTCGCCGGTCAGCGCTGCGATGCCGGCTTGCTGCACGAAGCTCGCGACGCACGAGAACGTATTATTATTGAAGAGCGTGACGGCTTTGGCGATCTCGGGCGCCATGATCGCATACCCTAGGCGCCAGCCCGTCATAGCGTACGCTTTCGAAAAACCGTCGATCACGATCGTGCGGTCGCGCATGCCCGGAACCGTCACGATCGAGTGAAATTCGCGGTCGTAAAAATTGCGGCTGTAAATTTCGTCGGAAATGACCAGGAAATCGTGGCGTTCGGCCATCTGCGCGATCCGTTCGAGATCTTCTTTGGTCAGCACGCCTCCCGTCGGGTTGTGCGGCGAGTTGATCATCACGGCTTTGGTGCGGTCTGAGACGCGGCGCTCGAGCTCGTCCAGGTCCATGCGCCAATTTTTCTCTTCCAGCAGCGGAATCGGTACCGTCTTCGCGCCCAGGTAGTTGGCGCACGATGCGTACGCCGGGTAGGCGGGATCGAAGTAGACGAATTCGTCGCCACGGCTCAGCAACGCGCTGAGGATATTCCAGATGATCGGCTTGGCGCCGGGTGACAGCACGACGTTTTCCGCCGTCCACGGCTCGATGTGGCGAAACTTCGATGCGTAGGCTGCAACGACGTCGCGCAATTCGAGTATCCCTTGCGACGGCGTGTAGTGGCTATGGTTTTCGCGGATCGCGCGAATGCCCGCTTCCTTAATATGATCGGGCGTATCGAAATCGGGTTCGCCGATTTCCATATGCACGACACGCTTGCCTTGCGCTTCAAGCGCCCGGGCGCGTGCCAGAACTTCGAAGGCGCTTTCGGAACCGAGCCGCGACACGGCTTCGGCGAAACGATCGGCTTTCGTTGCGAGCATTTTTACAGTGCAAACCTTTCGCTAAGAAGTCAGAAATGCGTCAAGGGGCCGTTGTGCCTGCGGCGAAGACTCGCGGACGGTCATGCGCACCCTGACGGACGTGTTTGCGCCGGGTACACCGACGCTTCCCGAGGGTCTACGAACCCTCGTCGTTTCGCCTGAGCGCGAGTTGGAACCTGGAATGACCGTGCGCGCAACGTTCACGTTCCGCAACCAGGGCGGCGCGCCGGCAACCGGCGTGCGCGTACGTTTTAATCTCCCCGAAGGATTGGTCTACCTCGTCGGAAGCGGCAAGCTCGACGAAGAGGCGCTCGATGACGAACAAGGCAGCTCGCCGCTCCTCGCGCGAGCCGGAGCGCAGATCGGCGACGTCGCCCCCGGTGAAGAGCGGCGCATCGATATCGCGTACAGCGTCGCGGGCGCAATCGAAAATGGATCCACCGTCGAGCTGCAGGCCGCGGTCGCCGCATTCGAGCTTGCTCCGGTTGGATCAAACGTCGTCCGCTTGGTCGCTCACAGCCGCCCGGCATTGGAAAACGCGCTCACCAACGTCGCGATCGAAACGCGGCACGGCGCTTCCGGCGGCGCTGCGCCCGGAGGCGAAGCAAACGTTACGGTTCGCGTTCACAACGCGGGCGAATCGAGTGCGCACGACGTCGTCGTGGTCGCGCCAATTCCCGAGCATACGAGTTACGTTCCGAACTCCGCGCGCGTCAACGGCCGCGAGTTCGAACGCGAGTTGCTGGCGTCGTTTGATCGCGTGCACGCGCCGATCGTTGCACCGTCGCTGCCGGCAAGCGCGACGGTAACGCTGCAGTATCGCGTGCGCGTGGACGATCCGCTCGCTGACGGAACATCCATCGTTGCGCGCGCGCAGATCGCATCGCAGGAAACCGCGGCCTTCGCGATTGACGCGGCGAGCTTAACGGTCCGCGCGCAAGCCGATTTTGAAGACGACCGCACGTCGGTGACGGTCGAGCCGGAATACGACGTTACGCCGGGCTCACACATCGTCGTGCGGGCAGTTGCATTTAACGCGGGCACGACGACCGCGGAAAGCGTCTCGCTCACCCTCGAGTTTCCGGATCACGTCATGCCGGTGCGCGGAAGCTTCCGCATCGACGGACAGCCGCTGCGCGAGCGCAAGAAAGAGAGCCTGACCTTCGATCTCGGAGCGATCGGCGCGCGTGAAGGCGTCGAGTTCGTGGCCGAAGGCGCGGTGCTTTCGCCGATTGCCGACGGAACATCGCTGCCGGTTCGCGCGAAATTGACCTGGGCGCCCGAAGGCGAGCGCAACTTCGAGTGTTCGGCTGTGGTGCGTTCGCAGCCGCGCTTCTCAGCGCGCCACAATCGCATCGTTCGTGTCGGCGGCAGCTCCGTTCAGCCGTCCGACGAATGTGAAGCCACTATTCTTTTGAGCAACGACGGCAGCGCGCCGGCGACCGATGCGCGCCTGCATTTGCTGCTCGACCCGGCGCTCGACGAAGTTCGCGTCTTCGATAAGACCGTACGTTTGCAGATGGATCGCGACGAAGTGGACTTAGGGAAAATCGATCCGTACACGTCGCGCCGCCTGACCGTGCGCGCGCGCGTGCGCACGCCCTATGCCAACCGCAGCGATATCCGTTTAGGCGGATCGATGCACGCGCGTGAAGCTGGCGAAGTGGTTTTGGGTGAAGCGAATTGGCGCGTCGAGTCGCATCCGGCGTTTTCGGCCGAAACGTCGCAACTGCAGCTCGTGCAAGACGATGTCTTCCGGCCCAATCAACTCGTCGAGGTCCATGTGCGCTTGCGCAACGAGGGCACGGACATCGCCAACAACGTGCGCCTGCGCTTGTACGTATCGCCCGAAGCGCGGCTGGAAAGCGTGGAAGGCGCTACGCGCGAGCGTTCGGCGCTGCTCTTCGGTGAGGTGCGTCCAGGCGGAACGGTCGAAGCAAAGCTTGGCATCCGGCTCTTGCGCAGCTTGGCCAAAGCTTATCCGGTGACGATAGAAACCGTCCTCACCGCCGACGCAATGCTGCCGGTGCAGCTGACGCGGCTGACGATCGTGACGACCGCCGAACCGAATTTCTCGGTCGGCACCCTGCACAGCGAGCCCGCCGACGTAGCCGATGCCGGCGATGAGGTCGAGTTCGTGTTGCACGTTCGAAACGGCGGCGACGGACCGGCGCGCCGCGTCAAAATCTCCGTCGACTCGCTCGACGAGCTGATCTATGTTCCGAACAGCACGACCGTGAACGAACTGCCGGTACGCGACATCGGCGCACAGTCTCCGCTCACGAGCGAACAGGGTATTATGCTGAGCGACGTCGATCCCGGCGTTGAAGCGGCGATTGCGTGGCGCGAGGTCGTGCACAACGGATTGGCTTCGGGCGAAACGCTCGTTCGCACGGCGCGTGTCTCCTACGACGGCGAACGTCTGGACGAAATCGCCGCCCCCGAACTGAAAGTCCGCTGCTCGCCCGTTTTCGCAAACGCCATCGCGGGGCTGCCCTTTGGCCTGGACGGCATGTTGGGTCCGGCATTTGCGGGCGGACAGCGCGCGCTGCCCGACGTCAACGATCGTTTCGTGCAGCTGCCGCCGGCGATGCCCGTCGCGCGCGGGGAAACGTCGGTCACATCGGTGCTTTCGCTGGGGTCAAGCGGTAACGGGCACGCCGGTGACGATGACGAAGCGCACGTCGTCGAAACGGTTGCGGTTTTCGATCGCGATCGGTTGGATCGAACGCTGAAGTTTCTCTCCGAAGCGCGCTTCGGCGGGTTGACCAGCCACATGTTTGCGCTGCGCGCCTTTTACCCCGACGAAGCCGGTTCTTCAAATGAAGCCGCGCTGGAAGAAGTGCGCGATGCGCTGCGCGAGACGCTCGACCGGCTCTTCATCAAGCTGCGCTTGCCTAATTACGTGATTGCGCCGCGCGATCTGGAAAACGCCGGAACGCGCGCCGGGATCGTCACGCTGCTGAACTCACTGCAGCCCGGACAGCCCGCGCTTTCAAGCGGCGCTACGATGTTGCGCGGCGCATGCGACGCGGGCGAGTTGCGCGCACTGGCCGCGCGTTTGGAAGACGCGCCATTGGCAACCGCACTGCCGTGGGCGGCGCTCGCACGGCTCATGCCGAGCGAATCGGATGCTGAAGTAAATTACCGGCGCATGCTGATCACGTCGCTCGATGATCTGGCAAACGTTGACGAGACGGCGTTCATCGACGCGCTGCAGCGGCGTCCGTATCCAGTACTCGATGCGGCGCTCAACGTGGTCTGCGCACAGATCTCCACTCGCGCGTGAACGCGCTCGTCATCGTTCTGCTGATCATCATCGCGATCGCGATTTGCGTCGGTTTATACGCTTGGCTTTCTCCCGAGCGCAAAGAGATCGAACTGCCGGAGCCTCCACCGAACGAACCCTGGAAACCCGACACCGCTTGGACCGCGCAGGCGGGCGAAGAGTTCGCGACGCTCTCGGAAGCGGCGCGTTGCGATCTCGTCTTTGCCGTTGCCGACCTGCACGACGAACGTGCCGACGGATTGCTCGTACACGCACTCGACGATCCGTCCGAAGCGGTCGCGCTCGCAGCCGCGCACGTGCTCGAAAAGCGCGGCGCGTCCGAACGTGTTCGCGCGCACGTCAAGCGCCATCCCGGCGCGCGTGCGGAACGTATCGAAGAAACGCTCAGCCTCCTACAATAAGGGCCGCCTACGTGCCGGTTCGCACGGCTCTGAATTCACCGCGAAGCCATGGATGGCGAGAGCGGTCTGAATTCAGGAGCGCGGCCGGGCACATGGATGTGCCCGGCAAGTGTCCGTGAGAACCGGCATGTAGGCGGGTCTTATTGAGGACTTAGGGTTTTTTATGGAAGTACTGCACCATGATCGCGCGCGCGATCGGCGCTGCGACTTGCGCGCCGTAACCGCCGGAGCGATCGACGAAGACGGCCATCGCGATCGTCGCGTGTTTGGCGGGTGCGTACGCGACAAACCACGTCGTGTTCGGTCCCGAGCCGCCGGCCGTTTCGGCGGTGCCGGTCTTTCCCCCGAACGGTAGGCCCGGGATAGCAAGGCCGTAAGCGGTGCCGCCGGGGTCGGTCACTTCATCCATGCCTTGACGCACAGCTTTGAGCGCGTCTTGCGTTACCGGAACGTGCCGGATGATCTGAGGATCGAAGCGCTTCACGACGTGTCCGTGCGGATCGCGGATCTCCGCGACGACACGCGGATGGTAAAGCGTTCCGCCGTTAACGACGGCTGATTCGACGTCGGCCATTTGCAGCGGGGTCGCTTGCATCGCGCCCTGTCCGATTGCCAAGCTGCAGACGTCGGACGGTTCTAACGGTAGTCCGGAACTCTTGAGCATCGACGCGTTCGTCGGCCAATTGCCTTCGAATTCGCCGGGCAGATCGATCCCGGCTTTCGCTCCCAGGCCGAACAACAGCGCGTATTTGCGCAGGCGCGCGTTGCCCAGCCGCCAGCCCATTTGAAAGAAATATCCGTCGGAAGAAGCCGCGAGCGCGCGTACAAACCCCGTCGGGCCTAAGCCTCCGGCCGCCAGGTCGCGAAAGATCGCGCCGCCGCAATTCCACGCGCCGCTGTCGTAGACGACTTCGTTCACCTTGACGACGCCCGTGGTAAGCGCGGCCGATCCCGTTACCATTTTGAACGTCGAGCCGGTTGGCGTGCCCGCGCCTATCGCGCGGTTGAAGAGCGCGGGCGGAACAGCGGTCAGGTAATGCGCGATTTTCTTGGAGTCATCCGATGCGAACGCGTTTGGATCGAAGCTTGGATAACTTGCAATCGCGCGGATCGCTCCGCTCCACGGGTCCTCGATCACCACGGCGCCGCCGATTCCGGAGCGGCCGCCCCCCCACGAATGGATCCCGTTGGCCAAGGCCCGTTCGACGATCCGCTGCAGCCGCCAATCGATGTTCAGTACAAGCGTGTCGCCTGCGACCGGCTGTTTGGCGGGAAGCTTAATTCCAGGTACCACTTGGCTCTGCGCGTCAACGACGACGCGCTGTCCTCCGGGTTCGCCGCGCAAATAGCGGTCGTAGGTGTACTCGAGGCCATCTTTTCCGACCACGTCGTTGGGCGTGTATCCCAAATTGCGCAGCGCTTTATATTCGTCTTGGCTAATCTGTCCGACGTAACCGACGAACGCCGATCCTTGCGGACCGTACGGATAGTCGCGCACGGCTTGCGCTTCGACGTCGAAGCCCGGAAGGTCAACGAGCAATTCCGTGAGTTTGACGACCTGCTGCACGGAGAGATCGCTGGCTATGATGACCGGACCGTACGGCTCGTCGGCATCCAGTTCATCGAACGTTTTGTAACTGACGCCATGATGGTTGAAGAGTTGATAGCGCAATTTTTCAACCGGAACGGCGATGGCTTGCGAGACGCTCTTGAGCTCGCTTGTCAGGTCGGTCAGCTCCGACGGAATGACGGCGACGACGAACGACGGCCGGCTGCGCACGATGAGGTTGCCATTTCGGTCGACGATAGAACCGCGCGGCGCCGCCACCGGAATCAATCTGATCTGATTTTCTTGAGCGGCCGCGCGGAACGCATCGCCTTGGATCAGCTGGACTTGAATGAGCCGCGCAAACAAGCCGATGAGCGCGAGCGCAACGAGGAGTGCGAAGATCGCAATCCGCCACGTCGATCGTTCCCACGCGGGTTTGCGCCGGTACATTACGCTCTACGCCGCTCCGCGAGACGCACGATCAGCATCAGCGCGGCGGCGATTGCGGCGTTCATGAGCGCTTCCCAAATGGCTTGGTGGGCGTGAACGCCGGCGTAGCCGCGCGGATATCCCTCCAGCGAGAGCACGCTCCAAAAAATCAGGCGGCGCACCAGCGTTCCGATCGCGACCGCCGCGGTCAGCACCACGATGGAATCGGCAAAGAAACCCTGCGACAGCGAACCGGCGAGCAGCGCGGTTCCGGTGGTCGCGATCGTCCACCCGCCGCCCGTCGCGGCGCCGGTCAGCGCTCCGCCGAAAATATCTTCGCACGCGCCGGCGATCAGTCCGAAAATAAGGGCGCGCCGGATGTCGGTGCGCAGGGCGTACCACACGACGGCGACCAAAACCAAACTTGGCTCGGCACGATGCCAGGTAAGGAAATGCATGAGCTCGATCTGCGCGGCCAGCGCGATCGCCAAAAAAATACCGGCTTGCCACCAATAGGGACCCGCGAACGGTGTTTCTTGAGGTTTAGCGCGGAAGGACGACAACGCGGTCGAGCGTCGAGAAGTCGACCGCCGGTTTCACGATCGCAGTTTGATAGAGTGCCGAGTCGCGTTCGATCTTCATGATCGTTCCGAGCAGTGCGCCGGAATGGAACGAGCGCGCTTCCGCTGTGACGACTTGGTCGCCGGCGCGCAACTGCGCGTCCTGCGAAACGTATTCGAGCCGCACCGAGTCGGCATTGCCGCGCGCGATGCCCCAGTAGCGCCCGCGCTGCACGAGTGCCGGAATCGTGCTCGTGAAATCGGTGAGCAGCGCGACTTGACTGGTAAACGGCGACGCTTCGATGACGCGACCGACGACGCCGGGGCCGGCGAGCACGCCGTCGTCGCGCGCCACGCCGCTGCGCGTGCCTTTGTCGATCGTCACGGTCTGAATGCCGCCTTCGGGCGGATAGCCGATCACGCGGGCCTCGATTGCGCCGGCATAACTCTGGAGCTGCGGCTGAACGGCAAGCTGGCTGTTTGAAGCGGCCAACGCTTCTTGCAGGCGTGCGTTCTCCCGCTGAAGCTGGACGTTTTCGGATTTGAGCGCGGCGTTCTGCGCTCGCAGAGCCGGAAGGCTGAGCGCGGTCCGGCCGCCCGAACGCACGGCGCCGACGGCATTGGAAGCGCCGGCTTCGATGCCGATTCCGAGCGTCGTGGCGATGGTCGTCAGCGGGCTAGGCGTGCCGGTGCGGGCCGCGGTCACCTGCAGCAGCGCGACAAGCGCCGCCGCGATAATCACCCCGAGTACCGCGAAAAGCCTACGTTCGTCCCGATAAGTAAAGATAGCTAAAAACTCCCCTGCTCCAGTAGGGACTCTGCTAATTCGTTATCGGCAAGACAAATCCCAACCGGCGAAGCGTTCGCACGAAACGGGCCAGCGGGAAGCCCATGACCGTATAGAAATCGCCGTCGATCCGCTCGACAAGCGAGGCGCCGTGTGCCTGAATTCCGTAGGCGCCGGCCTTGTCGAACGGTTCGCCGCTTTCGATATAGCGATCGATTTCGGCGGGTTCGAGGTCGAAGAACGTCACACGCGTGCTCTCGCTTTCGAGCGAAAGCGTGCCCGCAGCGGAGATCGCCAGTGCCGTATGAACGGTGTGCGTGCGGCCGCTCAGACCGCGCAGCATGCGGCGCGCGTCGTCCGCATCGAGCGGTTTGTTGTAGGCAGTACCGTCAAGGTCAACGACGGTGTCGGCCGCGACGACGACGTCGTTGGGAAAGCGGATCGCGACAGCTTCACACTTCGCGCGCGCATGGTCGCGCGCAAGATCGAGAGGCGAGAGATCTGGGCGAGCGGGTTCGTGATACCCGCTCGGTACCACGCGCACGTCGAGGCCGAGCGACCGCAGCAGCTCCAAGCGGCGCGGCGATGCGCTCGCCAAAATGATCTTAACGGTAGATTTTTCCTCCGGCTTCGATGAAGCCGCTCATGTGACGTCCGCGCGGATCGTGGTGCGTCCAATGAATCACGCCGTCGTTGCATTCGTACTGTCCCTGCAGCGAAACCGTTTCGCCTTTCGAAAGCGGAATCTGTCCGGTGATCGTCGTGTTGTCTTCGACGTGAATCATGAAGGTGTTGCTGTGCAGCACGAAACCTTCATGTGTTCCGGTGCCCGATGAAGAGTTACCCAGAAGTCGCGCAATCGATCCGTTCGCCGTCACTTCAACAGCCGACGCGCCGCGCGCGCAGAGTCCCATCGCTTTTTCGACGGTCACCGGGCCGCCCGCGCAGCCGGTCAACGCCGCGGCAACAACTGCGAAAACGAAACTACGTTTCATTGGGTGCGTATACGTTGTTCACGGTGATGTACTCCCACACGGGTTCGGGGACCAGGTAGCGCGCCGAACGGCCTTGCGCGAGCATCGTGCGTATCAGCGTTGCGCTTTCGGGCATTTCGGGCAGATTGAGCGTTTTTATGCGCGAACGCAAAGCCGCCGGAACGGCTGAAACCACGCGGGAAAGCGTGTCGGCGGCGATTCCCGCGCGCGGCGCGATCACGAAGGCTTCGAGCGATTCCAGCACTTCCTCGAATCTTACCCACGAACTTTCGGCCAGCGAGTCGGCGCCCGTTACGAAAATGAGGCTGTCGCCGGGATACTGCGCGTGCAGGCGCGGCAGCAAGTCGGCCGTGTATCCGGTCGCGTCCGGTTCCAAGTCGCTGCGGTCCAGCTCAAAACGATCGTTGCTTGCAATCGCGAGCTTCAACATCTCGTAACGCTGTTCGGCCGTAGCGGCGGGTTTTTCACGGTAGTGCACGTTGTTGGTCGGAACGAAGATCACGCGGTCTAGTCCTTCGAGGCGCCGCGCGGACTCCGCGATGAAAAGATGCAGGTTGTGCACCGGATCAAAAGTTCCACCGAATATGCCTACACGCATTACGAGTACAGAAACTCGTATGGGCCGATGCGCACGGTGTCTCCTTCGGCCGCGCCCAGTTCGCGCAGTTTTTTCTCGACGCCCATCTTGGCGAGAATCTGCTCGAAGCGCGCGAGTCCTTCATCTGAATCGAAGTCGGTCATAGCGGCCAGGCGCTCCACGCGCTCGCCCGCGATCACGAAGACGTCGTCTTCCTTTGTAACGGAGTACGGCTCGGACGGTTTGAGGTTGATAACCGCGGCGCTCTCTGGTGCGACTTCGACGGGCGGAGCTTCGGCAATCGCGCGCGCGGCAGCGTACATTAACTCTTGCACGCCTTCGCGCGTTGCGGCGCTAATGCCGTAGACATGCGGAAACTGATCGCGCAGTTCGCGCAGACGTTCGCGCGCCGGCGGAAGGTCGAGTTTCGAAACCGCCAGCAGCACCGGCTTTTCAATCAGACGCGGATTCCAGGCGCGCAGCTCGTTTTCGATCGTCGATTTATCGGCCAAGATCTCGCCGAGTTCTTTGCCGCCATCGAGCAGATGAATCAATACGCGCGTGCGTTCGACGTGCCGCAAAAACTGGTCGCCCAGCCCGGCTCCGGTATGCGCGCCCTCGATGAGGCCGGGGACGTCGACCAGCACGAACGATTCCTCATCCGAAATCCGCACGACGCCGAGCTGCGGTTCTAGGGTCGTGAACGGGTAGTCGGCAATTTTCGGGCGCGCCGCCGAGACCGAAGCCAGCAGGGTCGACTTGCCGGCGTTGGGCACGCCGATGATTCCGCAATCGGCGAGCAGCCGTAATTCCATCCGAAAACGGAAGCGTTCGCCCGGTTCGCCCTTTTCCGCGAAGCGCGGAGCTTGCCGCGTGCTCGTTGCGAAATGCTGGTTGCCCAAGCCGCCGCGGCCGCCTTTGGCGACGAGCATCCGCTCTCCGGGCGTGTTGAGGTCGGCAAAAAAATGCTCGGGCTCGTCCTCGGCTCCGCGGTAGAGCAACGTTCCCGGCGGTACTCTGATGATGAGATCGTCGCCGCTGCGCCCCGACTTGTTTGACGTGCCGCCGGGTTTGCCGGAGTCGGCCGAAAACTGCCGCTTGAAGCGAAACTCCACGAGCGTGGAAAGTTCGGGCGACGCTTCCATATAGATGCTGCCGCCGTGTCCGCCGTCGCCGCCCGCGGGTCCGCCTTTGGGAATGAACTTCTCGCGCCGCCACGCGACCTTGCCGTCGCCGCCGTTACCGGCAGCCACCACGATCGACGCTTCGTCTATGAATTGCATGGTGCGAAACAAAAAAGGACCCGCAGGCCCTCTTCAGGTGAGACGCGCCGCGGTTTCAGGCGACCGCGCGCACGTGGATGTGCTTGCGATTGCGGTGCATCGCAAACTCGACGACGCCGTCGGCGAGTGCGAAGAGCGTGTGGTCTTTGCCCATGCCGACGTTCTCGCCGGGGCAGACGCGCGTGCCGCGCTGGCGGATCAAGATGTTGCCCGCAGTGACTTGCTGGCCGCCGAAGCGTTTGACCCCCAGCCGCTGCGCGTTCGAATCGCGGCCGTTCCGGGTCGAGCCGGCGCCTTTTTTGGAAGCGAAAAGTTGTAGGTCGAAGAGGAACATGGCCGCAGCACTATAGCACAGCGGGGGCCGCCGCTGCAAGACTTCCGCCTGCCAAGCGCCCCCAAAAGGTACCCGGCTCGGCGCGCCCTAACAGGAGTCCGTTTTGACAAAGCGCCGCGTCGTGGTCACCGGGCTTGGGGCCGTGACGCCCCTGGGCAACAGCGCCCCAGAGTTTTGGCGGCGGCTTGTCGCAGGCGAAAGCGGCGTCGGGCCTATCACCGCGTTTGACGCGAGCGACTTTGCGACGCGCTTCGCCGCCGAGGTCAAGGACTTCGATGCCGACGGCTTGCTCGGAAAGCGCGAAGCCCGCCGGATGGACCGCTTCTCGCAGTACGCGCTCGTGGCCGCACGCGAGGCGATCGCCGATGCGAAGCTGCCCGAAGACCAGGCCTTCAAGAACCGAGTGGGGTCGGTGCTCGGCACCGGCATCGGCGGCATCCTGACGTTCTGGCACAACTCCGATATCGCCGCCAAAAACGGCACGTGGTCGAAGGTCACGCCGTTCTTCATTCCGATGCTGATGGCGAACGCATCGGCCGCGCACATTTCGATGCAGTTCGGATTCCGCGGGCCGTTCTTTTCGGCGGCGAGCGCCTGCGCCAGCGCCAACGACGCAATCGTAACGGCCTACAACTACGTGGTGCTCGGCGACTGCGATGCGATGATCGCGGGCGGCACCGAAGCCACGATCTCGCCGCTCGCCGTGGGCGGGTTCTGTTCGATGAAAGCGCTCTCGACGCGTAACGACGATCCGACCCGCGCGAGCCGCCCGTTCGATAAGGAACGCGACGGTTTCGTGCTCGCCGAAGGCGCCGGCATTTTGGTGCTTGAGGAATACGAACACGCTAAAGCGCGCGGCGCAAAGATCTACTGCGAAATGCTCGGCTATGGACAATCGGCCGACGCTTACAACTTGGTCGCTCCCGATCCGGAAAGCCAGGGGGTCGAGCTCGCGCTCAAACGCTGCCTCGAACATTCGGGTATCGGACCGGGCGACGTCGATTATATCAACGCGCACGGCACCTCGACTCCGCAAGGCGACGTGGCCGAGTCGCAAGCGATCGAACGGGTTTTCGGAGCGGATACGAAGGTCGCGGTCAGCTCGACCAAATCTATGCACGGTCATGCGCTTGGCGCGGCCGGCGGCATCGAGGGCGTCGCTTGCGCGCTGGCGGTGGAGCACGACATTATGCCGCCCACGATCAACTACGAAGTGCCCGATCCGGACTGCACGCTCGATTACGTACCGAACGTGGCGCGCAAGGCGCCCGTGCGCGTGGCGCTTTCCAACTCCTTCGGTTTCGGCGGCCACAACAGCGTCTTGGTGTTCGGCAAAATCAGCTAATGGCGGGCGAAGCGCGGCGGCGCCGGCTGCGCGCGCTGCTCCGGAAAGCCCACCTCGCCCCCACCGATCTCGCCGAGTTCGAACAAGCCTTCGTCCACGAAAGCGCCGCGCGCGAACGCCGCAAGCATTCCAACGAGCGTCTGGAGTTTCTGGGCGACGCGGTCGTTGGTCTCGCCGCCGCCGGCTGGCTTTTTGAGGAGCACCCGGGCGCGAGCGAAGGCTGGCTGACGGCGCGCAAGGCCGCGATCGTGCGCGACAGCGCTTTATCGGTGACCGCGCTGCGCCTAGGTTTTTCGGACTTGGTCGAGCTGGGATCGGGATTGGCGCGCTCGGGCGGATCGGAGAACACAACGATCCTGGCCGACGCATTCGAGGCATTCGTGGGCGCGCTCTACCGGCGTTACGGTGAAGTCAAAGCGCGCCGTTTCGTTTTAGAGCAGCACATGGCGCTGGTCGATCTCTCCGACGAAGGTGTGACCGACCCGAAATCGCTCCTGCAGTCGCTCGCTCAGCAGCGCTACCGCAAGCTGCCGGTCTATCGCGACCGATCGACGGGCACGCCGCAAGCGCCTCATTTCACCTCCGAAGTCGTTCTCGACGATAGGGTGCTGGGTTCCGGGGCCGGAAAGTCGAAAAAAATAGCGCAGCTGCAGGCCGCTGGAGAAGCTCTGCAGCTACTGCTCGCGCGGGCTCGTAGAGGCAAGAAGAAATAAAACTCAAGAGCATAAAAACGTTCGGCTTTAAAACATTCGCCGATCCGACTACGCTCGAATTCGGCGGCGGCATTACCGCCGTCGTCGGCCCCAACGGCTCCGGAAAATCCAATCTGATCGACGCCTTCCGCTGGGGGCTCGGCGAACAGAGCAGCAAGAGTTTGCGCTCCGGCAAGATGGAAGACGTGATCTTCGCCGGCAACGAGAAGCGCAAACCGCTCGGCCTGGCCGAAGTGACGATCACCTTCGACAACAGCGACGGCCGCCTGCCGATCGACTTTACCGAAGTCGAGATCGCGCGCCGCGCCTACCGCGCCGGCGAGATCGAATACTACATCAACCGCAATCAGGTGCGCCTGCGCGACGTCCACGATCTGCTCATGGGCACCGGGCTGGGTCCGGGCAGCTACTCGATCGTTTCGCAAGGGCAGATCGACGCGATTCTCACGAGCAAACCCAGCGACCGGCGTGCGCTCTTCGAGGAAACGGCCGGCATCGCGAAGTTTCTGGCGCGCAAGAACGAGTCGCTGCGCAGGCTGGAACAAACCGAAGCGAACGCGATCCGCATCAACGATCTCATCGTCGAGCTCGAACGGCGCATTCCCGAACTCGACACGCAGGTGCGTCGCGCCAAGCGGTACCGCAAGCTCAGTGCACGCGTGCGCGATCTCGAAATTCTGTCGTACATTCGCGCGAGCGTCTCGCGCCGCGCGGAACGCGAGAATCTCAAAGGCGAATTGCAGCGCAATGAAGAGCTGCGCGGAGCCGGTGCGGCCAAGGCGGCGTCGCTCGGAGCCCAGCTCGCCGAAGCGCGCACCGCCGCGTACCGGCAAGAGTTAGCGCTGGAAGATCTCCGCACCAAAACGCAAACCGTCCGCGCCGATCTTTCGCGTTTGGAAGCGGAATACGCGGCTGCGCAGGCGCGCCGCGAAGCGCTGCAAGCGCAAGATACGCAGACGTCGGAAGATGCGGCGCGCGTGCGCGAAGAACGCGAAGGGTTGGAAGCGGCGCTTGCGAGTTTGGATGCGCGCATCGGACCGCTGCAGACAGAACTCGAAAGCGCGCGCGAAAGCGAACTCGCGGCGCAAACGTCGCTTTCGCAAGCGCGCGGCGAGCTCGACGAGATTTTCACGAAACTGCGCGAAGTCGAAGCGGCGGCGTCCGCGAGCGCCGAACGAAAGGCCGAACGGCGCGCACAGTACCAAAGCGCGCGCGCCGAAAGCGAGCGGCTCGAAAACGAACTGCGCGCGGCGCACGACGCGTCGGAGAATCTACAGATTGCCGCGGGCGGAGCCACACACCGGTATGGGGAGCGCGAAGCGCAGCTCAGCGCGCTCGAAACGCAACTCGTCGATGCGCGCGGCCGAATCGAAGACGCCGAGAAGCTCGCGGTTGCGGCGCAAACCGACCTGACGCGCGCCCAGACCGAGCATCGCGAGTACTCGAGCGAGGTCGCAGCCGCGCAGTCGCGGCTGCATACTATTGAAGAGCTCGAAAATGCGATGGAAGGACACGTGCCCGGCACGCGCGCCGTCGTCGAGGCGTGGCAGCGCGGCGAACTGCGCGGCATCGAAGGGGTCGTCAGCAACGTCATCGAGATCGACGAGCGCTATGCGCGCGCGATGGACGTGGCGTTCGGAGCGCGGCTCTCCAACATCATCACGCAAACCTCCGAAGACGCCGAACGCGCGATTGATTTCCTCAACGTCAAGGAGGTCGGCCGCGCAACGTTTCTTCCGTTGGATACATTAAAGGACCGCGCCGGACGTGACGTGGAGGCGAATCTTCGCGGTGCTTCCGGTATCATCGGTTACGCGCACACGCTCGTGCGCACGCAGCCGAAATACGAAAGCATCGTGCGCTTCCTGGTAGGAAGCGTGCTCGTGGTGGATACGCTCAAGACCGGAATCGATCTGGTGCGCAACCGCGGCTTCCGCGATACCATCGTCACGCTTTCAGGCGAACAGATTGCCGGCGGCGGCGCGATTACCGGCGGCCGCTACAAACGCGAGCGTTCGATTCTCTCGCGGCGCGCGCAGGCGCAGACGCTGCGCGAACGCCTGAACGAGATGCGCGCGCACTTGCTCGAACTCGAGTCGCAGCTCGAACGGACCGCGAATCAGTCGCTCAAGGCGATCGAGGCACGCGATAGCGCGCGCGAGTTCTTCACGCGCACCGAATTGTCGCTGGCCGAAGTGCGTGGCGAAATGGCGTCGGCGGCGGCCGAAGTCGAGCGCATGCAAAAAGAATTCGAAGCGGCGCAGGCGCGGATCGCGCAGATGCAGGCGGCGGCCGATAGCGCGCGAACGCGCGAGCGCGAGTTCGAGAAGACGCCCGAAGAAAGCGACGACGCCGAACGCGCGCGTTTGGAAGGCCGTCTGCGCGAAGCGCGTGAGCGGATTTCGAAAGCCGAGGAAGCGCAAGCGAGCGCCGCGAGCGCGGCCGGCGATTTGCGCGAACGTCACGCCGCGCTGGGCGCGGAGCGTGACGCCGCGAAAGCGCGGCTCGGCATCATCGATGCGAACGTCGAGCGGTCGCGCACCGCGCGCGATCAAATGCATGCCGATATCGCCAGCCTGAACGATCAAGTTGACAACGCCGCAACGCAGCTGGAAACACTGCGCTTGGCCGTCGGCGAAACCGATGCGGCCTTTGAAGCGGCGCGGCACGAGCGCGAGACGATGTCGGATCGCGTGACGCAGTTGGAATCAGACCTGCGCACGGCGGAGCTCGAGGAACGCGACATCGCCGCGGGCGGCGAGCAGCACCGCATGCGCCTGGCGGAGATCGAGGCGGAGCTGGGCATGCTCGTCTCTCAGTTCGCGCAAAATCCCGCGACCGATGAAGAGTGCCGCGAAGTCGAAGAACGTTATAAGGAAGAGCCCGATGAGATTGCGGTAGACCTTCCACGGCTCCGCGAAGACTTGGCGCGTCTCTCCAACGTCAACCTCAATGCGGAGGCCGACCGCGACGAGATCGCGCAGCGCGAGCAGTTCTTGCGCGCGCAGATGGACGACCTGGCCAAAGCGCGCGAGACGCTGCTGCAATCCATTGCCGAGATCGAACAGCTGACGCAGGCGCAGTTCAACGAAACCTTCGACCTGGTCTCGGCCGCGTTCACGGAGATGTACGCGCGCCTCATCGGCGGCGGCGAAGCGCGCATGTGGCAGACCAATCCGGAGAATCTTTCGGAGACGGGCATCGAAATCTCGGTGCAGCCGCCGGGCAAAAAACTGATGCCGCTTGCGGCGCTTTCAGGCGGCGAACGCGCGCTTACCGCCGCCGCGCTCATCTTCGCGCTGATCAAAGTGCGTCCGTCGCCGTTCTATCTGCTCGACGAAGTCGACGCCGCGCTCGACGACGCTAACGTCGAACGCTTCTCGAAGATGGTGCGCGAACTCGCGTCGGAGTCGCAGATGGTCATCGTGACGCACAACAAACAGACGATGGAACTTGCGGACCGCCTCTATGGCGTGACGATGCGCGAAGCGGGGATCAGCTCGATCGTTTCCGCGGAACTGCGCGAAGAGGAGCGGCCGGCGGAGGCCGCCATTGCCTGAGTCTGCGCTCTTCTCGCTTTCCGACCGCACCGGCGCAGCCGAAGTAGCGCGCGCTCTTGCGGAGCGCGGCGACGAAATCTACGCGACCGGCGGCACGCGCGACGCGCTGAGCGCTGATGGAATCGCGACGCGCGACGTCGAGGAGATCACGGGCTTTCCGCCGCTCTTCAGCGGCCGCGTCAAAACGCTGCATCCGAAAATCCTCGGCGCGATTCTTTTCGACCGCAACAACGATGCGCATCGCGCGCAAGCTCGCACCTACGCGATTCACGCCTTTTCAACGGTCGTCGTGAACCTCTATCCGCTTCCGGAGATCGACATCGGCGGGGTCGCGCTGTTGCGCGCGGCGGCGAAGAACTATCCGCACGTCACCGTGCTCAGCGATCCTTCACAGTATCCCGAGTTTCTAACCGCGCTGCAAAATGGCGGCCCCGATGAAGCCGTGCGCAAGCGCTGGGCGATGCGTGCGTTCGAGATCACCGCAGCCTACGACGCCGCGATTGCGCGCCAACTGGGGTCGCAGTCCGCGCCGCAGCATGCGGAACTTCCGGGGGCGCTAACCGTGGCGATGCCGCTCGCGCAGCAGCTTCGCTACGGCGAAAACCCGCAGCTGCGCGCAGCGTTTTATCTGGAGTCCTCGCGCGTGCCGGAGCAACTGCACGGCAAAGCGCTGAGCTACAACAATTTGCTCGACCTCGACGCGACGCTGCGGCTGCTCTCGCGCGCGCCGCTCGGCGCCGAATTCGGTTCGGAGCGCGAACGCTTCGCGCGCGTAGCGATCGTGAAACATACCGTGCCGTGCGGCGTAGCGCAGCGTTCGACCGTCGATAAGGCCGCTGGCGAAGCGCTGGCCGCGGATCCCGTTTCCGCCTACGGCGGAATCCTGGCGGCGGATCGCACGATCGACGCCGCTGCCGCAAGAACGATCGCGCCGTTCTTTCTGGAGATCGTCGCGGCCCCGGATTTCGATCCCGATGCACTGGATCTGCTGAAAAAAAAGAAGAACTTGCGCATTATGCGCTATGCGCCGGATCTGCCCGACGCGTTGCAGCGCGGACTGCAGCTGCGCAGCGCGCTCGGCGGCGTGCTCGCCGAAGAGGAAGACCCCGCGTTCGCGCCCGAGTCGTGGAAAGTGGTCAGCGCGCGCCGCCCGCTCGAACAGGAATGGCACGATTTGGCGCTGGCCTGGGATGTCGTGCGCCACGTCAAAAGCAACGGCGTCGCGATCGTCAAGGACGGCGTTACGCGCGGCATCTGCGCGGGTCAAACCAATCGCGTGAGCGCTGTGGAGATCGCGGGGATGCGCGCGAGCGAGCGCGCGCGCGGCGCGGCCTGCGCCAGCGACGGGTTCTTTCCGTTCGCCGATGGGCTCGAAGCCGCCGCGGAAGCCGGCTGTACGGCGGTCATCGCGCCGGGCGGTTCGATGCGCGACTCCGAAGTGATCGCGGCCGCCGATCGCCTCGGCGTCTCGCTCGTCTTTTCCAGCCACCGCTACTTTTTGCATTAGGAGAACCGGAATGGCACGCTATCTGCACACATCGATCTTCGTCAACGACATGCAAGAGTCGATCGACTTCTACACCAAGAACCTCGGACTGAAGCTGCTCGAAGGTCCGCTGCATTATCCAGGCAATGCGGACATGGCGTTTGTCGGAAACGATTGGAATGCGTACATCGAGCTCGTGTACGATCTCGAAGATCATCCGCCGTATGAAGTCGGAAACCGGTACGAACATTTGGCGCTCGAGATCGACGGAAAACTCGAACCGTTCATCGCGCAGCTGCGAAAACAGGGCGTGAAGATCATCAAAGACGTGAAGAAGTCACCGAGCGGCGCGGGCGCGCTCGCGTTCGTGGAAGATCCCAACGGCATTCCCGTCGAGCTCTTGGAAGCCCGCGTTCGCACTTAGCGGTAGACGAACGGATCGGCCGGAGTCGGTACCGCTTCGATTTCCGCCGTGTGCAAACGCAAATCTCCGTCGCGCAGTACGAGCGTCCCGCGTGCGCGTGCCCAGCCCGACCCAACGGCGGCCGGCGAATCTAATAGAATCGAGACCGGCGCTGCGTCGGCCCGGCAGCACGATATCGCATAGCGCACGAGCGCGGTCTCATTTCCGGATCGAACCATCGCGCCGGTGAAATCGATCCGTTCGCCGGGAAAGCCGCCGGCGAGCGTTGTTTGCGTTGCGTAATAGACCGGCGCGGGCGAACCGAGGACGCAGCCTGCGAGCATGATCGCCGGCCCGATTCGCAACGCCGGCCGTGCGTGCGTCCGGTAACGGTGCGCGAGGTACGCGCATACGATGGCGCAGATCCAAAGCGCCGGCGTAAATCGCGGATTGAGCAGCGCACCGCCGCCGCGAACCGCCGTGAGCGCGCACGACGCGAACGCGAGTACGTACGCGACGCAGTCGTGACCCGCGCGTCGTTCCGATCCGCGCGACCAAGCGCGGAGATCGAAGATGCCCGCGACGCAAAGAAATCCGGCAGCGGCGGCAGGTGCACTGCCGCGCGCGATCGCGGCGACGCCGATCGTTCCGATGGCGCATGGCGACGTGACGAAAGCCGTGAGTGCTGCGGCAACTCCCATAGCGGCGGCCGGAAAGCGGGATCCCGCAATCGCCGGCAGCAGCGGAAGCAGCGCAGCTCCGCTCAGCGCGAACGGAACGATGACGCGAAGCTCACCGAGCATCGAATCGTCATGCCCGTTGCATCCCTTTCGGCCGGCGAGCTTGTCGATCGCGATCGCCGCGGCTAATCGTGCGGCTGCCACCGCCGGGCCGAAGACGATCCAGGCGGCGGCAAACGCGGGGAGCGAGCGCGCCGAAGGCCCGGGACCGCATCCGCAGCCCAGATAGGGAATCAGCCGCCGCCCTATGCGCAGCGGAATTTGCGCGCAGATCGCTCCGGCGAGAACGAACGGCACGCTTTCGAGCAAAATCGCGGCGGCGTTGACGATAATCGCGCTGACCACGATCCCTCAATCACGTTCTGTCGCGCCCAACGCTAGGGGCAGGTCCGGCCCGAGCGCCTTTTAAAGACTGCGCCATGCCTTCGAAGCTCGCGGCGCCGCGCGGCACGCAAGATATTTTTCCGCCGCAGTCCGGCCGCTGGCAAGAGCTCGAAGCGCGCATTCACGCCTTGGCGCGCAGATACGGCTACGGCGAGATTCGCACGCCGGTCTTCGAATCGACGGAGCTCTTCGTGCGCGGCGTCGGCGAGACGAGCGATATCGTCGAAAAAGAAATGTACACGTTCCAAGATAAAGGCGACCGCAGCATGACGCTGCGTCCGGAATGGACGGCGCCCGTGGTGCGCGCCGCGCTGCAGCATGGTCTCTTCACGCAAGGCCCCCAGCGGCTGTATTATTTGGGTCCCATCTTTCGTTACGAACGTCCGCAAGCCGGACGCTACCGTCAGTCGCATCAGTTCGGCATCGAGTGCGCCGGATACGAACAGCCCGAAGCAGACGCAGAAGTGATTTCGCTGGCTTGGGATCTGCTGCAAGCCTACAAGATCGCGGGCGTTACGCTGAAGATCAACTCCATCGGTGACGAGACGTGCCGCCCGAAATACCGCGAGGCTTTGCGCGCGCACTTCTTGCCGCACCGCGATTCGCTCAGCGCCGATTCGCAGCGGCGACTCGAACGCAATCCGCTGCGCGTTTTGGACAGTAAGGCGGCCGAAGATCGCGAACTCGTTGCAAGCGCTCCCGCGTTCGAGGATTTCTTATGCGCGGAATGCCGCGCGCATTTCGACGCGGTCAAACGCGCGCTCGACGCTGGCGGCATCGCGTACGAAGTCGATTCACAGATCGTGCGAGGTTTGGATTACTACACGCGCACCGTTTTCGAGTTCCGCTCCGGCGCGCTCGGCGCGCAGAACACGATCTGTGCGGGCGGCCGCTACGACGGATTGGTCGGATCGCTTGGCGGGCCAGATGTTCCCGCGGTCGGTTTCGCGCTCGGACTGGAGCGTTTCTTGTGGGCGATCGAATCGGCCGGCGCGAGCGAGGAAGCGCGCCGCGAAGGCGTGCAGGCGATCGCGATAGGCGCACAAGCGCTGCAAGAGCTGCTGCCGCTGGTAGCCGCGCTCCGGCACACGAGCGGCTGGCCGATCTTCATCGACTACGGCGATCGCAAACTGCTCGCTCAGTTAAAGATGGCCGACCGCAACAACGCGCGTTACGCGCTCATTCTGGGCGAGCAAGAATTGGCCGAAGGACGGATCGTTTTACGCGACTTGGTGACGCGGACCGACCGGCCCCTGCCCTTCGGAAAAGATACTCTTGAGGCCCTCGGTGAAATGAGGGAGTAATGGACGAGCAGCAGACCCTCAAAGAATTGCTCGAGATCATGCACGAAAACGATCTCGACGCGCTCAAGGTCAAGGTGGGCGACGCGATTTTCGAACTGGTCCGGCGCGAGCCGGGAGCCCCGATCGCGGCGATTCCCATGGCCGCACCGGCCCCAGGCGCGGCGCCGGCCGCGTCCACGGCTCCAGCGGCGTCAGCCAACGTCAAGAAAGTGACCGCGCCTTTGGTGGGCGTCTTTTACCGTTCGGCCGCACCCGATGCGGAGTCTTTCGTGAAGGAAGGCGACCGCGTCGAAGCCGGCCAGGTCCTCTGCATTCTCGAAGCCATGAAACTCTTTAACGAGATCACCAGCGACTATTCGGGCATCGTGACCCGCATCGTTCCGGAGAACGGCGAGCTCGTTTCGCTCGGCCAGGAACTCTTTTGGATCGAACCATAGACGTATCCGCGCGCCGCGGTTACGGCGAATTGATCGCCGACCGCCGCGGAATGCTGGATGCTCCGCACTATCGCGAGCAAGTCGAAGCGATTGCCGACGCGATCGTAAAAGCGCTGCGCCGCGGCAACAAAGTTTTGTGGATGGGAAACGGCGGCAGCGCCGCGGAGGCGCAGCATATGGCGGCCGAGTTGAGCGGACGCTTTTTGCGCGAGCGCCCCGGACTTCATAGCGAAGCGTTGAGCGTGAATACGTCGGCGCTGACCGCGATCGGCAACGACTTCGGTTACGATTACGTCTTCGCGCGCCAAGTGGAAGCGTTCGTGCAGGCCGGCGACGTGGTCATCGCCCTGACCACCAGCGGCAGTTCAAAAAACATCGTGCTCGCGCTGGAAGAAGCCAAGCGCCGCGAAGCGGTGACGGTCGCATTTACCGGAAACGGCGGCGGCGATGCCGGCCGCGCCGCCGATCTCGTGCTGCTCGGCCCCGACGGATACTCCGCGATCGTGCAAGAGGTCCATCAAACGATGGCGCACATCGTGTGCGATCTCGTCGAACAGCGCATGATTTTCGAGTTCTAGTGCACAATCTGGCGCCTCCCGACGCGCGCACACTCTTCGAACGCATGCGCGACCGGCGCGTGCTCGTAGTCGGCGACGTGATGGTCGACGAATGGATTTGGGGCAGCGTGTCGCGGATTTCGCCCGAAGCGCCGGTACCCGTCGTTGCAGTCAGCGACCATTCGTTTACGCTGGGCGGTGCGGGCAACGTCGCCAACAACTTGCGCGCGCTCGGCGCCCAGGTGTCGTTCGTGGCGGCGATAGGCGCCGACGGTTTCGCGCACTTCGTCACCGATTTGCTGGCCGACGAAGGCATCGGCAGCGAAGGGCTGGTGACGATTTCAGATCGTCCGACGACGCGTAAAACGCGCGTCGTTGCGCACAACCAGCAGGTCGTGCGCGCGGATTGGGAGGCGACCTCTCCGCTCGACGCTGCGGACCGTGTGAAACTTGCAAAGGTCGTCGCGCGCGAGGCGGCCGCGGCCGACGCCGTTGTACTGAGCGATTACGCAAAGGGACTCTTTTCGCGCGAACTCGTTGAAGCGGCGCTCGTCTGTCCGATCGTCGTGGCCGATCCCAAACCGCAAAACCTGGAACTCTTTGCCGGCGTCACGTGCGTTGCGCCCAACGCGCACGAAGCCGAACAATCAACGGGCATCGCGATCCGTTCGGACGCCTCGCTCGAGCGCGCGGGCGAATCGCTGCTGCGCGAGCTGGGCTGCCGCTACGTCGTGATCACGCGCGGCGAACACGGTATGTCGCTGCTCGGGCGCGACGGCGAGAAGTTGCATATTCCGTCCGTCGCGCGCACCGTTTACGACGTCAGCGGCGCGGGCGATACGGTGACCGCGGTACTTTCGCTGGGACTCGCCGCGGGCGCGCCGATCGAGCTCGCGCTGCAGCTCGCGAATTTCGCAGCGGGCGCCGTTGTCGAGAAATTAGGAACGGCGACGGCTTCGGCTGCGGAGATCGTCGCGCTGATGGAGCGGACCGCGTGACCCTCGATGAAGCGCTTGCATGGCGTGAGGAACAGCGCGCCGCCGGGAAGCGCGTCGTGTTTACGAACGGATGTTTCGACGTTTTACACGCCGGTCACGTGGAGTATTTGGCGTGGGCGCGCGACCAGGGCGACGCGCTGATCGTGGGATTGAACGAAGACGATTCGGTGAGGCGTATCAAAGGGCCGGCGCGTCCGATCGTGCCGTTTGCGGACCGTGCGAAAATGCTGAGCGCGCTGCGCAGCGTGGACGCGGTCGTCGGCTTCGGCGAACGAGCACCTGAAGTGCTGCTCGACAAGCTTGGTCCCGACGTGCACGTGAAAAGCGCTCAGTACCGGGAAGAGGAACTGCCCGAGCGTGACGTCGTGCTTGCGCACGGCGGCGTCATCAAACTCGCTCCTCACGTTGACGGCGTGAGCACGACAGATCTCATCGCGCGCATATTGAAGTCTTACGGCGAGTGAAAATCGCCATCACCTGTAACGGCCCGGGCGAAACCGCCGGCTGGCTGCGGCCGCTGCTTCGCGAGCTCTATGCTTTGGAGCCGGCCGCCGGCGTGCACGTCTGCTACGTGCCCGATGATTTCGCAACGGGCGCGGAGCCGGAGTTCGTACGCGCCCTCTTTCCGCAGGCCCACGTCTACGATGCGAAAACGTATCTGAAGGCGATCCTGGGCCGGCCAATCGCCGGGTTGCCCGAACGGGTCGACGTAACGCTTTATCTCGGAGGGGACTTGATGCACGCGGCGCGCCTGCACCGCAAGGCCGGCGGAAAATTCGCGACCTATCGTTTCACGCGCCGCAGATATGCGCGTTTCACCGAGCGAGCCTTTGCCGTCGATGCCAAGAATGCGGCCGTGCTGATAGCCGATGGACTGGATCCCCGGCGCATTACCGTGAGCGGAAATCTCGCGATCGACGGCGCCTTTGCCGAAGCTTCGGCGGAAGCGGAACCGGGCGCGCCCGCGGATGGACTGTTGTTTATGCCGGGATCGCGCCCCTATGAAGTTGCGCAGATGATTCCGTTTTTCTTTACGGCGGCGCTCGCGATCCGCCGCGAGGATCCGGCCATGCCGATCGCGTTCGGGATTTCGCCGTTCACCACGATTGCCGCTGTCCGCTCGGCGGTTGAAGCCGGCGGCGACCCCCGCATGTTTTCCCAACGCGGGCGAATGATTGAAACGCCGGACGGCCCGGCGTTGGCATCGCTCGACGGTGCGCAAAGGTTTCCCGTCTTGCGCCATGCGCTGGCGGCGGCCGCGCGCGCGCGCCTGACCGTGACAATTCCCGGCACGAAAGTGATCGAGCTGGCCGCGATCGGAGCGCCGGTGCTGTCGTGCACGCCGATCAACGCAGCGGAGATCATCGCTATAAACGGCCCGCTCACCTATCTCGATCGCATTCCGTTTGCCGGACGGCGCTTAAAACAGATCGCGGTCACCGCAGTCTCGCGGCGTTTTCGCTTTCACACGCAGCCGAATATCGACGCCGATCGCGAGATCGTGCGCGAATTGCACGGCACGCTGACGCCCGGACGCGTCGCGCGCGAGGCGCTCGAGCTGTGGGGTGATAAGCCGCTCCTAGCCAAGACGGCGCAAGCGCTGCGCGAATTGTACGCAGACCATGCCGGCGCCGCCGGGCGGATGGCGCGCGCTCTTCTGGAGATGCAGGCTTAGCATGCGCATGTCGGTCATCATCGCCACCAAAGACCGCGCGGAGTATTTGGATCGCGCGCTGGAATCGCTCGGCAAGCAGATCGGCGCGCCCTCGTTCGAAGTGATCGTCGTCGACAACGGCTCGACCGATGCGACGACGCAGATCGTCGAGCGCGCGCGCGCACAGCAGGCATTTGAGGTCGTCTACGTGTTCGAAGAGCGGCCCAATCGTGGCGCCGCGCGCAACCGCGGCATCAATGTTGCCAAGGGCCACTTGGTCGCGTTTTGCGACGACGACGTCTACGCGCCGCCGGGCTGGCTGGCGGCCCACGATGCGGCGCACGAAACGCCCAATCTGATCGTCAACGGACCGATCGTGAACGTGCCGTCGTATCACGAGCGCCCCAAACCCGTGCTCGCGAATTATTCGCGTGCCGCGCTCTGTACGTGTAACGTTTCCATTCCCCGGGCTGCGTTGCGCGCGGCCCAAGGCTTTGACGAGCAGTTCCATCTGTACGGCTGGGAGGATACCGAACTCGGCGTGCGCTTGAGCCGCGCCGGGTTGAGATCGAAGTTCGCGTGGGGCGCGTACATCTGGCACATCAAGCCGCCGGGCGAAGCATCGCTCGAGTCGGAGATGCGCAAAGCGCTGGAGAAGGCGCGCATGGCGGTGCGTTTCGTGCAGAAGGATTCGAGTTTTCGCGTGCGCTCGGCAACGGGCGCCCATCCTGCGAACTTGCTGCGCGCGCGCGTGCTTGAGCGGATGTTGCCGCTCTATGCGGGCATCGCGACCGACGATCGCAAGCCCGCCCCGCTGCGCGCACTCGCGCGTTTGCAGCTGCTCGACGGCATCTATACCGTCGAACTCGCGCGCGCGTTGAAATCGAAGGCATAGCCGATGCGAGCGCTGGTGTATTGCGCGGGCGGCGGAATCGGCGATTCGCTGATGGCAGCGATCGTGGCGGATGCTCTGAGGGCGCGCTACGAAACTGTCGACGCGCTGACGCTGCCGGCGCATCGTCCCGCGCTCGAACGCGTGCCCGTGTTGGATGCCGTGCTCACTGACGACGCCCGCGACGAACGCGCGTTGGCCGAATCGCTGGCGCAACGCGAGTACGACGCCGCGATTGTGACCTGGGCGACGCCGCACACGGCGCGCGTTCTGCAGCTCGCCAAGATTCCCGTGCGCGTCGGGCAGGCGAACCGGCTCTATTCGTGGCGTTTCACGCAACGGGTTGCGGTTCGCAGCGAGCAGGGCGACGTCACGACGCACTGGTCGCAGATTTTGCTCGATTACGCCCGTGCGCTCGACGTCGTGCCCCCCGGCAAACCGGTGCTGCGTTTCGAGCCGTCGGCGGAAGACGAACGTGAAGCGGAAGCGCTCTGCGCGGAGCTGGGACTGACGCGTAATGGATTCGCGCTCGTGCATCCTGCCAACGCCATCGCGAGCGAGCGCGGTATTTGGCCGCTCGAAGGTTGGGCCAGTCTCGTGCGCGAGATCGCCGCGCGCTTCAATCTCCCGGTTCTGGTGAGCGGCAGCGAGGACGATCGCGACATCGTCGAAGGCGTCGTGGCACGAGGTGGCGGTTTTTCCATCGCAGGAAAAACGACGATCGGGTCTTTCGGTGCGATCGCGCGCCGCGCCGCGTTTTTCGCGGGTGTGACGACCGGCGCCATGCACGTCGCTGCGGCGTGCGGCGCGCCCACCGTCGGCATCTACCCGTTCCAAACCGATACGCCGGATCGCTGGGCGCCGCTCGGGGACCGCACCGCAATCGTCCGTGCGACCTATCCGTGCCGTCCGGGTGAACGCAAAGAAACGTGTCCCGACTACGCGTGCATCGCCAATCTCGACGTGCCGCGCATCATTGCGGCGATCGAATCACTGACCGGCGCGCCCGCAGCTGCATGAAGGCGACGATCCAACTCTGCACGTACAACCGCGCGCGTTTGCTGGGCCGCGTGCTCGACGCATGCTTCGAACAAACCGTATCGCCCGCGGATTACGAAGTCGTGCTCGTGAACGACGGCTCGACCGACGACACGCCGGCGGTTATCGCCGCGGCCCAAGCGCGGGCGACCTGCCCGTTCACCGTCGTGAGCAGACCCAACGGCGGCTTGGCGAAAGCGCGAAATTCCGGGCTCGCGCGTTCGACGGGCGAACGCGTCATTCTCATCGACGACGATGTGCTGCCGCTGCCAAACTTCGTGCAAGAGCATTTACGCAGCCACGAGCGTCATTCGCGGGCGATCGTTCGCGGCGGCGCCATCAACGTTGAGAACTTCGACGAGTTGCCGCTGCCGGTGTGGAGCTTGCGCAACTACAGCGGGAATTATTTTTGGACGACCAACGTCTCGGTGCCGCTCGAAGCGCTGAAAGCCGTCGGCGGCTTCAATGAAGAGTTTGCCGAGTACGGCTGGGAAGATATTGACGTCGGATTGCGTCTGCGCTTCGCCGGTGTGAAGGCGGTCTTCAACCCGCGCGCGCTCGTCTATCACTATAAGCCGCGCCCGCGCGCGGCGGACGTGGAAAAAATGCTGCGCCAAGCTCGCGCGCAAGCGCGTACCGCCGTACAATTGGCGAGGCTGCACCCGCACTGGCGCACGTATTTGGCGACCGGTGATAATCCGGTGCAGCGCTTGCTGCACGGATGGATGCGCGCAGGCGGGGCCGCGCGGCGTCTGCGGTCGAGTTTGGGCTCGCTGAGCGACGATCGCCCCTTGAGTGGACGCGAACTGCGCGCCGCGCGCAGGTTGGCCGCTGAAGCATACTTCGAAGAGCTGGAGCGTGCGCGGCAGGCCGCTTCATGACGCAGATCGTGCTTATCCGCACCGACCGGATCGGCGATTTGATCTTATCCACGCCCGCGATTGCAACGGTACGCGCTTCCTTTCCCGATGCCCGCGTGACGATGGTCTGCAGTTCATACAATCGCGTCGTGATGGAAAGAAATACCGATGTTGACGAACTCGTGGACTTTCCCAGCCGCATGCAACCCGCGCTCTTCGGCGCAAGTTTTCGCGGCCGCGCCGATCTGGCGATCGCGCTCGCGCCCCGTGCCTCCGACTTGGCGATCGCCGGCGCGACGCACGCCCGCACGCGCGTGGGATATACCTACGAACGGCGCTATCTGCTGCGTTGGACCTTACGACGGTTCGTCAACGTATTGATGACGTCCGAGGCCGACCCACGGTTAAGCGAACGGGATCCGGACCGGCGCGTTCGCCACGAAGTCGATCAGCTGCTCGATTTGGTCGCGCTGGGCGGCGCGAAGCAGCGCATCGAACGTTTGCGCTTGGACATCAGCGACGACGATCGCGCCGCTGTCGCGTTTATCCCGGAGGATCCGATTGTCTTTCATTTGGGAAAACGCTGGTTTCACGACGGAAGCACGCTCGAATCCACACTGCAGCTGCTCGCCGACCTGCACCGCTTCGATCTGCCGATCGTGGTGACGTACGCGCCGGACTGCGACCGGTACGTTGCGGCGATTGCGGAGACTCGTGCGGCCGACATCGTGCTCGGCGGGCTGCCGTTTCACCGCTGGGCCGCGGTGTTCGAACGGGCTCGCGCCGTGGTGACGGTGGATACGGGCGCGACTCACGTCGCAAGCGCGGTGCGCAGGCCGACGCTGGTTGTTTTCGAACACCGTTACTTTCACTTGAACTCACAAGAATGGGCGCCGTACAAAGTGCCGAGCGTACTCGTGCGCAAGCCCCGCAACGAAAATCCTGAATTCCTCGCGCAGCTGCGAAGCGACGTGCTTCAAGGCGTCGAGAAGCTACTTGGTGCGCGTGCCTGAGATTTCCGTGGTCGTGCCGACGTACAACCGGATCGAAACGCTTCGCCACGTCGTCCCGTCGCTGCTCGCGCAAGATCTTCCGGCCGAAAGTTTCGAAGTGCTCGTCTGTGACTCGAATTCCAACGACGGCACCAGGGAATATCTGGCCGGCATCCACGAACGCCATCCAAACGTCGTGCACGTTCCTGGCGCCTACTCCGGCCGCGCGATGGCGCGCAACGCCGGCATCGAACGCGCGCGCGGGCCGGTCGTGCTGTTCAACGATTCGGATATCGTCGCGTCGCCCGACTTGCTCGCCCGCCATCTCGAACATCACCGCAAGGAGCGCAACATTGCGGTCGTCGGCTTGGAAGTGCAAGTCAGTTCGTTTGAAGATTACGAAGAGAAGCGCGATCATCCCGAAAAACGCGGCGCCTTACATCCGCCCGGGCGCAAACGTCTGAGCTGGCTCTATTTTTTGACGGGCAACGCTTCCGTGCGGCGCGAGGATCTGTTACGCGTGGGGTGCTTCGACGAATCGTTTACCGGATACGGACACGAAGATTTGGAGCTCGGGTACCGCCTGCAAAAAGCCGGCATCACGATTCTCTACGAGCCGCGCGCGGTGAACTATCACTGGCAAGACGTCGGGCACGAGGACCAGGTCGAGAAAATGAAGCTGGCCGGGCGTTCGACCGTGCGCTTTTACCGCAAGCATCCCGATTTCAAGGTGATGGCCAACCTCGGCATGACCCCGGTTTCCTTGGGGCTGCACTCGGCGCTGACCAAGATGCCCTGGCTGCTCGGGTACTTCGACAAGCGCGCCGGGCAATCGAAGTTTGCGCGCAGCCTCATCCAGCAGTACTATTACGTTTCCGGAATCAAGAGCGCATTATGAAGTATTCTTGCGGCGCACTGCGCGCGAGCGATGAAAAGGCATCCGTCGAGCTGGCGGGCTGGGTGAACGTCCGGCGCGATCACGGCGGCTTGATTTTTGCCGACCTGCGCGACCGCGACGGCATCACGCAGATCGTCTTCGATCCGCAGCGGGCCAACTTCAGCGAAGCCGAGCGCCTGCGCCACGAGGACGTCATCCGCGTGCGCGGGACCGTCCGCCGCCGGCCGGCCGGCACGGAGAACGCGAAACTGCCTACGGGCGAGGTCGAAGTCGCGGTTGACGAGCTCGAGGTCATCAACCGTTCGGCGGTGCCGCCGTTTCAAATCAACAAAGACGACGACGTCGACGAGAACCTGCGCATGCAGTACCGTTACCTCGACCTTCGGCGCGCGCCGCTCCAGCGCAACATCGCATTGCGTCACAAGATCGTCAAGGCCATGCGCGACTTCTTCGACGAGCGCGGATTCCTTGAGATCGAAACGCCGATTCTGATCAAGTCGACGCCCGAAGGTGCGCGCGACTTCTTAGTACCGAGCCGGTTGCATCCGGGATCGTTCTACGCCCTGCCGCAGTCGCCGCAACTGCTCAAGCAGTTGTTGATGATCGCGGGCTTCGGACGCTACATGCAGATCGCGCGCTGCATGCGCGACGAAGATTCGCGCGCCGACCGGCAGACGGAGTTCACGCAGCTCGACGTCGAGTTGTCGTTTTGCACGCAAGAAGAAGTGCTCGAGATCATGGAGTCGTGCATGCGCCACACCTGGAGAGAGGCGCTGGGCATGGAGTTGGCGCCGTTTCCCCGCCTTTCGCACGTGCAAGCCATGGAAACCTACGGGAGCGACAAACCCGACCTGCGCTTCGGGCTGGAATTGCAGCGCGTGAACGACGTTTTCGCGCAAACGGAGTTTGCGATCTTCAAATCCGTCATCGACTCGGACGGCGCGATCGTCGCGCTGCGCTATCCCGGCGGCGGCACGCTTTCGCGCCGCGACTTCGACGCTCTGGTCGAAACCGCCAAGCAAAACGGGGCGAAGGGCATGGTCTGGGTCGCGCTCGGCGCCGACGGCGTGAAGAGCTCGGCCGCAAAGTTCATCCACGAAAACGTGGCCGCGCAACTGCGCGAGCGCACGAAATCGGAAACCGGCGATGCGATCTTACTGTTCGCAGACGCGACTGAAGCCGCGCTTGGCGCGGCCGGCAAGATGCGCAATGTCGTAGCCGAGCGCGCCGGCATGCGCGATCCGAAGACGTTCGCGTTTGCGTGGATCACCGATTTCCCGCTCTTCGAAGCCGACGAAGCCACGGGCAAACCCGGTCCCGCGCACCATCCGTTCACCGCGCCCAACGACGATCAGTGGGAACTGCTCGAATCGGATCCGCTGCGCATGCGCGCGCAGCACTACGACATGGTCCTCAACGGCTTCGAGCTGGGAAGCGGCTCGATCCGTATTCACAAAGCCGAATTCCAGCGCAAGATCTTCGCGATGCTCGGCCTGACGGAAGATCAAGTCAACGATCGCTTCGGTTTCTTTTTACGCGCGCTCGACTACGGCGCGCCGCCTCACGGAGGCATGGCGCTCGGCATCGATCGCATCGTCATGATCGCGGCCGGCGAATCGAACATCCGCGACGTCATCGCGTTTCCGAAGAACCAGCTTATGCGCGACGTCATGATGGACGCACCGTCCCCGGTGCCGGAGCAGCTTGTAAGTGATCTTTCGCTGCGGACTCTGCCGCCTAAACCTTAGTACGCTGAGCGACGAGACGCCGGTATTATCGCATCGATGACGGCGGTTCGCAACGCACCAAACTGCCTCGGCTTGGCAGCATTGCGTATCGTATTGATGAGCCAAATAGAATCGTTAGGCACATGGTTCTTACGGGCGTTCGTTATCAACATTTCTGCTTTGTAGCAGCATATTTTAGGGCGACCGAATAGGACACCATCATTCTTGCCGGAAAACTGCGCATATCGCGGTGCTGAATATATTTTTGAAAGTCTGCGCCCGATACAATTTTATTACCAGATGGTCCCGGCTTGCAGTGCTCCCACGACAACTTCCCGGCCGCGACAAGCAAATGCAGATCGTTGAACGAAATTAACCGGTTGGACTGAACGGTCGTCTTGGGAGCGGGCATCGGCAATGCCATCGATGCTGCTGCCGGTGCCGCGAGTTTGGGGTGCACGTGTGCGAATGCAGTACCGGTCAAAAGAAACGCTGCGGCAACGAGCAACCCGAGAATCTTCTTCATAATTTTCCTGCCCTTCCCATTAAAACTTCACCCGGCGTGCGAACCGGCGGCGGGCACGAAACGCTAGGCGCCTGCTCCGGTTCCTTCACGGCCGCCGACCTACCTTTTAGCGCTAACTGCGCGCCTGGCTGCAACTGATTTTGTTTAACCGGAACACTTTAACTTACCGCCATCGGAACAGAATATTTAGCAATCGCCAACGCGGGCTGAGTGAGCGATGCAAACTAGGCTTCGAAGGCATCGATCCTTTACTGATAAAGCTCATACGAAATGCCTTACGAACGCTTGTTCGTTCGCGCAAACTCGAGGCTGGAGCGACCCAAAAAGTCCTTTCTTAAAATGTGTTAGCGACAGTCTATCCGGTAAGGCCAGACGCCGGCTCCGCCTAGCTCTCCTAGAGCTCTTAGCCAGGATTGCGGTACAATAAGCTACCCCTTGGCTGCTACAGGGGGCGACGCGCTTAGCGTACAGCGCACTAGATGGAGGGTGCAGTGACATCTCGCGTTTTCATAGCGCTTTCGTTTATCGCTTTTCTTGCGGCAGCTCTGATTAAGTCACCAATCGCTTTTGGACAATCTTCGCGTCCTGCTGCAACGCCTCTACCGGGTATGATGACCGTAACGGCATCTCCAAAACCGACGCCAAAACCAAATTTAATTCCTTATTGCATTACTGACGAATATGAATATTTGGGCCTGCAAGACGCATGCGGTAGACCAAGAAACACAATATTCGTAATAGGGTTAGCGTCAGACGCAGCGACCAAGGGAAAATTGGTTGCGACACTTACCGACCAGCTACAGAACTTCATATTGGACGACGGAGCTCGCGTAATACCAGAGCCGAATTGGGAGATTTCTGATTTCGTTGCACAATGCAAGGCAGACCATCTACCACAACACCAGAAAGCCGAACACGACAGCGCACTCGTAATCGCAGCAGTCGCAATGGCCTCAGGTGTGAAGGACACGTTCTCGTATATGCGTTCGACGTCCGAAGCGGCGCTAAACGTACTGTATGCCGACTGCGTACCGACCGTTCCGATGAGCGCATCAGAGCTAAGTGCGGAAATCGCGCTCACCAGCGCATCTAGACCGATTGGCAAGTCGAAGGCCAGCGCGCCACCTTCGCCCATGCCTTTGGCATACGTGTGGTCGTCGCACATTCAATACGGTTACCAGACAAAGAAAGCTTTTATTATGCCTCGTTATCTCGATATGATAACGGTGCTCGGTGGCTTAGCCTCCATCTACGAAGCTTTAGCTCCCTCTAAAAGCTCAAGCACTTCAACAACGAGGTTGTTTCCGAGTCCCTCGCCACTTCCGGCGTCCGGTTGGATTTCGACTACCACATCGACAGCCGGCTCGTCGACAAATACTGGCGTCGCCGCGCTTTCACAGAATCTTCTAGCGCAAGCGATTAGTGGTAGTGTTGTTGTTCCCATTATACCACCAGATGATTCTCAAATGTGGAATGCCATTGAAGGGGCGGTTTATAGTATCACAAAAGAAATGAAGTGCCCTGAGGTCTTACGGAACGCAAATGAGGATGTAAAAGATTTTGCCGAACCGGGATATGCACCCGCTTTTCAATTCCCAGCGCCATTCTGCAAAAAATCAGCAAAAGAAGCCCAAGCGGCGCATCACGCATAGCGTAGCGGCACCATGCATTGCGGATCGGTACATTGCGCATCGGCATCGGGACGTTCGCGCATCGGCGACCGGACGTTACGGTATCGTATTATCCCGCGGCAAATTCCAACTGGGGCATCAAAAACTGGTTCGCGATGGTAGCGGGCGCAGGATGTTCTTTGTGCGAGCGAAGACTGCGTCGAACATTGGGCGCGTGAGTTTGCCCGTGTTCGTATTTTGACGGCTCGGATGGAATGACGAGATCAGCATGACGGTGCGCTGACCTTTGGTTGCGACAAGCTCGGCGCCGTGGCCGAACCGCCAGCCTTTGGTCGAGAGCGAATAGCCGGCGGCCTCCAGCGCTTCGATCGCGGCCTTCGTTCCGATCGCGCCCAAGCCGACGACGACGCGCAGCCGATCGAGCGCTTCGACTTCACGCACGAGATAGGGAAAGCACTTGCGCAGTTGCGCGGGCGTCGGTTTGTTTTGCGGCGGAGCACAGCGCAGCGCCGCGGTGATGTAAGCGTCGTGCAGCTGTAAGCCGTCGTCCACATGCAAAGCCGATGCTTGGTTCGCGAAGCCGGCGCGATGCAGCGCCGGATAAAGAAAGTCGCCTGACGCATCGCCCGTGAATGGCCGCCCGGTGCGATTGCTGCCGTGCGCGCCTGGCGCGAGGCCCACGAGCAAAACGCGCGCCTCCGGATCGCCAAATCCCGGAACGGGTTTGCCCCAGTACGTGAGATCGCGGTACGCGCGCTTTTTTTCGGTGGCGACTTGCGCGCAGTATCGCCGCAGCTCGCGGCACTTCGTGCACGCGATCACCTCGGAGTGAATGGCGTTCAAGGTTTTCGCGCTCATTGCAGATTGGGAAAACCGATGCGTTCTAAAGCGGCGTACGTCACGATGCCCACGGCCGTAGACAAATTGATGCTGCGGACGCTTCCCGGCCGCATCGGTATGCGCAGGCAATGCTCGGGATCGCGCGCCAGCAGTTCGTCCGGCAGCCCTTTGGTTTCTTTTCCGAAGACGAGAATGTCGCCGCGTTTGAATCCAGCCTGCGTGTATGGCAGCGAAGCGCGCGTCGAAAAATACCAGCACTGCGATTGCGACGTCGCGGCCAAGAACGCGTCGAGGCTCGGGTGCAGCTTTATGCTCACGTGCTCCCAGTAATCGAGCCCTGCGCGTTTGAGCTCGCGGTCGTCGATGCTGAAGCCGAGCGGTTCGACCAGATGCAGCGCACAGCCGGTGGCCGCGCACAGCCGCGCGACGTTGCCCGTATTCGGCGGAATCTCCGGTTCGATCAGCGCGATCTGCAGCGGCGCGTCATGAGCCGAGCGCTGCGAGAGACGATCCTGCGGCTGCATTACGAATTGGCGATGGAGACGAAGTCGAGCCCGGCGGGCGCGACGGCATATGCGACGCCATTATTGCGCTGCCAAATCTTTTCAATCGCGCCGCGCGGATAGACGATGCGTACGTTGGGCGCGGCCGGATCGTTCATGGCGCAGTCGCCGCTCGCGGTAAAGCCGCAGAGCACGGAAAGATGTCCTTCGGAGTGTTCGAGCGGCGCGCCCGGCAGTTCGTCGCCTGTCCAACTATAGGAAATGGCGATGGGAATGCCGGCGTCGATAAAACGCGCGGCGTGATCGAGATTACGCAAGTACACCACTGCGGCGCGCAGTCCCAAACTTCCGCTGAATGCGACGTTGAACGCCCAGTTGCCCGTGCCGTTGTACGCGCGGTCGAAAACGGCGCGGGCGGTTGTGGCGGCGTCGAAATCCAAACCGTAAAAGGCGTTGAGCATCGAAAGCGCCGTCGGGCTGCACCAGCCGCGCTCACCATGGTCGCCATATTGCGATCGCGCCGGAACTTCGAGAATACACGCCGGCGCCGCATATGGTAACGACGGTTCGTTGCGCTCGGGCGTCGCAAAGTACACTGCATCGAAGTCCACGCCCGCCGCGCGAACTTCGATTCCGTCAAACGGCTGCGCACTGCGAATCACGTCGACGTCAACCGTCACATCGGCATGCTTGGCGCTAAAAGATTTGCGCCCATCGGTCGTCCATTCGGTGTGCGGCAGCCACTCGGTGGCCGGCGCGTGCGCGCGCAGCAGGCGAAACTCGATCGTGCCGCGATCCGCGAACGTGTTCCAACTCAGCACGCTTTCGCGCGCGGGTTCAAACGTTAGCCGCGCGTGCTCGTCCGCGGCGTATATGACTGCGAGCGCTATATCTGCCAGTCCCAAGCGTTCCAAGTATCTTGCACGAACGCAGCGGGCTTGAGGTTTTTCATGTCGCTGTTGACGGCCGTGTACTCGTTCTCCCAATAGAAGAAAACGCTCGGCACCAGTTGGTGAATGCGCTCCTCTTCTTGTTGATAGAGTTTCTTGCGAACCGCGTGGTCGTAGGTGAGCGAAGCCTGGATTGAGGTCCGGTCGACAATCGGATCGTTAAGATGCGACGTGTTGCCGCCATGCGGCGGCATGTACTTGCTGTTCCAAAGCCCGGAGTTTTCCGGATCGGGCGCGTTAATCGATACCGTCCAAGAGATATCGTACTTTCCGGTATAGAGCGGACCGGTTGGCGCGAATAAAACGTTTACCGGATAATTGCGAATCTGCAAGCTGATGCCGAACGGCTTGAGCTGACTCTGCACCTGCACTTCGGCTTGGATGTTTTCTTGTTTGTTCGTTCCCGTTGAAATCGTGAGTTGCAGCGGTTGCGCGCCTTTATGCAGCCATCCATCGCTGCCCATCGTCCAGCCGGCCTTCGCAAGCAACGCCTTCGCGGCATTCGGATCGTAGGGGTAGCGCGGAATGTTGGGCGCTGCCCACGAGAGCGGAAAAATATCGCTGACGGCGAGTTGATTGTAGCCGTGATAGGTTTTGTCGTTGATCTGCTTCCAGTCTACGCCTTCGGCGATCGCCAAGCGCACGCGCTGATCGGCTAAGATGGGATTTTTCAGGTTAAATTCCATATGACGCCAGTTGGCGATCAATTTCGTAATGACGTTGATGCCGGAAAGCTGCGAAAGGCGCGCGATGTCGTTCTCGTTCACGCCGATGAGTACATCGACGTCGTGCGTTTGCAGTTCGTTAAAAAGCGTGCTGGTGTTTGGAATGACTTTCCAGACGATCTTCTTTAGGTGCGGCGCCCCGAGGTAGTAATTGGGATTGGGCACGAAGACCAGCGACGATCCGTGATTCCATTGCTGCAAAATGAACGGCCCGCTCGAGACCGGCTTGCCGTTGAACGGTGCGCGGTTGATATCCGGCAGGCTCGCGAGAATGTGTGCCGGCAGCGGCGGATACGCGGCGCCGTCATTCGCGAACAACCCCAGAATCGTCGAGTTGGGCTGCTTCAAATGAACGACGATGGTCGTGTCGTCGGGAGCGTTGGCCGAAGCGATATTGTCCCAACCGAACAGCGCCTTCACGTTGTTGCGCGGATTGCGCACCGCCGAGTAGGTGAACATCCAATCTTTCGACGTCAACGGCGCACCGTCGGACCAGCGCAATCCTTTGCGCATGTGAAGCGTGATCGTTTTTCCGTCCTTGCTAAATCCGCCGTTGGCGTAACTGGGCACTTCGGTTGCCAAATCCGGAATGAAGTTGCCGTTATCGTCGTACTTCAGGAGCGACGCGAGGATCAGGCCGTCGACTTGATTGCTCGCGTCGGTGTGCGCGAACATCGGGTTGAGGCTATCGGGCTCGTCGGAGTTTCCGACGCGGACTTCGCCCGGAATCGTCCACGGGTTGCGGCCGCCTATCTTCGTCGTACCGGTTTTGGTGCACGCGCTCAGTAGGAGCGCGACTGTCAGGAGTGCTGCGACGAGCTTCACGTTCATGCGACGGCCTTTGAGGAGAGTGGGTGGCGTTTAACGAGCTTCGGCGCGATGGCTTTCCACAGGCGCGCCGCCCCGTTGCGGACGACGTCATCTGCGGGAAGCGACGTTTCTGCGCGCGCCCGCGCGATTTCTTCTGCCGCCGACGCTTCCTCCAAACCGAACGTGTTCAGGGCGATGCCCACAACGCCGGCGGGCTTGACCGTCGCGCAGAGCTCCTCGTGCAGTTCGACGAGCCGCGCGTACGACAGCGTCGGCGTTTCGTAGGTTTCCATGCTCGTTCGCTTGACGTCGGCAACGAGCAGCAATGCGTCGGGAGCGCAGCCGAAAAGCAGCGCGAGCGTGACCGGCGCGTACGCCGGGTGATTGATCGCCCCCTGACCTTCAACCAAAATGTATTCGGGGTTGCGATCTGCCGCCTGCAGGACGAGTTGTTCGCTCGCGCCCGTTGCAAAGTCGGAGATGACGCGATCGACCGCGATGCCCCAACCGGCGATCATGATCCCGGTCTGTCCGGTCGGAACGAATTCCGCGTTCGATCCCATTTCGCGCGCAGCGCGCGCGAGCTCGAGCATCACCGTCATCTTCCCGACCGCGCAGTCGTTACCGACCGCGAGCAGAACCGGCGCTTTCACGTCGTAAGCCGATCCGCAAAAGAGCGGAACGTCCGGCGGTTTGCGCACGTCCCAGATCGTAACGCCATGCTGAAGCGCGGCCGCCGCGAACTCCGGATCCTCGCCGAGCATGTCATGGAGACCGCTGACAATCTCCACTCCGCTCGCGATCGCGGTAAGAATTCCCGCGCGCCATTCCGGCGGAAGCTTTCCGCCCTTTGGAGCGGTGCCGATCAAGAGCGCTGTTGGCGCGAACCGTAACGCATCGGCAACGCTTGCGACAACCGGTGCCGAGCTTTCTAGATACGGCACGACGTCGCGCACCGTCCGCCCGGCGCACGACGGATCGACTACAGCTACGGTTTCGTCGCTCGAATACCTGATGACGCCATGCGCGGTTTTCGCATTCTCCGCGAACTGTCCCGGCGCGAGTATTGCGTATCTACGCAACGGCCTTCTCGCGCACGCCTAACCCGGGACCATCCGGCAATACGATCTTTCCGCGTTCGTAGGTGATGCCGGTAAACGGATCGTCTTTGGTGAGAAACGGGCCGTCGATATCGGCCCAGTCCGCCAGCGGCGAAAGCTGCGCTGCCGCAGTCGCCAGGATCTGGCTTTCGACCATGCAGCCAATCATGATCTTGAACTTGAGCGCGCGCGCGGTGTGGATCATTTTGAGCGCGCCGCGAATGCCGCCGGTCTTTACGAGCTTCACGTTGATGCCGTCGACGCAGCCTATGAGCGCCGGCAGATCTTCAGCCGTCCGCGAATCCTCATCGGTTACGATTGGAATCGGTGAGCGCTCGCGAATGTAGCGCAACTGCTCCGGATGACCGGCCGGAATCGGCTGCTCGCAGAATTCAATATCGAAACGTTCGAGTTCGCGCAGAATCGCGGCGGCTTCTTGCGCGTCCCAGCCTTCGTTCGCATCGATGCGGATCGTCCCGGAGTACGCCGAGCGGATCGATTCGATCGTTTCGATTTGGCTCGCGCGAGAACCGGCGCCGAGTTTCACTTTCATGACCGGATGCGCGCCGAGCTCAGCGACCTTGCGCCGCGTCGTTTCCGGATCGCTTATGCCGATGGTAAATGACGTCAGCGGAGTTTCTGCCGGATTGAGGCCAAGCAGACGGTAGAGCGGCTTGCCGCAGTCTTTGCCGATCAGATCATGCAACGCGACGTCGAGGCCGCAGCGGGCGGCCGCCGGAATCTCCTGGGAAAGTACATCATCGAGCAGATAGGGATCGCCGCCGCGCGGCGGATGCTCCGAAAAGTACGCGGTAACGGATTCGGCCGACTCATCGTAACGCGCGATTGGTGCGGTTTCGCCCAGCCCTTCAAGACCGTTCCACGACAAGCGAAACAAGACCGTGCGCGCCGATTGCGCGCTGCCGCGTGCGATCGTAAACGGATGGACCAGCGGGAGTTCCAGGATCGAGGTGGAGAGGAAGAGCGCGGACATGTCGCACTGCTTCCTTCTCGCAGGCTGTGCCAGCCCCTAGAGGCCTAAGTCTTCCTCGTCCTCTTCGTCGTCGCCGTCGTCGTCGTCGTCCTGCTCGTCGTCGCCGTCCTCGTCGGGATCGGTGACGGTATCGCTGGCCGAACCCGCGATACCGCGATCAACCAGCGGGTCGCCGTCGGCGGTTTTCTCGATGTCGTCGTTTTTCGTTTCGTTCATATGGAACCTCGAGGTGACTGTGCCCGCTCCGGGTTACCGCGAAACCGGCGTACGAACGCGGTACAGGTTACCGCGATGATCGAAGCGGACGCCTTCGCCTAACACGCGCGCGGCATGCCGCTCGCTGCCGCGAATGACGCGAGCTTCTTCGTCGTTATCGTAACCCGCACGCGTGAGCGCGCTCAGCTCGGCTTCCCGGCGCGGCGATTCGATCGCGTGCGCCATTTCATGCGCGAGTCCGAGAGCGGGCGATTGCCTTCCGCCGCGTGTCGTGCGCAGCGCGCTATATGGATCCCACGCGATCGTGTCGGTTGACGGATCGAAGTGATCGTCAGCGCGGCGATCGATCGTCAAATGGAACGTTCGCGGGGATGATTCCAAGCGTCCGAAGAGACGGCGTTCCGCGGCGTCACGGATCAGGTACGCCTTGGCGAGCTCGTAATCCGAGCGCGCCCGTGAGGGGACCACGATTGCCATGCCTCTCGTTCACGCGCTTGGATGCTTTTAGCAAGGCCTTGTGGTACAGTGAAGGCCGTCGACTGCGCATGGCGCGCAACGTATTGTAGGTCCTGGACCAACGATAGAACCTAGGGAGCATCAGCTCCGGATACGACGGTGTAGCTGGCCGAAATGGCTGCCGCACGGGCGCCCGGGCCGCACCCACCTGTGAGAAAGCAGGTTCAGACCTCGTACGACAGACGCCATATGCGGTCGACCGCTTTTTTTACCGCATCCACGCGCGCGTCGCCCTCGTGCGCATCCAGCGTCACGAACCCGCGGTAATCTTTCAGCAGATCGCGCAGCGCGTCTTCGCCGGCGCTCACGTCGTGCCAAACCAAAACGGTCTTCGGCAAGAGCTCGCGCGGATCGCTTCCTTCTTCCAGCGTTTCGAACTCCGGACCGTAACGCAGCCACGCGGAGTCGGTTTCCTTTACAACGCGCTTCATGTCGTGCGCGCCGGCCGCAAACGAATGCGGTTGATTTCGCAGCGCGATCGTCACGTTGTGGCGCTTGGCCTGCGAAGCCGCTTCGCCGAGCGTTTGCAGTACGGAATCCCACGCGGCCGCGGTCGCGGGGGGAAGCGGTGCGGCCAGAAGCGGCGATCCGAGCGCGAGCGCCATTTCGAGCGCTTGCTCGATATGCGCGGAATCGGCCGTGAAAAAGCCGTCGTGACGCAGCGCGGCCACGGTCAATCCCAGGTCAGCGGACATCTTTTTGACTTGGGCGAGGTAGTCCGTATCGGTGCGCGGAAAATGCCGCACGTCAAAAACGACGCCGTCGGCTGAGAGCTCCCGCGCGCATGCATCGATCCATTCCAGTTGGGTGAGATCACCGCTGCGCAACTGTTCGTCGAAAGCCGTGCTCGAGCAAGCCAGCTTCATAGGCGCGCGTTTCGACCGCATATTGGAAGGTACCCTTGTGAATATCGCCGTTGCAGCCGATCACGCCGGTTTCGAATATAAAGATCGCATCGCGCTCGCGTTGCGCGACGCCGGGCACACCGTTTTAGATTTCGGAACGAACGACGACACGCCGGTCGATTACCCGCAGTACGGTTACGCCGTGGGCGAAGCCGTCGCTTCGGGACAAGCCGAGCGCGGAATTTTGGTCTGCGGCTCGAGCATCGGAATCTCGATGGCGGCCAACAAGGTTCCGGGCATACGATGCGCGGCCGTTTTCGAACCGCTGGCGACCGAGCTCGCGCGCCGGCATAACGACGCCAACGTGCTCGCGCTGTCCGAGCGCCTCACCGGCTGGGAGATGATCGAGCGGTGCGTCTTGATCTTCTTAACGACGATGTTCGACGGCGGGCGCCACGCGCACCGGGTCGAGCAGCTCTTCGAGTACGGCGATGCGCAGCGCGCGCGCACGCTCAAGGCGATCGAGGCCGGAAAAGTTACCGATGCGCAGACGCCGCGCGAACTGCTTGGAGCGACGTCATGACGCCGCGCACCTGGATGTGGGTTCTCTTCGCGGTTGCGGTTATTATCTGCGCCTGGGACGTCTTCGCCGCGCTGCGCGGCCAAGGCAATAACATCGTCGCATGGGCGCTGGGCGCGATGATGGCGGCGTTCGCGGTTTGGGTGCTCATCAAATTGATGCGCGGAGACGCAACGCTTTGATCGCCAGCTCGGGCAGCCTCATCGAAGCGCAAGATCCGGAGCTCTTCGCGGCCATCGCCGGCGAGGAACGGCGGCAGCGTCAGAATCTCGAGCTGATCGCGTCGGAAAATTATTCGAGCAAGGCCGTGCGCGAGGCGATGGGCTCGGTCATGACCGACAAGTACGCAGAAGGGTATCCGGGCAAACGTTATTACGGCGGCTGCGAATTCGTGGATATCGCGGAAAATCTCGCGATCGATCGCTTAAAAAAACTCTTCGGAGCCGATCACGCCAACGTGCAAGCCCACGCCGGTGCGCAAGCCAATATGGCCGTGTTCATGGCGGTGCTGAAACCGGGCGATCCGGTTCTGGGCATGTCGCTCGCGCACGGCGGCCACTTGACGCACGGCACGAAAGTCAGTTTCAGCGGCAAGCTCTACAATGCGTTCGCGTACGGCGTGCGCAAAGACACCGAGCTAATCGATTTCGACGAAGTGCGCAAACTCGCGCGCGAGCACAAACCCAAAATGATCATCGCCGGCGCGAGCGCCTATCCGCGGACGATGGAATACGATCAGTTCCGCGAGATCGCCGACGAGATTGGTGCTCCGTTCATGGTCGACATGGCGCACATCGCGGGTTTGGTTGCGGCCGGATTGCATCCGTCGCCGGTGCCGGTTGCGGATTTCGTGACGTCAACCACCCACAAAACGCTGCGCGGTCCGCGCGGCGGATTGATTCTCTGCAAAGAGCAGTGGGCCGTGCCCCTCGACAAATCAGTTTTCCCCGGCATTCAAGGCGGACCGTTCATGCATATGATCGCCGCAAAAGCGGTCGCGTTCGGCGAGGCGCTTAAACCCGAGTTCAAGAACTATCAGCAAAACGTCGTACGCAACGCGCGCGCGATGGCCGATGAATTCGCGCGCAACGGTTTGCGCTTAGTGGGCGGTGGAACCGACACGCACCTGATGCTCGTCGACGTTTCGGTGCGCGGGTTGACCGGCAAAGCTGCCGAGGAGTACCTGGACGGGATCAGCATCACCGTCAACAAAAACGCGATTCCCTACGATCAGCAAAAACCGTTCGTGGCTAGCGGCATCCGCATCGGCACGCCTGCCATCACGACGCGCGGTTTCGGGGAAGATGAATGCCGCGAAGTCGCGCGCATCATCTGCGAAGGGCTCGACGATATCGCCGCACGCGCGAAGGTCGACGTGCTGCGCGGACGCGTGCGCGAACTCACCGGCCGTTTCAGCGTCCCTTAGTTTAGCGAAGCGGCAGCACAGTCACGTTCTCTCGCCCATTAGCCTGCTTTTCGTAGAGGATCTCGCACGCGCATTTACCTGCGCCGCCATGCGCCGTGAGCGTCGAGTTCACGAGGCGTACGCCCGACGCTCCAATCGCAACGCTTCTTTTCCAGATATACGTCGCGTGAAAAAAGTCGGCTCCCCCGTTCCGCTGCGGAATATTCGCCAGCTCGACCATTCTCGAGTCCAGTAACGGACGATTCTGCGCTGCCAGCCGCGGGATTTGTCCCAGATGTCCGCGATCGATGAACACGGCGCTCCGGCCTCGCGCCATCGCTTCAGCTTCGGCCGCGACCTTTTCCGAACCGCCCAGAACGATAATGTTGTGCGAGCGCGCGACATTCTCGGATAGGCTTGCTGCCGGCGTCGAGCGCTGCATCGCAGCCGGTACGCTGGACGACCGCGCGATCACTTGTTCGTTTCCGACGCTCCAGTGCGTGACGGCGGCGTGCGGAACGTACATCGGTGGTGCACCGCGTTCGACCGCGGAATTCGCAACGAGTGTGAAGGATTGGCTGCCGCCGGTCAGGTTACGGTATTGCATGAAGATGGTGTTCGGCCGGTCCAACGGCCAAAACGCGATCATATCCAGCTTCATGCCACTGGGCAGGCCCACCGGATAGATGAACGGTATGGCGGTGCGCGCCGCAAACGAGCGAAGCTCGGCCGGAGTGGGGTACCTCACGATTGCGACGGACTGAACGCGGATCGCCGCGTTTTCGCCCGAGAGCCAAACGCGAAATCCGGGAAAGATTTTTTCTGCCAGCCCGGCTCCCGTCCCAGCGACGATGAGTGCCGCAAGCAGCGTTACGGCGGCGTATCGAAGGCGTTCGTTTGTGCCCGCAAGCCGTGAGCGTTCGGCGATGCTTTGCATCTCGAGCTGCGGCACGGCGATGTGCTCTTTTGTCCAGTGCGCCGCATGCGAAAAATTCTTAGGCATGAGTGGCCTCCGTTGTCTCAAAAGGTTGGTATTCTTGAAGGACGCCGCGCAGACGCTCGCGCGCACGATTCAGGCGCGTGCGCACCGTTGTGTCGGGAATTTTCAGGGCGGCAGCGATGTCCGACGTTTTCAAGTCATCGAAGTAAAACAGGACGACGACTTCGCGCATCTCCGGCGGTAGCCGATCGAGCGCGTTCCACACGTCTAGCGAGATCGTGTCCGATGGATCGGTAAAACGTTCGATACTTTCAGCGCACAAGGGACGCTTGCGGCGAATGCGCCTAATTTCGCGCATCGCGGTCCGGTATATCCACGCGTTGAAAGCTGCGGGCGACCTTACCGAACGAACTTTGCGGTGCACGATCACGCACGTGTCTTGAGCCGCATCTTGCGCCAGCATGCGATCTCCGAGCATTGCCGCGGCAAGGCGATAACATGCCGGCCAAATCTCTTCGATCAGGCGATCCACCGCGGCGCGATCGCCGCGTATTGCCAGGCCGACGGTAGCTTCGGACGCCCAGTCGCTCATAGGACTCCTTTTTCGACGCTCTATGAAGAAAGAGGCTCGAAGGAGTTCAAATGTTCCCTTCGCTAACTGATTATGGACTCTATGGCGGAAGCATTTCCTCATCTGCATGTCGTCGATCACCCTGCCGTCGCGGACCGCCTGGCACGGTTGCGCGATCGCGAAACGGCGACGCCCGTCTTTCGCAAGCTCATGGAAGAGCTCGGCGCTTTTCTGGCTTACGAAGCGACGCGAACGCTGCCGCTCCGCGACCAACGCGTGACGACGCCGCTGACCGAAATGACCGCGAAACGTATCGCAACGCGTCCCGTCGTCGCGCCGATCCTGCGCGCCGGCTTGGGTTTGCTGCCCGGATTTCTCGACGTCATTGATGATGCCGTCGTCGCGCACCTGGGGTTCTATCGCGATCCGGACTCGCTTCAGCCGGTCGCGTATTATGCGAACGTCCCCGACGACCTGGCCGAACGCCGCGTCTTTCTTTTGGATCCGATGCTGGCCACGGGTAACTCCGGCGCGGCCGCCCTCGAAGCGCTCGCGTCGCGCGGCGCGCGGGACATGACGTTCATCAGTTTGATCGCCGCGCCCGAAGGCGTCAAAATGATTCAAGACGCGCATCCGAGCGTGCGCATCGTCACGGCGGCGCTCGACGAGCGGTTGAACGAACATGCTTACATCGTTCCGGGATTGGGCGACGCCGGCGACCGCATGTTCGGCAGCACGAGCTCCGTTCCGGTCTCGCACCGGTCTCGAAAATAACGTGCGTCCCGGGTGGGATGAGTACTTCATGCAGATCGCCCAAACCGTCGCGACGCGGGCGACGTGCCCGCGCGCTTCCGTGGGCTGCGTGCTCGTGCGCGATCACCGGATCCTCACGACCGGCTATAACGGTTCACCGCCCGGCGTGGCGCACTGCACCGACGCGGGCTGCATTGTCGTGAACGACCACTGTCAGCGTGCGACGCATGCCGAAGCCAATGCCGTCGTTCAGGGTGCGCTGCACGGCGTGACCCTTTCCAAATCGACCGCATATTGCACGCATCAGCCGTGCGTGAACTGCACCAAACTCTTCATTAGCGCGGGCGTGCGCCGGCTGGTCTATTTGACGCCGTACGCCGATCGGGTCGCGGAGGCGCTGCTGCGCGAAGCCGAAGTCGTGATCGAACAGGCGCGCCCGTGACGGCGAACTACCTTTATATAGCAGCTTTTGCGATCGCGCTGGCCGCGGCGCTCTTCACCACGCCGCTCATCCTGCGGTTGGCGCATCGCGTCGGCATGTTCGACGTCAGCGACGACCGCCGCATGCACGAGGAGCCCAAGCCGCGCATCGGCGGCGTTGCCGTCTTTTTCGGTTTTGCGTTCGCGCTTTTCGTCGTGCTCGGGTTCGCGCTCTCCAGTGCGCGCGGGATTCTCCCCGTGAGCGACCAGTTGGCCGCGGCGCACAACCTGATCGGGCTGCTCTTCGGCAGCATGCTGATTCTTTGCGTCGGCCTCTGGGACGACATCATGGGGCTGCGCCCCAAATATAAATTCGTCGCGCAGATCATCGTCGCGTTGATCTCCATGGCCTACGGTTTCCATATCGACTACGTCCACCGGCCGCTCTCGCACGATCCGAACGACTTCATCTACTTCCCGTGGTGGATCAGCTACCCGCTGACGTTGATCTGGTATACCGGCATGATCAACGCGATCAACTTCATCGACGGACTGGACGGCTTGCTCTCCGGTTTTACCGGAATCTCGTCGATCTTTTTGTTCGCGATCGCTTTTACCAAGGGCGACCCGATCGTGGCGCTAATCGTCGTCGCGCTTGCGGGCGGCGCGCTCGGATTTCTGCCGTATAATTTCGCGCCGGCGCGCATCATTTTGGGGGACAGCGGCTCTCACTTCATCGGCTACGTCTTCGCGACCGTTTCGATCATCGGCACGAGCAAGACGGCTATCGCCGTCGGATTAATCGCACCGCTGATCGTACTTGCGCTCCCGATCGTGGATACGGCCGCCGCGATCTTCCGCCGCGCTCGCTCGGGGCGGCGCATCACCGAAGGCGACCGCGGCCACTTCCACCATCAGCTCATCTTTCGATTCGGATTGAACACGCGGCAAGCGGTATTGCTGATCTATGCCTTTTGCATCGTGCTCGGCGTCGTCGCGCTTTACCTCGCATGAATCCGGCGGCGCCCCTGCGCGTTATGACGATCTTCGGTACGCGCCCCGACACCATTAAGATGGCGCCGGTCGTCGCCGAGCTCCAGCGCCACCCGCACGTCGAGTGCATCGTCTGCGTCAGCGCGCAGCACCGCGAGATGCTCGACGACCTGCTGGCGCTCTTCGCGATCCGCCCCGATTACGATCTCGACATCATGACCGAGGATCAAACGCTGACCGAGATCACGACGCGGGTCCTGATCGGCATGGAAAAAGTCTTCGAGAAAGTGCGGCCGGACGTCGCGCTCGTTCACGGCGATACGACGACGAGCACGGCGGCCGCGCTGGCCGCCTTCTATCAGCAAGTGCCCGTCGGCCACGTCGAGGCCGGACTTCGCACCAGCGATCCCTCGCTGCCGTTTCCCGAAGAGATGAACCGGCGCATAACGGGGACGATTTCTTCATTCCACTTTGCTCCGACGCAGCTCTCGCGCGAACATCTGCTCGGCGAAAACGTTCCGAAAGAAAACGTGATCGTCACGGGCAACACGGTTATCGACGCATTTATGCTCACGGCCGCGCGCGAGGATTTGCCGCAGCCGCCCGGTTGGGATCGCATCGACCCGCAGCGCCCGCTCATCGTCGTGACCGCGCACCGGCGCGAGAACCACGCGCACATGCGCGAAATGTGCGAGGCGATGCTCGAGATTGCGCGCATGCCGCAGCGTCCGCAGATTTTTTGGCCGGTCCACCCGTCGCCGCGAGTCAAGCCGATAGCTTATGAGGTTCTTGGAAACGAACCGGGTGTCGTGCTCGTCGAGCCGATGGATTACGCGCGCATGGTTGCAGCCGTGCGCGACTGCACGTTCGTGCTGACCGATAGCGGCGGACTGCAAGAAGAAGCGCCGTGCCTGGGCAAACCCGTGCTCGTGATGCGCGAGGAAACCGAACGGCCCGAGGGCGTGCTCGCGGGAACGCTGGAACTGGTGGGACACGATCGCGCGAAGATCACTGCCGCGGCCGCGCGCTTGCTTTCCGGCGGCGAAGCGTACGAAAAGATGTCGCACGCGCACAATCCGTACGGTGACGGGCACGCATCCGAACGCATCTCGGCTTGGCTGCTCGCGCGGTTGCGCGACGGCGGCTACCCAGCGCCCTTCGAGGGCGGTCTTACGGAGTGAAGGGCGCCGCGGGCATCATCGCGGCGGGTTCGGCCTTCGCGGGCGCGGCAGTCGGCGGGCTGCTGATCGGCATTGTGGCCGACCACGCCCGGCACACGGAATATCTTGCGGCCGCCGGTCTTTTCGCCGGCGTCGCGCTGGGCGGATACGCCGCGTTCCGCCTGCTGGTGCAAACGAACATGTCTTGAAGGAAAGCCCTGCTATGGAATTGTACCGCGGGCTCAAGCGGTCGATGGCGCTGGGCACGCTCTTCGTGGTCGTCGTCGCCGCGGCAGTGTTGGCCGTCTGGAACGTCAACTTTGCACTCGTGCTGCTGGCCGGGGGCGCCGCCGGGATCGCCAATGCGTTCCTATCGATGCTCGGCAACGAAAGGTTGCTCGACCGGCGCAGCATCCCGGCGTTCGTCTTAAGTAGTTTTCTGCGCCTGTGCCTATTCGGTATAGTTCCGGTGGCCCTGGCGCTTCGGATTCCCTCCCTGTGGACGTTGGCGTGGTACTTCATCGGGTTCTTCACGCCGTTCGGAATATACGCAGTCTTGCTCAAACGCGCATACGCACGAAAGATCGAATAGTTGCACGAACATATAGGAGAGCACATCACGTGGACGTGGCCGGTTCTCGGCTCCGTTCACGCCGACACGATTATGACGACGTGGCTCGTCATGGTCCTGGCGTTGCTCTTCTTCGCGTGGGTCGGAACGAGTTACCGATCGGCGCGCGTGACGCGCCGCCAAACGGTGATCGAAGGCATCATCAACTACATCGCGGATCTCGCCCACGGCGTGCTGGGCGAAGCCGGCGAACCGTTCGTACCATTTTTCATCGCCCTCTTCATCTTCATTTTCATGCTCAATCAGTTCGGCGTGCTGCCCTTCAAAGTATTGGGCTTGCCCTTCGGCGGATCGCCGACAGCCGATCTCAATACGGTGGCGCCATACGCGCTCATGGTCTTCCTGATCATCCAAACTGTCGCGTTCCGGAGAAAAGGCGTCGGGTATCTCAAGCACTTGCTCCAGCCGTTCCCGGTGCTGCTGCCCATCAACATCATCGACGAAATTCTGCGTCCGGTCACGCTGGCCGCGCGTTTGTTTTTCAACATCTTCGTCGGCGAATTACTCTTCATTATCATCGCATCGATCATCACCGCCAAGATCATGCTTGGTCCAGTCAATCTCTCGCTCGCCATCGCGGTCGTGCCGTTTTTCATTCAGTTCTTCAATTTTTTCGTCGGCACGGTGCAGGCGTTCGTATTCACCCTGCTCGCAATCGTCTATCTTTCGCTGGCAATAGCGCCAGAGCACTGAGAAAGGAAACTCCTTGAATCCGCAAGCTTTTATCATCGGAACGACGCTGATTGCGTTCGGAATCATTATTTCCGGCGTCGCGTTCGGCTCCGCTGTGGGCGACGGCATCGTCGCCAGCAAAGCCGTCGAGTCAATCGCGCGTCAGCCGGAAGCCCGCTCGAACATCTTTACGTTCCTGTTCTTGGGCGTCGGCGTGCTTGAGGCGGTGCCGTTCATCGCGATCGCGCTCGCATTCTACATCCTCTTAGTCGTCGCAAAAGTACCGGCGCTCGTCGGGGCTTTCGCGAAGTAACGTAAGCGGATGGGCTTTCTCTCGATCGACTGGCACGGGACCGCTCTCGTGCAGCTGCTCAATTTCGTGATTTTCTTCACGATCTTGAACGTGGTCTTTACGCGCCCGGTAGGGCGCGCTATCGCCAAACGCCGCGAATACATCAACAGCGTAACGGGCGATTACGACCGCTATCAAGCCGAAGGAAACGCGCTGCGTACGCAAGCCGAAGCGATTCGCGCGGCCGCCCGGCGCGAAGCCGAACAATTGGCGGCGCAGGCGCGTGCCGAGGCGTCGAACGAAAGCGCGAGACTCTCGACCGAGTTTGCGCAACAAGCATCGGAAAAAGTTCGCGCGGCCCACGAGACCGTGGACTCCGAAGTGCAGGCCGCGCGTTCGAACGAGCAGCGAACGGTGCGAGAGTTGGCAGACGAGATGTTCGCGCGCGCGGTCCCGGAGATCGCCCGGTGAACTACGAGGCGATTGCGGAATGGAGCCAAGTTGCATCGGCGGTGCTGTTTTTGGCGGTTCTCGTCTGGATGTGGTTTAAGTTCATTCAGCCGGCCGTTCTGGCCGCGCAAGCCGCGCAGAATGCGCGCGTGAACGAAGCCGAACGCCACCGCGACGAAGCCAAAGCTGCGCTCGAAGGATTGCACGGCGAGATTGGACTGGCGCAGCAAGATGCGCTGGCGATCAAGGATCGTATCGCGGCTTTCGCTGCAGCGGAACGCGAAGCGATTTTGCGGGAAGCTCGCGAAGCGGGCGAACGCGCTTTGCGTGACGCCGAGGGCGAGCTCGCGCGCGCGCGCGCCGCGGCGCGCGTCCAATTGCGCGACGAACTCGTCGAGAAGGCGCTCGGGCTGGCGCGTGAAACCGCGGCCCGCCGCATGGATGACGCCGCCGATAAGAAGCTTTCCAGTTCGTTCGTGCAGTCGCTGGAACGGAGCGGCGGCTAATGGCCAATCAAAAGCTCGCGCGGCGCTACGCCACGGCGATCTTCCAACTTGCCTCCGAATCCAACGCGGTCGAACAAGTCGGCAAAGAACTGCGCGTCCTGAGCGACGCGATCGACGACAACGCCAGTGCGCTGAATTTCTTTCTCTCGCCGGTCGTCGACCGCAAAGAAAAAGAGCGCACGCTGGTAGCCGCCTTCGACGGCAAGGCGCATCCGGTCGCACTGCATGCTATGCTGCTGCTCGTCCGGAAACGGCGCGAAGGCTTGCTGCGCGAGATCGTCGCCGAGTACGCTGCTCTGGAGCTGGCGTCGCGCGGCGAAGACGCGCTGACGATTACGTCGGCGAAGCCGCTGGAAGCCGGCGAACTGCGCAATATCGTATCGCAGCTCGAAAAAATTTATGGAAAAAAATTCGAAGTCACGCAGATCGTTCAGCCCGGCCTAATCGGGGGGCTGCGCATCCTCATGGGCGACCGGCGCGTCGACGGTTCGGTCGAAGGCCGCTTTCAAGAATTAGCTCGCACTCTCTTGGCTAGGAATTAGGAATGATCAACGCAGACGAAATTGCCGGTATTTTAAAACAGCAGATCGCCACGTTCACCGCGGGCGTGCAAGAAGACGAGGTCGGCACCGTCATCGAGGTCGGCGCGAACTTGGCGCGCGTCTACGGATTGCGCAGCGTGCGCGCGTCCGAACTGGTGGAATTCGCCAACGGCCTGCAAGGCGTCGCGCTGAATTTAGAAGAGGACAACGTCGGCGTCGTCATCATGGGATCCGACGAAGGGATTAAGGAAGGCGACAAGGTCCGGCGCACGGGGCGCATCGCATCGGTTCCGGTCGGCGAGGCGCTGCTCGGAAGAGTCGTCGATCCGCTCGGCAAGCCCGTCGACGGCAAAGGCCCGATCGAAACGAACAAGTTCCGCACGATCGAAAACGTCGCGCCCAGCGTCGTGCAGCGTCAGCCGGTGAAACAGCCGCTGCAAACCGGCGTGCGCGCGATTGACGCGCTCATTCCCATCGGCCGCGGGCAGCGCGAGCTGATCATCGGCGACCGCAGCACCGGAAAAACGGCGATCGTCGTCGACACGATCATCAATCAAAAGGGCAAAGGCGTCTTCTGCATCTACGTCGCGATCGGCCAGAAGAACTCGACCGTCGCCGCGCTCGCACAGTTGCTCGAGCAAAAGGGCGCGATGGAGTACACGACCATAGTCACCGTCGGACCGTCCGACGCGGCCGCGCTGCGCTGGATCGCTCCGTTCGCGGGCTGCGCGATGGGCGAAGAGCTGATGTATCAGAACAAAGACGTGCTGATCGTTTACGACGATCTCACCAAGCACGCGCAGTCGTATCGCGAGATGTCGCTGCTGCTCCGCCGTCCGCCGGGCCGCGAAGCCTATCCGGGCGACGTGTTCTTTCTCCATTCGCGTTTGCTCGAACGCGCGGCGAAACTCTCCGACGAAATGGGCGGCGGATCGCTGACGGCGCTGCCGATCATCGAAACGCAAGCGGGAGATTTTTCGGCGTACATTCCGACCAACGTCATCTCGATCACCGACGGTCAGATCTACCTGACGCCGGAACTCTTCTTCCAAGGCATTCGGCCGGCCGTCGACATCGGACTCTCGGTCTCGCGCGTCGGCAGCTCGGCGCTCACCAAAGCGATGAAGAGCGTCGCGGGTCAGTTAAAGCTCGAGCTTGCGCAGTACCGCGATCTCGCGGCGTTCGCGAAGCTGGCGAGCGATCTCGACAAAGCCACGCAGATGCAGTTGCTGCGCGGCGAGAAGCTCACCGAGCTGCTCAAGCAGCCGCAATACCAGCCGATGGCGGTCGAAGATCAAGTTGCGATCTTCTACGGCGCGACCAAAGGCTTCGTCAACGACATCCCGACGCCGCGGCTGCAAGATTGGCTGCGCGGTTTTGTGGCGTTTCTGCACGACAAACATTCCGACATCACGTCGGCGATCGCGCAGAGCGGGCAGCTTGCCGACGAAACCAAACAGAAACTCGACTCGGCGCTCACGGAGTTCAATAAGAGCTTCTAATGAAAAGGCGTATCCGCGCTGCGCGCTCCACGCCCCCCGCCGGCAGAGCCGTCGGGGCCCCCGGCCTTCGGCCCCTTTGCATCGCAATAGGTGACGCTCGGTAATGGCCAGTGTGAAGGATCTTCGGGGGCGGATACGATCCCTGAAGAACACGCAGCAGATCACCAAAGCGATGAAGCAGGTCGCGGCCGCGAAGATCCGGCGCGCCGAGGCCGCGCAGAAGCAGGCGCGCCCGTACGCGGACGCGCTGGGCGAGATGCTGCAAGATCTGATCGCGACCTCTTCGCGCATCGATCATCCGTTCATGAATTCCGGCAAGGCGGGCGCGCCTCCGGGCGTCATTCTCATGACCGCCGACAAGGGGTTGGCCGGCGCATTCAATTCCAACGTGGTTCGCGAGGCGGAACGCTATTGGCGTCAGCACAGCGACACGCGCTTTTACACCGTGGGCATAAAAGCTCGCAACGCGGTGCGCCGCTGGGGTCTAGGAGATCGGCCGGGTTGGCCGCTGAACGCGCCTTCTAAGTTGCAAACCGCTGACGAGCTCGCGCAAGCTGTCACGGCCGATTTTACGGCCGGCGAGATCGGAGAAATCATCCTCGTCTCTTCCAAACACGTTTCGATGATGGTGCAGCGTCCCGAGCTCCGACAGCTTGTTCCGATTGAGCGTGAAACGGCCGCTGCTGTGCCGGCTCCTTCATCCGGCCCGCGCGGCGCGGTCGAAATCGAGCCTTCACCCGAGTTCGTGCTCTCAAAGCTGCTTCCGAAGTATCTCGAGTTCACGCTGTTTTCCGCGATGCTCGAAACCGACGCGTCGTTCTACGCGGCGCAGTTGCTTGCGATGAACAACGCGACGGAAAACGCCGGCAAACTGATCGACGAACTGACGATTGCAATGAACAACGCGCGTCAAGCGGCGATCACGAAGGAACTTCTCGAAATTGTATCCGGCGCCGAGGCATTGACGGGTACATGATACTTAATAATTATTTTCGTTCGGTTGGTGTCTCGTTTCGTTGGGCGGGCTGTGATTTCGCGCCGGAGCCATGGATGGCGGGAGGCGCCGAAATCACGCGTCCGCGCAACGGAATGAGATACCAACCGAACGCAACATACAGAAGCCAAAGAGTAAGGAACACTGATGCCAGCAACCGGTAAAGTCGTACAAGTTCTCGGAAACGTCGTGGACGTTGAGTTCAGCGCGGAGACGCTGCCGAACATCAACGACGCGCTCACCGTTCGCGTGAATGAAGATCATGCAAAGGCGAACGGCAAATCGCAAAGCGATGGAGCCGAGCTCGGCGGCACCGCGATGCAGATGCGCGACATCGTGCTCGAAGTGCAGGACGAGCTTGGAAACAATCAGGTGCGTTGTCTCGCGCTCGGATCGACCGACGGGTTGATGCGCGGCGCGCCGGTGACGGCTACGGGCGGACCGATTATGGTCCCGGTCGGCGAAGGCACGCTCGGGCGAATCTTCAACGTGCTCGGCAAAGCGATCGACAGCGACGAACCGGTCAAGGCCGCGGCGCAGTGGCCGATTCACCGTCCGCCGCCGGATTTTCAGGCACAAGATCCGACGCCGAAAATTTTTGAAACGGGCATCAAAGTCATCGACTTGATGGCGCCGTACACGCGCGGCGGCAAAGTCGGACTCTTCGGCGGCGCCGGCGTCGGCAAGACGGTGCTCATTCAAGAGCTGATTCGCAACATCGCGAGCGTGCACAAAGGCTTCTCGGTCTTCACCGGCGTCGGCGAGCGCACGCGCGAAGGCAACGACTTGTGGCTCGAAATGAAAGAGTCGGGCGTTTTGAAACAGACGACGCTCGTCTTCGGACAGATGGACGAACCGCCGGGCGTACGTTTCCGCGTCGCGCAAACCGGCGTGACGATGGCGGAATATTTCCGCGACGAGATGGGCGCCGACGTGCTGCTGTTCATGGACAACATCTTCCGCTATCTGCAAGCCGGCTCCGAAGTTTCCGCGCTGATGGGGCGCATGCCGTCGGCCGTAGGCTACCAGCCGACGCTTTCGACCGACATGGGATCGCTCGAAGAACGCATTACGTCAACGCATCGCGGATCGATTACGTCTGTGCAAGCGGTATACGTGCCGGCCGACGACTACACCGATCCCGCCGTTGCGGTGACGTTCGCGCATTTGGACGCAACGACGGCGCTCTCGCGTCCCATCTCCGAGCTCGGAATTTATCCGGCGGTCGATCCGCTGGCGTCGAGCTCGCGGATTTTGGATCCCCAGATCGTCGGCGAAGAGCATTACCGCGTGGCGCGCGGCGTTCAAGAAACGCTGCAGCGGTATCGCGACTTGCAAGACATCATCGCGATTCTCGGCGTCGAAGAGCTCTCCGAAGACGACAAGATTGCCGTCGGACGCGCGCGCCGCATTCAGCGCATGTTCTCCCAGCCGTTCTTCGTCGCCGAACAGTTCACGGGTACGGCCGGCAAGTACGTGAAGCTCTCCGACACGATTGCTGCATTCAAGGAGATCCTCGACGGCAAAGTTGACGACGTTCCGGAGCAGGCGTTCTTCTATGCCGGCGGCATTGACGATGTGCGCGCCGCCGCCGAGAAATTGGGCGCAGCGGTCTCATGACCGTTCCGTTCAAGCTCGTCTCGCCGGCGAAGCTGATCTTCGAAGGCGATGCCGAGCTCGTGATCGCGGTGACGACCGAAGGCGAAGAGGGCATCTTGCCACGGCACGCACCGTTTCTCGCGGCGCTCAAGCCGGGCGTGCTGCGCGCCAACATCATTGAGAACGGCGCGTCGCGGCGCCTGGAACTTGCCACCGGCGAAGGCTTCATGCAAGCGCTGCCTGATCGCATCACGGTTTTGGTCGATAAGGCGGTCACGTTTGAGGACGTGGACGTCGCGCAGACACGCGCTGAGCTTGCTGACGCGCCGGATTCCGCGGCGGCGGACTTCGCGCGCGCCAAGCTGCAGCTGACCGGACACCACTAGCCTTCCGGCGAAATCACACTTTGTGGCGCATACTCCGGGCTGGACGAAGTTAGCCGGACCTGCGCTGGAGCTCGCGGCTCTGGCGTTCGGCTCGTTTGCCATGGAATTGGCAAACGGATCTCCACCCAAGCCGAAAGCGCCGCCGAAGCCGGTAGCGCCATCCGCGCCTACGCCGGCGGCAGCGGCGCCGGCGAAACCCGTATGGTCCAAGCGTGAGGGCAACCCGCAAGAGTTTCTTTTTGAAATCGCCGACGAAGGCGCGAACTATTACCGCGCGTCGGACGCGACCGCGGAAGTGGTCGCCGGTTTGTATTCGGACGGGCGGATCAGGTTGGCGGACTCCGGCGGCCGCCGTTTCGCCGGTGCGCTCATCGGCGGACACGCGGATCTGCTGGAACTGCAGCGCAACGAATGGAGCGAAGTTTTCTTACGCGTGACGCCGACGGGGCGCATGCAGCTCGAGCTGCGCGGCGGACCGTACGACGCGCACGTGCTCACCTGCGAGCCCCTCTCTCAATGAACACGCTCGATCGGCTCGAGACGACGCTGCGCGTGCGCGGGGGCTCTCAGCTCGAAGGGTCGATCGCCACGCACGGCGCGAAGAATGCGGCGCTTCCGATCATGGCCGCCGCGCTGCTGGCGAAAGGCAAAGTGACGCTGCACCGCGTGCCGCGCATCACCGACGTCTCCGTCATGTGGTCGCTGCTCGAAGCGCTGGGCGCGCGTTTGCGTTACGAAGGCGAAGGCAGCGTGACGATCGACGCCTCCAACGTCGCGCTTATTCGAGCGCCATACACGCTCGTGCGCAAACTTGCGGCATCGTTCGACCTCGTCGGTCCTTTGATCGGCCGGTTCGGCCGCGCGGAAGTCCCGCTTCCTGGCGGATGCGTGTTGGGAACGCGTGCGACGGACATGCACGAGCAGGCGTTCTTGGCGCTCGGCTGCGACGTCAAAAACAAAGGCGGCTACTTCATCGCCACGGCTAAGCAGCGCCGTCTGCAAGGCGCCGACATCGAGTTCCGTACGCCTAGCGTCGGCGCGACGAAGAACGCGCTGCTGGCCGCAGTCGTGGCTGAAGGAACGACGACCGTTCGAAACGCGGCTATGGAACCCGAGGTCGTCGATCTCGCTAACTTTCTGATCGCCATGGGCGCGAAGATTCGCGGCGCAGCTTCCGACACGATCGTGATCGAAGGTGTCAACGAACTGCACGGCGTGGAGTACGAGATCATTCCCGATCGTATCGTGACCGGCACGCTGCTGCTCTGCGGCGCGAGCACGCGCGGCGACGTGACGGTCAAACGCTGTCAGCCCGATCATCTGCACGCGCTCAGCTTGAAACTGCAAGAGTGCGGCGCCGAAGTGACCAGCGGCGATGACTGGCTGCGCGTCAACGCGACCCGCGTGACCGGCGGCACGGATATTTTGACGGCGCCGTACCCCGGTTTTCCGACGGACCTGCAGCCGCAAATGGTTTCCTTTCTCTGCACGGCGCCGGGAAACAGCATCGTCGAAGAATCCATTTTCAATGCGCGCTTTTCTTACGTCAACGAACTCGCGCGTATGGGCGCGGAAGTTCGCGTGTCGATGGAAAGCAACACCGCCGTCGTCAAAGGCGGCGTGCCGCTCTCGGGCGCACCGGTGGAAGCTCCCGATATCCGTGCCGGCGCCGCGCTCGTCGTGGCCGGACTGGCCGCGCAGGGCGAAACGGAGATCATCGGGCTGGAATATATCGACCGCGGATACGAACGCCTCGAAGAGATGCTTTCCGCCTTAGGCGGGCAAGTTCAGCGATCGAGCGGTATCACGCCGCTGGTCGAACCGACCGGACTTTTCGAAACGAGCGCGTATCCTAAGACACGAGCCAAAGCGCAATAATCATTTACTCGTAAAGGGGCTTTCTTGGACATCGGGATCGATTTAGGTACGGCCAACGTGCTCGTGCACGTCAAGGGCAAGGGCATCGTTTTGCGCGAGCCTTCGGTCGTCGCCAAAGACATGAATACCGGCAAGACGCTTGCCGTGGGCGAAGAGGCGCGCCAAATGCTCGGGCGCACGCCCGGCCACATTCAAGCTATACGACCGTTGCGCGATGGCGTGATCGCCGATTTCGAAGTAACCGAGTCGATGCTCAGTTACTTCATCAAGAAAGTTATGCGCGACCGCTCCTGGTACATGACGCTCTTCCGGCCCAAACCCAACGTCGTTATTTGCGTGCCGGCGGAGATCACCAGCGTGGAAGAGCGCGCCGTCAAAGATGCCGCGAAGCTCGCTGGCGCGCGACACGTCGAGATCATCGCCGAACCGATGGCCGCCGCGATTGGTGCCGGCTTGCCCATCGACGGACCGTCGGGCAGCATGGTCGTCGACATCGGCGGCGGCACGACCGATGTTGCGGTCATTTCACTGGGCGGCATCGTCGTCTCTCAGTCGCTGCGCGTCGCCGGCAACAAACTCGACGAAGCGATCATCCGTTACGTTCGCCGCGTTTACAATTTAATGATCGGCGAGCGCATGGCCGAAGAGATCAAGATCAAGATCGGATCGGCTTACAAACTCGAATCGGAACTCGCGATGGAAATTCGCGGACGCGATTTGATCAACGGTTTACCCAACACGGTCAAGGTGACGAGCGAGGAGATCCGCGAAGCGCTTTCCGAACCCGTCGGCGCCATCGTGGAAGCGGTGAAAGCGGTGTTGGAAAAGACGCCGCCCGAACTTTCTTCCGATATCATCGATCGCGGCGTGATTCTGACCGGCGGCGGTGCGCTGCTGCGCGGCCTGGACAAACTGCTCGCCGAAGTCTGCGGCATTCCGGTGATTGTCGCCGACGATCCGCTGTCGTGCGTCGCGCACGGCACCGGCATGTGGGTCCGGCTCTAGGCGAGCGGAGATTCACACGCCGGAGAGGATCGACGCGCGAACGGAGCCGCTGGAGCTGGTCGCCGAGGAAGTAGCGCGCGTCGTGTCGCGCGGAGGCATCGTCATCTTTCCCACCGACACGGTCTACGGCATTGGCTGCGACCCGTTCGATCTGGACGCGATCGCCCGCATCTACGGAGCGAAAAGCCGGCCGGCGCATAAGCCGCTTTCGCTGCATCTGGCCACGGTCGGCGAGTTTTTGGAATACGTGCGCGATCAACGTGAGGTCGGTGCTGCGGTGCGGAAGCTGCTGCCGGGCCCGGTGACGATCATCATGCGCCGCCCGGGTTTCATCGATCGTGAAATGAGCGCGGGTTTGCCGACCTTGGGATTCAGGGTGCCCGACGATGCTTTGTGCAGCGCTATTCTCGACCGCTGCGGGCCGCTGGCCGCGACCAGCGCGAACGTCAGCGGCGAGCAGCCGTACTTCGGCGGCGGCGATGCCGGCGCGCTGCCGGCGGCGGATCTCGTCGTCGAAAACGGCCCAACCAAATACGGGCGCGAGTCGAGCGTCATCGATTTTACGACCCCCCAGCCGGTGCTGCTGCGCGAAGGGGTTGTTCCGTACGAGCGCCTAAGCGAGCTGATAGGACCTCTCGTACGTTATCGGGTCGCAACATGACGAACAAGAAGAATATCTTGCTGGCGGCGCTGGCCGCCGTTTCTTGCGTGCTGGTCATTGAGGCCGGGCGCGCTGCTGCTGCGCTCCCTCAGCCGACTTTCGGCTTGAGCGGCTGGCAAGTAAACACCGGCGAGGTTGATTCGAATTTTCAAACCGGCGCCTTTTCAACTCCCACAACCGTGAGGCTGGTGCGGCCGGGAGCGAGTATTCAGGCAGATCGGGCCACCGGCAATTTCAGGACGCACCAAGCGGTGCTTTCGGGGAACGTCCAGCTGCACGATCAAACCGGTTCGCTCACGAATTTTGCCGGAAACAGGAGTCCGTCTTCGCTGACTTGCGATACGCTACAAATCGACGGCACCAGCAAGATATATGTTGCGACCGGCCGCGTGCATTTTAGTCAAGGTGCAAGCTGGGGGAACGCGGACCGCGCAGTCATGAACGGCCTGACTCACGATTTGCATCTCTACGGCCACGTGTCGCTTCACCAATGATCGGAAGTCGTGCGGCTGCCGCTTCGCTCATGCTGCTCGCGGCGGTCAGCGGCTCGCTCGCGAGCGCCGCTACAAAAAAATCTTCACCGGCGGCGAAAGGTTCCGTCGCGATCGGCGGATGGACGCTCACGACCGACGAGCTCGAAGCCAATATGGGCACCGGAGCTTTTAAGGCTCCCAAGCACCTCACGATGACGCGCGCCGACGGTTCGATCGTGCAAGCGGATAGCGCAACCGGCAATTACCGGAAAAAACAAGTCGTGCTTTCAGGAAGTGTCAGCGTTCACGATGCGAGTGGAACGTTCGGATTGAAAAGCGCTTCAGCTGTCAGGCGCGATCCCGCCACGCTCACGGCCGACACGGTAACCGTGGATGACGTCACGCATCTCTACGATGCCGCGGGGAGCGTTCATTACGCGCAAGGCCAAACGACCGTCGACGCGCAGAAAGCGCACCTCAACGATATCACGCACCGGCTCGACCTCTCCGGAAAAGTTCACGTCGTGCAAGGCGAACGCACGCTGGACGCGGACACTGCGACGTACAACACGCTAACCGGCGACGGCGAAGCTGACGGCAACGCCATGATGGTCTTCCCCGGCGTTACGCCTTCGATCGCGACGCCGAAACCGATCATTCTGCACGGCCCCAAAATTCCGTAAGCATGGATCCCAGTCTGTTCGGCTCCGCGGCCGGCCCAGCGCCGCTTGCCGCGCGGATGCGGCCGCGCTCGCTCGACGAGTTTGTCGGGCAAGAACAGATCGTCGGCGAAGGCCGCGCGCTCCGGCGCGCGATCGAAAACGATACGGTTCCGTCGCTCATTTTATGGGGGCCGCCGGGCACCGGAAAGACGACGCTCGCGGAGATCATCGCCCACATGACCGGCGCGCACTTCAGCTCGCTCTCTGCGGTGAGCGCGGGCGTCGCGGATCTGCGCCGCGTCGTCGCCGAAGCGCAGCACCGCCGCGCGCTCGGAAAGCGAACGGTGCTTTTCGTAGACGAAATTCATCGCTTCAATAAAGCGCAACAAGACGCCGTTCTTCCTTACGTTGAGGACGGCACGATCACGCTGATCGGCGCGACAACCGAAAATCCGTCGTTCGAAGTGATCTCGGCGCTGCTTTCGCGCTCGCGCGTTTTCGTGCTCAAAGCGCTGACCGACGAGCAGGTCGGGGCGATCGTCGATCGCGCGCTGAGCGACAAAGAAAACGGCCTCGGCGCGCAATCCGTTCATCTCGAGCCAAACGCGCGCGCGGCGCTCGTCTCACTTTCCAACGGCGATGCGCGCGTCGCGCTCAGCACGCTCGAGTTTGCGGTAAACGCGGCGCCGGCTCCGGAAAACGGAGCGCTTACGATTAACGCCCAGCTCATCGCAGATGCGATGCAGCGCCGCTCGATCAGCTACGATAAGGGCGGCGAGAACCATTACGACGTCATCAGCGCCTTCATCAAAAGCATTCGCGGAAGCGATCCCGACGGGGCGGTCTACTGGCTCGCGCGTATGCTCGACGCGGGCGAAGACCCGCTCTTCATCGCGCGCCGTCTCGTCATACTTGCATCGGAAGACGTCGGACTTGCCGACTCGCGCGGACTTTCCGTTGCGATGGCCGCGCAGCAAGCCGTGCATTTCGTCGGCATGCCCGAAGGCTTTTATCCGCTCGCACACTGCACGCTCTATCTCGCAACGGCGCCGAAGAGCAACAGCGTCGGCCGCGCGTACAGCGCGGCGCTAGCCGACGTTGAAGGCACGCGCAACGATCCGGTGCCGCTCCACTTGCGCAACGCGCCGACGGGACTTATGCGCGAACTCGGCTACGGAAAAGAGTACGAGTACGCGCACTCTACTGACGAATATCAATCACAGAAAGGCGATCTCCCACCGGCGGAAAGATTACAGAGTTATCTTCCGGAGAACATCGCCGATCGATCTTACTTCAACCCGGGAACGCAGGGCGAAGAGTTTCGCTTTGTCGAGTGGATAAAAAAACGCCGCAAATCAAAACCAAAATAAGCCCGCGCCACCTCACTCCGCCGCGGGGACGGTCGCGATCCAACATCGTGTTGGAGCGCTCCTGGGCTCAAAGGCGCCTCCCGCCATCCATGGCTCCGGCGCGTATTCGCACCCCCCGCTTACGGAGGGAGATGGCGTAGGCTTTTGCAGATGGGCCGAAGGCCGGGGGCCCCGGCGGCTTTGCCGACCGGGGGGCGCGGAGCGCGCAGCGCGGATGCGCCTGTTCAATTTAACGGGAAATGTTAAGGGGGTCGGGCTTTACCCGATCCCCCTTAACAACTTCCCGTTGCTACTTCTCGGAGTGTGCAATGGAGCTTCGCACGAATAAAGGCTACATCCGAGTTCTGAGAATATCCTGAAATGCCGCGAATTTATTTGGACCATGCCGCGACCACGCCGGTGAGGCCGGAAGTGGTCGAAGCCATGCTGCCGTTTTACGGGGCGGCCGGCTATAATCCGAGCTCAGCGCACGCGGAGGGCCGGGCGGCACGGGCGGCGCTGGACGACGCTAGGGAACGGATCGCGCGCATTCTGGGAGCCAAAGCCAAGGAGATCGTCTTCACCGGGAGCGGCTCCGAAGCGGACAACCTCGCGATCGCCGGCGTCGCGAAGGCGGCGCAGGGCCGGGGCCGCCACTTGTTGTCGCTCGTCACCGAGCATCACGCGGTTTTGCATTCGCTCGAGGCGCTTGGCGACGAAGGTTGGGAAGTGACGCTCCTGCCCGTCGATTCCGAAGGCCGAGTAGACCCGCAAGAGTTTGCCGCGGCACTGCGCGACGATACAGTGCTTGCATCGGTCGCCTATGCGAACAATGAGATCGGAACGATCGCGCCGGTCGCGCAGCTGGCGGCGCTCGCGCACGAGCGCGGCGCGCTCTTCCATACGGATGCGGTGCAGGCGCCGGCGGATTTGCCGCTCGACGTTCGCGCGCGCGGCCGGG
>JABXNS010000039.1_pt1 | contig 67945 bp, 65 predicted proteins | sample 7301101 | NCBI WGS metagenome assembly JABXNS01 (sample SAMN14449646, study PRJNA615230) | soil metagenome | isolation source: soil from bare, unvegetated metal-rich iron-sulfur acidic spring small-cell... | place: Canada: Paint Pots Mound, Kootenay National Park, BC | collected 2017-05-25 | reverse complement strand
GCCGTAGAAACGCGGGATTGCGGTAAAGATCTGTAGCGCGGTCATTCCCGCATTCCCCGCGCGGAGAACCGCCATGTGGATGCCGCCGTTGTCGATCGTATGGGCGCCGATGTATCGAGTCATGCCGACCGCCGCTCTGCAATTACTCTACCGTACTGGGCAGAGGAAACCCGGACGTTCTCGGGGTGTTGCGTCCGCGTGCACGGATATTGATCATTCGGAAGTCTCTCGGGTTGGGTGATGCGAACTGTCCTCCCCTTCTTAGCTCTCTACCTGGCTCCGGCCGTTCTTCAGGCGCAGGCAGAAGCGCGAACTGATGTTCTCACCGGCCGGGTCACGGACCTCGCCGGCAAGCCCATCGCCGATGCTCAGGTCGTCGCGCGATCGCTCAGCTCGGGTCTCACGCGCTCGTATACAACCGATGCGGACGGGCGTTACAAGATCTTCTTCCCTGAAACGGGGCCGCAATACGTGCTTCAGGTGAAACGTATCGGCTTCGCCCCCGTCGAGCGTGCGATCACCCGGCATACAAAGAATCCCGAGCAGATGACGATCGATCTGCAGCTGGGTGGACCACCGCTCGCGCTCTCGATGGTCGAGATAACCGGTAGCGCGGATGCGTCTCTCGCGGACGAGACGGAGCAAAGGTCGGGAATCGATGCCACGGTTCCGAATCCAGTCACCGAGATTCTCGCCATCAAGGATTCGTTGCATCTGAGCGCGGTTCAGATCCTCGGCCTGACCGACATCGCAGACTCGCTCCGGGCGAAGAACGAAAGAATCTACAAGAACGTTCGGACTCTGCTCTCGAGATCGCAGCAGGCTGGCGACGTCCGACAAATGGCGGGAAGCGTGGCGCTCATGCTCGAGGAGGCATCGAGTAATACCGCGGGAGCTATTGCTGCCGCTCAGAAGCTGTTACACCGGGAGCAATGGTCGATTCTTCCGCCCGGCATTCGCGACAGACCGGAGAACGCCGGCGCTATCACCACCGCGAACCGGTAGGCCGCTGACGCTCTACACGCGCTCAGCGCCAGATTCCATCGCGATAGCCTACCCGATCCCGCCGGCCGCCAGCACCATCGGGCGTCTTCCACCACACTCTGATTCTGTTGCGATCGAGCGCAAGCCAGGGGTCGGTCGCCCGAACGTCGTCAGGCGTAACCTGGCCGCGTTGATCGAATACGTGTCCCGTAGACCGCGATAGCACGATCCCGATCCTGGGCTGCGTCGAATTTGGATCCTCAAACACAACGGCTACGCTGTCGCCATGTGCGGCCACACTCGCGCCCGAGGGCGAGTTGCCATAAACGACGGGCACCGGCGAGTGGAACATCCCGCCCCTGTCCATCGAGTGCGCGAAGAAAACACCGGCTCCATCGGGCGCCTCGATGAAGTAGACGAGATACACGTATCCCTTCACTGGATCGTAGAAGATTCCGGGCGCTGGACGTTTACAGCCTCGGCCGCCCCGATCACGCGTCTCGACCTCGACCGGTAGCTGCCGACTCCTCCCCTCGTCTCCGGAGCGCTGCATCACGAGCACCACGCTGCTGTCGCTCCGGGCCGACCACCATACGCGAAACAAGTCCCCGGGAGTCCCTGCCGTGCGAATCGAACGGATGCACGGCACGTTTGCGGCCGCGATTGCCGGTAGATCGGCGGCACTCCTCACCCCGCTACGCGTATCGGGGTCGCCGAGCTGGGATTGACGATATGAGACGTCGCCCCACTCTACCGGCTCGTTGATGCATCCGGCAATTACGAGTACCAGGCACAGTACTGCCACCCGCTCGCGATCATCGAACGAAAGCCTCCACCGGGCTCTCAACGTGCGATTCCCCATTCGCGCACTCTACCGCCTCTTGCTGAGCGAGAGAAGCCCGAAGGGGTCCGTTTTGCGGCAGTGGGCCGTATCTTTCGAGTAATCAGCAGGCCATCTCGAGGGAATAAGGAATGTCCGCCTCCGCCGTCCGTCCCACCCGCTCCGGCTCCAGCGACGTCAGTGCGAGCCGCGACAAACCAGCCAGCGACGACTTGGACGCCCAGAGCGAATCTCCGGAGGCAGCCGTTCACTCTCTGACCGGATTCAATGGCAACCGCCGCGTGCCGCCGCCAGTAAATGAGCCGGTCAAGGTCTACGCGCCGGGATCACCGGAGCGGGCGGCCCTCAAGGAGCGCCTGCGCTCCATGTCCAGCGAGCGCATCGATATTCCTATCATCATTGGCGGCAAGGAAGTGCATACGGGCGAGCTGGCCGAATCGGTGATGCCGCACAACCATCGTCACGTCCTGGCCCAATGGCACCGCGCCGGCGCGGCAAACATAGATCAGGCCGTCACGGCGGCGAAGGAAGCAGCGAGAGACTGGGCCAACTGGGCGTGGGAAGACCGCGCCGCCGTGTTCCTCAAGGCGGCCGAGCTCCTGGCGACGACCTGGAGACCGACGCTCAACGCCGCGACGATGCTGGGGCAATCGAAGACCGCGTTCCAGGCGGAGATCGACGCTGCCTGCGAGCTCATCGACTTCTGGCGATTCAATCCTCAATACGCTCAGAGCCTCTACGACGAGCAGCCGCTCAGCGATCGGAGCATGTGGAACCAGCTCGACTACCGGCCGCTAGAGGGATTCGTGTACGCGGTGACGCCGTTCAACTTCACGTCGATCGCGGGAAACCTTCCGACGGCTCCCGCCCTCATGGGAAACACCGTCATCTGGAAGCCTGCCTCGAGCGCGATGTTAAGCGCGTATTACATCATGAGGCTGCTGGAAGAGGCCGGACTTCCTCCGGGAGTGATCAACTTCGTTGCGGGCGATGCTGCGCTGATCTCGGATAAGTTGTTGGGCCACCGAGATCTCGCTGGAGTGCATTTCACTGGCAGCACGGCCGTGTTTAACAACATGTGGAAGACCATCGGTGCCAGCATGTCGCGCTACAAATCGTATCCGCGCATCGTCGGCGAGACGGGCGGCAAGGATTTCATCGTCGCACACGAATCGGCGGACCCGGTCGCGCTCTCCGTGGCCATAGCGCGCGGGGGATTCGAATACCAGGGGCAGAAGTGCTCCGCTGCGAGCAGGGTTTATATCCCGGAATCAATCTGGCCCGAGGTGCGGGATCGCACCGTCGCAATAATGAAGGACATCCAGATGGGAGATGTGACCGATTTCCGGAATTTTATGGGGGCAGTGATCGACAAGAAGGCATTTACGAAAATCGCGGAATATCTCGAGCACGGCCGCAAGAATGCGACGGTCGTCTCGGGCGGTGTCGCTAGCGGTGAGGACGGATACTTCATCGAGCCGACGCTTATAGAGACGAGGGATCCGGCCTATCGACTGTTGTGCGAGGAGATTTTCGGACCTGTCGTCACGGCGCACGTGTACGCGGACAACAAGTGGGCAGAGACGCTCAAGATCGTGGACGACACTTCGCCGTATGCGCTCACCGGCGCTGTCTTCAGCAGAGATCGCCGGGCAATCCGTGAGGCTTCGCTCGCTCTGCGCAACGCTGCCGGCAACTTCTACGTCAACGACAAGCCGACTGGTGCTGTGGTCGGTCAGCAGCCGTTCGGAGGCGCGCGGGGCTCTGGTACGAACGACAAAGCAGGCTCCAAGCTCAATCTCGTGCGCTGGATCAGCCCGCGGGCCGTTAAGGAAACCTTTTCCCCGCCGACCGACTATCGATACCCGTTCATGGCCGAGGAATGAGGTCTCGCCGGACAGGCGTTTCTATTTAGAGATCTCGGCGCTGGTCACTCGGGACCGCATCCTCTTGGGCGGCGGGCGTAGAGCCAAGCGTGAAAGCTAAAACCGCGCCTCGACGTAAAGATTAGCGCGCACCGATTTCTCCGGATAAATGCCCTTGGCGAGATCGATGCGAATGAGCCCGTCCATGAACGAGGCGCCGACGCCCGCGCCGCTGAGCGGGCGCCCGGGATGGGTAAAGCTCCTTCGATCACCGGCCCAGCCGAGATCGGCGAACACGATCTTGCGGAATCCCGCCGAACGAGAGCCGATCTCCGCGCTCGTCATCCAGTACGAATTTCCAACCGCAGCACCAGCTTTTTCACCGCGTACCGTCTGAACGCCCCCGAGGAAGAACTGCTTCTGGATAGGGAGTGTACCGCCTGACGTACCGGACCCCATGGTGAGGGCCCCATCGAGCGCGCTACCAAGACCAGTAGAAAGCGTTGTTTGCAGTGAGGCACGCGAATAGTCGAAAGTGCCGGTCGCGCCCTCGAGGTTGAGGTCGGTGAGGGCGCGAAATCCGTGCGGGTTCAACCCGTACGAAGAGTGATGCGCGATCGCCAGGCCGACGATCTTCCCCTTCGCGGCGTTTATGTTCGTGAGGCCGCCCTTCACACCCCCAGGATGTGCAAGCGCGAATTCCGTGCGCACCGTTGCACCGAACTGCTGCTCCGTGAACAGGCGCCAGCTGTTCATTATTCCGTAGTTCTTGTCACCCTTGAGCTCCGCGCCCCATGTCCGGTAGTAAAATCCTTCGTCACGCCCGAAGAGGAGGGCCGACAGCGAGCTGCTGAAGCCGAGCGGATCGCCCCAATTGTTGGCGGCAACGAGACGGCGATAGACACCGACGCCGACCTGCCGGCGGCCATCCGTTCGCTCGAGCGACAACTCGCCGTTTGGAGATAGATCGGCGACGCCAAGCCGGAGAAGAGTATGTGTCGAGTATCCTTTCCCGATAACCTGGTCGACGGCCAATCCGGTCGAGAATCCTTCAATGCGATTGAAGCGCGTGTACGGGAGCCCCCAGGAGATCGTCGGCGTCTGCGGAGCGAACTCCGGTTGAGCCCCCAAGGTCAGCGCCTGCGAAACCAGCGCATCGCGCTCGGTAGCTCCGAACAGCGCTTCACCCTCGTCGTAGATTGATTTGGGGAGCTCACTCGAATGCGCGAGCGCAGTCGTGTCGCACGGCACTCTGATCAGAATACGGAGACCCTCGTCTGATCTGTTCTGGGACCGAAGGCGCTCCGTCCCCTGCTTGCACTCGTTGCGATGCCGCTCTCTCCGCGCGGCGCGCGAGACGGAATCACTGGCGGTATCGATCGCGGCGATAGTGACGTCCGGCAACGGCTCGGTTCCGTTCACGCTCGAGTAGTCATAGCGCTGCTCAAGCTTGAACGGGATACGCATGAAGCTCACCTGCGCATTGCCTTCGACGCTCTGCGAGCGCGGAAGCCAGAAGTGCCCCTCGTGGAGGCCGTACTCGACGGTGACGGCGCTCACGTTCGCCCTCATCGGCGTGATCATCGGCTTCACCCACCGCGGAATGTCGTCGTCCGGGTCCTGGTCTTCTTCATTCGCTTCCTTGGCGACCGCCATGACGTCCATCTCCTGCGCCATTCTATAAACCGCGCGCACGAGATGGCCTGTCGCCCCGTCGAACCAGAGCGAGCCGACAGCGACATTCCACTTGGGCTGTCGCGGCCGAATGCGGAGCTCACGGAGCTCGATACGTTGTCCGCCGGGAAGCTGGAAGATGACGGAGTCTCCGGATTGGTAGGTGTAATACGCCTCTGCACCGGTGGCGAGCGGATGAATTATTTCGTTCTCGCTGACGTTCGCCTTGGCGAGCCCAGAGCCGATCCAGAGGGTCTCACGCCCCGGAGCGTAGGGAATATCGCCCTCTGAGCCGAGGTTGGCGTCTCCCCTTCCGACTCCATCGAGCATCGGAAACGCGCTCCGCTGGCCTTTGACATCAATGATCGCGCCTTTGCCCCGCTGCCACATCACGCGCGAGGCTCGCTCGCTTCGCATCAGCAAACGGTACCGGCCGATACGTGTAAATCCCATTCCGACCGACATGCGCTCGTAGGCGCTCGCATCGTAGCCGGTCAGTGTCGAGTCCTGAGTGAGTCTGGCCTGCCGGGCGCGAGCAAGGAGATCTCGGGCGCGCGCGTCTCTGAACGCTGTCGCCAGAACTGACGGAGTGATGGGCAACCGCTTGGCAAGACGGATTTCCTTTCTCACCGAGTCCCTCGCCCGCGCCTTGGCACGTAGCGAATCGCGTCGCTCCTCTCTCCGCTCCATGACCGAATCGTCCTTCGCCCGCGCTACACTGTCCTGTTTGTCTTTGCCGATTTGAAGCGAAACGGAGGACTGCGCAAATAGGGCGACGGCGATGAGCGCAAGCATGCCTTTCTTACCGTGTTGCGGAGCGTGGAATTTCGAATGCCACTCCCAGCTGCCACAGTACCAGATCCGTCTTGCTGGTGCGGGGATGTAGAGTTATCGTGCCGTCGGGATTATCGGTGATGTCGCCTTTGTTGAGATAGGTGGCGCGTCCACCGTAGTAGTATCGCCCTCCGAAGTTGAAGGTACCGCTGGCTCCGAATGGAACCTGGAAGCCGCTGCCGAAAATCCACGCGTGTGACCCGTCGTGGGCGTTCTCGTTCGATAGCGGTTGGAACTGGCCGTAGGGATCGCTCAGCGTCGAAGTGGTGGAGAAACTCGTATAGGCAACGGCGGCGTTGGCGTATGGCCGAAACGGTCCGTCAGGAATCATGATTTGCGGCCCTAGAGCTCCCCAAGCGATGCTGTTCGTAGTTTCCAGATTGAGCGCGATCCGGCCAGTGATACCGAAGAACGACGCATCTTTTCGCTCTCTTCCGTATTGGACTCCGCCGACATCGGCACGGATGGCCACGAATCCTCGATAGTCCAGCTTGAACAAGCCGTTCAGATCGAACCCGTAGCCCCGACCCACATTACCGGCGAACTCTCCCTTGGGCTGTGACATCACGACGTTTCCACCTACCGAGAAGCGCGACGGAAGAGAAGCAGAATTCGAGACGACCTGTGCCGGAAGTCCTGGGCCCAATAGAAAAGCGAAAGCAGTGCTGAGTACCGGCACGGCTTTGAACTGCATAGTTTCACTCCTTCTGGCTCGAAACCAGCGCTGGCACGGACGATCCCGCGGTCACCCGCCAACGCTATATCATTTTACGGTGGCAGGTCATACCCGGTTTCAGAGGGATTTGAGCCAATCAGGGCCTTCTTTCCGCAATAGCTCACCCTTTCATGCTTCCAGCAGCCAACAATTCCTTCCCTGCGCTCAGGGTTGAGGGGCTCCGAAAAGCCTATGACGACGTCGTTGCCGTCGATGGCCTGGATCTCCAAGTGCACACTGGGGAATGCTTCGGCCTTCTCGGGCCCAACGGCGCCGGAAAGACGACCACTATAGAGATCTGCGAGGGCCTCCTCTCCGCTGATTCCGGCAGCGTTGAGGTCCTGGGGCGGCATTGGGACTCGGACGGCCGCGATCTCCGCGAGCTACTCGGGATTCAGCTCCAGGACACCCAGCTGTCCGAGAAGCTCACCGTGGACGAGACACTTACTCTTTTCCAGAGCTTCTATCGCGATGCGCGCGATGTCGGAGAGGTGATCGACAAGGTCGAGCTCAGTGAAAAGCGCCATTCACGTGTCGGTGCCCTGTCTGGCGGGCAAAAGCAGCGTCTCGCGGTCGCATGCGCGCTCGTCGGAAACCCGCAGCTCCTGTTTCTCGACGAGCCAACGACCGGACTGGATCCTCAGTCGCGCCGCCAGCTCTGGGAGCTGATCTCGAAGTTTCAGGCGGAAGGCAGGACCATCGTTCTCACAACGCACTACATGGAGGAGGCAGAACGACTGTGCGACCGCGTCGCGATCGTCGATCACGGCCGTTTGATCGCGCTGGGGTCGCCACGCGAGCTGACCGAAGCGCTGGACGTTTCCAATCTTCCGCCACCCGAACTAAGAAAGACCACGGCGACGCTCGAAGACGTGTTCGTATCGCTCACGGGAAGGACACTGCGCGATGAGTGACACGACTCCGTTGGCAGTCGAGGAATCCGAATCGGACACGAGTCCGGCGGCCGGTGCGCTGCCTGTCGCTACCGGACCCGGCGGCGCCAACCCGGGTCGAGTCGCTCGAGGCTTCATGCACAGCTCGATGGTTCAGCTCACGCTCGTACGCTTCCGCGAATTCATTCGCGAGCCGGAAGCCGTGTTTTGGACTTTCGTCTTTCCGATTCTTCTCGCTGCGGGTCTTGGCATCGCTTTCCGGCAGCGGGGCCCGGACAAGGTGCAGATCGGAATCGTCACGAGCGCGCCAGGCACCGCTGCCGTTATCGAGTGGCTCAAGAAAGACTCGACGCTCGGGGTTGAAGCGTACGACGACAGCTCCGGTGCGCGCGCCCTTCGTACCGGGAAAATTGCGCTGCTCGTCGCTCCATCCGCGGCTAGAGACACCGTTCACTACGTGTACGATCGCGCCAGAAGTGACGCGGTCTATGCGCGGGTGCTGGTCGATCGCGCGGTGCAGATAGGTGCCGGTCGAGTCGATCCAGTGAGCGCGCGCGACACCTATGTGACGGAAGCGGGGTCGCGCTACATCGACTTCCTCATTCCGGGACTGCTCGGCATGAATCTCATGGGCTCGAGCATCTGGGGATTGGGATTCGCCATCGTTACCGCACGCAGCAAGAAGCTGCTCAAGCGACTAATGGCGACGCCGATGTCGCGCGCGCAGTACCTGCTCTCATTCCTCTGCTCACGCCTGGTCTTCCTGATACTAGAGGTGGCGACGCTGCTCGGCTTTGGTCACTGGGCATTCGGCGTTCCGCTACGGGGCTCGCTCGTCACGCTGGTGCTGATCTGCGTGCTCGGCGCAATTTCGTTTGGAGGCTTGGGTCTGCTCACCGCATCTCGCGCTCGGACGACCGAGGCCGTATCGGGAATCATGAACTTCATCATGTTGCCGATGTGGATTTTCTCCGGGGTGTTTTTTTCGTCGGCGAACTTTCCGCGTGGGGTGCAGCCATTTATTAAACTGCTGCCATTGACAGCTCTCAACGATGCGCTCCGCGCCAACATGCTCGAGGGCGCTTCGCTGGCCTCAGTTGCGCCGCAGGTATTGGTGATAATGGCGTGGGGAGCGGTGGCATTCTTCGCCGCCCTCAGGCTGTTCCGTTGGAGGTAGAGTCATCGGTGACCACGTCGTGACCGCGACCAGGAATCTCCTCGCGGTCAACGAATCGGTCTCGATTCCGCGAACTGAACTGGACGTGCGGGTGTCAAGATCCTCGGGTGCGGGCGGACAGCACGTGAACAAGACATCCTCACGCGTAGAGGTCTTCTGGAACGTCATCACATCGCGCGCCCTCACCGAAGCCGAGCGCACCCGTCTTCAGGAGAAGCTCGCGTCCCGGCTTACGATCGATGGCAGTATCCGCGTCGTCGCGAGCGACATGCGGAGTCAGAGCCGGAACCGCAATCTGGCGGAAGAGCGCCTCGCCGATCTGGTGCGACGAGCGCTCAACGTTCCGCGGAAGCGAAGGGCGACGAAACCAACGAGAGCCGCCAAGGAAGCCCGACTCGACTCAAAGAAGCGACACTCGACCAAGAAACGCGATCGACGGAATACGCAATTGGACTAATCGACAGCGCCAATCGCGGCTCAGTAGATTTTGTGCCGATCCTCTCACCCGTCCAGCTCTCCCTTCATTGAACGACAACCGCGGCCGCGCTTCGCGCGCGCAGATAATCGCTGCGTTTGCTTCGATCTATCTGGTCTGGGGATCGACGTACCTCGCGATCAGATACGCAGTCGAGACGATTCCTCCGTTCATCATGGGCGGACTTCGTTTTGTGGTGTCCGGCCTTCTCCTCTACGCCTGGGCACGATATCGCGGCGCCCCCAGACCCACGCGTCTTCACTGGCGGAATGCGTTCATCGCCGGTGGGTTCCTACTGCTCGGCGGCAACGGAGCAGTCGTCTGGGCGGAGCAGTTCGTTCCATCGGGGCTCACTGCACTTCTGGTTTCGATCCTTCCGTTCTGGCTCGTGATCATCGAATGGGTCAGACCGCCCGGCCGGCGTCCGAGTGGCGCAGTCCTGCTCGGATTGGCCTTGGGCTTCATTGGAGTCGTCGTACTCGTAGGACCGTCCGGCTTCGGCGGTCAGGGAGACATAAGCCCCCTTGGCGCGCTGGTACTTATCGTAGGGTCGTTATCGTGGGCGATCGGCTCTTTCTGGTCACGTGACGCGGAGCTTCCCGGGTCCGGATTGCTCACGACCGGGATGGAAATGCTGGGCGGCGGCACGTTATTGCTGATCGTCGGCGCGATCACGGGCGAGCTATCTCGCTTCGACATTAACCGAATTTCGAGCGCATCCTTCATAGGCTTGCTTTATCTCGTCACATTCGGATCTCTGCTCGGATTCACGTCATACATCTGGCTGTTGGACAAAGTCGCGCCCGCACGGCTCGGCACCTATGCGTACGTGAACCCAATAGTGGCCGTCTTGCTCGGTTGGGCAATCGCGGGTGAAAGACTATCGACCCGTACCGCCGCTGCCGCAGTGATCGTGATCTGCGCCGTGGCGCTAATAACTACTGCACGGAGTACGACAACCGCACAGAGCGGATAATAGAAACGGGGGCGTCATGAGACGCCCCCGTTTCCTTAAACCGGACTCAGAACCTTAGGCGCAGACGATCACACCAGTCGAGTTCGAGCAGGTCTTGGCTGACTGCGAGTGAACAGCCGTGCCGGTCCAGGTCTGCGGGGGTCCCGCAGCTGCAGTCGCAGTAACGGTCACGTTCTGCGAAGGCGTGAAGCCCTGAAGGGGTGAAGCCATCGTCGCGGTTCCTGCGAAGTAGGCGCCGTTGTTGTCAGCGGCGTACTGCTCTTCATAGGTCGCGAGGTTACGAAGGTCAGACTTCATCGCTGCGACATAAGCCTTGTCCTTCGTATTGGCGAACTTCGGAATCGCAATCGCGGCAAGAATGCCGATGATGACGACCACGATCAAAAGCTCAATGAGGGTGAAACCCTTTTTGTTGCTCATTTTTAATTCTCCTGAAACGATTGGAAGGGTACCACGACTATCGGAACCCTCTACCAGAAGGACTAGCGCTCCCATGTCGGGCAACGCCACCAGACAGGAGTCTTTGCAGAAACTCGGCCTTTGGGTTAACTGTTTGCGGGGCAATGAGTTAGTGATCTGATGGAATATCGCGACAGCGTGTATCCATTGCGTTTTGCAAATTGCTGTGCGAATTGCCACAAAAGACGCGGAGGCATTCCACGCTCCGCTCCCCGAGCCGCCTCTCCTTGACGGACCGTCGAGAAACCACTACCTCACTGAACGGCCCGTATTCGCCAAAGAACATCATGATCAACAGCGGACGAACAGCAATTAAGCCGACCATCGTCCTGGTTCACGGATTGTGGCTCACGCCGAGAAGCTGGGAAGGCTGGATCGACCGCTATCAGAAGGCGGGCTACAATGTCTTGGCGCCATCGTGGCCGGGGCTGGAAGGGGACGTCGAAGCGGTTCGCAAGGATCCGTCGCCGCTCAAGGGCCTCAAGCTCAAAACCGTCGTCGATCACTATGAGCACATCATTCGTAAGCTTGACGCCCCGCCGATCATCATGGGTCACTCGTTCGGCGGACTCATCGTCCAGATGCTAGTCGATCGCGGCCTCGGGTCGGCTATCGTAAGAGCGATCGGGCACCGCTCCTCTTCATCGCTGGCACCAAGGATCACCTCGTTACCCCCGGGGTCAACAAGGCCAACGTGCACAAGTACGTAAAGAATTCATCAGCAGTTACGGACTACAGGGAGTTCCCGAACCGCACGCATCACACAGTGGGTCAAAAGGGATGGGAAGAAGTCGCGGACTTCGCGATCCAGTGGGCTAACAGCCACGCCCGCGATCAGCTAACTCTTGCCGATGTCCAGGCGGCGTTCGTGCCGGAAAGACCGCACACGGCACCGACCGACTCAGAGCTTCGGGCCTGAGTGACTAGGTTGAGCTTTCTCGGGTAACCGAAGTAAGACGAGACGCATCCGGGGAACGAGGCACAAAATGACAGGGTCCGACTCCGCTCAAGCTGCAGTAAAGGTTCTTCCCGCCGGCACACCGGCTCCCGACTTCGCCCTCAATGCCACGCCCGACCAGATACTCCGCCTGAGCGAACTCCGCGCGCGGCCGGTCATTTTGGTGTTCTATCCAGCAGACTGGAGTCCCGTGTGCGGCGATCAGGTAGCGCTCTACAACGAGATTCTGCCTGAGTTTCACGAGTATGGAGCGGAGATTCTCGGGATCTCGGTTGATGGCGTCTGGTGTCACGCCGCTTTCGCGCGAGATCGGAAGCTGCATTTCCCGCTGCTGAGCGACTTTGAGCCAAAGGGCGCGGTCGCGCGCCAGTACGGTGCCTACCGCGAGGAGGACGGCACCAGCGAGCGAGCGCTTTTCGTAATCGACGGCGACGGAATCATTCGCTGGAGCTTTTGCTCCCCGGTCGCCGTGAACCCGGGCGCGGACGGGATCCTGAGCGCGCTCGAATCGCTCGCAGGCCAGTCGGGGCAGGCCAGAACTGCATCGCTTCGCACGGACGCGGCAGAGCTGCGGCCATGAGTGATGGCCAGCTGAGTCCGCCCGTGAGCGCGCGGGATCACGTCGCAGGTTCCGACGAGGCCCCGGTCACGCTGGTCGAGTACGGCGACTACGAATGTCCGTACTGCGGAATGGCATACCCAATAGTTAAAAGGGCGCAGCAAGAACTTGGGACCCAGTTGCGCTTCGCCTTCCGCAATTTCCCACTCGCGGAGAGTCACCCCCACGCGCGTCTCGCGGCGCAGGCAGCCGAGGCGGCCGGGGCGCAAGCAAAGTTCTGGGAGATGCATGACAGGCTATTCGAGCACCAGGAGGCGCTCGAAGGCGAGGATCTCGTCGGCTACGCCCAATTGCTCGGACTCGACACGGCAAAGTTTGCTCGCGACCTGGAAGTTGGCACTTACACGAAGCGGGTGCGCGATGATTTCCGGAACGGCGTGCGGAGCGGCGTGAACGGCACGCCGACCTTCTTCGTGAATGGAAACCGCTATGACAGGTCGTGGGCGAACGAGGCAGCGTTCATCAGTACCCTTCGTGAGGCAACGCGGCACCCGAGTCGAGGCAGACGCACGACCGCGGACGCTATCGGGTAGGAAGCCCGCGAACGGCGGTTAGACCGGGAACGAGCGAACGATGGTTACTTTTCATGCCTTCTAATACTGCGTGCGCTCATGTCCGAGCAATCGCCACCGTCAAGCAACCCAAGCGTCGTGTGTGTGAGGAATGCGTCAAGATCGGCTTAAGCTGGGTGCATTTGCAGACATGCCAGGAGGACGGTGGAACGCGGTGTTGCGACGACTCGCCGAACAAGCACGCGACGAAGCACGCGCGGGCGACCGGCCATCCAGTGATTGCCTCGGCCGAGCCAGGTGAACGGTGGCTGTACTGCTATCCCGACGACGTGTTTGGCGAGTATTGAGGAAAGAGGATCCTAAACGGTGACAGCCGCGCTATGTAGAGCGGCTGTCATCGCAAGTCGGACCGCGAACTGCGGTCGGCTAGGCGAGCTTCTCCAACGTCTCTCTACTCCTCGTCGAACTGGCGGCCCGCGGTATCGGGTGTTCAGCCGTCCGGCGCTTGTACACCCCGAACTTGCCGAACACCCATTCTCTCCATTCGTCCAGAATTTCGTAGAACGTCGGAATGACGACCAATGTCAACAGCGTTGACGTGATAACGCCGCCAATCACTGCACGCCCAAGAGGCGCCCGGAACTCGGCGCCCTCCCCGATGCCGAGCGCAACCGGGATCATGCCCGCGATGAGTGCGAGCGTGGTCATCATGATCGGGCGCAAACGAATCGCACCTGCCTGGATCAACGCCTCCCGCCTCGACAGCCCCTCCTTCTCGCGCGCCCATTTTGCGAAGTCAATCAAGAGAATTGCGTTCTTGGCGACGATCCCCATTAACAGTATCACTCCGATCAGGCTCATGATGTTGATCGTAGTCCCCGTGATCATGAGCGCGAGCATCACGCCGATGAGCGATAGCGGCAGCGAAATCATGATCGCCAGTGGCTCGAGGAACGACCCGAACTGCATCACCAGAATCAAGTACATCAGCATGACCGCGATTCCAAGCGCGGAGAAGATGCGACCGAACACTTCGTTCTGACTGTCAACTTCCCCACCCTCGGTGATGTGGACACCCGGCGGAAGAGTGATTTTTGCGATCCGGGCGTTGATGTCCTTCATCACTTCGGTTAGGGGACGGCCGGATGTATTAGCCTGGACAGTGACCACCAGATCTGCGTTCAGATGGCTGATTTGTGCCGGACCGAGCGACTCTGTGATCGTTGCGATCTGACCGAGCGGTAGTGTACGCGGCTGACCGTCGGGGCCGGTGACGACCAGCGGCAGCTGCTCGAGATCCGTGGCGCGCTGTCTGGCTTCGGGAGCAAGACGCACGTTCACCTCGCGCGTTTGATCGGTCGGATCCACCCAGTCCCCTGCCTTGATCCCAGCGAAGGCGGGACGTAGTGCCTGCGCGACCTGGCCCACCGTCACCCCAAGCGTTCCCGCGAGTCCGCGATTCAGGTCAACGTTGAGCTCCGGCTTTTGCCCTTTGGTGGACAGTCCAACATCGACTGCGCCCTTCACCTGCTTCACCTGCTCGGCGATCGCCTCAGCGGATGTTGCCAGCTGTTGCGTCGTGCCGCCACGCAACTCGATCTGGATCTGCTTCTGCGCGCCCTGGAAGTCATTGGTGAAGACCGACATAGTCGCACCACCGATGCGCCCGACTTCCTGGCGTAGCTGCCGCCCAAAATCTTCGGCGCCGATGCTGCGATCGGCTTTAGGCACGAGTTGAACGTAAATGTTGCCGACGTTCACGTCACCGCTCGATCCACCGAGAGTAGAGTAGGTGAAACGAACTTCCTTGTGTGCGCGCGCGATCCGGGCGGCTTCCTCCGCCTTGATGCGGGTGTAGGCGAGGTTCGAGCCGGGTGGTGTCTCGAGGGAAATGTTGACCTCGGACTGATCCTCGGTCCCGAAGAAGCTCGCGCCGACGAGCCCGACGGCAGGCAGCGCGAGTGCGCCAATGAACGACCCGAGCGCGATCAGAACCATCGCCACTCGGTGATCGAGCGCCCAAGCGATAAGCCCCTTATACCTGATCGCCATGCGGTTAAACCAGCGATTGAACTTCTCAAGCGCGTGCGCAACCGGATTGCGCCGCTCACCCGCCTCGACCTGCGGATCCGCCCAATAGGCGGAGAGCATCGGGTCGAGGGAGAATGAGACGAACAGCGACACGAGAACCGAGGACGCAATGGTAAGAGCGAACGGCTTGAACCATTGACCAGCCACTCCGTACATGAACCCCACTGGCACGAATACGGCGACGATCGAGAAAGTCGTCGCGGCGACGGCGAGGCCGATCTCATCGGTGCCTTCGTGGGATGCCGACATGTGATCCTTACCCATCTCGATGTGCCGCACGATGTTTTCGCGCACCACGATCGCGTCGTCGATCAGAATTCCGATTGCCAGCGAAAGGCCGAGGAGCGACATGGTGTTGAGCGTAAATCCGAACGCCCACACCGCGATGAACGACGCCAGCACCGAGACCGGCAGCGCCAGGCCGGTGATGACGGTCGATCGCCAAGAGTTGAGGAAGACGAATACCACCAGCACTGTCAGCAGGGCGCCAATGAGCAGGGCTTCCTCAACGTTGTTGACGGATGCTTTAACACGCTGGCCCGAGTCCTTCACGACGTCGATTTTCACGCCGGGCGGAAGCGATTTCTGTATCTCGGCCACTTTCTGACGGACCTTCGCGCTAACGTCAGTGGTGCTGTAGCCCTTTGACTTGACGATGTTGATGCCCACGGCCTCGACGCCGTTGTACAGCGCGAGCGAGCGCTGCTCCTGGGTGCCGTCGATTGCATCAGCGACCTGACCAAGCCGCACGATCTGACCATTTCGCTCAGCGACGACCAGGTTCATAAAATCCTGGGGGCCTTCGAGACGCCCCTGAAGACGAATCGTACGCTCGTCGAGATTTCCATTCAGCCGACCCACCGGGGCGGCGAGATTCTGTGCCTGCAGCGCCTGCACGACCTGATTGACGCTGATGCCCGCTGCCTGAAGCGCTTGTGGTCGCAGCTGGATCGTCATCTCGCGCTTGACGCCTCCGACGAGCTGCACCTGCGCGATGCCGGCGATTCCTCTCAGCTTACTCGTAATGTCAGGATCAGCGAGCCGGGTAAGCTGCGCCGGAGTCATGGTCGGCGAAGCAATTGTCATCGACACAATCGGCTGATCTGACGGATCGAATCGCTGCATCACCGGCTCTTTCATCTCGACGGGAAGGTCGGACCGAATACCCGAGATTGCATCGCGAATGTCCTGGGTACCGACCTGCGGATCCTTCTCGAACACGAAGAGCGTGATGATCTGCGCGTAACCGTCCCCGGCCGTGCCGTAAATCTTGTCTACGCCGGAGATTCCCTTGATCGCGTCCTCGACGGGCTTCAAGATTTCGCGCTCAACGCCCTCGGGAGATGCCCCCGGATACGGAATGAACGTCAGAACGACCGGTTGCTGAATGTCGGGGAACTCGTCGGTCTGCAGGCGCCAGAGCGCGAAGAGTCCGAATACGACCAATGCCACCATCGTGACGACGGTGATCATTGGACGCTTAATGGCAAAATCTGAAATGATCATGGATCAGCCCCCTCGGCTACTGTTACCCGCCGACGGCGCCACCGGCGCGGAGACCCGTACGAGAGTTCCCGGAGTGATTCCCTGAGCCGCGCCCAGGAGCAGGGTGTCGCCTGCCTGTACGCCCGACAATACCTCGATCGCCTCCGATGTCTTGTCACTCAGGCCCACCTGTACCTGAACCTTCTCCACCTTCCCCTGTTTCACCCGCATCACCGACGGCACTATTCCGCGCACATCGACCGCCGACGCGGGAACCACCAGTCCCATTCTCGCTGCAGTGGACATCCGCCCAGTCGCGAATAGGCCGCCGACGAGTGCGCGGCCAGCGTTCGGAATCGAGACATAGATTCGCACCTGGCGAGTGGTCGGATCCGCGGTTGGATTGATACGGGTGATGCGTCCCACAAACTGGCGGCCGGGATATCCGCTAACCGTGAAATTGACCGGTACACCAATGCGGATCGCCGCGAGCTGCTCGGCCGGTACCGATGCTTCGAGCCTCATGCTCGATGGGTCGACGACGGTCAACAGGGCAGAACCCGGCTGAACTACATCGCCTGCCGATACAGGACGCTCGCTCACGACTCCACCAAAGGGCGCGGTGACGGTCGTGCTACGGTACGCCTTTTCGGCGGTCGCGAGTCTGGAGTTCGCATCCTCGAGAGCGGCCTGCGCGGCGATTGATGCCCGGCGCGACTGGTCTATATCCCGTTCCGCAATCGCGCCGGCGGCGAGGAGTTTTTCGTTTCGCGCTAGATCTTTCGCCGCCACATCGGTCGCGTTGCGTGCGGAGATGAGACCGGCACGCGCGGAGTTGTACGCATCCTGGATTCCCGTTGCGTCTATTCGCGCCAGCACGGTGCCAGCGCCCACCGCTTGACCCTGATCCACGTAGGTTTGGAGAACACTGCCCGAGACCTGCGCGCGGAGCACGGCCTCACGGTCGGGTTGCAGCGTTCCGGAGATGGATGGCCCCGTCATGATAGATCCGTTGGCGGCGACCGCGATGTTCTCGGGCCCCACTACCATCGTTTCCGCTTTCGCTGTCTCGGCCGCGGAAGCCTTGTCGCCTTTGCTGCAGGCGTTCATCGCAGCGGCGGCTGAAAGACTCAGCAGAAGAGCGCTGCTCTTTCTCGAAATACTCCGATCTAGACTCATATGTGACTCTCTTCTGAGTGCTTACTGTGGTGGAATGCCGGTTGTCTGCTGTCCCTGCCCTTGCTGCTGCGCGGCTTGCGTTGACTGACTGCTCTGCTGAGACTGAGTCTGCTGCGTTGCAGCTGTCTGGCTCTGCGACTGGCTCGACGCGGCTCCCGTAGTCTCCAGCGGAAGATCAGGAAGGAGCGCCAGCTTCACGCGCGCGACCTGGAGGTTCCTCGCCGCCAAGGCACGGTTCGCGACGGCCTGCTCGAGCAGAATCCTTGAGTCGTTGAGCTCGAGCTGCGTCGAGACTCCCTCCCTGTAACGAACTTCGGCGATCGAGTACGCGCGTGCTGCCTGCTCGGCCGTGCCCTGACTCGCCTGCCAAGCCGCGCGAGCCTGGAGCAGATTGTTGATCGTCACCCGAGAATCGAGCGCCGCGAATTCGCGAGCCTGATCGTATCGCGCCTGGGCTTCACGCACGTTTGCCTCTGCCACCAGCTCATCGCCCTTGATGCGGCCGCCAGTGAAGAGTGGGACCTGGGATGCCACGCCGATCGTCCAGTTTGTGCGGAAGCTACCGGCCTGTGGAAGCCGCGTCAGCGGAAACGCTACTTTGCCATACTGCGATGTCAGCGAGAGCGTGGGAAACCGCTGGGCTTTCGCGACTCGGAGCAGTCCTCGCTCGGCGTCGATGGCCTCGGCCGCTTGTCTCACTGTTGACCGATCGATCGCCGAGGTGTCTCCGGTGATTCCAACGCTCGCGAGGGCGGCATTCGTAGCCGCGGAGTCGTCGACGGCAGTCGTCAACTGCAGGGGAGATTCGAGCGGGAAATTCATGAGCTGCTTCAGTCTCAGATAAGCTACTTCGCGATCACTCTGACGCTGGATCACGACAGGCCGCTCATTCGCGCTCGCAACCTGGGCACGCAGCAGCTCGAACGCGGACACATTTCCTACTCGCCGTGCCAGCTCGGTCTGCCTGAGCACTTTATCGGTTTGAACTGCCGAAGACTCCGCGAGCGCCACCAACCGGTCGGCCAGCGCGGCATCGAAGTAGGCCTGGGTCACGTCGAGGCGAATTTCCGCGCGCTGCGCGCTCAGCTCTATATCGGCAGAACGACGCCCAGCATCGGCGACCGCGTTCTGCGCCGAAATGCGGCCGCCCGCGAACAAGCTCTGCGAGAACGAGAGCCCGACATTGTACTGGTTTTTCGCCCCGAAACCGAGACTACCGAAGGACGAGAACGGATTTCCTCCGATAGCGCAGCGAGACGCCTCCTCTAGTCCCGCCAGTCGCTCGGCAGTGGTGGCCGTGGGATCGCGAAGGTACTGATCGCACGGTGCGGGCGGCGGCTTGGGCTTCGTCGTATCGACCGGTGGTCCGGCAGCAACCGAGAACTGCGACGCCAGTGTGCGAGTGTAGCTGGCGGATCCCGCGAGCTGCGGCATCCTCAGGCTGCGCGCCTGGTACTGCTGGCCTTCGGAGCGTTGCACTCTCGCGCGAGCGATCCGTATTGCCTGGCTCTGAGCTTCAGCGATTCGAACGGCTTCGTCGAGCGAGAGCGTGCGGGGCGGTGCCCCGGTGGTTCTCACCGTTGGGAGCGTGGTGGTCACCTGCGCTGGTGCAATCGCCGGAACGAGGAGGGTCATCGCGGCGAGGGGCGTTTTCAGGAATCTGCCGAGTCTCAGGACCCGGCATTGGGCTTTTCTGTAAGACACGGTTCAGGATGAAAGTTGTTTCGATCGTTTGGCCCGCTTAGTCGTCGTTTGACGCGACCCGTTTTCGACACCCAGCGCCTGGAGGAGGAGCTCCGTGTACATGTGCGAAGCCCTTCCAGCGGGTTGGGGAAAGACATCCGGCATCATGTCGCGTCCCATGGCGTCGGCGAAGATCGCCCCCATGAGCATTGCGGCTGCCGTCTTTGGCTCGAACTTTTCCGTGGCCATTCCCTGCCGTTTGAGGGCGGCAAGGTAGAGGCATAGCTCGTTCGAAGCACGCCTTGGTACGTCGCCAGCGAATTCGCACATCTCCGGTCGCTCTTCGATTTCACTCATCGTCTTACGTATGATCGAGCTCCGAAGTCTCAAATGCTGGATATATGATTCACTCCACTCCGTGAGCTCGTGCACCGGATCAACGGGAGTCTCCGGCAGGGGGGCGAAGGCGGCGGACTGCGTCAGGTGTTGCATTGCTTCCCGCATCAGCGCTTCCTTTGACCCAAATTGACGGAATATCGTGATCTCGTTTACCCCGGCAGCGTCCGCGATGCGGCGAGTGGTCGAGCCGCGGAAGCCATGCTGCGCGAAGACTCCGGCGGCTGCGGTGAGGATTGCGTCTCTGTGGTTCATAGGCAGGGAACGTATGCGTGATCGACGAGGGTTGCAAGTAGTCACTTACTTACACAATCGTTTCCATAGTTCTGTTTCGGAGGGGGTCATTGGCTGCTGCTGCTGAGCTCGGAGCCGCTTTCGATGCCGCGATCGCTGATGTGCGAAAGTGCATTGAGGCCGGAATGAAGGCGGCCGGCGGGGAAGAGGCGAGCCCCTACCTCGAAAAACTGGAGGGAGAGCTCAAGCTCGAGCGTTCACGGGCGTTGGACCGCGGAGCTGTTGACCGCGAATGGTTCCAAAAGACAGCACGCTGGCTGGTCGAATGGGTGCCCGAGACCGAACTGATGTTAATTGCCGCCCTCGGACGCATTGCTCGCGTCAGGCCGCCCGGAGTTGTTTAGTATCGCACTCTGGAATGAAACCCAACCGAGAATAGAGCGCGGCGACGGTCGGCTCTCGTGCTCGCGCTCGTCCTGTGTCCGGCCCCTAGCTGGGCACACGCTCGGCTTAAGCGCAGCCAACCTGCTTCTCGGATCGAGCGTTACGAAGCAGTCAGCCACGCGTTTCTATTGACGTAACAAGTTTTATTGATATATTTTCCGTCATGGCTATAGCGACCTACTCCCGAACCGAGCGCGCGGTTCAGCTCTTTCACGCCCTCTCGGACGAGACCCGACTCGAACTCATCGAGTTGCTCCGCCGTGGAGAGCGGTGCGTCTGCGAACTGACCGACACGCTCGACGCCGCGCAGTCGCGACTTTCCTTCCATTTGCGCGTTCTCAAGGACGCGGGAATCGTCCGCGACCGGAAGGACGGGCGCTGGGTTTACTACGAGTTGGATTCCGAGGCGTTAGAGGAGGTGGAGGCCTTGGTCTTAGGCATGAAGCCCGGCACGCTAGGTCGCTCTGAGCCCTGTTGCGCCTGATTTTTTATTCAGCCACGCATCAACAAATATTGTTTGGAGATCACATGACCGCACCCGATTCACCTCTTAAATCCGCCGTCAAGGAGAAGTACGGACGGGCCGCCTCGCGCGTGAGCGCGGGCGCCACGGCTGGCCCGTGCCGTGGCTCAAGCGCTTGCTGGGGTGCCACAACTGATGCGTGGGACCCGATCACTTCGGATCTCTACGACGAGGGAGAAACAAGAGGCATCCCGGTCGAGGCAGTGCTCGCTTCGCTTGGCTGCGGAAATCCAACTGTAATCGCCGCACTAAAGGAGGGTGAAACAGTCCTCGACCTTGGCTCCGGTGGCGGCATCGATGTGCTTCTCTCGGCAAAGCGCGTTGGTCCGACCGGTAAAGCCTACGGCCTCGACATGACCGACGAGATGCTGGCACTCGCCAACGAGAACAAGCGCCGAGCGGGCGCGGAGAACGTGGAGTTTCTCAAGGGAGAGATCGAGCGGATTCCACTTCCCGACTCTTCTGTTGACGTCATCATCTCCAATTGCGTGATCAATCTCTCCGGCGACAAGAGTGAGGTGCTGAAGGAGGCCTTTCGAGTACTCAAGCCCGGCGGCAGATTCGCAGTGTCGGATGTCGTCGTTCGCGGCGACGTTCCCGACGCGGTAAGGACGAACATGGAGCTGTGGATCGGCTGCGTCGCGGGGGCGCTCGAGGAGAAGGAGTTTCTAGGTTTGCTGGAAAGAGTCGGATTCAAGAAAGCGTCGATTGAGCCAACCAGAGTTTACAAGGCCGAGGACGCGGCGGCCTTTTTGAGTGGCAGCGGTCTCGACGCCATCGAGTTCGCGTCCCAGATCGATGGAATGTTCATGGGCGCGTTCGTGCGCGCCACGAAGCCACTCGCAGAATGCTGTGGTCCCGATTCTTGCGGTCCTGATTGCTGCGGTGACGACTGCCGCTGATTTGGGCTGATACCTGGCCTTGGTGACCAGCCTGTTGCGGAGGGATGATGCAACTCAGAAATGCGACCAGCAAAGACTTGGCAGCGGTCGAAAGTCTCCTCTCGGCGAGTGAACTTCCCCTCGACGGAGTGCAGGAAAACTTCTCCGGGTTCGTAGTAGCAGAGGACGAGGGCGAAATCGCAGGAGCGATTGGCCTCGAGAAATTTGGTTCAGTCGCTTTACTTCGTTCCGCAGTGGTCTCGCCTGAGCGCCGTGGAAGTGGCCTCGGACGCCGGCTGGTTGAGGAGCTGCTACAGAGGGCGGAAGAAGCGGGAATCGATGAGCTCTATCTCCTAACGACGACCGCGGAGAAATTCTTTCCGCAGTTTGGGTTCACACGTACCGTGCGGGCGGCAGTTCCCGATGCGGTCAAGGCATCGGCAGAGTTCCAGGACGCATGCCCCGATACCGCGGTCGTGATGACACGCCGGGCCGGAGCGTTCGCCAGGAGACGTCCATGAAGCGCTACGCGCTCATCTCCGACATTCACGCGAATCTGCCAGCGCTGCGCGCTGTCCTTGCCGATATCGATGAGCAGCCAAACATCGATGCGATCTATCACCTCGGCGACCTCACGGGCTACGCGCCATGGCCCAACGAAGTGGTGGCCCTGCTTCGAGAGCGGTCAATCTTAGGGATTGCCGGGAACTACGACTCGACCGTTGGGACGGATTACAAACACTGTGGATGCAGGGCTGACACCACGCATGACGAAGAGCTGTCCCATATTTCCTTCGAGTGGACGCGTTCGCACGTCACTCCGGAAACGAAGAAATATCTGGCGAGCCTTCCCTTCCGTTTGGACATTCGCCCCCTCGGGGGCCACATGTCGGGGCCTACCATCATTCTTATTCACGGCAATCAAACACTGAATACAGTCTACACGACCGCGGACCGCTCGGATTCCTCGCTCGAGAAGATGGGCGATGATCTAGGGGCGCGCGCAGATGATGTCATTTGCTTAGGACATACTCATAAACCATGGCAGCGCTCGGTCGGCGAAATTCAGTTCCTGAATGCTGGGAGCGTTGGCCGTCCCAAGGACGGAGACCGGCGTGCGTGCTACGCGTTTCTAACGATCGATGGATCAGGGGCAAGAATTGAATTCGTGCGTGTAGAATACGACATCGATCAGGCCGCTCGCGGCATTCATGAAAGCGAGCTGCCTGATGAGTTCGTGGACGTTCTCAGGTCCGGTGGCGGTATGGCTGTTCCAGCGCGATAGGCCGCAATTCATGGTATGCGATTCCCAACTAAGGACTATCGAGTCTCGCTCTGAAGTATCTTCGCAACAGCTTCCGCTTGGGTGAAGACACGGAGGAAATTTTCTCCCGCGAGCTTCCTGAGATCACCGTCCGACCACCCGCGCCTCGCTAACTCCGCGAACAGCGCCGGATAGGTCGAGACGTCCTCGAGTCCCTGCACTACTTCAGTTATGCCATCGAAGTCGCTTCCAATGCCAACGTGATCGACTCCCGCGACCTTGCGTACGTACTCGATCTGGTCGGCGACCTGAGCTAGCGTAGCACGTGGCTCCGGATGCGCGGCCCGCCACTGATTTATCTCCCGCGTGATCCCTGCCGTGTCGTTGCCGTATTTTGCGCGTAGATCCTTCATTACTGGGCGAGTCGACTGATCGTACAGTAGTACAGCCGGCGACACGAACCCGGTGACGAATGGCACCATTACGATTCCGCCATTCGTCGCCACCCGACGGAGAATGGAGTCGGGCACATTCCGCGGAACATCGACGAGCGACCGTGCGCCCGAATGCGAGAATATCACCGGAGCCCGGCTCACGTTCAGCGCTGCGCTCATGGTCGCTGGAGAGACGTGAGACAGGTCCACAAGCATGCCGAGCCTGTTCATCTCGCGCACGACGCTGGCGCCGAACGGAGTAAGTCCCTTGTGCTTGGCGGAATCGAGGGCTGCGTCCGCCCAGTCGAGCGTAACGTTGTGCGTGAGCGTCATATAGCGCACACCCAGATCGTAGTACGCGCGCAAGGCGCCGAGTGAGTTCTCGATGGCGTGACCTCCCTCTATTCCAAGCAAGGAGCCGATTTTTCCCTGCCTGAAGTCCCGCCTGATGTCGTTGGGGCTCACGGCGAGCGCGAGCCGGTCGGGGTATTTCGCAATGACTCTGCGCGCGATATCGATCTGCTCCAGCTGAACCCTCGCATATCCGGAATCGCGGTACTCTCCGGGTGTGTACACTGACCAGAACTGTGCGCCGATCATTCCCTTTTTGAGCCGGTCGAGGTCGGTGTGACCGCGCGTGGGACGCCGAAGATCATAAGCATCCACGTTCCCGCGGGCGATCGAATCCTCGCGGATTCGCCAGGGCAGATCGTTGTGCCCGTCGATGAGCGGAGTCTGTCTCAAAATCCGCTTCGCTCGTTCGAGATATGACGCATCGGTTGGACTTGAGCCCGTTTGGGCGTGGAGCGGAGGCAACGCCCCGGGCCCGAGCAGACCGAGAGCGATCGTGAAGATCAGGAGCGCGCGCCTCCTGTTTCGCACAAAAAAGGATGAGGGCATTACGCGTAGGTTAAAGGTGGCCCCGTGAGACCCTGGCGCCACAATCAGGGAAGAAGCGCCGGCCCCGGAGGCGTATCCAGCAACTCCACCGCCTCGATGCTGTCCGCTTCCCGCACCACCAGACGAATCGGATGAAGCCACTGGAGCCAGGGCATCATCCCTCCGGCGTCGTCGCGAATGAGATTCGAGTCGATCCCGTTGGCGTCGAGCACGGCTTGCGCCACGTGCGCCTCTGTCTCGTTGGCAAACGTTCGGATCACGGTGTTGAGCTCCGGCTGTTCTTCCTCCATCTTCCATCCTCAACCTGCGCGTTGGTTGCCTTGAAATCTGCATCTCCGACGCGTTACTTGCATCGCTTCGTGGTTATATCCGTTTCGCGGATTGGCACGTTGTCTGCCCGACCAGATGGCGGTGATTCTCGCTGTGGGCGACCAAATGAAAGTGCTTTCCCGACCGTTAGCTGTACTCTGCCTCGCGATCCTGGCGGGCGGTGCCTGCCGGAAGGAGACCAAGGCCAAGCAGGTCTCCTCCAGCCAGCAGCAGGATACGATGCTTCTCCGCGATCTCGCCGAGGCGAACAAGAACACTGCCACGGCGGCAGCGCTGGACAACAGTCTCAATACGGTGAAAACGACCGGAAATGGGTCGTTGCCGGCCGCGTCGGGAGACACCAAAGTCGTTGCGAAACCATCGTCGAGCGGCACGTCGGCTACGAGACTGACGGTTCCCACTAAGGCGAGCGACGCACCTGGCCCGACCATGGTTCCACTCGATCGTTCACCTGCGTCCCGGTCATCTGGTGACCCGTGCAATTCTCCGGCGCCGGTCGATCAGCGCTCATGCCTCAATCGCTCTATAGCAGCGAACGACGCCGATCTGAATCAGACCTATCACGAGCTGATGGTGCAGGCCGACAAATCCGGTGGGGCCGAGCTCCAGGACCGGTTCCGGCAGGCACAACGGGATTGGATCATTCAGCGCGACTCCGATTGTACAGCTCAGACGCAGAGCCAAACTGGAAAGCTATGGGCACGGGCGCGAGCGCGCTGCCTCGCCGACTACTCCGCGCGGAGAACCGCGGAGCTTCAGAAGAATCTCAACAGTCTCCGAGGGCAGTAGCTGGAAAGGCCTGACACCAGGCCTTCCGCACCCGTTGATGATCACTACCCTCGCAGTCTTTTCTTCGCCAATCGTGGACGGCGAAGGTCCGCTAGTGTCCGATACCACCGCGCTCGTCTTCATTGCAGGCGGGATTAAGATGCCGCTCGGCCTTTGCGGGTTGGATCAGAGGATTCTCTCGGACTCCCTGGGCTCGGGATTCGGCGGGACGTTTCGGCTACTCTATGTCGCCGCCGAGCTCGAAAGCGGAGCGGGTGAGGGCAACGATGCGGTCAAGGCCTGCCTTTACTTCGGGCGGCAGATCCCGTCGTGTCATCAGGCGTTCCGCCTCCCGGCGAATCGAATCCAGCGCCTGCATGAAGTTTCCCTGCTTCAGTTTGCCGGAATCGTCGGTCATGAGTGGCTCGGTCAGGAGGTCTAGCGCCCGGTTAGGCGGACGCGAGTTGAGCAGGTCTCGCCGCGGGGAGCTGAGGCGCGGGCCGCCTCTCGCCAACCTGCTGGCGCCACATGGCGTAGTAGAGCCCGGTCCGTTCCAGCAGATCCTCGTGCTGCCCCACTTCGACGATCTTGCCGCGCTCGAGTACGTAGATCCGGTGGGCGTGCATCACCGTCGACAGCCGGTGCGCGATGAGGATTGTGATCACATCGCGAGAGTTTGCGACCTCTCTCATCGTGCGACTGATCTCCTCCTCGGTCAGTGAGTCCAACGACGATGTTGCCTCGTCGAATACCAGCAGATGCGGATTCCTGAGTAGCGCTCGCGCGATCGAGAGTCGCTGCTTCTCGCCCCCGGAAACCTTGACACCGCCTTCGCCGATTAAGGTATCAAGACCCCTATCGGCCCGCGCCAGGAGTGCGTTCGCCGCCGCTTTGTGCAGTACGTTTAGACATTCTTCGTCGGTCGCGTGGGGGTTCACGAATTTGAGATTCTCGCGGATAGTTCCCGAGAACAGCTGGGCGTCCTGGGTCACGAGACCGATCCGTTCCCGCAACCGGTCCAGATCGACGTCAGTGCCGTTTACACCGTTATAGAGAATCTCGCCTTGCTTGGGCTGGTATAGGCCAACAAGCAGCTTCACCAGGGTCGTCTTTCCGGCGCCGGACGGCCCAACGAAGGCGATAGTCTCGCCACGGTTCACCTCGAACGAGATGTCGCTAAGGGCGGGAGTGCTGGCGCTCTGGTGCATGAATCCGACGTTGTCGAATTCCAGCCTGTGAATCTCCGTTAGCGGAATCGGAGCCAACGGCTTCGGATCTTTTGGGGTTTCCAGAATCTTTCTGAAGTTGCCGAGCGATACCTCGGTCTCGCGATAAACGTTGATGATGTTGCCAAGCTCCTGCATCGGACCGAAGATGAAGAAAGAATAGAACAGGAGTGAAAAGAACTGCCCGACCGTGATCTTCTGGGTGAAGATCAGGTAGAGCATCATGAACAGGATGCAGGTACGCAGAAGGTTGACGGATGTGCCCTGGATGAAGCTCAGGCTCCGGATGTACTTCACTTTCTTCAGTTCGAGCTTGAGGATCTTTTCCGTCGTGGCGTTGAGGCGCACGACTTCCTGATCGGCGAGCCCAAGGCTTTTCACCAGCTCGATGTTGCGCAGTGACTCCGTGGTAGACCCAGCCAGCGCCGTCGTCTCGGCCACGATCACCTTCTGAATGGCCTTCACTCGCCCGCTCAGCGTCCAGCTCAGGATGCCGAGCAACGGGACCGTTGCCAGGAACGCTGGCACGATGATCCAGTTCACCGAAAATGCGTAGAAGATTACGAACACGACGCCAACCAGGGTCGTGAAGATGAGATTAATGGAAAGGGAGATGAATTTTTCGACGTCGGATCGCACCTTCTGGAGCTTGCCGAGCGTCTCGCCGCTCCGCTGATCCTCGAACACAGAGTATGGCAGCTCCAGGGAGTGTCTGATGCCATCCGAATACATCTCGGCTCCGACTCTCTGAACGATCACGTTGACGTAGTAGTCCTGAAAGTTCTTGGCGACGCGCGATACGAACGCGACACCCATCGCCATGAGCAACAGCGTTCCCGCGCCTTTGATGAACGTCGATGTTTTGTATTCGCGGAAGCGCGTCGCGTAATCATCGATCACGTGACGGAAGATGAGCGGATCGAGAAGCGAGAATACCTGATTGGTCGCCGCCAGGACGAGCGCCAGCAGGATCAGAGCGCGGTATTTACGGAGATAAGAGAAAAGAAGATCCACAACGGGATACTATCGGGGTGCAGCTGGAGCCGCAAACTGTATCTGTTCTTATCCCTGAAGGCTTGGGTGAAACCCTTGGCCTTGAACGAAGCGGCGACGGCGAGTTCGCAGTGCCTCGAGAGCGATGCCCGCGTTCTTCCTCCACTCGGCCCCAGTAATGATCGTACAGAAGCGCTCGTAATCCAGTTTTCCTTTATGCGGAGCTTCGGTGAATAGATAGCGCGGCGCAGGACGGAAGCGCTCGATGTTAATCGGGAAGCGCTTCAGAACATGCCTCTGCGAACTGAACTCCTCGTACATTTGCTTCTTTAGCGCCTTCTCCGCGCGTGTCAGCCGAATCGTGCGTTGGTCGCTCCCGATGGACGGCAGAAAGTCGAATACGCGCCGTGTTCCTCTGAAGTTGTGATAGGAAGTCAGTTCGACCACGAAGGGAGCCGGGGCTTTGTCCCGCCTGAGGATCCCGCACGCGAGATGGACCGCGAATGCCGTGGCATCGTGATCAGAGTGGCCCCCTTCGTAGGGGTGCGTGAGCACGACGTCGGGTCTCACCTCTTCGATCAGATTCGCGACGTCGAACACGAGCTCTACCATTTGCTGAGTCGCTTCCCCATCGACATAGCCGAGTCCGCGGCATCGGTCAGGAGTGATTCCCGCATGTGCGAGCGCATTCGCGACCTCGCGCCGCCGGGCGCGGGCGTACTCTTCGCGAGTTCGAAATCCTTTGCTTTGCGCGTACCGCTCGTCGCGGGGCGCGCCATCTGTTACGTGCACAACAACGGCGTCGGGAATTCCGGTGAGGAGGCCGCCGGCCCCAATTGCTTCGTCGTCCGGATGGGCCACGACAACGAGTACGCTCGGGTGCGGCCGCCGGGAAGCCGCGCGTTGGACAATGGAGTCGAGCACTGCGTTCGTGATTTCTCCAGGCGGCCGGTAGCGCGCATCCCGATCCGGGTTGACGATGAGAGCCGGAGCCCTGATCAGGGGTGAAGGGGCTTGCCGATCCGGCTCATGTTCGTCGATCAGCCCCGAGATGAGAAGAAGATCGCGCCCATTTTTCTGCGCCTCGTATCGGTCGAGCGGGAGGGGCAGTCGGAGCTCGTGGCCATTTCCGAATGGTATCTCCGAACTGAGAGGGTCCTGCGACTGATGCGGCTCAAGCTCCACGCTACGGCTCCCTCCTACCTAGAGCCGCTCAATCTTTCGCGCAGCTCGCACGCTTCCGATATACGGGTAAAAGGCAATTCACATGCCCGTTGCGGAGCCGCCTCGCACGACCACCCGCAAGGTTTTTACCGTTCCCAAGTTCGGCGCGGCGGGAACCGGAGGACTGGTGAACGAGCCGGGGCTCGGCGTCGACTGAGGGGCAGCGTTCCTATTGCTGGCGTGTCGCGGCAGGTGTACCGCGTGTGAAGGCAATGTAGTCGGTCGAGCTTGGCGTGTCGCCGCTGGCGCGAATGGATGCCGCGATCTGACCGCGATGGTAGGCCGCATGTATCGCCACGTGCGTCAGTATGTCCTCAATAGTTGAAGTGAATTGATCGCCAGCGCTGTTTCGGTAGGTGACATTCTTCTGGAGCAGCGCCGGTGTCAGCCCGCCCACTAGACCGTTGAACGCGCTGATATTCTCCTTGCCCAGTTTTTCGCACTCGTCGAGGGTCAGCGTCGGCCACACAGCGATACGTGCAGGCGTTCCATTGATACGGGACAGCCAGACGTGCTCCGATCCCAAGATATGGGAGTAAACCTCGAGGTCCTTCTGGCTCGCCTTCCGAGCCGAGCGCAGGCTGTGCAGCACTCTCGCGTCGGCCCATTCGACGTGCTTATACAACCGTGAGAAGTGATCCTTCATGGAGACTGGCATTGCTAGTCGATGACCACCCCGTCTTCGGGCTTCACGCTGTGTACCGGGTCGTGGCGGGATTCATTTCATGAATTCGACCGGTCTTCCGATCGTCCACGGGATTTTCGACGCGTCGAGACCCGCATTGAGCGCGGGAATGCGCCGCTCGAGCAGCGCGTTGATTCTTCCGACCTCGCGTTGCAGATCCGACGACGCGAGCGTCAGCGTCGCCCGCTGAAGGTCCGTGGCCGGCGAGCTGACGTTTCCGATCTCTTCGGCAACGCTATTCACTCGCTCCTGAATTGGCGGATCTTCCACCCTCTTGTCATCGCTGACTGGTGAGGCCTCGGGATCTCCGCGTAGCTTCTTCAGAATGTCGGAGAGCTCGCTGTCGATCGCGTCGGCCTGTTTGGAGACGCTGTCGGGGGCGGAATTACTCTTGAGCGCCGTTTTTACGTCGGTGATTTGTTCCTTGAGCTGCTCCGCCGTTCGAACCGCGGCCTGTACAGTCCCTTGTAGTCGGGCGGTGCCGACCCGCATGTCGTAAAGAGCCCGATAGTCAGCATCACTCATCTGGACGAGTGGATCGGAGCGGACGTCGATCGGGACTTCCTGGACGGTTGGGGCGCCGGATCCCCCCCTCACGCTCAGTCGCGCGTTGTATCGGCCCGGAAGCACGAATGGGCCCGACGGATCACGCTGTCTGAAGGGCGACTCGGCGACCTGATTCGCAACTCGGCGGATCGTATAAGGAGGTGCGTTCCTGAGATCCCACGTCACTCGATGCATACCCGGTTTCTTGCTCGCGGCTAGCTCGCGTACGCGTTTCCCGGTCGCGTCATAGATGCCGAGCGTAGCATCTCCCCCCTTCGGAAGAGAGTCCCGCAGGAAATACGTAATGATCGCGCCGAATGAGGGGTTGGGCGCCGAGTACTCGCGATCACCAAGGGCACCGGCGCCGCGGATCCCGCCGGGGATGGAGCTATTGGGGTTGTACTCAGTCGCGGATTTCACCGGAAAGAGATAAGTGCCGACGCGGTTTGCCTCGCCCAGCTTTTCAAGTGGTGTGATGTCGTCGATGATGTAGATGCCACGCCCGTGCGTGCCGATAACGAGGTCATGCTCGCGAGGGTGAACCACGATGTCGTGTACGGCCACGGTTGGGATGTTGTATTTGAGCTGAGTCCACGAGTTTCCCTGGGCAGTGCTGAAAAAGACTCCGAACTCCGTGCCGACGAAGAGCAGGTTCGGCTCCGCAAGGTCTTCGCGTATCACCTGCACCGATCCGTTCGCCGGGAGATTGCCGACAATCGAAGTCCAGCGCGCGCCGTAGTCGGTGCTCCTCAGAACGTATGGCTTGAAATCATCATTGCGGTGATTGTCGAGAGTTGCGTAGACAGTGGCTTCATTAAATCGCGATGCGATTATCCGACTTACGTAGGTCTCGTCGGGAATTCCGGGGAATTTTGTGATTCTGCTCCAGGTCGCTCCTCCGTCGCGTGAAATGGAGATCACTCCGTCATCAGTTCCGACATAGAGGAGTCCACGTTTGAGCGACGATTCGTCGATCGCGCTGATGTTGCCGTAATCCGCCGTTCCCTGGTGTCGCGCAATCGCATCGCGCGGCCATAATTTCCCCATCACCGGAAGGCTGTCACGGTTGCGTTGACGCGTCAGATCTGGCCCGAGGCGAATCCATGCGTCGCCGCGATTGGTGCTTTTGAAGAGATAGTTCGCGCCGAAGTAGAGCGTGTTGTGGTCGTACGGCGAGATGAGCATCGGCGAGCTCCAGTTCCACCGGTAGGGCTTGGCGCCGAATTCTGGCAGTGGCTTGATGGTTTTTTGTTCGCCAGTACGCACGTCGTAGCGGACGATGTCACCGCCCTGTGATTCTCCGTACACCGTGTTCGGATCGGCGGGATCGATCTGCGCGTAAAAACCGTCGCCGCCGGTAGTGCGAATCCAGTCAGCATTGGTGATCCCCTGACGGTTCCTCGTTTGACTCGGTCCGCCCCAGCTACTGTTGTCCTGCAATCCGCCGTACACGTAGTAGAACGGCTGCCGCATGTCGGTCGCGATAGCGTAGTACTGTGAGATCGGGAGATTGGGAACGAAATCGACCGTTCGGCCGCGATCGTGGCTAATGTAGACACCGCCATCGCAGCCGATGATGAGGTGATCCGGGTCGGTCGGGTCAATCCACATCGCGTGATGGTCCGAATGCGCGGCGCTTGCGGTGGGGTGGAATGTCCGGCCTCCATCCGTCGAGACCTGGAGTGACACTCCCATGAAATAGATGCGATCGGGGTTGGTGGGATCGACGCGGATCTGTCCCATGTACCATGGATAGGAAAATCCCGTCCCCATCTTCTGCCAGCTGCCGCCACGATCGTCGGAGCGATAGATGCTCGCTTCGGTATTTCCTTGCGAAGCGCCATTTCCCGTTACCCTGGTCTCGATGGTGGCATAGACGATGTTCGGATTTGATCTGCTCACATCGAGCCCGATTCTTCCCACTTCGACTTTCGGCAATCCCTCGGTGAGCTTGGTCCAGGTATCGCCGCCATCAATGCTCTTCCAGATTCCGCTGCCAGGACCGCCTCCGACGTAGGTGTATGGACGCCGCTCGCGCTGAAACGACGCAGCGTAAATCACGTCGGCATTAATTGGATCGAAGATGACGTCGGTGAATCCGGTGTGAGCGTCGATCTTCTTGACGTTCTTCCACGTGCGCCCGCCGTCGGTTGTCCGGAACAGGCCGCGGTCGCCGCCGGCTCCCCACAAGGGGCCTGCGGCTGCGACGAAGACTATTTCAGGGTTTTTCGGGTTGACAATGACCCGGCCGATGTGCTCCGACCTCTTTAGGCCCATATTCTTCCACGTCTTTCCACCATTCTCCGACTTGTAGACGCCATCTCCCCACGACGAGCTGCGCTGATTATTCGCCTCCCCGGTGCCCACCCAGATTATGTCGGGGTTGCTTGGCGCAACGGCTATATCGCCGATCGACGCCGATGCCTGATGATCGAAGATCGACTCCCATGTAGTCCCACCATTCGTCGTCTTCCACACGCCCCCTGATGCCGACGCGACATAGAACAGCTCCCCCAGTCGCCTCCCGATCTGCGACTCGGGTCCTTCGGGAACGGCGAAGTCGACGACGCGCCCGCTGGTGACGGCGGGCCCGATCGATCGCCACGGCAATTCCGCGAGCCGCGCTGAATCGGCATCGAACACCGGCGGAGTCGTCTTGGCAGCGGGCCCTGCCTGACCGGGAAGGAGCGCGGGAAGGGATACTAGAAGCGAGACGGCAAGAAGGGAGCGCAAGAACGGGTGCGGCATCGTGTATGGGGAATAAAGAGACGGGATAATCTCATTCGGGCCCGCGATTTTTGCCAACCGGTCGAGCCTTGTACACGTTTGCCGCCAAGCTCTCCCGACTCTACTCTGATTCATGCACTGGAATGTCGTCGTGATCGCGATCGGCCAGCTGATTCTGATCTCACACGCTGTAGCGGCACAAAGTGACTCAGCATCGCATCCTGGTCGCGAACGCGCGCCCGCGCGCGCATGGATTGTACCGGCGGGGATCGCGGCGGCTGCGGCGCTCGACCCAGAACTGCGAGAGTGGACTCTTCACCGACATACTCGATCTCTCGATCGCCTCGCGAAATCAGTTAATCCGTTTGGAACTGAGAAGCGGCTCGTCCCCGCGATGGCAGTCACCTACGCCATTGCGTCGGTCACGCACCAGGAATCATTGGCGAACGCAACCTTGAACACCGGCGCAGCCTACCTCGCGACCATGCCGAACAGCGCTGCATTGTCAGCGCGGAGGATTACCTTCGCCTCGTCCGACATCCGACGAACGCGCCTCACGATTCCGAATCGAAATCCAACCGCACCGATCGCGAAGAACCAGCCGACGAATTGTAGCAGCTCGAAAAACGCCGCGGTCACCGTGAAACCTGGGGGTGGGCCGCCCGTTTTGCCTGGCCGCCGGGAGGAGCGCCGGTAGGGCCTATCTCCTGAAGCATCCGCGCGACTCCCCCGAGCACGGTCACCACTGTTCTCACGGGCTTTCCATCCCGATGAGTGACGACTCGTATTGCGCGAGCAGATCTGCCGGGCCGTCATAGATCTCCACGGCGCCCTTGAGCGCTTCGTCAGTCCATCCTCCGGAGCGGAACGCAATCGTCCGCACGCGTGCTTTCCTCGCGGCCTCGATGTCGTATGGGGTGTCCCCGATCATCACCAGATGCTTCGGCGAGATGCCGCTCTCTTCGATCGCGGCTTGCACGATATCGGGGTCGGGCTTGGATCTCTCGGCATCACTTGCTGTCGCTTTTTCCTCCATCAGATCCTCGACGTGTGCCGCCGCGAGCAGGCTTTTTAGTTCTTCGTCCTTCGCCGACGTCGCAACGATCGCCTTCAAGCCATCCAACCGGACTCGCGACACGAGCTCACGCGATCCTTTGAGTGCGTGGAGTCGGGGGAGATATCGGTCGCGAAAGATTTCAGAGCGGTGCTTGATCAGCTTCTTGCCTTGTTCGGCGTCGTGGCTGATTCCAACGGTTTTCGGAAGGAGCTTGTCCGCTCCCATCCCGATCAGCGGTCTCACCGCTTGAAACGGCACGTCGTAGCCAGCTTCGGCGAACGTCTCCACCCAGGAGTGTGCGTGCGCATCGTTACTGTCTACGAGCGTGCCGTCGATGTCGAAGATTACGCCTTGAAGCAAAAGCCTACTTCATTCTCTTCTGGATCGATTCGGCCAAAGTGAGGTGAGCCTGAATTGCAGGTGCCGCTTTTTGAATGAGATTTTTCAGCTCGGCGTTCTGCGTTTGGGCCGCTGCTTTGGTGGCAAGATCGAGAACCGCCTTGTGCATGTCCACTTCATCGTCGACGTAGGCCTTGTCGAAGTCCTTCCCCTTTGCGGTCGAAGTGAGCGTATCCATCTCCTTCTGCGCAGCCGGTACGACTGGATCGACCGATGGCGGCGTCGGAGTGATGTTCAGCCTCTTCGCCAGCGTCTGACCCTCCAGACGGAGCTGGTGATGGTCCCGCATCATACGCTTCGCGAAGTCGCGTACCGCGGAGCTGGTTCCCTTTGTTGCTGCGACGGCGCCCGCCGAGCTGTCAGCGGCGTTCGCCTCATCGAGCAAGGCAAGGATGTTGGCATCCGTCCAATTGCTTGCCGCCGGCGCACCCGCCGCCATCGCCGACGTATCGCCGGCTCGCGTGCTCGAAGCGGCGGTCGTATCGGCGGTAGAGCTCTCCTTCTTGCTGCAGGCGATGACCGCCGGTGTCGCGAGGGCGAGCGCCGCCAGTCTGAGTTTCATTGTGCTGCTCAACATTTGTCCGTCTTCCTCTCCTTACGGGTTCAAGAAGAAAAATCGCTCATGATCCGAGGGAGCGACTGTTGTTTTGTCGGTGAGTCAGGCAAAAAGCGTACACACCACCGGTTTTTTGCTATTGCATTCGCGCGCCGCTAATCGTGGAAGGCATCCGGTTGAACACATTCGCTTCGCCGAACCGCGAAAAGCCGCTTTTTACATCGAGAGCGAGTGTTTTGAATCTGTCGGCTGCGGCCGCCGACACGTGTACGGTACAGAACAGAATCACGGCGAACAGATCGCCGGTAAAGAGCATTCCGCCGAACCCGAGTACCGATCTGATTCCGTGAGCGACGACGAACTCCTGCTGCGCCGGGATATACGGACTGCCCAGAGCGTTCTCTACATGGAACACCCCGTGGCGTTTGCCGGCCAGTTCCTTCACAATCTGGGGTGATGGCTCAAGCACCGTGCTCAGTTCCAAACCTAGCTCTTTAATGAGCTGCGAGATCATCGGCGCTTTCGCGACGATCTCCGGGCTTGGCAGCGGAATCGCGCGGTGGCCTCGTGATAGGTGGCGCGAGTTCCACGCTGCGCTCTCTCCGACAGTGGCCATCAGGGTCAAGCACTTCATGGTCGGCTGCGGTGGTTCCGAACCGAGGATGCCGCGGGCGAAGTTTTGAAGCTCAGGTTCAAGCGCGTTGAACGGGTGGGTTTTGTAGCACCGCACGAGCGCACATGCGCGCGCTTCATCCGGACCGGCGAGCTCGTCGTACAGAAACCGGCACACGCGCTGTGCCGAGGCTTCGAGCGTCGGCGCGCCCGAGGCCGCCTCGCGAAGGCGCAAACTGCACTTCAGCATATCGCCGAGATCGAACTTCGTCAGATCATAAGTCATAGCCACGGTCTCGAGTCTAGGCGTTTGAGTAATTGCTGTTCTGGTTCGGACCCTATATTACCTGCTGCAATTTCCAGTTCTGCTTGAGGACACCGTTTTCGTTCGACCTTTCCCCTAACAGGCGGTCATGCGCATCCATCGTCTCTTTATAGCAACGCTGATACCCGTCGCCGCGCTGGCGCAGAGAGCAGCGTCGCCAGACGGGCTCCGGCCAATCACGTTTCTGGACCGACAGTACCAGCGGGATGTTGGATCGCCGACACCGAGTCCGGATGGCAAGTGGCTACTTTACACCCTTTCTGGCGCGGACTGGAACCAGGCCAGTCGACAGACCGACATCTACCTGGTCTCGGTCAAAGATGGACTCCCCTCGACAAAGCAGATGACGTTCACGAAGGGGAAGGCCGAGACGTCGCCCCGGTGGTCCCGCGACGGAAAGTTTTTTGTCTTCCTTTCGAACAGGGATGGAGCCTCTGCGCCTTCGGGACCAAGCCTGACGGCCGGCGGCGGAAATGTGGCGAGCCAGAATCAGATCTACATCATGCGTCCCGATGGTGGCGAGGCTCACAGGATCACCGAGGCCAAGGAGGCGGTCTCGACCCTCGCCTTCAGCAAGGATGGGAGGTGGCTCGTCTACCGCAGCGGCAAGGCCGATGAGGAACAGCTCTACGCGCTCCCAGTGGTCGGAATCGATTCCGCAAAGCCGGTCCAGATCACCCACCAACAGGCGGGTGTAGGCCTATGGAAATGGTCTCCCGATAGCAGGCGCATCTATTTCGTCACCGCCGATACGCTCGACAAGGATGAGAAGCTTCGCGTGGAAAAGAAGTTCAACGTCTTGATCCGGAACATGGCGACGCCGCTCTCCAGCCTCTGGGCGCTAGACGTCGTCACGCAAAAAGCATCCCGACTCACGCGCGACACAACCATCACGGTCACTGATTTCAACATTTCGGATAACGGGCGCTGGATCGGCTATCACGGAGCATCGGCCAACCGCTACATGCGGAACATCACCGAGCAGGATCTCTACTCCGACTTGTATCTGCTAGACACTTCAACCGGCGGTGGTGAGCGCCTGACAAACAACACTGAAGTTGCCGAGAGTAGCCTCGAGTTCTCGCCCGACAGCAAATTGATCGCCTTCTCGGCGCCCGATGACATGACGAGCTACAGCATGACGAACAATCGTGTCTACCTGCGACGCGCCGACGAGCGGGGCGGAGAGTTCAGGAAAATGGGTGGGAATTTCGATGGCGATGTGACCGTCGGCTTCTGGTCGAAGGATGGCAGGACGATTTACTTCAACGATGGGGTCAAGGCCACGAGCCAGTTCATGGCGCTCGATCTCGACAAGAACGCTGTTCGCCAGGTGTCGAACGTGCGCGCGTCACTAAATACCAGCCAGGACGAGGATTCCAAACTGCTGCTGCTGAATTACGCCGATCCTCGGACTCCTCCAACCCTGTTCACAGTCGCATCGGTCGACCAGATCCCCGTTCGCGCGAACTGGCGTCAGCTCACCGACGCCAATCCGCAGGTCCGCAATTTTGCCCTCGGCGACGAAGAAGAGATCAGCTGGCCGTCGGCCGACGGAAAGATGGTTGGCGGAATTCTGATCAAGCCCGTCGGTTATCAGCCTGGGACCCGTTACCCGCTGATCGTCGCGATTCACGGCGGCCCCGCATCCGCCGACGTCCTTGGCTTCAACGGCGGCTACGGCGCGCAGACGTATGCGGGGGCCGGCTATGCGGTATTGCTACCCAATTATCGCGGCTCAACGAATTACGGCGAGAAGCACAAGACGGACATCGTCGGCAACTACTTCCAGAAAGGGTACGAAGACATCATGACTGGCGTCGATTACCTGATCGCTCAGGGCATTGTCGACAGCACCAAAATGGGAGTGCTCGGCTGGAGTGCCGGTGGTCACTGGTCCAACTGGATTCTTACCCATACTACCCGATTCAAGGCGATTAGCACCGGAGCTGGCACGTCAAACTGGATCTCGATGTACGCGGAGAGCGACGTGCAAAGAAACAGGCAGTACTATCTGGGCAACAAGCTGCCGTACGACGACTTCGACGCCTACTGGAATCAGTCGCCGCTTAAGTATATAAGAAACGCCAAGACTCCGACGATGATCCACGTCGTCGACGGAGATCCGCGCGTTCCCCGTGCGCAGTCGGAGGAGCTGTTCATGGCGCTCAAGCGTCTCGGAGTTCCAACCGAGCTCTACGTCTATCCCGGAACTACTCACGGAATCCCCGATCCTCGTAACCAGCTTCTCAAGTCAGTCGCGGAGATGGCGTGGATGGATTATTGGGTGAGGGGTAGCGGGAAGAAATTCGCGTGGCGGGATGTGCTGAAGACGCTCGATCCTCAGGGCTCTGTTGGCACTGGGACCGCGACACCAGCTTCGAACTGAACCGGAACCGAATCAATGAGTCAGCCCCGCACCCTGCGTGTCGTTGCCAGCTTCGCTGCGATCCTTCTCGCGGGTGCTATCGCCTGCGCCGCTACTCGCGTTGGCCAGGCGGGGCCGGGCCGCCTCCAGATCGTCCATGCTGACACTGCCAGTCTCCGCAAACGGCTGGACTCGATCGCTGACGCGCATCACGGCGTCGTCGGTTACAGCGTCATCGATCTCGAGACCGGCGCACGAATCAACAGACGCGGGGACGAGACCTTCCCCACCGCCAGCCTGATCAAGGTGGCCATCCTGGTGACGGTGTACGATCTGGTAGCGAAGGGTCAGCTCTCCCTCGACGATCCGCTCACCGTGCTCAAGATCGACCAAGTGCCTGGCTCAGGGATCGTTCAGTTCCTTCACAACGGGACGGTGCTCACGGTTCACGATGCGGCATGGCTCATGTCGACGATCAGTGACAACACCGCGACGAACCTACTTCTTGACCGGATCATCATCCGGCGCGTGTGGGACAAGATGGACTCGCTCGGACTTCACCACACCCGCGTTCACTCGAAGAGTTTCCTTCGGAACTCGAGTGTTGCGATGGATAGCTCGCTCAAGTATGGACTGGGCGTGACCACTCCAAATGAAATGGCGCACCTTTTCGAGCTGATGGCGCAAGGGAAGGCGGTGAACCCGGCGGCCGACTCCACAATGCTGAATATCCTCGAGCACAACACGACCGACTTCATGCTTCAGCGCTATGCCAATGGCGCGCGCGCGGCTCACAAGGATGGCGAGACCGACGATGTTAAAACCGAGTGTACTCTATGGTACCTCCGGAACCGCGTCGCGGTGTGCGTGATGACGAAAGAGAACAAGGATCAGCGCTGGATCCTGGACAACGAGCCTCAGCTCACGATGGCCAACATGGGACTCGCGATCATCAATGCTTTTGGCGGAGTGCCACCAGTCCTGCCTTCCTCGTAACGGGAAGCGCTTTCGCGCTGACGCTCAGTTGGAGGAGTTGACCAGTACCTTAGTTCGCCGCGAGCGCAGCCTCCGCCTCACGACCGGCCTTGACGGATCGAATCTGCGGTACTGCGGGTGACACTGCGTTTCGGCCTCGGCGCACCATTCGGGTCCGCTCTGCTCGTAGCGCTCTGCCTCGACCTTGACGTGCAGCGTCTGCACGCTCTCGGTTGGCGGCATACGCGCGAAACTGCGAGGCACCGAAAATAGCTAACACGGCTACGATGAATGCAGTGCCTGCGGCGATTGCGATCATATAGCGCGCGTGCGTGCTGTTAACAGCCTAAGGGAGTAGGGCATCCTACCAGCGTCGGGAGATGCCGAATCCGACGAAGTAGTCGCTCATGCCGACGCGGGCATTGGCACCCACCCGTGCGTCGACCATCAGCGATCCACCGATTCTAATTCCCCCACCGGTGTCGACATAGTCGGCTCGCCTAGCTCCGATGGAGGCCGGATTAGTTCCGAACCATTCTACGAAGCCCTCTAGACGCGGGGTAATGTCGTCGCGGATTGATGCGCTGGTGCCCCATCGGGAAAATCGCGTTCCAGCCTCGCTCGCGTAGGAGTAGTTGGCATTGGATTCAAGAGCCAGCCGCTCGCTAAGTGGCCATTCAAGCGCGAGCTTAGCGGTCGGCCACACTGCTCCCAATGCCACGATTCCCCGTAGGAAGCGTGGACAACGCGAGAATAGAGACATTGGGAAGGAGCGACCGCTCCTCCCGATCGATCAGGCGTATCTTGGTACCGACTTCCATGTCCTCGAAGCCGCGCCGCACTAACCCCGCGATGTGCTCGACTGAGTATGAGTTGAAGGCGACCCGAACCTCGGCCCGACTCCCTGCTGGTATGCGTACCAGAAGTTCGCCGAACGAGTGGGTCGTACTTCCCGTTTGGTGGCTGACATTATAGCCGCTCTCGGCGTGGAAAGACCCCGGTGACACCGTCTCGGTGTTCTCCGTGAAATCCGGGCGGTCGGCCTCCATTACTGGTGCCGGACGACTTTCGACGCGGCCCACTGCGGCACACGCAAATAAAATGACCAGTCCGAGCGGCAAGCGCTGAAGAACTCTATGCGATATCGGCATTTCGGTTATGGACGGAAGGGCACAATGCGGAGACAGTGATGCTAGAGACGGAAGCGAGGGAGGAGTTGCGTGTCACCCGAGGAACTCGCGCGGTGAAACCGGTGCCCTTAAGCCGTCCGTAAGATCCGCATCGTATAGACGACCAACTGACTCAGAACGAGAGTCGAATTCGCACGAATTCCCACGTTTTTTGAGACTCGGATCCCAGCGCCATGCTTTGTATGACGGGCGCGTCATCGTCGCCATCGCGTCTAACAGAGGGGGCCGTAGGGACCCGCATGTCGGAGTGAATTGGCCCATTGAGAGCGCTCCACCCATGCTGTAATCAAAAGAGCGTTTCCCACCGGGCACTCAATGGCACATCTCGCCAGCGAACTGGAAAGGTCGCCACACATTGAGCCTATCAGGAAACCATGAGAGAAGCCTCACAACTTCCTGGCGTGGCTGGCTACCGTCGATTCACAAAAAGCTCAAACCGAGACCATGATGCCGTCACTCACGACTTTCAACGGCATCGAGCGGCGCTCTGGCAACTTTTCTCCAATCAGCCCGCTTGAGACCGCATCGCGGTCATGGTTTAATCGACAACATACCTAGACGACTCTGTGTCTGCCGCTTGTGCGCGCAGCCATTGCTCGCACATCCGCCGGGGTCAGCAGGGTTTCGTAGTGGGCTGAGCGCTCATCATAGTGAGTCAGGAACTTCCCAGCTCCGGGAGCGATTACCGCCCGCTCGTAATCCTTACCGGCGAACGCTTTCACAGCGTGGATGTCGGTGAACTGGGTAATCGTGACGAACTCGATCTCGTTGTTGGCGGCATCGCGTCGCAATAAATAGGCGCCGGTGTAACCCGCGATTCGATGAATGCCGGGCAGGACTTCCGCACGAAGCATAGACTCGTACCTGTCCGCGTTCTCAAGCGCCGTCCAGCCATGCCAGATTCTGCTGATCATACAATACGCCTCATTTCCTTCTCCCACCTTTCGCCTTCGCAATCTCGCTACTTTCGCGTTCCCAAGCGCAATTTTCTACTCAAGAACTCGGCCACGGCATCGTTCACCTTCACCGAATTGGCGTAACGCATAAAGTGGTGCGTGTCGTCCGGGATGATGATCTCTTCATAAGGAACTCTGGCTGCCTCGAGGCGCTGAACGAGATCCACCGTCTGAGCTACCCGAACGTTCCGGTCATCGTCGCCGTGGATGAGTAGCACCGGCGACTTCCAGCCAGCCACGTATGCAACGGGCGAGGACCGAAACGCGATCTCCTCCGCGCGATCGTTGTCAGGCGCCTGCTCGTAACCCTCGCGCTTCGCGCGTGGGCTGTCTGTTGTCCAATCGTGCACGCCATGGATGTCGGCACCTGCGGCGAATAGATCGGAGTTCTTGGCGAGCGCCAAAGCGGTTAGGTAGCCGCCGTACGAGCCGCCGTAGATTCCGATCCGCGAGGGATCGATTTGCGGCAGCGACCTTAGATAGGCGGCGCCCGCCTGCACATCGAGGTATTCGGCCGCGCCCTGCGCTCCCCCGTGGAGAGGGTGATGGAACTCGTGTCCGTATCCGATCCCGAGCCGGTAATTCACCGACAGCACCGCAAACCCGAGGTCGGCTAGATGCTGATTTTCCGCGTACGCGTTGGAGTAGTAATCGGAGTAATGCCAGCCCAGTAGCATCTGCCGTTCGGGTCCCCCATGGACGAAGATGATCGCGGGCACCTTCCCGGATGATTGCCTCCGTTTTTCGAACAGTTGACCGTGCAGCGTCACACCATCGCTTGATTTGAAGACGACTTTGCGCGGGGTCAGGAGTTTGGCAGTAGGGAAGTCGGGCGGTATACGCTCCATGCCGATCCATCTCGGAACTCCCCCATCCATCGGCATTACCGCGGGCACCGGTGGACGCTGTGCCGTCGCGCCAATGAACGCGATCGATTGTCCGTCACCCGTAACGAGGGGAGCCCACTCGAGTCCGGCTCCGGGTGTCAGAACCTGCGGATCGGCCCGATCAACTGGCACCTTCACGATGTGACGGCGATCATCGTCGTTGGCATCTGATCCTGCGTTTGCAGCGAACACCAGCCAGAGTCCATCGGGGCTCAGCTTGATGTATTCAGCCATATAATTGCCGGGCGTAAGCCGGAGCGGCGCTCCGCCGGTCTCGCCGATCGAGTACAGATGCGGCCATCCATCGACGTCCGAGAGAAACACGATCCTGCCGGCAGCGGCCCAGTGCAGATTCGCCTCTCCGTGCGTCTCCGGATACGAGCCGCGTGGCGTCCTCGGCGCTTCCCACAGCCGGTGGCCGGATCCTGTTGCCGCGTCGGCGGTCCAGATCGACCATGGAAACTGCCGAGGCTTGAGGATCGAATCCGGCGCTCCTCCGGTCCCGGGCACCCGAATGAAGGCAATGCGCCTTCCATCCGGAGACCAGCGGGGCGAGAGATCGCGCGAGCTCGATGGTGCTAGCCAAACCACCGGCCTCGAGTCGTTCGAGAATATTCCGATCCAGGAGTGATCGCCCCGATCCGCTACGAATGCGAGCCGTGTTCCGTCAGGTGACCAGGCGAGATCGCCAAAGTTTCCGCGGACGGTAAACAACTTCTTTGCTGTCGTTGATCCGTCGATCGGGCTGCTCCAGACCTCGTGATTCTTCGTGAGCGCAACACGATCACTACGCGGTGAGATCGTGGGCTCATCGCCCTCGGCCAGTTCCTTCGGCTCCCCGCCGCTGAAGGGAACGGACCACACCTCAACCTTGAATCCCGCTGGGTTCTGCGTCGGGTTGACGGGAACGTTCTCGTCCCAGTTGCCACCGTGATCTCCGCCGCGTACATAGACCACGTACTTCCCGTCCGATGAGATTGAAACGCCGGTGAGCTCCTGTCCGTCGTCGGACTTGTAGCTGGTGAGACGACGAGCGACGAAGTCGGGCCCTTCGGCAACCCAGATATTCCTGATTCCACGCTCGTTGAGCACCCAGGCGATGCGCGAGCCGGATGACGCCGCGGTCAGCGCATTTGGAAAGGGATAGCTCTTGACCTGTTCAATGGTGAATGAGCCGGTCGGTTGAGCGCGCAGCGCCACCGGACCAAGGGCAACGAGAAAAACAGCCAGTGCTATGTGGCTTATGTGGCTTCGGACTCTGTACTTCATTTGATCCTCAGTGACCGGTGCGCTCTACCGTCTTACCGGTGAAGTTCTCGGTGCTCAGATCCCTGGACGACAATGAGCGCACGTATGCAGTCAGCATCCAGATCTGTTCGTTGGAGATGCGCCCGCCCCACGCAGGCATTCCGTCGGGCCTTCCCTGGTAAATCGATTCGAATACCTCGCCGGGCAATCCGCCGAAGTGCCAGCGCCCATCCTGAAAGCTGGGGCCCATTGCGCCAGATCCGTCCGCCCCATGGCAGTCGACGCAATTGTATCCCACGAACAGCTGTCCTCCGACAGCGATCGCCCGCTTGTCGCCCTCATAGGGATTCCTTATCGGCAGCGGCTTCACCTGCAACGGAAATCCCGCTGGCAGGATCTCCGGGTGCTCGACGAAGCGCAAACTGTCGCCCGCGACCAGAAGGTCAGTAGTTGTGTTCTGCTCCGGTGAAGTTGAAGAGGCGGATACCCCGGCCGCCGATGTATCGCCAAGGGTGCTCGCGTTGTTGCGGCATGCAATGGTTATGCAGAACCCGCTCACCAGCAGCAGCGACAGTTTTGGCATCTGATGCCGCATCAACCGACTCCCTCCAATTTCTACAACGAGAATACGAACAGCTCGCCGCCCCAGCTCGTCCACTTGGCGATATCGGGCAGAGTCGTTCCCCGCTCGCGGACATCGTAGGGCAGGTTGGCCGCGACGTCCCCCGCGATAAGGAGTCCCATATCGCCACCTATTCCAGCATAAATCGCGACATACTGTTTTCCGTCGGGCCCGGTGTAGGTCACTGGATTTCCGACAACCCCTGAGCCCACCTTGAACTGCCAGAGCACTTTTCCACTGCGGGCGTCAACCGCCTTGAACCACCCATCGAGCGTTCCGTAGAATACGACACCGCCGCCGGTCGCGAGGGCGCCACCCCATACGGGGTACGGCTCCTTGATCCCCCAAACCTTCTTCCCCGTCGTTGCGTCCCAAGCGATGAACTCACCGCGGTACCCGCCGGGCCCACCTTTTTCCGGTGCATTACCGCCGATGAACGGAGTGCCCGCGATGTAAGTGACAGCTCGAGCCTGAAAATCCATGCAGAGATTGTTCGTCGGTACGTAGAAGAGTCCGGTCTGCGGCGAGAACGCGGCAGGCTGTTGGTTCTTCCCGCCCTCGAGACTCGGACAGATGTCCTTCACGTTCTTGTCCTGTGCCGTTTTCTTCGTCTCGACGACCTTGGGGCGTCCGGTCGCCAGATCGATTCCGGTGGACCAGTTCATCGGCACGAACGGCTCCGCCAGCAGAACTTCGCCGGTTGCGCGATCAATGGTGTAGGCAAAGCCATTGCGATCAAAGTGGACGAGCGCCTTCCGCATCTGCCCCTTGATCGCCAGATCAACCAGGATATTCTCGTTCACCGCGTCATAATCCCACATGTCGTGCGGCGTCACCTGAAACGCCCAGACTATCTCGCCAGTATCTGCGTCGCGGGCCAGAATCGCGGCCGTCCACTTATTGTCGCCGCTGCGCTGGTTCTCGTTCCACGGTCCGGGGTTACTGGTGCCGTGATAAATGAGATTGAGCGCGGGATCATAGGAGAGCCATCCCCACACCGCGCCACCGCCGGTCTTCCAGGTGTCGCCCGGCCACGACGTGAGGCCGAGGTCCTTCCCACGGTCATGGGCGTAAAACGGCTTGAACCGGGGACCTATCTTCACATCCTTGTCGGGTCCGATGTTGTAGGCGCGCCAGACTTCCTTGCCCGTCCCTGCATCGAGCGCGGCAATCCATCCCCGTACCCCCATCTCACCACCGCTCGAGCCGACGATGACTTTGCCTTTGACCACTATTGGCGCCATTGTCATCGTCTCGCCGCGCGAGAGATCCCCCATCTTGGTGCGCCAGACTTGATTGCCGGTTGCCGCATCGACGGCGACGGTGTGGCCGTCTAGGAGATTGTAAAAGATCTTTCCACCAGCGTAGGCGGCACCCCGATTCACAACATCGCAGCACGCCCTGCCAATTGCCTGCTGCGCATTCTCGGGACGGAACTTCCACTTGAGGGGCTGCCCGGGTTGCGCGAGGTCGATGGCGTACGCGACGTTGGGATACGGTGTGACGATAAACATCGTGTTGCCGACGATAAGCGGCTGCCCTTCGTGTCCGCGCAGCACCCCCGTGGAGAACGCCCATGCGACCCGCAGGCTCGAGGCGTTTTGCGGAGTTATCGAGGAGAGCTCGCTGTACCGCGAACTGGCGTAATCGCCTGCGGGCATCTGCCACTCACCAGCTGGGCCCGCGTGCGCAACGGCGATGCTGGCACCCGATACGGACGCAGTCCCAGTTGCGGCGGAGGATGTCGCCTGGGGACTCGAGCTGGAAGTGCTGTCGACAGCCGCGCTCATGTCGCCACGAGTGCACGCTGCCGCGATGATGAGCGGCAGAGCTGCGGCACGCTCACGCAACAGTCGCTTCATTCCGATCCTCGCTGCCATACGCTATACCGGAATCAGATAATCCTGGGCTGCTATGATCCGCCAGCCCGCATTGCGTCGTTGCCATGTATCGGTGAACTGGTAGCGTCGGTCGAACTGCCTACCATTCTTGTCCTTTCCCCTCAGATGCAGGACTCCGGTTATCACTTGCACGTCCCCGAAATCGTGAAGCTTCATTCCTTCGTTGCGCGCCCATTCGACGTGCTCGGGACCTGAGACACTCTTGATCACGGCAGAGCGACCCATGATTGACGCGTCTTCGGTGTACACGAAATTGGGCGCGAGCAGGCGGTCGAAGGTGCGAGCGTCACGTTTAACCAGAGCCGTCGTCCACTGATCCTCAAGAGTGATGGGAGAAAGTGATGAAGCCGAAGGACGCGAGCTGGTCCGCGGAATAGTGCGCGGCACGTTGGGAATCGGAGTCGGAGTTGGTGGTGCTCCGCGACTCGCCTGGCCAAGCAGGGGCGCCGAACAAAGACCGAGCAGTAGGAACAAAGTGGAAGGACGTCTCATCCCGAAATCTCCTGATCGAGAACTCACTAAGTGCCACATCTGCAAGCCCGCTGCAAGCCTCCGGCCGCGGAAACGTTACCCAAAGCGGGCTAGACGGTGACCAAATCATCACAACCGGTGCCCAAGCTTAGAGTTGAAATTACACCAAGGCCAAACATGCCAAGCCGCCGCCTTCTCTTGATGAATGCGAAAAAGCGCGTTGCCCTGATCGCACACGACAACCGGAAGCACGATCTCCTCGACTGGGCTGGGTGCAACCGCGGGATTCTCGTCCATCAGGATCTGTTTGCTACCGGCACGACCGGCTCTATACTGAGCTCCGAGCTTGGTCTCGACATCACCAGGTTTGCGAGCGGACCTTTTGGTCGGGATCAGCAAGTCGGCGCGGCGATCGTCGAAGGCCGAATTGATTTCGTCATCTTCTTCTCGGATCCTCTTGAGCCGCATCCACACGATGTGGACTTGATGGCGTTGCTGATGTTAGCCGTGATTTACAATATTCCGGTCGCCTGCAATCGCGCGACAGCCGACTTCATCGTCTCTTCCCCTTTGATGAAGGAGGAATACCGTCGTCTTACCATGGGAATCGAGGATCAGCTCGTGCGCTGGGTTCCACCCATTCCCACCGAGCTGCCAGCGCGCGAGGTAATTTCGACTGAGCTGCTGCTGACTAAGTCCGGTCCCGTTTTCTAAATCGGCTTAGACGATGTACGGGATGAAGCGCTTTCGCTCCTTCATGTAGGACCCGTACGACTGACCAATGGTGTCGAGCAGCGTACGCTCTTCCACCACCACCCGATAGCTGTAGGTAGCAATCGTGGCAACCGTGAGGAGGGCCAGGCTTAGCCAGTTCCCGAGTCCGAGTCCGATTCCAATGAACATCATCATCCCTGCCGTATAGGACGGATGCCGCACCAGGCTGTACGGACCGGTTCGAATAACCGGCTGATCTGATCTCGCCCTCACGTCTCCGGTGAAATACTGGCCGAGAGTGCGCCAACAGTAACGCCGCAAGAGACTCCCCAGGAGTATCAGCGACACGCCGGCCGCAAACATCGGCAGCCGCACTCTCTGTGGGAACGACCACGTACCTACAAACGCGACCGGAAAGGCCAGAAAAAGGGAGACCCACATTCCGCCGAGCAGCACACGTATGGACCCGCTGTCCTTGGAGTCCGCGCTCTTGGCTCCTTCAACGCCGCGCTGAACGACCCTCCACTCAGGCAGGAATGCCCAGACATAGACTACCCAGAAGACTAGAGCATAAGGCCAGACGAAGGGCAACGGCCTCATGCCAGGGCTTTCTCTACGTCCGAATAGTCGGGATCCGGGAGGTCCGCGTACACCGGGTTGGAGAGGTATCGCTCTCCAAAATCGCAGATCACGGACACAATCAGCTTCCCCTTGTTCTCCGGTCGCGCCGCGACCTGGAGCGCAGCCCAGGTGATCGAGCCCGATGAGATTCCCGCGAAGATCGCTTCCTCACGCGCCAGCCGTCGCGCGGTGGCAATCGCGTTGTCGTTCGTGACCTGGATCACTTCCTGGTAGATCTTTGTGTCGAGGATGCTGGGGATGAAGCCGGCGCCGATTCCCTGCTGCTTGTGCGGAGACGGCGCTCCACCCGATAAGACCGGGCTTTCCGCCGGTTCGACCGCAATGATCCTGATTGTTGGCTTTTTCTCGCGGAGGTATCGCCCCGCCCCGCTGATGGTTCCACCTGTCCCAACACCCGAGACGAAGATATCTACTGCTCCGTCCGTCCCCTCCCAGATCTCAGGCCCGGTCGTTCTATAGTGCACCGCCGGATTTGAGGGATTGTCGAACTGCCTCGGCATCCATGCCCGATTACCGAGCTGTGCCAGAATTTCCTCCGCGCGTGCGATAGCTCCCTTCATTCCCTTGGGTCCTTCTGTCAGCACGACGCGACAACCCAGCGCGCGCAGCATATTCCGCCGCTCGATGGTCATCGTCTCGGGCATTGTAAACACACAACGAAATCCGCGCGCTACAGCCGCATAGGCCAGTCCGATTCCAGTATTCCCACTGGTGGGCTCGACGATGATCGTTCCGCTACGGAGAGATCCGTCGCGGATCGCATCATCGATCATTGCCGTGCCGATGCGATCCTTCACCGAGTTAAAGGGATTGAATCCTTCGTGCTTGACGACGATGCGAGCCGGCAATCCGGCTCCGATGCGATTGAGCTGGATGAGCGGGGTGTCGCCCATCGTTTCCGTTATGTCGCGATATATCCGACGCTGTGCCACTTGGGCTCCTTAAGTCGCCACCTAGTAAATAGCACCAAGGTTACACGGCGGGCAATTCTGACAAGGTATCGCGTCGGTTGATCGCTGAAGACGTGATCTCGGTGACAGCCCAAGGATGAAGAAATTTTCCCGTCGCGATCGTAGATTATCGGTAGGTCCGTGCCTTGACCATCGCACCGCACAGCGAGGACCGATTGATCCAGAATCCAGCTCAGAAGGTTCCCACCGCTCCGGCGATCGAACCTGTAGCGGCGGCCGCGCGCACTGTGCCGAGCGCGAACGCTATTTACGAGGGATTCAGAGCACAGCGCCGAGAGTCGACCAACCAGCTCCAGGAGCTCGAAGGCACCCGCAGAGATATCACGAGCCAGCTCGAAGATGTGGCCGCCGGTTCCCCGGAGCGACAGGGGCTTGAAAGCCGGCTATCCGACGTCGACTCGAGGATTAACAGTGTCGACCAGATGCTGGCCGCGAACGCGGCGCAGGTTTCCCAAGCCGCTGCTATACCAGGAGCTGTAGTCGAGCCGCCTCGCGTCGTTGACAACGGGGTGCCCGAGGAAGTCTATGCTCTCAGCGGGTTATTCATGCTGATCGTGCTGCTACCGATATCCGTTGCCTTGGCGCGGCGAATCTGGCGCCGAAACGCTGCGACAGTCACTGCGTTTCGGCGGGAGATGGGAGAAAGACTCCTTAGAATGGAGCAAGCACTCGAAGCCACTGCCATCGAAGTGGAACGAATCGGAGAAGGTCAGCGATTCCTGACCCGGCTCTTCACCGAGGCAGAAGCCACAAGATCGATCGGCGCAGGTGCAGCGCAACCGATCGAGCGTAAGCCTCTGAGCACGCCCAGGTCGATTCCTTAAAGACCAGCCATCCTCAATGAGGATGGCTCGCTCTCCCCTCAGAGCATACGACCGTGGTCCCCTGCTCTATCCGAGGGGAATCCGCGCTTTGTTCTGCGCAAGCCACCTGTCGAACGTTTGGAGTTCCGGGTTGAGACTCTTTGTCTCGCTGATACTCCGGGCGTCGCAGCAGTCCTGCTCGAACTCGCAGTTGAACTGAAACATGTTGGCCAAGTCGTCGGCCCCCGGGAATCCGAATGTTCTGTAGGTAGCTGGTAGAACCGCGTTGTAAGCCACTGGTTGCCCCAACGCTTTCGAGAGTGACTTTGCCATCTGAGCCCCGGTCAGGTGGCCGCCCGCGATTCCAACGGTTTTGCCGATCATCTCTTCGCCCTTTTCGAATATCGCGTAGGCAGTCTTTCCAATGTCCTCCGCCGCTATGCTTGCCAGCTTCTTGTTTGCCAGCGGCAGTGTGATTGCGAGCTTGCCATCCGCGCCTTTCTTTGGGCCCATACCGAAATGGATGAAGTTGTCCCAGTAGAACGACGTCAGGAGAAACGTCGTAGGAACGCCCATCTCCGGGAAGATTCTATTAGCCTCACCCTTCGCGTCGAAGTGCGGGACCTTGTACTTGCCCATCAGGGTTGGCATGCGATCGTCGGAGAGGGGAATCGAATCTCGCGTGTCTTCCAGAGTGGACCAGATGACGTGTTCGACACCGGCATCTTTTGCTGCCTGAGCCATATTGCGAGCCTGCGAAAGCTCCTTCTCCGGCTTAAAGTGGGCCCAGAAAAAGGTGACACAGAAAGCGCCATACGCACCTTCGAAAGCCTTTCTGAGACTTTTCACATCGTCGATGTCGGCAGCAACTATCTCGGCCCCAGCCTCCGCTAACGCTTTGGCCTTGGCCGAGTTCACGTCCCGGGTTATCGCCCGCGCGATGAAGGGACTGTTCTTGGCGTTCAGGATCGCGCGGACGAGTCCGCCGCCCTGAGCGCCCGTGGCGCCAACCACCACGATGATTCTTTTGCCGGGTGCGGCCTTCTTGTTGTCAGCAGCCTTCTTGGTTGTCGTAGTCTTCTTTGTTACCATCGTGATCTGCCCTCGGTCCGGTCAGCTGGGTGATGATCGTCTACGCCGGTGATACGCATATGCTGCGGTTCTTGCAGATTTTTGCAAGAGCTACCGGCTCACCAGTTCCCTTGTTCGCCCATCACCTCGATTGCGCGCACCAATCGGTCCGCCGCATGGCGCCAGTTCGTTTGGACCGCACGCTGGGCAACGGCAGCGTTCCCGGTGCGTATGGCTTCGACGATGGCGTCGTGCTCAGTCCCGGCGGTCGGCACCGTGTCGAGCAGCAGTGCGATATACATCCTGATGTAGCGCTCGGCCTGTGGTTTCACGGCCTCGTGCAATGACCGCAACCGCGATCCAGCGCCCGCTTCCACGTAGCGCCGGTGAAACCTCTCGTCCAGCTCGTAGAGTTTTCCCGGTTGTGCACCCTTGGCTGAAGCTGCACGTCGGAACTCGGCGTTGAGGGTCGTCAGATCCTTCGCCAGCGCCTCACGCTCGAACTCGGGCAGGTGAGCCGCGCTTCGGGCCGCGAGACCCTCCAGCTCCCCAACGATCTCGAGCAGCTCTCCAACGTCCTCCCGCGTCAGTGGCGCGACAGTCATCCGTGCCTGATGGGTGGCCGAGGCAACGACATAGCCTTCTCGCTCGAGCCGCTGAAACGCGGCACGGACCGGAGTTCGGCTGACCCCAAAGCGATCGGCGACCTCCGTTTCCACGATCCGCGCGCCGGGTGCCAGCTGCCCCCGGACAATCAGGTTCCGCAGTGAGTCGTAGAGTTTGTTCGCGCGCTCAGTGGCGCCGGCAGCGCGTCGTCCCCGCTCCGGCAGGGCACGCGGATTGGTAGCGGCTCGTCTTGGCACGATGCCGCCCAATATAACCCGCCCACGGCCTGTCACACCTCGTCTTCCTCCATGTCGCCCGCTACGGTCAACGTGCCCGCCCCGTCCCGGATCTTCACCCGATAAGCCGCTTCCAGCTGGACCAGATTGTTAGGGTGGCTGGCGGTTGGCCAGACGATTTACGTCACACAGGCTAAGATCTCGCACCACCGTGGTTCGAGCCAGCCGACGGCGACTGCTCCTGTTAGCGCGCCAGTCGTCGCGCGAAGATTTGATCCCAAGTGTCGAGTGCTGCTTTCGGCTTGAGGTTGGCATCGGCTAAACCCAGCGTCGCAAAGAGAGGCAGGATCTCGGGCACCGGCTTCGGGAAGCTTCCCAGATCGAGATCAGTGAAGGAGAGCTGAAAAACGGCGATTGCATGCGCTTCTTCAAGCAGCCTGGACTGGCGCGCGATGTAACGTGCCTGCATTTCCTGCGACGACGAGAACATTCCCCGCACGGAAGCAGACGGCCATCCACCTTCGACTACCATCAGGGGCAAGGCTCGCGAGCCCCTCACACGCGTGTAGTAGTCGAGTGGAATCTGATCGGCGTCCTTGAACCCGCCGAGGTACGGATACGATGACAGCCCGAGGAGGTTGACGAACGGGAAATCGTGGAGATCCTGATCGATTCCCACGTATGCTCTCTGCTTACCAAGCTTTCCCCAAGCGGTTTCAACCTGAACGCTTACGTATAAGGGGAGCGTGCTCACGGACCTCGCGCGACGGATGTCCGACGCTGCATCATTGGTCATGCGGACTACCGCATCGTAGATCGGTCGCGGAGCAACCGCCCGAACCAGGTTAGTCTCAGCCGCGAGCCCCAGATAATCGGGGTGCAGCATTGCGACGAGCACTCGCACGTAATTGCGATACATTCGTTGTATCGCTGGCTCCACGATGCTCCGATGTGCAGCGACTAGTGCCGGCGCTTCGCTCTCACGCGCAAGGCCGTTCGTGACATCAATCGTCACCACGAGTGTCAGATGCTTCGAGCGATAGTAGTGCGCCAGATCGACTCCGTCCTTGCGGAGCGCGTCCTCGGGTGACCGTCCAGCCAGAAGGAGCGCCCACGGAACGTCGAGATGCATGATCGCGGCGTCGGCTCGTTTGGTCCAGATTTCCAGCGAGCGGACTGCAATCCCAAGATCGGGCTTGGGCGGCACGACTGAGAACCCCATGAGATAGGAACGTGCCCCGGCGCTAGACGGCTCCGGCTCGCGCGTGGTGCGCTGGCAGGCAGTTGTTAGGAGCGCCAGAAAGGTTGCTGCCGAGCAACGGCGGAGAGCGATCATCGACCGTGAATATGTCTCAGCGGGGTAAACAGTGAGATGTTCCCAAACGGACGATCATTGGCCTGGAGGACCTTTGCTTGTGTCAGAATGCTCCGTGACGTATGCTGGTAATCCTCATTACGGGACACGTTCGTGGAGCTGATTCCTCAAGCTGGCGCTGACACATACTATACCCCAGCCAGGACATGGCAGCCTGTTCGACCGGAAGACGCGGCGAAGCTGTCGGATTGCCGGTTGCAATTGCACTATGCGGTGCAGTTCGGGGCTGCTGCCGGGCTTTGCTTTCTCGCGCATCGTCAGGATGACAGCCACACCAGCCTGGAGTGGGTGCCAGCTCTCGGCGGGCTGTTCTCACGCGTGATCCCGGCTGAGAGATCGTTCCGGATCGGCGCTCGCCCATCCAAGCTCGCTTTGCTGATAGTCACTGAACACAATCAGCCAATGGAAGAGTACAAGCTCCACGGGCGTACGATCACCGATGCGACTCTCTGGGTTCGCTCGCAGATCAAGTCTCTCGGTGCAGACCCGGCGCTTTATACACTGCGGCGACATTACGAGATACCTGCGCATCCGGTTGCGGTCGGCGAATCGTTCGATGCGAGTGCACAGGCACATTTCGAGGAGCTTTCGAAGTGGTTCGCAAATGCCGCCTCGGTTCTCCGCTCTTTCGCCCGAACGACACACGGAACAAGCGAGGTCAGGTGCTGGCCGCATCATCTCGACATCGCGACGATGATCAAGGCCGCGCCGGATCGCACCATTGGCGTGGGACTAGAGCCGGGCGATTCCTACTACGACGAACCGTATTTCTACGTCAATATGAGCCCGCAACCAACCGCCTCTCGTGCCCAATCTCGCCCACTGTGGGGAAAGGGTAGCTGGCACACTAAGGAGTGGGTTGGAGCGGTTCTTCCTGGGTCTCGGCTCGGTGCTGCTACCGCGCAGGAGCGGCAAGTGCGCGAGTTCCTTGATTCGGCGGCGGCAGCCTGTCGCGGCTTGTTGGTGCAGAACTAGACCGCTGGCATAATTAGCTCGCCGAGGCGTTCGCTTCGCCATCGCCAGAATCGCTTTCTCCGGTGAGCCGGAGCAATACGCGATTCCACGAGCGCCAGCATGCCATCGACAGCGAGAGCAAGCAATGCGGCCGGAAGAGCTCCGGAGAGAATCATCCGCGTATCAGCGAGCGCGAGACCCGCCACGATGGGCTCGCCTAGACCACCGGCTCCGATGAACGCCGCGAGCGTGGCCGCTCCCACAGTGATGACTGCAGCGGTCCGGATTCCTGACATGATTACCGGCGCCGCGAGCGGAAGGCGCACCCAGAGCAGTCGTTGCATCGGAGTAGTGCCTAAGGCCTCGGCGGCGGCGACTGCTTCAGGATCGGCGTCACGTACTCCCGTATAGGTCGCGCGCGCGATGGGATAGAGAGAGTACAACCAGAGCGCCACCAGTGCCGGGACGACACCGACGCCGAGTACGGGAATCATGAACGCGAGCAGAGCGATGCTTGGAATTGTCTGCAGTACCCCGAGAGCGCCAATCGTTGGCTCGGCAACCCGTCGGGTTCGCTCAAGACCAAGGCCCAATGGCACAGCTACGATCACTGCGGCGAGGAGAGCGACTGTGACCAGCTCGAGATGTCGCACGGTGAGTGCGCCAATTGCTGCGCGTCGATCCCACATATACCCCCAGAACCCAGATTGCTGAGCTGACGGTGGAGCTCGTCCTGAGTGGTGGGCGTCCGCCCCGACCAGTCCGAGCGCGATCAGCTCGTCTCTCGCCACCAGTCGCACATCATTGCCATCGACTTCAATGCGGCGATTGAGCTGGCGCATGGTATTCTCATCCAGACGCCCGCTCAGAAGCGCAAGCGCGGCAACGGCGGCGGGAACCTGGCGATCAAGTCGATTGGATACGAGTGCGGCCGCTTCGTACGGAGGGAAGAAATGCTTGTCGTCGACGAGAGTGACCAGATCGTAGCGGGCAAGCAGTCCATCGGTAGAATAACCGTCAATGACGTCGACCGCGCCCGAAGCTAGCGCTTGGTACTTAACCGCCGGCGAGAGTGGCCTGACGGCGCGAGGCCTCAATCCGTACACCCGGGAGAGACCGACCAGCCCATCGCTTCGCCCGATGAAATCCGCGGTAAATCCCGCAGTCAGGTGCGGGCTCTCCCGGCCGAGGTCACTCAGAGTGCCAAGACGGTAGCGCTTCGCCGTCGATCGAGTCACTGCGATCGCATAGGTATTCTGAAACCCGAGTGGCGGGAGCCACCGCACGTGATATCGATCCGGAAACCGACGCGCTACGTGCGAGAACACTGCGCGCGGATCGGCGACAAGCGAGTCGGGAAGGGTGTCGTGCAGGATCGCGATCAGACCCGTTCCGGTGTACTCGGGGTATGCATCAATTGCGTTGGTGCGGAGCGCGCCAAACGCGATCTCAGTTGCCCCGAGGCCGGGTCTTCGCTCCACGCTGAATCCACGGGATTCGAGCAGCTGCGAAAACATCTCGGCCAGCAAGTACGACTCGCCGAACGGTTTCGACGCTACAACCACAGGTCGATTCTGGCGTTGGGCGCCAAGAGTGGCTGGGATCAGGTCGCTGGCAGTAATCGCCGCGATCAGCAGGATCGGCATTCGTAGCTTACGCCTCATGGCCGCAGGGCCTCGAGTCCCGCCCGCGCGCGCTCGATCAGCCGTGCGACATACTCCGTTGCCGGCGCATGAACCAGGTCTCGTATGCTTCCCCGCTGGTCGATCTTTCCCTTCCTCATCACCACCACCTCTTCCGCTAACCGCCCCGCTTCGGCGAGGTCGTGCGTCACCAGCAGGGTGGTGACGGTGAGCTCGTGGCGCAGATTGTCGAAGCTTTCCTGCAGCTCCGCCCGCGAGATTGCGTCCAGGGCTCCGAACGGCTCGTCGAGCAGAATCACGCCAGGCCGAGCAGCGATGCTTCGCGCTAGCGCGACACGCTGTCGCTGTCCGCCGGATAGCTCGTGTGGGAAGCGAGCGCCAAACTGAGATGGCGGCAGGCCAACGAGCTCGAGCGCGTATCGTGCTGCATCGCCCGAGTCGCCCAGATGCTGAAGCGTGGGCACGAGCTCGACATTGCGCAGCACTCGCCAGTGTGGAAGCAGCCCGCCGTGCTGCTGCACGTATCCGATTCCGCGCCGCAACGTTACGGGTGATTGCGTTCGAACATCGTTGTCGCCAACCATCACCTGCCCGCGCTCCGGCTCGACCAGGCGGTTGAAGCAGCGAAGCAGTGTGGTCTTTCCGGACCCGCTTTCCCCGACCAGTGCCGTTGCGCGCCCAGCGCGAACGTCGAGGCTCACATCATCCAGCGCGACGACGTTGCCAAATCGATGCGAGACCTTGCGCGCGGCTAGAGAAGTCGGCATGGCGTTAAGAGTGATAGCGCTGGCGCGGAACCGCTATCACTCGAGCTCTAATTTGGGGCTCGCGTCAACGCGTCGAATATCCGCTGGCGCGTGTCTAGCCATTCTAGTGGCAGCTTGAACGCAGTATCCGCGATTCTCGGTCCCGCCTTCCGCTTCCGCGAATTCCGATGGAACTCCTCGTAGTTTTTTTCACGCAATCTCATGAGCTGCTCGATCTGCTTTTCGCAGCGGATCAAACGTGGGATCGTAGATCGTTCGCCGAGCCGGCGATTGAATTCCTCGCGAGTCAGCTTGACCTCGCCCTGTGGCTCACGGACTCGTGGAACGGCGGCGGAAGAAGGGCTAGCCATGATCGAGCTCTGCGTTGACGATTGAAGGGTGTCATCAGGCGAGTTGTAGCACTCCCCGGGCCGTTAGCGGGATCGAGCCAACAGATTCGGCAGGATGGGCAAGGAATGATGCGACCGCGATAGAAGCTTGCCCTTGTAACGTTTCGGCTTATCTGTTGCGGTAATCGTCTCCACCAATATCGCTTCAGGAAATTCAAATGAGCTCCACCCCGAAAATGCGACGCCTCGGCTCTCAGGGCCTTCAAACGTTTGCCATCGGCCTTGGCTGCATGGGCATGTCGGAGTTTTACGGTCCGAGCAACGAGAAGGAATCGATCGCGACCATTCATCGAGCGCTTGAGCTCGGCATCAACATGCTGGACACCGCCGATATGTACGGACCGTTCACCAACGAAGAACTGGTCGGCCGGGCGATCAAGGGAAAGCGCGATCGTGCGATAATTGCGACCAAGTTCGGTAACGTGCGCGACCCCAACGATCCGACCAAGCGCGCCATCAATGGCCGTCCCGAATACGTGCGGCAAGCTTGTGAAGGATCCCTCAAGAGGCTGGGCGTCGAGACGATCGACCTCTACTACCAGCACCGCGTTGATAAGAACACGCCGATAGAGGAGACCGTCGGTGCGATGGCGGACCTAGTTCGCCAGGGAAAGGTCCGCTACCTCGGTCTATCCGAGGCATCGGTCCAAACGATTAGGCGGGCCCACAAAGTTCATCCGATCACCGCCGTCCAGACGGAGTACTCACTTTGGACACGCGATCCCGAGGGAGGACTGCTCGATGCGCTGCGGTTATTGGATGTTGGCTTCGTCGCGTATAGCCCGCTCGGCCGCGGATTCCTGACCGGCAAGATCAAGCGCGTTCAGGACCTGGCCGAGGACGATTTTCGCCGTCAGAACCCGCGCTTTCAGGGGGAGAACTTCCAAACAAATCTCGAGCTTGTCGCGAAAGTCGAAGAGATCGCAAGCGAGCACAAATGCACCCCGGCCCAGCTAGCGCTGGCGTGGGTGCTGGCTCAGGGAGACGACATTGTGCCGATTCCCGGAACAAGGCATCCCGAACGGGTCGAGGAGAATATCGGTGCGTTGGACGTCGTGTTGTCCGAGAACGATCTCAGGCGCATCGACGCGGCTGCGCCAAAAGGAATTGCTGCTGGCGACCGCTACGCCGAAGGAGGGATGAAGACCGTCAACTTGTAAGCCCGGGCTGAACACCCGGTCGTTGGGCGCTACCGTCCTCGACGACTTCGATGCGGGCCCCGGGTTCGATGCGAGCCATTGGTCTTTGCATTTGAGCGCGCTCGCTCTTCTGCCTTCCGACCCCGGATTGCTGCGATCCGCTCTCCGATCGGGATCTCGAGACGACTATCTGGCCGTGCGTTGTAGTCGAAATCGGGAAGCGTTATCTGTGGCAGACGTTTCCCGATCGCTTTCTCGATGGCGCGAAGATCATTCTGCTCGTCCGGCGCCACGAATGTGAACGCATCGCCAATCTCCCCTGCCCGCGCTGTGCGACCGACACGGTGGATATAATCATCGGGCGCTTCCGGTACATCGAAGTTGACGACGTGTCCGAGGGCCTCGATGTCTATCCCGCGCGCGGCAATATCAGTTGCGACGAGAACTCGGTGGTGGCCGCTCTTGAATCCGGCGAGGGCCGCTGTGCGTTGTGCTTGAGAGCGGTTTCCATGAATCCGTTCCGCCTTGATGCCCCCTTTTACAAGCTGCTCGGCCAGGCGGTTCGCGCGGTGCTTGGTGCGCGTGAATACCAACGCCTGTGCCATCTCCCCACGATTGAGAAGGGCCTGCAGCAGATTCGATTTCAGCTCCTGTTTAACCGGATAGACGGCCTGCGTGATTCCGACCGCAGGCAGCGAGCGCCGGCCGAGGTCGATCATCAAAGGGTTGTGCAGCATCTCCCTCGTGAGTGCGGCGATCGGCGGCGGCATTGTCGCACTGAACAGGAGAGTCTGCCGCTTGACAGGCACCAGCTTGAGAATCCGCTTGATATCGGGAAGGAATCCCATGTCCAGCATGCGATCGGCCTCATCGAGCACCAGGAATTCAATGTTCTTGAGACTAGCGTAAGGCGCGTTGAGATGATCGAGTAGGCGTCCTGGAGTGGCAATCAGAACGTCGACCCCGGCGCGCATCGCATGCTCCTGCGGTGCCATGCCCACGCCGCCATAAATCGCAGCGGCAGTTATAGGTGTATGAACCGCCATGGCATCGAGCGCCCCTAGAATCTGGGCGGCGAGCTCTCGGGTTGGCGTCACCACCAGCGCGCGCGTTTTGCCACGCGGTTTGGCGATCAGGTGGTGGAGAATCGGCAGGATGAACGCGGCGGTCTTTCCGCTTCCCGTCATCGCGCAAGCGAGAACGTCGCGACCCTCAAGGGCCGCGGGTATTGCCTCAGCTTGAATTGGAGTTGGTCTTTGGAAACCCAGCTCTTTTAGACCTTTGTGAAGGCTGGGGTGGAGCTTCAATGAGGAGAACGGCAGAGTGGCGCCTGAGGAGGAGGTGGATATTCGATGTCCCCAAAGGTACCTAGGCCCAGGCTGCCGTTGGGGAGTATTTACCCTGAAGAATGATCACCACCGGCATTGGCACACTCCGGGCGGGCTACAATCGGAACAGATAGCTGACCTTCCCGAAGAATCCGTCCCTCATGCGCCGCAAATTCTGGAACCGAAATTCCTGCGGCTCGTCCATCGTCGACCCGTATCCCAGATACATGAGTGTCCCGGGTATCGGTCGATAACTGAATAACCAGTCGGTCGACAGTTCATTCGTCGTGCTGCCGGTGTCGATCACGCCATTCACGAGAATCGGATTGCCATTTCGATCTCGAAGAGCTGATCGAGAGCGCGCCGCATACTGGCCAACCAGCCGCAGGAAGATCGGCGGACTAATCTGATACTCGACCTTGACACGAGGAATCGTCTCCGACGAGAACCGCGAGCCATCCGATTTGCGCGTGACGGTCAGGCGGGAGAACTGAAGTGAGCTCCGGATTGCAGTGGTCGGGCGAAGATCGAGCGTGGCATCAATTCGTGAGCTGCTGCCAGGGGCAGCTTCGCGGAAAACCGGCATCTGACCCTCGGTAACGCTCGCCGTTCCCGTGAAGAAGCGGTACGTGGGCGTCGTCGCTCTGAAGGACCCGCTCCACTCGTTCTTCTCCGGCGGCGGTACTTTGAACGCTACGGTATCGATCACCGCTCCCGTCGATCGCTGCACCGTCAATCCCGGGTACAGCGATGGATCGAAAGCGAAATAGCTGTGACCGAACGCGCCACTCAGCTGCCATCCCCCGCGTATCGTCGCGCTCGGCAGGATCGACTCGTTGCTCTCGGCCAAGCCATGTCCCGCTCCGGCATTGTTCCAGATCCGATCCAGCCTATAGAACGCGCCGTAGGTCTGCACCAACGCGTCGGGAGCTCCGTAGAAACTCGTTCGGTTGAATGCCTGTGCCTCGATAATCCCAGTACGATTGACGAACCCGGCGGCGGCATTGAAGCCTGGATCGAGCGACCTCAAGGTATAGTGAAAGCCCCACGCGCGGCCGGTGCGGTCCCAATCCGCCTGGTAAATAGCCCCGTTCCGGCGATTACGCAGGCTGTCAGTCCACGACCCCGCAACTTGGAACTGCGCCCAGTAAAGCTTCGAGTGATAGAACCGGAAATCACCGGCAGCTACGCGCGAGTAGTTGGCCCCATCTTCACGAGTGGTGAGGACGGCACCGAGCGTGTTGCCCGACTCATAGTCGTACCGCAGGCGCGACACGCCAAACAACGGCGAATGGTTACCTTCCCACGAGTACCGCCTGTCATCACCCACCAACATCGACGCGACGTTGGTGCCCGCGAGTTTACCGGTGAGCTTCACGCCACCCAATGGAGCGACGATTTGCCGGGTGTAGATCAATTGGTTCGGAGTGTCGAAAAGCTCGAGGCCCTCAAGGAAGAACGGTCGCTTCTCCGGATAGAAGAGCGCGAATCGTTCATTGAGCAGCACCTGTCCGACGTCGGCCTCGACCTGAGAGAAATCGGGTTTGATCGTCGCGTTGAGGGATAGGTTCTGGCGAATGCCCCACCGAAGGTCACCACCCAACTCCTCTTTCCGCTGATAGTCGCGTCCATTGCTCAACGTCGGCGAGCGATCGGCGTGGGCGGTGAGAGTCGGCGTCGCTTCAAGGACCAGTCCGCGGTGAAGATCGTGTAATCCATCGAGGCTTCCCGACTGTGCGAGGAAGTTCGCATTGGCGCGAACCGCTGGAGCCCATGTATCCTGAAACCCCGAGTGCTGTATGCGTCGCAGAATGTGTAGCCCCCAGCTTTGCACCCTCGCATCCTGATAGCGAAGGCTCTTGAAGGGTATCCGCACCTCGACCTCGTAGCCTCCCTCGACCAGGCGACCCTTTGACTCCCAGAAGTAATCAGGATTGAGGTCTACACTTCCCTCGAGCGGATTGACGTTTCGAAAACCGCCGCCAGTTGCTTGAGGACCTCCGGCACCTCCCGCGAACTGCGCGCTTCGCGTCCCGTCTTGCTGAACGCCATAAGGGTTGACGCCGAAGAGAAACGCGATCTGACGTGAGTTGTCAGTATCGAGGAGGATCTGGACCTGATCCTCGCTGTCGATGTTGTCCCGGTTGGCATGGGTCGCCCGCACGACGTTGCCGTGGATCTCGCGCGCCTTGATTCCGAAGTAGATCGCGTCGGGCGAGTACCAAACCAGCACTTCAGTGGGCTCGTCGGCCGGCCTCCCGTCAACCGGCTGGTACTGTGAGAAGCCGGCGAGGCGAGCTGCTCGGCGCCACACTGGCTCGTCGAGGTTGCCATCGATATTTACGACGGTGTCGATTCTCGGGACATTGACGTGAATGCGATTGGCGCGCCCATCGTACACAGACGCCGAGTCTTGGAGCAACGCCGCCGCGATCAGGGTTATCAGGAGCATGCTACACGGATGACTTTCGCCCCGTGAAGACCAGCACACCTCCGATCACGATGGCGGCAAGCCCGACAATCGGTGGGACCAGGCCACGTTCCTGCGAAGTGACCTTGAGCGGTCCGACCTCGACCTCGCTACGGCTCTTTGTGTAGGGTATTCCGCGCATAGCGACGACGACGATGCCCGCAACGATGAGAAATAGGCCAATCCAAGCGAGTGGCTTCATTTTGCCTCCGACAATTCGGGAACACATATGCTGGGGAAGGCAAGGCCTCTCGGCAAGGCGCCCTCTCTCAGCGGTGAACCAGCTTCCTATACGCTATTCGGTGCGGTCTGTCAGCGTCCGCGCCTTTCCGCCTCTTAAAGTCTTCGGCGTAATCGCGATAAGAGCCCTCGAACCAGACGGTTTCCGAATTTCCTTCGAAGGCGAGGATGTGGGTCGCAATTCGATCGAGGAACCAGCGGTCGTGCGAGATCACGACCGCGCATCCCGGGAAATCAACCAGCGCTTCTTCGAGCGCGCGCAGCGTATCGACGTCGAGATCATTGGTCGGCTCATCGAGCAGCAGCAGATTCCCACCAGATTTAAGTAGTTTGGCGAGGTGCAGGCGATTCCGCTCTCCACCTGATAAGTCCTTCACCTTCTTCTGCTGATCCGGACCTTTGAAGTTGAACTGCGCCAGATACGCGCGCGCCTGCATCTCACGCTTCCCGACCTGGATTACGTCGTTCCCCTCACTCACTTCCTTGTAGACGGTGTTCGCATCGTTGAGCTCGCGAGTCTGATCGACGTAGGCGAGCTGTACGGTGTCACCAATCGTTAGCGATCCGCCGTCCGCTTTCTCCTTTCCGGCGATCATCCTGAAAAGGGTGGTCTTTCCGGCGCCGTTGGGACCAATGATTCCGACGATTCCTCCGCGTGGCAGCGAGAACGAGAGGTCGTCGAACAGCACCTTCTCGCCATAGGCCTTCCTCAGCCCTTTCGCGATCACCACGTCGTTCCCAAGGCGAGTCGGTGGCGGAATTACGATCTCGTTCTGCATGATCTTTTCGCCTTCGGCCGCGGTCGCCAGCTCCTCATACTTCTGAATTCGTGCCTTGCTCTTGGTCTGCCGAGCGCGCGGTGACATGCGCACCCATTCGAGCTCCCGCTCCAGGGTCCGTTGGCGCGCCGAGGCTTGCTTCTCTTCCGTCGCCAATCGGCCGCGCTTCTGCTCGAGCCACGAGCTGTAATTCCCCTCGTACGGAATTCCCGCCCCCCGATCAAGCTCGAGGATCCAGCCCGCAACGTTGTCCAGGAAGTAGCGATCGTGTGTCACCGCCACTACGGTTCCCGGAAACTCCGCCAGATACCTCTCCAGCCACGCCACCGACTCCGCATCGAGATGATTCGTCGGCTCATCAAGGAGCAGCATGTCAGGCTCTTCGAGCAGTGTTCTGCACAGGGCGACCCGTCGCTTCTCTCCGCCAGAGAGCTTGCCCACATCGGCATCGGCGGGTGGGAGGCGAAGCGCATCCATCGCGATCTCGATCTTTCGGTCCAGTTCCCACGCGTTCACAGCGTCGATTTTCTCTTGCACTCTCGCTTGCTGATCCAGCAGTTTGGTCATCTCGTCGTCCGACATCGGCTCGGCGAACTTGTTCGATATCTCCTCGAATTTCTTGAGAAGATCGAGCGTCGGTTTCACCGCAACGTCGACGTTTTCCTTGACGTTCTTGGACAAGTCGAGCTGTGGCTCCTGGGAGAGATATCCGATTCGCGTCCCCTCGTGCGGCCATGCCTCGCCCTGAAAATCCTGGTCGACCCCTGCCATGATCCGGAGCAGGGAGGATTTGCCGGCACCGTTGGCGCCCAGAACTCCGATCTTGGCGCCCGGATAGAAAGAAAGCCAGATGCCGCGCAGTATCTCCCGCGATGGCGGGACGACCTTGCGCAGGTCCTTCATTACATAGATGAATTGTGGGGGCATGCGAACAATTTATCGCCCGAACAACCGCTGCGGACTAACGCCAAAGCCTCAGTCTGGACTCTTCCCGTCGCCGAGCATTGCGTGGTCGTGATCCACGTGATCGTCGTGCCAGATGGATCTTAGATCGTTGCCGGCAAAGGTATTGGCGTGCAGCATCCATCCGAAGATCTGCGGAAGGAAGCGGCCGTTTGCCGCGTCGCACTCTTCCCTGGTCGCAACGCCAAGCGGACCAAAGACTGGCCGACCATTCTTGGTCTCCGACCAGCGTGCTTTCGCGTCCCGGGCGGGAACGCACCAGTTCACGTGCCGGTGCCAGTGCGCGACGCTAAGCGGTACCCGCTCGTTGAGGACCTCTTCAGACGTCCGTTTCGACGCCGTATACATCGCGCCAATCAGTTGAAACCGGCCCTGAGCATCCTTCTTGTACAGGAGCGAGGTGGGACGTGCGGGATCGAAGCCGAACTGATTTCGGATCGCGTTCCAGCCTTTCGTGAAATGGTACTGGGGCTGATTCTTGATCTGCGGCGCGAACATTTTGTAGCCGTCTGCCTCGGCAACCTTGACGTCCTGATACTTGGCGATCGCTTGCCGCAGTTCGCTGATCACGTAAGCAGCGCGGGCTGAATCAGCGGAAGTGAGCGGTCTCAGGCTCGAGTAGGTCATGTGCTTCGCCATTGCCGCCATCTTCCAGTCGGCCTCCCCGCTCATGTCCATTCCTTCCATGGCGGTCGTGTCAGAATGATGCGGCGAATTCTGAGCGTGGAGACGCCCCGGAATCGCGAATACAGGCATCGCGACAAAGATCAATCGCACAATTGAGATCCGAACCATGTTTGTACCCGGCGTCCAATAAAGAGGCACGACTCCAGACAGTCTTTGTGCCTTATTAGACGATCAGAAACGCTGCCCGGTTAACCCCCAAAATCCGCCAACAACTTGTCCAAAGCCTCGGATACACGCTCGTGGGGCAGCTGATGGATCTCGTCCTCGTTCCAGGCGATTATCTCGCCGGGAGTGTTCCATGGCGCGTACGGCCTGTGCTCACGTTTGAGCAACACTAGCGACGGCTTCCGGAATGCCGACGCCGCGTGGGAGATGCTGGTGTCCGGGGTAAGGACCATGTCTGAGGTTCCCACCAGCGCAAATGCGTCACGCAGCCGTGGAGTTTGCGCCGGCAGACCGTTTACCGCGATCGCCACCCTGCTTACGCTTTCCCATTCCGCGGGAAGACCGATGACGATGATCGGCATGTTCGGCGCGTGTACGCGCACGCCCCGTAGGGTCGCGATGAACTTGCCGTCCGGCCAACGTCTCTTCGGCTCCGATGCTGATAGGTTGACGAGCAGCCGTTTGGTAACGCCGGTTGTGGCTCCTTCGCCTCCAGAAAGTGCGCTTGCTTGCTGCCACAGCTCTTCCGCTCGAGCGCGTTCTTCTTCCGCCAGAAATATCTCGGGCTGCCAATCGACGGATTCTGGATTGACACCGAATGGAACGGCGAGATGCTTTGAGCCTTCGATGTAATGATCCACCCTATTCCATTCGGGTACGCACACATTGTAGATTCGCGGTTTCCTGTTGCCCCTAGCGCCGACCCGGAATCGAGCCTTTCCCGCATACATGAGAAGCGGGGTGGACGTGAAAATGGGGGGATTGTTGATTCTGCCGTCCACCATCACGGTATACCGCTCGCGTCGCAGCAACTTCATCAGATCGCTATAGCTGCGAAAAGACTTGCGCTCCAGCAGCAGCACCTTGCCGATGTATGGATTTCCCTCGAGCACGGGCGCAGTGATCGGCGTCGCGAGAACATCCACCTTTCCCCCGGGCAGGGTACTCGCAATGTTCCGAATGAGTGACGTTGCCATGATCATGTCGCCAATTCTCTCGTAGCGGATGAACAGGACCCGGTAGTCTGAATTCGTGGCAGGTGGGAGTGTGGCTTCCCTCGGTCCGGGCAGCATCCAGCCCAGAAGCCTCATCCAGAACGTGCGCCACGCAATCTCAATCTTTTTTGGATCCACCGGTCAGGGGCAGCTCTAAGAGCTTTCGTGAAGGTTGCGGATCCCGCGTGTGATAGAGCTGAATTGCGCGTATCACGAACGGCTCCGGGATTCGGGTTTCGAGCACCTCGCGGATCGACTTGGGGTCCAGCGACTGGTAAAGGCTCAAAGTACAATGAGGGCTAAAAGTATACCGCGCTCGCGTGAACGGCAGACCACTTGTAATGAGCCTGTCATGCAGAACCCTAAGCGGACCGTGGGGATCGATCGGCAGCACGATGATGTCCGTCTGCATGAACCGCTGTGGTGTCCGAAACGAGAGAGTTATCGGGGCAGTCTGTGCGGTGATCGGCTCCAGTCGCTCGCGCAACTCCGCCAGACTCACAGAAGGAGGGATCGGCCCTGCCCCGGACGAGCCGGTCAGTGTTATGTGCGGCGGCCTATACCTCGCCAGCTTTGGATCATAGCGCTCGTTGATCCTGCGCACACGTTCGGCGATCTCTTCCGGTAGCTCCGCCAGAATGAAGATGCCATTTAGCTGCAAGCATTACTCACGGTGATGATGGCGACCGAGGCTAGAAGCGAATCGTGAATAGGATCGGCGTCACCGGCACCTGGGTATTTCGCTTCCCCTTCAGCAATAGGCTATCGAAGTGATTGCCGGGATTTGAGTGAGTGTACCTCACGACATTTAGCCCGATCAGGGTGCCGATCGCCGCACCCCCCATCACATCGCTAGCCCAGTGCTGGTTGTTATACATGCGCGACAGGCCAACTAGCGTCGCTCCGCCATACATAACTGTACCGACGTAAAAACCCGCGTGCGGCCACCAGAATTGTGTCTCCCGAGTGACTGATGATGCAAAGGCGAAGGCATTGATCGCATGCCCTGAGGGGAAAGATCGGTACTTATCGTCGGTGAAACCACGCCACAACTGAAAGTTGTATGGATTTTTGATATCGACGTAGGGCCGCTGCCTCCCTGCGAGTACCTTGATCCCCCCGCCGAGGATATCGGCGAACACTATTGACTCGACGCTGTGCAGGCCAAGCGACTGAAGTCGAAGCCGTCCGTCCGCTCGTCCGATCAGGTACAGGCCGACCCCGGTAGCGATCGAGCCCGGTGAACCCAACAGTCGGAAGCCGGTGGCAGCTGTTCTGAGAAAGCGGTTCTCCTGCGTCGCCGGATCCTGAAGCCTTTGGGCGACCTGCAGATCGACCGGAGCGACGAGCGCGGTGCCAAGTGTGAACGCGCCTAGTAATAAGGCATCTTTGCCAGTCAGGAGCGGAGTCTTTTTGAAGATTGTGTCCCGGACCTGCGCATGTGCGTTCCCGCCAATCACTGCGCAAGCGACGAGAATACGAAGCGGTTTTCCAAACAAGAACGATTCTCCCGTTGGCGTTTACGAGTGAGCAGTTCCACACCCGATTGCAAATCTCTTACCCCTTGTAAATGACCCCTCGAATCGCGATATAACTCGAATGCTGAAAATCGACCTCACCGGCAAGCGCGCGCTCGTCGCCGGAGTGGCGGACGACGCTGGTTTCGGGTTCGCCATCGCCAAAGCCCTCATCGAAGCAGGAGCGAGCGTTTCAGTCGGCACGTGGCCGCCGGCGCTCAACATCTTTATGAACCTGCTCGAGCGTGGGAAGATGGACGAGTCGCGAAGGTTATCCAGCGGACAGCTTCTCCAGTTCGACAAGATCTATCCCCTCGACGCCTCTTTTGACACGCTCGCCGACGCGCCTGAGGACGTCCGCACCCATAAGCGGTACAAGGACACGGGTGATTTCAGCATCAACGGAATGGTCAGACGAATTGAATCGGATTTCGGCAAAGACTCCCTCGATATCGTTATCCACTCGCTGGCGAACGGTCCCGAAGTGAAGAAGCCGTTGTTGGAGACGTCCCGTTCCGGCTACCTGACGGCAATCAGTGTCAGCGCATATTCACTGATCTCGATGGTCTCGCGCCTCGCTCCGCTCATGCGTAAGGGGGGCTCCTTTCTTTCGCTCACCTATATGGCCAGTGAGCGCGTGATTCCCGGATATGGCGGTGGCATGTCATCGGCGAAGGCAGCGCTCGAGAGCGATACCCGTGTGCTCGCATTCGAGGCCGGTCGCAAGTACGGACTGCGCGTCAATGCCATCTCGGCAGGCCCCTTCGCCTCGCGCGCGGCGAGCGCGATCGGAATCATAGAAAAGATGGTCGAGTACTGCGCCGATAACTCGCCCCTCACCGAACCGTTGCAGGCGGAGGAAGTTGGAAATGCCGCAGCGTTTCTTTCCAGCTCACTCGCAACCGGAATCACCGGCAGCGTCGTCTACG